>Ga0213841_1000194_pt1 | contig 116006 bp, 108 predicted proteins | sample SWPATP23_FD_160125 | JGI IMG/M metagenome (GOLD analysis project Ga0213841, IMG submission 160125) | Coastal seawater microbial communities from Marineland, Florida, United States - SWPA TP2 #3 | ecosystem: Environmental > Aquatic > Marine > Coastal | place: USA: Florida | collected 2016-08-14
TTATAGTCTCTCATAGGTATATCCTTCTCTTTCTTGGTCGAAACAGAAGGTTACTAGACCGAAGCCTCGGTCGAACCTATTCGAGTCCCCCCGGCATAGCCGGGGGTTTACCTAATGATTAATTACGCAGAGTGTCGTCGGCAACCACACCTTCGCCCAAGCACCCTCCCGGCTGCACAACCGCGCTCGTTCCCACAATCCCATTGCCAACCGCAGCCGGCACGGCGACCTCCCGGTGTGCTCCATTCCCGTGACTTGTCTCCGAGCGTTCAGCGTGTCGGGCCTGCCGGAGATCCTGTTGGACAGACGGCAGGATATTGGCTTCAATCATCAGCTTATTGAGCGCAGCGTACACCGCTGTCAATTCGTTCACCACCCACTTTTCGAACAACTTGAACAACACCAGCTTGACTTTGATATCGACATCCAGCGCGCTGGCCTTGTCCACAAAAACGTGGCACAACACATACGGCCCAAGGGGGTTGTTTTTGAGGGATACCTTGACCGGCACCAGGTGATCGATGCGCAGCGTCAGATGCTGAAGCGACTCCGCGTACATCTCATTGGCTTTATTGATCATGGAATCGGCAGCTACCATGGCTTCCAGATCTTCATCGTGTGCCAGCGTCAGCTCCTCCAGGGAAGTACGGATGTAGAAATTTTCTGTACTTTCGGACGGTGCCTGGTCAGTCAACTGGACAAAAGCTCGGTCTATCGCCAGTGCAAAGCGATTTTCGAGCCCCCGTCGCTGGATACGGACTTCGCGCATCGACTCAAAAAACAGATTTTGGGCGTGGTTGTTGCTGGCCTTATCCGCCTGTTCAAACAGGGCATCATCTATCCTGTCGAACAGGTTGCGCAGCAGCGGCGCCAGCAACTGCTTGCCCTTTTCCCGCACACTGTGCAGCGGCGCCGGCAGCCGCGCCAACTGGGCTCGCTCAGCGGGGCTCAACTCCGGGGTTGGCTTGGATGTTTTTAGGGGTACAACCGTAGCACCGCCAGACATGACACAACCTCCACGAGGACCTGGAGGTCGCCCACCCTGTGGTGCTATCCACCGTCCTGACTCTGGATTCCTGAATTCCGTGGCCACTGGTAACGCATACCATGCGGCCTCTCACCTCTAGTATAAAACAGCCCGCGACTAGGCCCAGCAACAAATGCTAAGATCGAGACATCTGTCACAAGCGGCAATAGGATATCCAATTTTCTATTCGCTAGTGTAGTCTATGGAACCAAAGTTAGAACTACAGGCTAAAAACACACTCGAAGCTATATTGTCTTGGCACGTATGACTTGCAACGGCACCACAAGAGCATTGGACGATCTATGACAGGTTTTTACCCGGAATCCCCCGACTCCAAGCAACCAGGGCAGCACTCGCCGCAACCGGGGAAGCACCTGGGTCGCGGCATGTACTTTCTGGCCTGGTTCTCGGTACTGGGGCTGCTCACCCTGTTTTTTGGCCGCTGGGAGGAACAACAGATCAACCCCAATACGGACCCGCTTAGCCGGGTGGATAGCCAGGTGCGGGAGGTGGTTCTGGAGGGTAACCAACGCCACCATTATGTGGCCAACGGCCGCATCAACGGCAAAACCGTCACTTTTTTACTGGATACTGGCGCCACTGACGTGGTGGTGCCCGAACCACTGGCGCAGAAGCTGGGACTGCGCCGGGGCAACCGCAGCTACGCCCACACCGCCAATGGCACCGTGATCGTCTACAGCACCCGTATCGATAGGCTGGACCTGGGGGTCATTCACCTGCGGGATGTGCGCGCCAGCATCAACCCCGCCATGGAAGGCCAGGCTATCCTGTTGGGCATGAGCGCACTGGGGCAAATTGAATTTACCCAGCGCGGCAACCAGCTGACCCTGCGGCAAGTGGCCCCTTGAACAGCACGCTCCGGGCTGGCCAAATACTAACCACCTCACAGAGGGCCGGTATCGCAGCCGTGATATCCCCCATAAAGGCTGCTAGAATCCGGATTTAACTCCAAACGAGATGTACAACAGCGACCCAATGACCAACACCATTTCCAATCTGCAAGAAGATCGTATTGCCAGTGTAGAATTTGCCCTCGCCGAAGATATCGGCAGCGGTGACATCACCGCCGGGCTGATACCCGCCGACAACACTGCGCAGGCCCATGTCATCACCCGCGAGGACTGTGTCATTGCCGGCCAGGAGTGGGTCGACGAAGTCTTCAAACAGGTGGACAGCGGTGTTAAGGTCGAATGGCACGTCAAAGATGGTGATGCCGTCGGCGCCAATACCAAACTATTCAGCCTGAGCGGCTCCGCCCGCAGCCTGCTCACTGGTGAGCGCGCCGCGCTCAACTACTTGCAACTCCTGTCCGGCACCGCCACCACCTGCCGCCGCTACGCCGACCTGGTGGCCGGCACCAACGTCAAATTGCTGGATACCCGCAAAACCATCCCTGGGCTGCGCACGGCACAAAAGTATGCAGTGACCTGCGGCGGTTGCTATAACCACCGTATCGGCCTGTATGACGCATTTTTGATCAAGGAAAACCATATTGCCGCCTGTGGCGGCATTGCCGCTGCAGTCAGCACCGCCAAAACCCACGCCCCCGGCAAACCGGTGGAAGTGGAAGTGGAAAGCCTGGACGAATTGCGTCAGGCCCTGGATGCCGGCGCAGATATTGTGATGCTCGACAACTTCTCGCTTGCGGACATGCGTGAGGCGGTGGCGTTGAATGCCGGCAAAGCCAAGCTGGAAGCCTCCGGGGGGATCACCAATGAGACCCTGCGGCCGATTGCGGAGACCGGGGTGGATTATATTTCGATCGGGGCGCTGACGAAGGATTGCAAGGCGGTGGATTTGTCGATGCGGGTGGGCTAATCGTCCCCTCGCGACTGTAGCACAATGTTCGCTTACATTGGAAAGCACTGGAAAGGGGAACTATCCCTAGCTCAGTCCTTTTTTGTTAACAACCTCGGTCTTAATCTAGCAATTTATTCGCTGACAGTGCAATTGCACCAGTTAATGGCGACGGAAAGTCCCACTCACACGGCAAAAGCGATATTGGCTTCAAAAGTTCTCACTTTGTGCCTCATGCCTTGGCAATTGGTGGGTCTTTGGCGAGCAACCAAAAAAACAACACCCTCACTCAAACTGACGCTTGAAATTTACATCGCTGCGATCACGCTAGGCATCTTGCAAAGCCTCATTAAAGACAGAGATGCTATTCCAGATCTGTTTCGGTTGGGGTTTCTACCAGATCCGTTGGGCACTTATACAGTTTCAACAAATCAAGCCGGCAACACTCTATCCATTTCTGGCCATTTCGGTTTTGGCATTTCCGATGAGGTAGAGAAGCACTTTGCGGAAAATCCTGGCATCAAACTAATCATTCTAAACAGCCCAGGTGGCTACATTTATGAAGGTAGGAGAACAGCTAAATTTTTTGCACAAAAGCAGCTTATTACCGTTTCCACCCAGGAGTGCAGTTCAATTTGCACCTTGCCGTATTTGGCGGGAAGACAACGACTACTGGGTCCGGGTGCAGAACTTGGTTTTCATCAATACCACTCCCTCTACCAGAGTTTCGGCAGCTTATCTGAACAACAACGACTCGACCGCAAACTCCTCACCGAATTCGGTATATCTGAAAGTTTCATAGATAAAATTTACAGCGTTAACAGCCAATCCATTTGGAAACCAGATCATGACATCCTCATCAAACAGGGCATTATCAATGAGATATTGGCGGTGCCAACCCCAAACTAACTCTTTAGCAGTGCTACATACTAAGGTAGGTACAGTTATTACATGGAGCTTTAACGTTTCGACGACTTGGCAACGTGCGTCGCAGCTCAAGTAAATGCGGTTGATTATATATGTCACGCACATGCTGCTTCGATACATCGCCTTTCGGGTACTCCAGATTTCCATCCATGCAACACATTGCCACTTCCCCGGTGGAACATATTGAAAAATCAAACCAGCGATGGCACGGAGCATCGGGAATTTTAGTCTCGCGCACAGCGGCATTCACATTCCCCAACCAATCGTTTCGAGGGACGATAACCACAGAGAAAAGCGGATAACGCGATTTGACAAAGTTCAGAAAATCAACGTCACTTTTTTTGTTTTCAGAAACCCGGCTAATTCTTATGGGCGTAGTCCAACCTACCTCAGCTAGTTTTTGATGCAAACAATCAAGACTCTCTATTGTCCTATGAAAAGGGATTTTCATAGTGCTTTCATAAGCCTCAATTTCGCAGAAATTTAACGAAATATTAAGATAGGAAACATTTTTTAGTTGAAACAGCTTAGCTATCTTTCCAGCTGTTAAGGCAGACCCATTACTAATAAATGCAATAGAAGCACGGGGCAATTCATCATTGATCAAGTGACAAATTTCAAAAATACGGGAATCCAGAAAAGGCTCGTTTACTTTATAAGGCAAGATTGTTAATGGCCGCTCCGGAGGAATATCTTTGAGGTCAGCCAGCACCTTCTTAATCAATGCCATCGGCATTTTATGGCCTTTCCGCTCCATGACTTCATAGGGGCAAAATGAGCATGCTGCATTACATACAGCCATAGTCTCAATATGCACCACCACAGGCGCGTCCACATATCCGTATGAGCGCAGCCTGTTAGCTTTTGTTGAAATCGCCGTCACCAGCTGACTTTCATCATAATAGCTTTCAGATCCACCCTTGGATCTATACTTCGCATCCTTGAGCACTGAAGAGAAAAGCTCAGAAACGATTTTTCCCAACATCATCCCCCCTGTGCAACCGCACTGATTCGGTTACTTTTTCTTCCTTGCCAAATAAACGGTAAAGCCTTCTGATGCCAAATCGACAAATTTATCACTGTAACCCAAGTCTTTGAGCTCCCACTGAAAAGCATGACTTAATCTAGCCACACCAAATACGCCGATACCAGTATCCGCCTTATAAGTTAAAGCCTGATTATAAATACCTTCCAGGATTCTTGTTAATCGTTTTTCCGAAACCTTCTTCTGCGAATTGTTTTCAAACTCTGGTGAATACTTCTTACTCAAGGCGTGGGCCAATTCCTTACCTTTAAGTATATGAGCCTTTCCAAATAATGTTTCAATCAATGTCTTTAACATAAAATCTCTCTATTATTCTCCGAATATTTATCACCTATCTTTTTTAAAAGAGGGGCCCACGCAGAATTCTCTCCCTTTGAATAAAGGTTTACAGAAGGATACCACAATGAACTACCTTCATTTTGCATTCGGTATCGCCACTCTGGGTATTTTGGCAACAAACAATGCACCGTTTTATTGAGCGCACCGCACAAATGCACTATCGCCGTTTGCACACTCACCACAGACTCCAGATTTGACACCAATGCAGCCAATTCGTCAAAGTCTTCATTCATTTCTTCAAAATGCAGTATTGTGACGCCATACTTCGCCCGAATCTCTTCCACCTCTTCAGCAGCATTTCCGTATTGCAAGCTCACCCAAACCACATCCTCCACACGGGAAAACAACGACTCCAAATCAGAGGTGCTTAACGATCTCAATGGAGCTCTGGTTCTTTTCGTTCCACCACGCCAAGATAGCCCAACCAGCCTCCGACCTCGATAATCTTCCAGTATTTTTCTCCATTTCTTTATTTTTGTTGTCGATACCACTAAATAAGGCACATTATTTAAAAAGCTTTCTACTGTCCGCCTGTAATAAAGCGGCAAATCTCCGATTGGCAACTGTGCAGACACTCCACAAAGAGTTTTATCAGATAATACATCTTCCTTTGACTTAAGACGGCCAATAAATTCGATACTAGGAAACGAACGCCTATACAAATGGAGCAGCCTGCAATCACACTCCACTACAACACGATTTACCGTCGTTTTAAGCTGAGGCAAACATGACGCAAACATGATTTCATCACCCACACCCTGCTCAGCATACACCAATAACTGCCCATGATCACTGCCACCTTTCCAGACAGGGTATGAGTACGGCCTTTTTATCGCATCATCCGAACGCCAGCGAGAACGGTAATCGTCCCACCCTCCGGCAAAGTTGCCACGGGCCAATCGAATCATAGCTCGATGCCACCTCGCCTGGTGATTGCCTGGCTCAGCAATTAAAATCTCATCCAGTGCATCCAGCCTCACTCCATCAGAATCCAAATCATAATCAACGATAAATTTATTGAGTAAAATTTCATTTTTGGATATATCACGACTAGACACCAATGGGTCGTCACTCCAGCAATCCTCGGCACGCTTCAAATGGGCCGCCGCTCCAGCTATATCGCCATACTCCCTGAGCGCCACTCCCATGTTCTGCAGTGCGACCGCGGAGCGAGGGTAGAGCTCACAACACTTCCCCAAAATACCCAACGACTTCTGAATGTAGCCACTGCGAAATAAGTACGTACCATAGTCGATCAAATATATCTCACTGCCTGGATCACTCTCCAATAAAGATTCATATATCGCGCTACCTTCGTCTATCATTCTGCATTTAAAGTACAGTGAAGCCAGCTGGGATCTAACCTCCCCTGTCGCACCCTTTAATGACACCAAACCAATAAAATAGCCTGCTTCCGTATAATCCTGTAGTTCTGCATATACATTTGCCGCACGCAGACAAAACTCATTTTCAAGCTCATCGTGCAAAGCGATAAACTCTTCAATAACTTCAGTTAGAATCTCAAAATTGCCTACTGCCGACAGCACGTCAATGACATTATAAGTAAGCTCAGCAGGCGCTGCGTCAAGTTTGCATAGCTTTAGGAAAAACTGCACAACACGATCAAAGCCATTCGCCACCAGGTATACCTTTGTCGCATTGACTAGGGTCTCAACATCGGCAGGAGCTTCGACAAGGGCGACATCAATGGCTTCAACGGCAGAATCAACCTTCCCAGCGCCCAAAAATATCACTGCCTGCAAATTCTTGAAACGCCGCAGATCAATTTCACCTTCCTGATAGGCCTCCTCGAACACAGACAAAGCATCTGCCAACTTTCCATCGGAGAATAAGCGAACCCCGGCAGTAACACGCTCAGACTGAACGCAACTGCTTTGAACCCCCTCAGCTACATCTGCGCTCATTGCGGAAGCTTTTGTAATCCTCCCGTTCACAACGCCACTTTGCCCTAATCCCGCATCACCCCTCTCAGATGTGAGATAAGTTCCATTGCAGGACGACGATCCGAGAATTTCGTCATCTCGTCCCTTTTTAAAACCGTTCCAGATGTCGCCAATCAACCTAAATAACAAGGTACCATGCCCCTAAAGTTATCGCTTTAACTACCAGCCGAACTAACCCTTGCAACTTTTCAACTCTTCAAATGCGGCAAACCACTCCTCTGCATAAGAGCAATCTCTGTAATCACTAAAGTAGGGGCCACCAAGAGTGTAGTGAAGATTCTTAATCTCACATTCGGGCTGCCCCTCGACATCGACCAAGTAATTCCATCCAGCTGGCAAAGAGCCGATTTGGGACTCCTCCAACCACTTAAATTGATGCAGTTCCAAACCGGCTGCAGTATTCACATACTCTGGGGTTAAAGCGCGACACTTCTCGTTATTAAATAGCATCACACTCGACCAGTTCTTCTTTGCATAGGCTGTTTGCGGTTGATCCAGAAATTTCTTGGTCTCTGATGGCTTATGATTGTGCTTCACTACCTGAACGGCATACTGCTCATCGCGCAGCGCCCAAAGCTCAGCTATATCTCCGGTCAACAGCATGTCACAATCCATAAAGATGGCCCAACCTTCGTAGCCACACAAATAGGGAACCAAAAACCGACTAAACGAAAAGTCGGTCGACTGCAGCGGATGACGCTCGCGAGTAAAAAACCCCTTTAAATGACTCAAACTAATCGGTACAAATGAAACAGGTATGGAGCTATTTGATATAACGCTCTGACAAAACGCATGATAGGCAACTATTTCGCATTTATCATAACCAATAAATAATTTAACCATTACAGAGTCATTCATAATCACCCCTCATATACTGTTTCGTGCATCTTACCGTCAACAACTTCCGCGACCACCAACATCCAATTCTTCACCGCCGGATTTCTTTGTGCTGACCGGGTGAACTTTTCGACCCACCATTCAGGCGGCTTGATTGTACAATGCGCGTTTTCGCCATTAGGCAAAACTTTTTTGGCCGGATAGCATGCGACATTAGCAAACACCGCTTTTTTAGCGAAAGAGAATATCTCATCCACCACCCACTCAACATCTTCTTCTGGGCAGTGTTCGAGCATATCTGTCGATATTACAGCGTCAAACTTATCAGACGGCAGTTCACTGAACGGCTCGTAGGCTGGATCAAAACAGTGGACAGTCATAACATCCCAATAATCAACCAGCAGTTCTTTCTCACCGCCGCCAATATCCACCATGGGCATATCGTACTGCTTGCCCTTCCCAGCGCCATAATCCAAGATCTCATCCGCGTCAGAGAGCTCACACAAGCGTTTTATTCTTTCCACCTGAGGAAAGACACTAAACCCTGGGAATGTATTCTCCGCAGCCAGACCCATGACCTTTTCACCGTCTTTATGCAGCTGCTTGTAGTTTTCAAGCAGCTCTACATATCGCGCACTGGGATTTTTCCTAGAATACTCACTCATACAAAGATCACTCCTAAATCGCTAGATCAGTTATCTTACCTAAAACTTCATTAATAGGCCCAGACCACTGCAAATTCTCGGTCTGCCTATTTAGCACAACATTCTCATACCACAACATCTTTTCCGCCCCCCCGTATCGCCATTCCGGGCCATGGGACAGCAATACTTCGACAGGCGTCCCGATTGCACCCGCCAGATGCACCACCGCTGTCTGAACACTTACCACCAAATCCAGTGCAGTGACTAAAGCCGCTGTTTGCTCATAATCTCGCAGAGCTTCTTCTAAAATAACAAGCCCAGGATACCTGGAAGCCAACTCCAATTTCTCGCTTTCCTGCAGATTGTATTGAAGACAAAAAAAACAAATATCTTCAACTCCTAAGAGCTTTGAAAACTCCCCCAATGCTATTGATCGAGCCCTCATTCGGGTATGGGGAACACCACCTCTCCAGGAAACTCCCACCTTAAGCTTACCGGGGCACCCATCTAAAATAGCACGGTAATGCTCAACCAACGATTCTCGAACTTTTAAGTAGGGCGCATTACAAAATTCGTCCTGGCTCTTAACACCCAATACTTTAGGCAAACTCCCTATGGGGACATAACTGTCATAAGGCAGCGTTTGCACACTTTTATCTGAGATCGGAGGTATTACGTTAATGCTCGGAAATGAGGATCGATAAATACTTACCAGTTTCTCCGAGCATTCCAGGGTAACTGAGCCCACCTTGGGCACAACTCGGGATACAAAACCCGCAAACATGATTTCATCCCCGACCCCCTGCTCGGTACAGATCAATAATGAACCGACAGCTGCCGCACCATCCCACTCAGGTATAGCAAGTTCTTTGTTATCGTAATCTGCACACAACCTTCTAAATTCATAATCATTCCAGAAACCATTATATTCCCCTTTCAAGAAGCGACACAGAGCCATGTGCCATCGCGTCACATCAGGCTCGGGGACGTACTCCAGTGCCTGCTCGAACGCCTGCATAGCTTCCGGGTATTTGGCTTGATTACGCAACAGAACCCCATATTTCATATAGCCCTCACCAAAGGCAGGCACTCTCTGAATCAAGTCTTTACAGGCCAGCTCGGCCAGTTCGTTATTATTGTGCTCCGCATAAAGAATGACCTTTAAAAACAGCAGTTCGGTCAAGTCACCCTCTGGCAAACCTGACTGCTCCAGGTGCCTATCGACGTACTCAATTGATGAAGCCAAATTCCCATGTTCAGACCAATAGGCAGCTAATATTTTGGTCAGTCGGAGATTACGAAATTGCTTCTTCAACACCTGTGGGAGATAGCGCTCAATCGCCGCCTTATCCTTCAGCTCCAGCAGTGTCGCAAATAACTCTATATAGCCTTCCGCCAGTTCGGGCTGAAGAGATACCGCTCTTGTCGCCGAGCGTCGACTGAATACAAACTCCTTGGACAAGCGATAAGCATTGGCAAGGTTAGCCCAAGCAAGGTACAGACTTTCATCAACTTCCAGCGCCTTTTTATATTTTTCGATAGCGCTTGCATACATCTTATCCAACATTTCGATATTACCGAGGGCAACAAAGGCCTCTGCCCGAGACTCCGGATGATTTAAATACGCCAGCAACCCCCGCTTTACCGCCTCAACCCCCAACCTCGCCAAGTTATCAGACGCCCAGGTCAGCGGAGACACGTCATTCAACAGCACTAAAGGAGCCTTATGTTTATCACGGGCTGTCAAACCTAGTCGCTTCAACTGCAAGAGATTTTTAAAAATCGACAGTAGCAAAACACGTCCCCAAAAATAAAAAAAACAGGATGGCGTAATTATTGCAATATTAATGCCGTCTTCTCAGACAACAATTTATTTACGTGAACATTATCTTTCTTTAGAGGGAGTTACTATGAAATCAGTCCAAAAAGGTTTTACCTTGATCGAACTGATGATTGTGGTCGCAATCATCGGTATTCTGGCAGCTGTGGCATTACCCGCATACCAAGACTACACCATCCGTGCCAAGGTCTCCGAGCTGGTACTGGCGGCTTCTGGTTTTAAATCCTCCATTGCCGAACAGGCGGCTACCGACCAAACCCTGGGCAGTGCGGGCCAAGGCCTGACAGTAGCCACCGTTGGTAAAGTTGCCGGCGGCAGTGTAGCGGTAACTGGCACCATTGTTATCACTGGCAGCGCCACAACTGTAGGCACTGCGGTAACCATTACACTCGTTCCAACCTTGGATGCATCTGGCACCGTAACCTGGGCTTGTACCGGTACACCTGCGAAGTACGTACCAGCCGATTGCCGATAATTACCTGAAGTTAGCATAAACAACAGGGTGTCAAAATTTGTCACATTTTGACACCCTGTTGTCCAGTTCTAGAGAAACACCCCATATTCAATCGAACCAGCCAGAACCTCTTTGTAAATTACGCTCTCTATTTAAGTAGCTCAGCTATACTGACACCTGTACGCTTTTTAAACACGCCATATTGACCGGTATCTAAGTCATTCACCCCATGCACACGCTTACTCGGCGGTATTTCTCACCAGAATGGTTCTGATCCATTTAGATGCTAGAAGTAACATAGGCTTATCGTATAAAGTTAAACCTATAATTAGAGTATTCATTACGGCATAAGGCATTGGACATGAACGCTTCCATACCCGCATTAAGCGGGCTAGCAAGGCGCCTGGTTAGCGACAAACTATTAACCGAAGACTTGGCCAGAGACTCATTGGAACAGAGCGCAAAGGAAAAGCGCCCTTTTGTACAATATCTCGTTTCAACTGAAACTCTAGACGCCCAGTCCATAGCCAATGCTGCTTCGGAGGAGTTTGGCGCCCCGCTAATAGATTTGGATGCGTTTAATATCGAGAGCATCCCCAATGACACAGTTGATCAAAAATTAATCAAAAGACACCGAAGTCTCCCTCTCTTCCGACGAGGCAACCGCCTGTTTGTCGCTATCGCTGATCCCACCAATCTTCATGCATTAGACGAGATTAAGTTTAATACAGGCATTTCAACTGAGGCAGTACTGGTAGAAGCGGACAAGCTGGAAGACGCTATCGAGAGTTTTTTCAATCGCCAGGAAGAGTCACTTGGTGATGCCTTGGGTGGGTTGGATGAAGGGTCCCTTGAAGACCTGGATATTGAAGCCATTGATGAAGAGAGCGCTGATGAGGATAGCGGGGGACCTGAAGCAGACGAAGCCCCCATTGTACGTTTTATCAACAAAATTCTCTTAGACGCAATTAAAACCGGCGCCTCCGACATCCATTTCGAACCTTACGAAAAATCTTATCGAGTGCGTTTTCGTACCGATGGCATCCTGCAGGAAGTCACCCGCCCACCAGCCAATTTGTCAAGTCGGCTCGCCGCTCGTCTCAAGGTGATGTCCCAAATGGACATCTCGGAGCGCCGCGTACCTCAGGATGGCCGGATTAAGATGAAAATATCCAAGTCGAGAGCCATCGATTTTCGGGTAAACACCTTGCCGACACTGTTTGGCGAAAAAATTGTTCTTCGGATCCTGGATCCCAGCTCAGCCAAACTGGGTATTGACGCACTCGGGTACGAAGACAATCAAAAACAGCTGTATTTGGATGCTCTTCATCAGCCTCAAGGAATGATTTTAGTGACAGGGCCGACAGGCTCAGGAAAGACCGTTTCCCTATATACGGGCCTTAACATCCTCAATACCACTGAGCGCAATATCTCCACCGCGGAAGACCCCGTCGAAATCAACCTGGAAGGCATCAACCAGGTGCAAGTCAATCCCAAGGTCGGCCTGACCTTTGCCGAAGCCCTGCGATCATTTTTGCGCCAGGACCCGGATATTGTAATGGTGGGCGAGATCCGCGATCTGGAAACCGCCGAAATCGCCATTAAAGCGGCTCAGACCGGACACCTGGTACTCTCCACCCTACACACTAACAGTGCACCCGAAACTCTGACACGCCTGTTAAATATGGGGGTTCCAGCATTTAACGTAGCGACCACCGTGAGCCTGATTATCGCCCAACGTTTGGCGCGCCGGTTATGCAGTAACTGCAAGAAACCGGCCGAAGATATTCCCGGCGATATACTCAGCCAGGAAGGTTTTGACAACATTGGGATGGAGCGCAAGGAGATACAGCTCTATCACCCGGTGGGATGCACTCAATGCAATAATGGTTATAAGGGGCGCGTAGGGGTTTATGAAGTAGTTCGCATTACACCCAAGATATCCAGTCTTATAATGGAAGGTGGGAATGCCCTTCAAATCGCGCAACTCGCGAAAGTAGAAGGCTTTAACAGCTTGCGCGTTTCAGCTCTGCGTAAAGCTGCCACCGGCCTTACAAGCCTGGAAGAAGCCAACCGGGTGACAAAAGACTAATTGTTTAAGCTTTCAAGGATTATGCTAATGGCCACTGCCACAGCGACGACCTTTATTTACAAAGGAACCGATAAAAAAGGCAATAAGGTTCAAGGTGAAATCCAGGGAACCAGTGCGGCCTTAATCAAAGCCCAATTGTTAAGGCAGGGGATAAGGGCAAGCGGCGTCAAGAAAAAGCCAAAGCCACTGTTTGGCGCCGTGAAAAAACCCATCAAACCGATGGATATAGCTGTTTTTACCCGTCAGATGGCCACTATGATGAAGGCCGGCGTTCCCTTAGTCCAAAGCTTCGATATCGTCGCCGAAGGCGTAGAGAATCCGTCTCTCGCGGAGCTGGTAACCACGATTAGAAACGATGTCGCCGCTGGAAGCGGCTTTGCGCCATCACTGCGCAAACACCCCAAGTACTTTGACGATCTCTTTTGCAACCTGGTCGAGTCAGGGGAGCAGTCAGGTGCCCTGGAAACCATGCTTGATAGAATCGCCACTTATAAAGAAAAAACCGAAACGCTTAAAGCCAAGATCAAAAAAGCAATGACATACCCCGTTGCAGTGATTGTCGTCGCCATCGTAGTAACGGGCATTCTACTTGTGAAAGTGGTGCCCCAGTTTGCCGAAACCTTTTCCAGCTTTGGGGCTGACCTTCCTGCATTTACCCTCTTTGTTCTAGGCTTATCCGAATCGGTACAGGAATATTGGTTGATAATTCTAGTAGCAATTATCGGTGCCTTTCTTTTATTCAAAGAAGCTAAACAAAGATCGAAAAGCTTCTCCAGACAGATTGACAAGTGGTCCCTCAAAATACCGATTGTCGGCGACATACTTTATCAATCCACAATGGCCAGGTTTGGGCGCACACTTTCAACGACCTTTGCAGCAGGCGTACCCTTGATTGATGCTTTGACCTCAGTCGCCGGCGCCACCGGCAATGCCATTTATCATGAAGCGGTACTGAAGATACGTGAAGACGTCTCCACCGGCATCCAGTTAAACCACGCGCTTAGAAGCTCGGGACTTTTCCCCACACTGCTGATCCAAATGACCGCAATCGGTGAAGAATCCGGTGCCCTGGACGATATGCTCGACAAGGTGGCATCATTCTACGAAGAAGCTGTCGACAATCTGGTAGACAGCCTGACCTCGCTCCTCGAACCCATGATTATGGCTGTACTTGGCGTACTTGTAGGTGGCCTCATGATCGCCATGTACCTTCCCATCTTCCAGTTAGGCTCCGTTGTATAAGCTTATGGCAAACAATATCAACCTACTCTCCCTTTCAATAGAACTCCTCGCCGCAGGCGCTATCTTACTGGGCCTCCTGATCGGCAGCTTCCTCAACGTCGTCATCTATCGCCTGCCCAAGTCCCTGGAGGGCGAGTGGAAAAGCGATTGCTGCGAACTGCTCAACATCGAGCCCCCCGAAACCGAAAAGCTCAGCCTGGCCTTCCCCAGCTCACACTGCCCCAAGTGCAAGGCCCCCATCAAACCCTGGGAGAACATCCCCGTCATCAGCTACCTGCTGCTCAAGGGCAAATGCTCCAACTGCCAGGCACGCATCTCGCCGCGTTACCCCTTGATCGAAATCGCTGCAGGCCTGCTGTCGGGACTGATTATTTACACCTTTGGCCTCACCGCCCAGGGCGGATTGGCGCTGGTGATGACCTGGGCGCTGGTGGCGCTCACCATGATCGATATCGATACCCAGCTGCTGCCGGACAATATCACCCTGCCGCTGATGTGGCTGGGACTGATCGCCAACTACTTTGGCGTGTTTACCAATCTGGAGAGCGCATTTTGGGGTGCGGTAGCGGGTTACCTATCCCTGTGGTTGGTGTACTGGCTGTTCAAGATCGTCACCGGCAAGGAGGGCATGGGTTTTGGAGATTTTAAACTGCTGGCAGCCCTGGGGGCCTGGCTGGGTTGGCAGGCGCTGCCGCTGATTATCATTCTCTCCTCCTTTGTGGGGGCGATTATCGGCGTGGCCGGGATCCTGATGCTGGGCCGTGACCGCAATGTACCCATTCCCTTTGGCCCCTACCTGGCCATTGCCGGCTGGATTGCCCTGGTTTGGGGGCAATCGCTGACCGATTTTTACCTCCAATTTGCCGGATTGGCGTGATATCCGGTAATCTAGCGCCTCGTTAAGCTTGGGGGCCGCGGACTGCCCCCAGGTATATTTAAGTCCCTCAAGTTTCAGATAAACCTTTCACTATGCTTGTAATTGGATTAACTGGCGGCATTGGCAGTGGCAAATCGGCAGCCACCGCCCACTTTGAAAGCCTGGGCATTACCGTCGTGGACGCGGATATCGCCTCGCGCACGGTGGTGGAACCGGGCAAACCGGCCCTGGCGGCCATCGAGGAGCATTTTGGCAGCGACGTCATCAATGACGATGGCAGCCTCAATCGGGCGGCACTCCGGGTGAAGGTGTTTGAAGATGCCGAAGAACGCCGCTGGCTGGAGCAGCTGACCCACCCCCTGATCCGCGAGGAGATCACGCAGGGATTGGCCAGTGCCGCCAGCCCCTATGCCATTTTGGCCTCCCCCCTGCTGGTGGAAGCCGGCCAGCACCAGCTGACCCAGCGGGTACTGGTGATCGATGTGCCCGAAGAGCTGCAGCTGGCCCGCACCATACGCCGGGATAACAACAGCGAAGCGCAGGTCAAGGCCATCATGGCCGCCCAGACCTCGCGCCAGGCGCGACGGGAGTTCGCCGACGATATCATTGTGAACGACGGCACATTGGAGCAGCTGCAGGCCGAAGTGGAAAAGTTACACCGACACTATTTATCCCTGGCGCAAACGGCGTCTTGACCATGGCGCAATCGGCGTCACAATAGGAGGGCAACTGGCACCCATAGGGCCCGGAGATGTTATGAGTGATAACCCCCTGGAAATGCAATGCCCCACCTGCAAGGCCAAGGTGTTGTGGACGGACGAGTTTCCGCACCGCCCATTTTGCAGCGAACGCTGTAAATTGATTGATTTTGGCGACTGGACCAATGAAGACAACCGGATTGCGGGCAATTCGGTGTACGACGATCTGCTCTCTGACGAGCTGGACAAACCCTGACCCCCGATACCAAAGCGGCGGTGCTTAGGCCGGGATTTTGTCTTTGACCCAGGCCTGGGCCGCGCCGATAATCTCGATATTGGCCGCCGGAAAGGTGTAGTCTCCCAAGCGCTCCAGCGCAGCCCACTCAATCGGCTGCCCCTCGTTGCCCCGGGGGTTGCCGGAAAAATCCGTCACCACCCACACGTCCAGCAGCACGCACTTGTCACCGTAATCGTGCCTGATCTCAATCAGGGGCTCGGCGGCTTCCACACCAATGGCGAGTTCCTCCCGCAGCTCCCGATCCAGCGCTTCGGCGACCGACTCGCCGGCATCCACCTTGCCACCGGGGAACTCCCACAGGCCACCCTGGTGCGTATTGTCCGGGCGCTTGGCCAGCAGGACTTGATGATGCCCATCCAGGATCACACCCACGGCAACGTGAACAATCCCCTTATTAGATCCGGAGCTCATGTTAAGTACGGCATTCTTGTCAGGTGCGGTATTCAGCATTGATGGTGACATACTCATGGGACAGGTCTGTGGTCCAAACCCGATCCATACAGTCACCCCGCCCCAGATTAATAGCAATGGTGATAGCGTCCTGGTCCATCACTGCCTGGCCCTGCTCTTCGGTGTAACTGGCGGCACGGCCGCCGTTTTCCACAATCAGGACGTTATCCAGATGCACCGTGACCTTATCGACATCCAACTGTTCGACGCCGGCGTAGCCAATGGCGGCCACAATACGACCCCAGTTGGCGTCGGAGGCAAACAGGGCAGTTTTGACCAGCGGCGACTGGGCAACGGCGTAGGCCACCTTGACACACTCCTCCTGGTCAGCGCCTCCGGCCACCTCCACTGTGACAAATTTGGTCGCACCTTCGCCGTCCGTAATGATGCTTTTGGCCAGTTGGATATGGACGTCAGTGACGGCATCGCGCAGCTTTTCATACAGCTCACCCACGGCCTCGGTGACCGCCGGCAGCTGAACCTGGCCGGTGGCGACCAACATGCAGGAGTCGTTGGTCGAAGTATCGCCATCCACGGTAATACGGTTAAAGGACTGATCCGCTGCCATTTTAACCAACTGCTCCAGTACCGGCTGCGCCACCTTGGCATCAGTGGCAATATAGCCCAGCATGGTGGCCATATTGGGCTTGATCATTCCCGAGCCTTTGGCGATGCCGGTAACCGTCACCGTCTGGCCCTCGTGTGTAAACTGCACCGAGGCACCCTTGGGACGGGTGTCAGTGGTCATAATACCTTGGGCCGCCTCGGTCCAACCTGTGGCAGAGAGGGAAGCGGTGGCCTCGGGTAAAACACCCAACAATTTATCCATGGGCATGGATTCACCAATCACGCCCGTGGAAAAGGGCAGCACCTGGGCAGTATCCGCCCCGGTCAACTCGGCGACACGCCGGCAGGAACTGATGGCATCCTGGTAACCCGACTCGCCGGTACAGGCATTGGCATTACCGGCATTGACCAGCAGGTAGCGGATATTGCCCGTTTGCAGGTGCTGTTTGCAGACGGTTACCGGGGCGGCGCAGTAGGCATTCTGGGTGAATACACCTGCCACCGAGCTACCTTCGGCGATGGCCATCAGCACCACATCTTTGCGGCCGGGGGTTTTGATGCCGGCGCTGACAGTAGCCAGTTCAAAACCCGCTACCGGGTGCATGGTCGGAAAGGGAAATTCACCCACTGCCATATTGATACTCCTTATGCGAGCTTGCCGTGACACTGCTTGTATTTTTTGCCGGAGCCACACGGGCAGGGGTCATTGCGTCCAATTTTTTGCCCTTCGCGCACAAAGGGTTTGTGCTCCTCGGCGTCTTCCCCGCCATCCGCCAAGGCATTCATCTGCTCATGCTGTAACTGCATACGCTGACGCTCCATGGCCTCCAGGCGCTGGCGTTCCATCTCTTCCATCTGTTCCTGAGTGATCGGCTCTACCCGGGCCAGCACACGGGTGACTTCGTGCTTGATATTCTCCAACATATTCTGGAACAGCTCGAAGGATTCGCGCTTGTACTCCTGTTTGGGGTTTTTCTGGGCGTAGGCGCGCAGCCCAATGCCCTGGCGCAGGTGATCCATATTGGCCAGGTGCTCCTTCCAGAGCATATCCAGCACCTGCAGCATAATCTGCTTCTCCACTTCGCGCATGACCTCGCCCACCCGCTCGCACTTCTCGTCGTAGGCCGCTTGCAGGCTGTCGGCAATCTTCCCCCGCAAAGACTCCTCGTGCAGCTTGTCGTCACTGTCGAGCCATTCTTGCACGGGCAGCTGCAGGCCAAACTCTGTCTCCAACTGCTGCTCCAGTCCCGGCACATCCCACTGCTCTTCCAGGCTCTGGGGCGGAATAAAGCCGCTGATCACGTCGTTGACCACATCGATGCGAATGTTCTGGACGGTGTCTTCAATCGACTCCGCTTCCAGCAACTCGTAACGCTGGCGGTAAACGACCTGGCGTTGATCGTTGGCCACGTCGTCAAACTCCAGCAGTTGCTTACGGATATCGAAGTTGCGACCCTCAACCTTGCGCTGGGCCTTTTCAATGGCGTTGGTAACCATACGGTGTTCGATAGCCTCGCCTTTTTCCATCCCCAGGGCCTGCATAAAGTTGCGGACGCGGTCGGATGCAAAAATCCGCATCAGGTTGTCCTCCAGCGACAGGTAGAAGCGGGACAGGCCCGGATCGCCCTGACGGCCGGCACGGCCCCGCAGCTGGTTGTCGATACGGCGAGATTCATGGCGCTCGGTGCCGATAATATGCAGGCCGCCCGCCTCGATCACCTGGGCATGGCGCTGTTGCCAGGCCGCTTTGATCTCCGCCAGCTGGGCTTCGGCGGGTTCTTTCAGATCCGCCACTTCCGCCTCCCAGTTACCTCCCAAGACAATATCGGTACCGCGGCCGGCCATATTGGTGGCGATGGTCACCGTGCCGGGGCGCCCCGCCTGGGCAATAATCTCCGCCTCCTTGGCGTGGTACTTGGCGTTCAGTACCTGGTGTTTGATGCCGGCTTTTTTCAGGTGCCGGGACATGATCTCCGAGGTCTCTACCGAGGCAGTACCCACCAGCACCGGGGCATTTTGTTCCTGGCAGGACTTTATATCCTCGATAATCGCATCGTATTTCTCCTCCACCGAGAGGAACACCAGGTCGTTCAAATCCTTGCGGGCAATGGGTTTGTTGGGCGGTATCACCACAACGTCCAGACCGTAGATTTGGTGAAACTCGAACGCCTCGGTATCAGCGGTACCGGTCATACCGGACAGGGTCGGGTAGAGGCGGAACAGATTCTGGAAGGTGGTCGAGGCCAGGGTCTGGCTTTCGCTTTGAATCGCGGCGCCCTCTTTCGCCTCCAGCGCCTGGTGCAGACCTTCAGACAGGCGACGACCGGGCATGGTGCGGCCGGTGTGTTCGTCAATCAGCACCACCTGGCGGTCCTGCACAATATAGTCCACATCCTTATGGAACAGGGTATGGGCCCGCAAAGCGGCGTGTACATGGTGCAGCAGACTGAGGTTATTGGCGCCGTAGAGACTGTCATCTTCCGCCAACAGCCCCTCTTTTACCAGCAGCTCCTCCACCAGCTGGTGACCCGCTTCGTTCAGCTCCACCTGGCGGGTCTTTTCGTCCACGACATAGTGGCCCGCAGGCACGGCGTCGGGATCATCCCCTTCGGCTTCCGGTGCCTGGGGTTTAAGTTTGGGAATCAACTGATTCATGCGGCGGTACAGCTCGGAGCTGTCTTCTGCGGCACCGGAAATAATCAACGGGGTGCGGGCTTCATCAATCAGGATGGAGTCCACCTCATCCACCACCGCAAAGTTCAGGGGACGCTGCACCTTGTCTTCCTTGCGCAGAGCCATATTGTCACGCAGGTAGTCAAAGCCGAATTCGTTGTTGGTGCCGTAAGTGATATCTGCTTCATAAGCCGCTTTTTTGGTGGCTTGATCCTGCCCCGATTGCACCACCCCCACCGTCAAGCCCAGGAATGTGTAGAGCGGTCCCATCCAGGAGGCGTCGCGGCCGGCCAGGTAGTCGTTGACGGTAACAATATGTACACCGCGGCCGGACAGGGCGTTGAGGTAGGCGGGCAGGGTCGCCATCAGGGTTTTACCTTCACCAGTGCGCATTTCCGCAATACGTCCTTCGTGCAGGGTCATGCCGCCGATCAGCTGCACGTCAAAGTGACGCATGTCCATTACCCGCTGGCTCGCTTCGCGCACTGTGGCAAAAGCTTCCGGCAACAAGCTGGTCAGGCTTTCACCCTCGGCAAAGCGCTTTTTGTACTCTTCGGTTTTAGCGACCAGCTGTTCGTCGCTGAGAGCCTGCATTTCGGCCTCCAGCTCATTGATCCGCTTGACCACCTTGCCCATGCGTTTGAGCTCGCGATCATTTTTAGAGCCAAAAACTGCTTTTACTATCTTGCCTATCATGGAAATACCGTACTGATTAGCTGAGGCCTGTGTAATTGATTGCCCGACTGAATACGCATACTGGGTTTTACCGGGGCATGTGCCTCAAATGATACATAACCGTCTGCTGCTATTGTGCTTTGTTCAGCGGCCAAAGCCCAGCAGAGGGTGTGCGTTCGAGTCTGCTTGCCAAAGCAGTCTAAAGGCGGGATCGTCGATGGGTGCGATAGATATAGCTGGCCGGGTCAACGGCGCGCCCGTGTTTGTAGACTTCAAAATGCACATGGGGGCCAGTAGAGCGGCCACTGGAGCCCATCAGGGCAATCACCTGGCCTTTTTTCACCACGTCGCCAACCTTGACCAGGTTTTCCTGGTTGTGGGCATAGCGAGTGGAGAAGCCACCACCGTGGTTCACTTCCACCATGTCGCCATAACCGCTGCGCTTGCCAGACCAGGTAACCACCCCGGCGCCGACCGATATCACATCGGAGCCCAGCTTACCGGCAAAGTCCACACCCGAGTGCCAGGCAATGCGACCGTTGAAGGGATCGGTACGTCGACCAAAGCGGGACGACATCCAACCTTTTTTCACCGGCCGACCGGCGATGTAGATATCCCGCTGAATCTTGCGTTTTGCCAGCAGCGCCTCCAGGGTATCCAGCTGCTGTTCGCGGTTCTCAATATTGTCGGTCAGCTGGTCTATCACCTGGAGGAAATCGGGGGCCCGATAGGCGTCCCCCAAGGCGGCACTTTCCGGTCCACCCAGGGCCGGTACCTCACTAAAATCAAATTCGCCCTTATCGAGTTTAGCCAGGGTAGTGAGTCGCTCGCCGAGGGCATCCAGACGCACCAGCCGCGCCTGCAATTCCGCCACCCGCAGAGTCAGGGCGGCCAGTTGCTCCCGCGCCCGGCGGCGAGTATTGTCGATCTCGAGCTGCTGGTCAGCCAGGGTGTCGTTCCAGGCCTGAGTGGCGTCACTGGATATCAGGTCGGAGCCATCGTCTTTGGCAAGGTGAATACCGACGGCACCGCCAATACCCACCGGTACCGCCAGTGCACACACAGACAGCAAGGCCCGGGTCCACCCACCGATAGTGAAACTGCGCGTTCGACCGTGCCTTTTACTGACGATGATAACTTTCATATGCGCGATTGGTTATGGATTCGGCTGTTATCCGTTTGCTGGCGGCCTGATGACCCTGCTTTCCATCGGACTGTCCCTGGTCTCACCGCCAATCTTGTTATTCTGTACAGAAATCGCGCAAGTGGCGCGAATAGCTGCAAGCAGCCTGAAAATATCGCATAGAAAACAAGGAATTACCAATTTTTATTAAGGTAGTTCCCAATCGGTCCTTTCGACGCACCGCGGACACCGGCCAGCGGGGGCGCGGCCTTAGGGGTACTAGACCGCCAGCACCGGTTTCATATAAGAGATGGGGGCGGTGCTCTCGTCTTCGAAGGTGACCACTTCCCAAGCATCTTCTTCCGCAATCAGTTGGCGCAGAGACTTGTTATTCAGGGCGTGTCCGGACTTATGAGCTTTAAATTCGCCAATCAGGCTGTTGCCCAGCAAGTACAGGTCGCCAATGGCGTCCAAAATCTTGTGCTTGACGAACTCATCTTCGTAACGCAGTCCGTCTTCGTTAAGAATGCGGTATTCATCCACCACAATCGCATTGTCCACGCTACCGCCCTTGGCCAGGCCCTTGGAGCGCAGATATTCGATTTCGTGCATAAAACCAAAGGTCCTTGCACGGCTTACCTCCTTGACAAAGGAGGTGCTGGAAAAATCCACCGCCGCATCCAGGGTACGATCCTGGAAAACCGGGTGATCAAACTCGATACTGAAGGTGACTTTAAAGCCATCAAAAGGCAGAAAACTGGCGACTTTGTCGCCATCTCTAACGGTGACGGGGCGTTTGATGCGAATAAACTTTTTCGCCGCGGCCTGTTCCTCGATACCAGCGGATTGGATCAGGAAAACAAAGGGGCCCGCACTACCATCCATAATCGGTACTTCAGGGGCGCTCACTTCCACGATAGCGTTGTCGATACCCAGGCCGGCCATCGCCGACAGCAGGTGTTCCACGGTGGAGACCCGCACATCACCTTGCATCAGACTGGTCGACAAGGTGGTATCACCCACATTTTCGGCCTTGGCCTCTATTTCTACCACCGGATTCAGATCCACGCGGCGGAAAATAATACCCGTATCAATAGGCGCTGGCAGTAGCGTCAAGTAGACCTTCTGCCCGGTATGAAGACCGACACCTGTTGCACGAATGGCATTTTTTAGAGTCCGTTGTCTAATCATTACGCTATCTTTTATTGGCTCGATTAACCTGGTTTTAACATCGACCATTTTAACGTCAACCTGTCGGTCCGACGTCTGTGAAGTGTGCCTTTAACATTTTTTTACGCTTGTAGCGCCATATTGGGCTAAAACGCGCAAAATGCGGCATTACGCGCCACCAGCACCTGCAAAGGAGCGGATGGTACCAGAGAAAGGGCCGTGAAACCAACACTTAAGTCCCGTCGCTCTCACGCCCCGTCACTCCCATACTCTCATGGCCTTGATGTAAGGCACTTTTATATAAGGCACTTTAGAGCAGGGGACCTTAACGGTCCCTTAATCCGCCTGACGGCGCAAGAAAGCTGGAATATCCAGATATTCCATATCTTTCTCTTCCGGCACGACCTTGGTAGCCGTGGCTGCAACGGCCGCACCGGTACGCATGACTGTCGGGCGGTCGAGAGCGCTGTAGTCCACCTGGCCATTGTTGCTGCGGCGGGTGTTGTCCACCACCACTTTGGTTTCCGCCGGCTTGTCTGCCGCCGCCGCACCACCCAGACCGGTCGCCACCACGGTGACACGCAGCTCGTCGCTCATTTCCGGGTCGATCACGGTACCGACCACCACGGTAGCGTCGCTGGAGGCAAACTCTTCCACCGTGTCACCGACTTCGGAGAACTCACCCAGCGACAGGTCCATACCTGCGGTAATATTCACCAAGATACCACGTGCGCCCTGCAGGTTGATATCCTCCAGCAACGGGCTGCGAATGGCGGCTTCCGCCGCCTCGCGAGCGCGGTTTTCACCGGTGGCCTTGCCGGTACCCATCATGGCCATGCCCATTTCCGACATAACGGTGCGTACGTCGGCGAAATCGACGTTGATCATACCTGGGCGGATGATCAGGTCGGCAATGCCTTGCACGGCACCCAGCAGAACGTCGTTGGCCGCTTTAAAGGCGTCCAGCAGACTGGTGGCCTTACCCATCACCGCCAACAGCTTTTCGTTGGGAATGGTGATCAGTGAGTCAACCCGCTCCTGGAGAGCTTTGATCCCGGCGTCGGCCACAGCCATACGCTTGCGACCTTCAAACGGGAAGGGTTTGGTGACCACCGCCACCGTTAAAATACCCATTTCGCGAGCCACTTCCGCGACAACGGGAGCACCACCGGTACCGGTGCCACCGCCCATGCCCGCCGTAATAAACACCATGTCGGCGCCGCTGAGCACTTCGGCAATGCGTTCGCGGTCTTCCATGGCAGCCTGGCGCCCCACTTCAGGGTTGGCCCCGGCCCCCAGACCTTTGGTCATATTGTTGCCCAGCTGCAATACGGTGCGGGACTCCACATCCTTCAGCGCCTGGGCGTCAGTATTGGCGCAAATAAACTCTACGCCTTCAATTTCATTGTCAATCATGTGTTTGACGGCGTTTCCGCCACCACCCCCAACACCGATGACCTTAATGACCGCGTTTTGCGGTATGCTATCGACAAGCTCAAACATAGCCGTTCCCCTCTGTTTTCCTGATTTCCAACTGTAAAACGATAAAAAGTGTTGATAGAAAGCGCGTTGTCCTCAGCCCGGAAAACGCATTACATCAAAAATTCCCCTGGAACCAAATTTTCACCTTGTCCCACCAGGTGTTTGAATCCTCTTTGGTATAAGTCACCACCGGGCGCCCTTCTTGCTGTTGCTTCATACCGTATTGCAGCAGGCCCACACCGGTGGAATAGATCGGGTTGCTCACAATATCCGCTAACCCGGTAACGTTGGTGGGCGAGCCCAACCGCACCGGCATGTGGAAAATCTCCTCCGCCAGATGCACCACACCTTCCATTTTTGAAGTGCCGCCAGTCAGCACAATGCCCGCGGCGATCAAATCTTCAAAACCACTGCGGCGCAGCTCCGCCTGTACCAGGGTAAAGAGTTCGTCGTAACGGGGTTCCACCACTTCAGCCAGCGCCTGGCGAGACAGGTCCCGCGGCGGACGGTCGCCAACGCTGGGCACCTTGATGGTTTCATCCGCGCCCGTCAGTTTTGCCAAGGCACAGGCGTATTTGATTTTGATCTCTTCCGCGTGCGGGGTCGGTGTGCGCAAGGCCATGGCGATATCATTGGTCACCTGGTCCCCGGCAATGGGAATCACACCGGTGTGGCGGATGGAACCCTCGGTAAACACGGCAATATCCGTTGTGCCGCCACCGATATCCACCATGCAAACGCCCAGCTCCTTCTCATCTTCGGTCAGCACCGAATAACTGGATGCCAGCTGCTCCAAAATAATGTCTTCTACTTCCAGACCACAGCGGCGGATGCACTTTTCGATGTTCTGTGCCGCGTTCACTGCGCAGGTCACCAGGTGCACTTTGGCTTCCAGCCGCACCCCGGACATGCCCAGTGGTTCCTTGACCCCTTCCTGTTCATCGATCAGGTATTCCTGGGGCAGTATGTGCAGAATCTTCTGATCCGCCGGTATCGCCACCGCCTGCGCCGCATCGATAACCCGATCCAGGTCCTGGGGAAACACTTCCCGATCTTTAATTGCCACAATACCGTGGGAATTGAGGCTGCGAATATGGCTGCCGGCGATACCCGCGTAAACGGAGTGAATCTGGCAACCCGCCATCAGCTCCGCCTCTTCAATCGCTCGCTGGATCGACTGTACGGTGGACTCAATGTTCACCACCACACCTTTTTTCAGGCCATTGGACTGATGGGAACCGATGCCCACAATTTCCAATTCTCCCGCCGGCGACACAGCCCCCACGATCGCCACCACCTTGGAGGTACCGATATCCAGGCCGACAATCATCTTACTGTCACTCGAACTAGCCATTCATTAAACCTCATTCATTCCGACTGCCCTGTCGTTGCCCCAAGCTTTTATTTATCGTCTGAAAAAACGGGCTATTCCCAACCCACCGCCTAAACCCGTTTATTCAACTTCTCCGCTGCCGCCGGCTCGCGCCAGCGCACAGCTACGCCATTGTTGTAACGCACATCCACACTCACCACACGCTCCAGGTCAGCCGACAACAACTGATCGTAGACCCGCAGAAAACGTCGCATTTTTTCCATCACCTGATCGCGCCCAATCACAACCTTTAATTCATTGTTCAAGGTCAGTGCCCAAGCCCGTTTATCGTCGCAGTGCAGCTCCTTGATCGCCAGACCGCGTGAGCGCAACAGCACCGACAGGTCCTGGTACTGCGCCAATAATTCCGCTTCCCGCCCAGCGCTCGCGTACAGCACTGGTAATTCTTGCAGTTTTGCCAGCGGCTCGATCGCCACCACTTCACCGCGCTGATTTAAAAAACCAGTGTCTCCCCAACGGGCAATTGGCTGTTGTTCCACAATGGTCACCGTCAAGCGATCCGGCCAGCGACGGCCCAGTGCCGCGCGGTCGATCCAGGGCTCGCGTTCCAGCTCCGCCTTTATCTGTTCCAGTTCCAGCTTCAAGAAGCTGCTGTGTATCTGCGGCTCCACCAGTTCCACCACCCGTTCTTGGGAAACAAACCGAAATTCGCCCTCCACGTGAACACTGGCAACCGGCAGTTCCATCACCGCAAGCACATATCCCTGCCCCATATAAAACAGCGCTGCAACCAGCCCCACGCCCACCACGCCCAACAACCCGCGTCGAATGCGCCCGGGCTTCGCCCCAGGCGCCGACGGTTTTGCCACCGTGCGGCTGGCCCCGCGGGCCCTGGGTGTTGTGGTCGAAAACCTGCGCAACATTATCCGTCCAGAGTTTTCCGCAATCAGTATTCCGTTTAACCTTCGCCCACCGCAGATGAGTTATTCAAGGTGGCGGAAAGAATTTTCACCACCAGCTGTTCGAAACTCATCCCCAGAGCCTTGGCCGCCATGGGCACCAAACTGTGGCTGGTCATACCGGGCACCGTGTTGACTTCCAGCAGGTAAAAATTGCCCGATTCGTCGGCCATCACATCAACCCGACCCCAACCTTTGCAGCCCAGACTGTTAAAAGCCTGGAGTGCCAGGTGCCTGAGTTCCAGTTCCTGACTTTCCAGCAGACCACAGGGGCACAGGTAGCGTGTATCTTCAGATATATATTTGGCTTCGTAATCGTAAAACCTGTTGTCCGTTTCCAGCTTGATGGGCGGCAGGGCTTCGCCATCAATAATCGCCACAGTGTACTCCGCACCGCGGATCAACGACTCCGCCAACACCGTGGCATCGTAGCCGGCTGCATGATTAAAAGCTGCCGCCATCGCATCGGCACTATCCACCCGTGCCATACCGATACTGGAGCCTTCGTGGGCAGGCTTTACCATCACCTCGCCACCCAGTTCCGCCAGCGTCGCCGACCAGTCGGTGTTTTTTTGCAACACCGTAAAAGGGGGAGTGGGCAGACCGATGCCGCACCACAATTGCTTGCTCAGCAATTTGTCCATTGCCAGCGCGGACGCCTGTACGCCGCTGCCCGTGTAGGGAATTGTCATAAATTCCAGCAACGCTTGCATGCGGCCGTCTTCGCCTCCGGGACCGTGCAGGGCGATAAAAGCGCGATCGAGATTGGCTTGGCGAATCTGATCGATAGCATTCGATCCCAAATCGATGGCGACAATCTCCACCCCAGCCTTCTGCAGTGCGTGGGCGACAGCGTTACCGGTTTGCAAAGAAATCTCCCGCTCGGAGGACTGGCCTCCAAACAGCACTCCCACGCGCCCCAACGCACTTTTTAGCTCAGCGTTTACCGGTACTGCTATCTGTTCGCTTTGCTCGCCCATTTCTGACACCTCTAACAGCTCTCTGTATTCTGTCTCTGTGTTCACTGCAGCTTGGTGTTCACTGCAGCTTGCGCTTGGCCAGTTCCACCGCCAGTAGCCCCACATTACCGGCCCCCTGGGTAATCACAATATCGCCCGGCCGCGCGATGTCCCGGATCACTTCCGGCACACCGTCAATGCCTTCCACAAAAATCGGATCGACATTGCCGCGGTTGCGAATGCTGCGGCACAGGTGACGACTGTCGGCCCCCGGTATCGGCTCTTCGCCAGCGCTGTATACTTCCAGCAACACCAGGCTATCCACATTCGACAACACCTCGACAAAGTCTTCGTACAAGTCTCGGGTACGGGTAAAACGGTGCGGCTGGTAGATCATCAACAGGCGACGATCGGGCCAACCTTCGCGCACCGCTTCAATGGTGGCGGCTACTTCCCGCGGGTGATGACCATAGTCGTCTACCAGCATGGCGGTACCTGCAAGCGGTTTGCCGTTATCGGATTTGGCGGACACCGGGTATTCACCATAGACCTGGAAGCGGCGCCCTACACCCTGGAAGCGCGCCAAGCCATTCTGTATCGCTTTGTCGTCCAGTCCTTCGTCTGTAGCCACAGCGACGGCGGCAGTGGCATTCAACACATTGTGCAGCCCTGGCATATTGACGGTGATCGGCAGCGGCGCTGCGGACCCCGGACGTACTACTTCGAAGCTGGAGCGCATCTGATCCTGACATACATTGATCGCCCGAACATCACACTGCTCACCAAATCCGTAGGTGAGCGTGGGCCGCGAGACCTCCGGGAGAATTTCCGCAATCACCGGGTCGTCGCCACAGAGCACCGCCAAGCCGTAAAACGGCAGGTTATGCAAAAATTCCAAAAAAGTTTTTTTCAGTTTGGAAAAATCACCGCCATAGGTTTCCATATGGTCAGCGTCGATATTGGTCACCACCGCGATCATCGGCTGCAAGTGCAAAAACGAAGCATCGCTTTCGTCCGCCTCCGCAATCAGGTAGCGGCTGGCGCCCAATTGGGCGTTGCTGCCGGCGCTGTTTAACAGCCCACCTATCACAAAGGTGGGGTCCCGCTGCCCTTCACCAAACACAGAAGCGATTAAACTGGTCGTCGTGGTTTTACCGTGCGTACCGGCGATAGCAATCCCGTGCCGGTAACGCATCAATTCCCCAAGCATTTCCGCGCGGCGCACCACCGGGATGCGGTTTTGACGCGCACCGATCATCTCCGGGTTGTTTTCATCCACAGCACTGGAGTTCACCACCACACTGGCACCGACCACATTATCTGAGTGGTGACCGATGAACACCTTGGCACCCATGTCGACCAACCGCCGGGTGGAGGCGGATTCACGCAGATCGGAGCCGGTAATCTCATAACCCTGGTTTAACAGCACTTCGGCAATACCGCTCATCCCGGCACCGCCAACGCCGATAAAATGAATACGGCTGATACGACGCATCTCCGGCACCGCAAACCCACCGAATTTATCCTGGACCTTGGTATTAGCCATGGGCCACCTCCAAACAAATATCTGCCACTTGCGTAGCAGCTTGGGGCAACGCCAGGGAGCGCGCCTTTTGCGCCATCGCCAGCAGGCGTTCCCGGTCGTTGATTAAATCGCTCAATAGCTTGGCCATACCATCGCTATCCAGTTCGTGTTGCTGCCGAATCAGGGCAGCATCGTTATTGACTAACCACTCGCCATTTTTAGTCTGGTGATCGTCTATCGCGTAGGGGAAAGGCACCAGTACCGATGCTACCCCCGCAGCAGTCACTTCCGACACCGTTAACGCGCCGGCGCGGCAAATGACCAAATCCGCCCAGGCATAAGCCGCCGCCATATCGTCGATAAAGGGCTCTACCCGAGCCTCAACCTGCTGTTGCTGGTAGGCCTCGCGAGTGCTGTCCGCATGGGCCTTTCCAGTCTGATGCCAAACTTGAGGCCTGCTCGCTACCGGCAGTTTTGCCAACGCCAGGGGCAGTAACTGGTTGATCGCCAGGGCACCCAAACTGCCACCCAGCACCAGCACATGAACCGGCCCGTTTTGCTGTTGCCGATCAGCGTAGCGTTGCTCAGGCGTGGACAGCTCCGCGATCGCAGTGCGCACCGGGTTGCCCACCCGTTGCGCGTTCTTGAGCCCGGAGGGGAAGGCTTCCAGTACCCGCGAAGCGATTTTTGACAACAGTCTATTGGTAGTTCCGGCCACCGCATTTTGCTCGTGAATGACCAGCGGTGTGCCCCGCAACCGGGCTGCCAACCCTCCCGGGCCGGAGGCAAAACCGCCGAATCCCAGCACCACATCCGGCTGTTCCCGCTTTAACACCACCCTCGCCTGCCACAGAGCTTTCAGAAGCAGAAAAGGGGCTTTTAGCAAGCTGGCAATCCCTTTGCCACGCAGGCCTTCTACCTCAATAAAGTTCAACGGAATCTGTGCCGCTGGTACCAACTCCGCTTCAATGCCACGACGGGTACCCAACCAGCTCACGTCAATCCCGCGTTGACGCAACTCCTGCGCCACGGACAGTGCCGGGAACACATGGCCTCCGGTACCGCCCGCCATCACCACCGCTTTCAAGGGACGTTTATCGCCCATCAGCGCGTCCCCCCTATCCGCTCGTCTGCCAGAGCCTGGCGGGCTTCGGCGAAAGCGGCCATTTCCGCCGCTGTCGCCGGACCAAAATCATCGTCGGCGGCGGCGGCGTCAACAACCGGCAAGGCACGCGAATTCGTTGTACCGGCTTTTTTGTTGTGCGCTTTTTTAGAGTGTGCTTTTATTCCGGAATCCTTTTTGCTCTCTTTTACCGCTCCCAGCGGCTTGTGACGCTGCTCCCAGTCCACCCGCAGCAGAAACGCCATCAGCACACACCCCATCACCAGACTACTGCCGCCATAACTGATAAATGGCAAGGTCAGCCCCTTGGTGGGCAACAATCCCGAGGCCACCCCCACATTGATAAACGCCTGACCGGCAATCAATACAGCGATGCCAAACACGGCAAAGCTCGCAAAGCGGTCCCCACTGCTGATGCCGCGTCGGGCCATGGCCAAAATCCGGACCACCAGTGCCACAAACAGGGCAATCACCGCTAATGCCCCCAACAAACCAAACTCTTCCGCCACAATCGCAAAAATAAAATCTGTGTGGGCCTCGGGCAGGTAAAACAGTTTCTGCACACTGTTGCCTAATCCCACCCCAAACCATTCACCGCGGCCAAAGGCGATCAGCGACTGGGTCAGCTGATATCCGCTGTTAAACTGATCCGCCCAGGGATCCAAAAAGGTGACCAGCCGCTGCAACCGGTAGGGTGACATCACCGCCACCAGCCCCAGACTGCCAACCGCTGCCAACACCAACAGGCCAAACTGCCAAAGTTTGACACCGGCTAAAAACATCATCGCCACCACGGTGGCACTGATGACGACCGAGCTGCCAAAATCCGGCTCCATCAACAGCAGCATGACCAGCACACCCACTACACCGATGGGTTTGATAAAGCCGCGCCAACCCTGCTGCAACTCCTGTTGGCGACGTTCAAAAAAGCCGGCAAAGAATACGATGGCACAAAACTTGACGATCTCCGACGCCTGCACGGTGATGGGCCCAAGCGCCAGCCAACGCTGACTGCCATTCACGCGACGCCCCACCCCGGGTATCAACACCACCACCAGCAATACCACGGACACAATAAACAGCAGCCCACTATACCGGCGCCAGACAGCCATCGGCACCGAGGCCACCACGATGCCCGCCGCAATACCCAGGGACAGGTATATCAAATGACGCTTGGTAAAAAACCAGGGGTCACCGTAGTTGCTGGCCGCAAAACTGACCGAAGCCGACGACACCATCACCAGCCCCACGGACACCAGGGTCAGCCAGAGGGTAATCAGCATCCAGTCCAATTGCGGTTGTTCTCGCAGAGACAGGGCGGTGACGGGAGACAGGGCCCGGATCGTCATGCATCGCCCTCCCGCTCAGCCAAGCCCTGCACCGCAGCCACAAACTGCCGCCCGCGATCTTCAAAACCGCTGAACATATCAAAACTGGCACAGGCCGGAGACAAGAGCACCGCATCGCCGGGTTGCGCCAATGTAAACGCCTCTTCCACCGCTGCGGCCATATCTTCGGCATAGGTGACTGTTGTCACTGTCTCGGCCACTGCGCCGATGGCCTTGGCGTCACGCCCGATCAACACCGCAGCGCGCACGTTTTCTGCCAAGGATTGTCGCAAGCCATCAAAGGCCGCACCTTTGCCGTCCCCCCCCGCGATCAGGATCAACTTGCTCGGCAAGCGCGCCAGACCTTTCAAGGCTGCCAAAGTTGCGCCGACATTGGTGCCCTTGGAGTCGTTGATAAATTCCACGCCTGCGATCTCGTCCACCCACTCACAGCGATGTTCAAGCCCCCGGAATCGTTTGAGGGTTGCCACCATGGCCGACATGGGCAATCCAGCTGCCTGTCCCAGGGCCAGCGCTGCCAGGGCATTGGCCTGGTTGTGGGAGCCCGGCAACAGCAGTTCATCAACCGACAGCAAGTTCTCAAATTGGAAAGCCAGATACTTCCGATCGCCAACCCGGCGGACACCAAATGCATTAAAGTCGGGCGCGCCCAGGCCAAAACTGATGACCTTCACCCCTGTCGCCAACGGCGGTTGCGTCAGCGCATCGTCGCGGTTGGTCACCACCTGTTGCGCACCAAAATAGATTCTCTGTTTGGCCCGGTGGTAATCCATCAGCGAGTCGTAGCGATCCATATGGTCTTCGCTGACATTCAGAATCGTTGCCACTCTGGCGTTCAAACGGGTGGTGGTTTCCAACTGGAAACTGGACAGCTCCAGCACATACAAATCCGCCTCTTGTTCCAGCAGGGCCAGTGCCGGCGTGCCAATATTGCCTCCCACGCCCACGTTCAAACCCGCTTCCCGAGCCATCTCCCCCACCAAGGTGGTCACGGTACTTTTGGCGTTGGAGCCGGTAATGGCCACAATTGGCGCCTTGGCGTGGCGGGTAAACAGTTCGATATCGCCAATCACCGACACCCCGTGTTGCAGTGCAGCCTGAAGCGCCGGTTGTGACAGTGCCACACCCGGGCTCAGCACCACCTCTTCCACACCGCACAGCGTCTCGGCATTCAACGGGCCCAATTCCACCGCCACCCCTGGAAACGCTCGCTGGAACTCGGCCAGATTGGCCGGCGCCTCACGGGTATCGAGCATAATAAACGGGCAATTTTGACTCGCCAGAAAGCGCGCCACCGCCAACCCGGTTTTCCCCAGGCCAACCACGGCTTTCAAACTGCTTTTGGCAATTAACTCTGACACCCTTTGACTACTCTTCTTTGTGTTAAACGTTGTTTGACGCTGTGTTAATAAAGATTTCTGTCTGTTGCCTCAGCGCAACTTCAGCGTCGCCAGTCCAAACAGCACCAGCATCACGGTGATAATCCAAAAACGCACAATCACCCGCGGTTCCGGCCAGCCTTTTAATTCAAAATGGTGGTGCAGAGGCGCCATGCGGAAAATGCGGCGACCCGTCAATTTAAAAGAGGCTACCTGCAGAATCACCGACACGGTTTCCATCACAAACACACCGCCCATAATAAAAAACACGATCTCGTGGCGCACAATCACTGCGATAATGCCCAGTGCCGCTCCCAGGGCCAGAGCGCCTACATCCCCCATAAATACCTGCGCCGGGTAGGTGTTAAACCACAAAAAACCCAGCCCGGCACCGCCCAAAGCGCCACAAAAAATCACCAGTTCACCGGCACCGGCCACGTAGGGAATATGCAAGTACTCAGCAAATCCGGCGTGTCCCACCAGATAGGCAATCACCCCCAAGGCCGAACCCACCATGACCGAGGGCATAATCGCCAGTCCGTCGAGGCCGTCAGTGAGGTTGACCGCATTGCTGGCGCCCACGACGACAAAATAGGTGAGAAGAATAAACAGGACGCCCATATCCAGGGCCACATTTTTAAAAAACGGCACAATTAACTGGGTTTCCACCGGGCTGGTGGCGGTGTAAAAAAGAAACACGGAGGCCCCCAGACCTGCCACTGACTGCCAAAAATACTTCCATCGCGCCGGTAATCCACGTGAATTGGATTCCACCACTTTGCGGTAGTCATCCACCCAGCCGACTGCACCAAAAATGGCAGTTACCATCAGCACTACCCACACATAACGGTTGTTCAGGTCTGACCAGAGCAGGGCACTGATAAAAATGGCCGCCAGAATCAGCGTGCCACCCATGGTGGGTGTACCGGATTTACTCAGGTGAGACTCGGGGCCGTCGTCGCGCACAGCTTGGCCAATCTGCAGGTAGTTCAATTTGCGGATCATCCACGGGCCCAGCAGCAGTGAAATTACCAGGGCGGTGAGGATGCCGAGAATACCGCGCACCGTCAGGTACTGAAACACCCCAAAGGCGTTTATATATTGCTGTAAGTATTCCGCAAGCCACACTAGCATTGAGTCTTGTCTCCGCGCTCATTTATCGCCTGCACGACTACTTCCATTCGCGCGCTGCGAGATCCTTTTACCAACACCGCTGTGTCGGCATCCAATTCAGTTTTTATAATATCGATCGCTTCACTGTGATCCGCACAGTGTGAAGCGCCGGCACCAAAAGCCTGGTTCAAGTGGCGGGTTAGGGGACCGACGGTCACCACCCGATCAACCCCCGCCCAACGGGCGTAATCGCCCAATTCGGCGTGCAGATTGGGCGCCTCCTCGCCGAGTTCCGCCAAATCCCCCAGTACCAAGATACGCTTGCCGGGATAATTCACCAGGGTATCAATAGCAGCACGTACAGATCCCGGATTGGCGTTGTAACTGTCATCGATCAGCACGGCACCCGCCAACCCCTGTAATAACTGCATGCGACCTTTTTCACCGCGAAACGCCTGCAAACCGTTGGCGATAGCCTCGAGGTCTGCCCCCATGGCCAGAGCACAGGTCGCAGCGGCCAGGGCATTATTGATGTTGTGTTTGCCGATGATTGGCAGGCTCACATCGGTGCTGCCCTGTGGCGTCACCAGGGTGAACACCAAACCCTGTGACAGGTCGTCTGCCGGACGTTGGACATAAACATCCGCCTCGGGGTTCGCCAGACTGAAGGTCAACCGGCGTTCGCAGGGCAAGCGTTCACGCCAATCCTGGACATAGATTTCATCGAGGTTGAGCACAGCGATGCCCGCTGCCGACAGCCCTTGATAGATCTCCCCTTTGGCCTTGGCAATGCCACCCACGCTGCCAAAACCTTCTACGTGGGCTGGCATCACATTGTTGACCATAGCCACGTCCGGTTTAGCCAGTCCGACCAGATAGGCAATTTCTCCACCGGCACTGGCGCCCATCTCAATCACGGCAAATTCGTGACCGGCCTCCAGTTCCAGCAGGGTCAGCGGCACCCCGATATGGTTATTAAGGTTGCCGCGGGTCGCCAGAGTCTTGCCACACTGACTGAGAATGCTGGCCGCCATACCTTTGACCGTGGTCTTGCCACCGCTGCCGGTAATCGCTAACAACGGGCCGCGATAACGGCTGCGATTGACCGCGCCAATCTGCCCCAAGGCCCGGGTGGTGTCCGCCACCACCAACTGCGGCAAAGCCACCGACGGCTCTACCTGCTCCACCACCAAGCCACAGGCCTTGTTCTCCGCCGCCTGTGACAAAAAGTTGTGGGCATCAAAATTTTCACCGCGCAGTGCCACAAACAGATCACCCGCTTGAATCGCACGCGTGTCGGTGCTGACCCGGTCAAAGGTGGTATTCGCCTGTCCAGCGCTGCTGGCATGCAGTTCCGCACCAATTTCCAATGCCAGCTGTTGCAATGGGATGGCTTCAATCACGACCGCACCTCCTCGCGGAGTAGCAACGCAGAACGGGCCGTTTCGATATCGCTGAACGGGCGTTTGTCCTCACCGATAATCTGATAGTCCTCATGCCCCTTGCCCGCAATCAACAGGGTATCGCCGGGCGCTACCTGCCCAATAGCGCTGTTAATGGCCTCGCCGCGATCTTCAATGACGGTCATTTGCGCTGAGGGGGAAAAACCCTGCACAATGTCCGCAATTATCTGTGTCGGCGATTCAGTGCGCGGGTTGTCCGAGGTCACGACCACTCGATCGGCACCCGCTTCAGCAGCGGCTGCCATCTCGGCGCGTTTACCGCGATCGCGGTCGCCACCACAACCAAACACACACCACAATCTACCCGTGCAGTGTCGGCGCACCGCCGCCAGGCTCTTCTCCAGCGCATCCGGCGTATGGGCATAATCCACAATCACCTGGATATCTGCCTTTTCACAATCCTGCACTGCAACCGGCTGCACCCGCTGCATACGTCCCGTTACTGGCTGTAATTGTGGTAACAGCGGTAACAGTTGCATCAACGGCACGCCTTGTGCGCCTATCACAGCAACAACGCCCAACAGGTTGCTCAGGTTATAGGCGCCCAACAATTGGCAGCGCAACTGTCCGTCGCCCCAGGGGGTAAACAGATCGGCTTCAATACCTGTGGGGGTATAGCGAATGTTTTGCGTATACACATCGGCCTTAGAGTTGGTGAGGGAGTAGCGCAAGACCCGCACCTGTTCGGCCACATTGGCGGACATGGCCGCCTCACGGGGATCGTCAATATTCAACACTGCGCAGCGGAGCCCCGGCATCATAAACAGCTGTTGCTTGGCCTCGGCGTAGGCATCCATGGTGCCGTGGTAGTCCAGATGGTCACGGCTTAAATTGGTGTAAAGGGCAGTATCAAACGTTACACCTGCCACCCGCCCCTGACACAGACTGTGGGAGGATACCTCCATCGCCACCAGCTTGGCCCCTTGCTGTTGCAAATCCGCCAGGCAGGCCTGTGTCGCTACCGCGTCGACCGTGGTAAACCCGGTTTCCGTTAACGCCTGTCCCGCAATGCCAAAACCCAATGTGCCCATAACACCGCTGCAACAGCCCAGCAAAGCGTTCAACTGTGCGAGCAGTTGACTGCAGGTGGTTTTACCGTTGGTGCCGGTAATGCCCACAACCGCCATCGTTGCGGAGGGATCTCTGTAAAATCGGGTGGCAAGCCGACTGCAGCTGGCAACCAGTCCCGGCAGATGGATAACCGGTGTGCCCTCTTTGCCCGTTTCGACATCGATGTTGGAATGCTCACTGTGGGACAGGACCGCTACCGCGCCGCGTTCGATAGCGCTATTGATAAACTGACGACCATCGACGGTCTCACCGGGCAAAGCGATAAACACATCACCTGTGGCGACAGCGCGACTGTCCAGCTGCAAACCGCGAACGGCTATCTCCGCCAAACCGGCAGGCAGCATCGCTTCGGGCAGTAACTGCCCCAGTGTTGTACTGTAGGCGTGATCTACGGTCATGTGACTGGAATATCCTGCTTGGCGATGTTGGACTGCTGACCCTGAGCCACTTTGGCTGGCCGGTTTTTACCCGCACTGGCGACATTCCGGGGCGGCACTTGCATCAAGCGCAACGCACCGCTGGCCACTTTGGCAAATACCGGGGCAGCGACTTCCCCGCCAAAGTATTTGCCAGCCGACGGCTCATTAATCATGACCACCGTGACTATCCGAGGGTGCTCTGCAGGCGCAATCCCAGCGAACAACGCCAGGTAGCTGTCGTCCTCATACCCGCCTTGGGCGCTGACTTTGTGCACTGTACCCGTCTTACCGGCAACTTCATAATTCGCCAGGCTGGCTCGGGTGGCGGTACCGCCTTTTTCTGTCACCGTTTTCAACATATCAATCAGCTGACGGGTATAGCGGGGCTCCACCACCGATTCGCCGGTCGGCCTGTCATCCACTTTCAACAACGAAATGGGGCGTTTTAAGCCGTCATTGGCAATCACACTGTAGGCCTGTGCCAGCTGCAGTACCGTCGCGCTCATGCCGTAACCAAATGCAAAGTTGGCTTGCACAATGGGCTGCCAACGGCTGTGATTGGGCAGCACCCCGACACTCTCGCCGGGAAAGCCGCTGCCGGTATCCTGCCCCAGCCCCAGGCGGAAATACATATCCCGAATTGCCTCGGGTTCCATATCCAGGGCCAGTTTGGTCAGCCCCACCTGACTGGATTTTGTCAGGATTTTGGTGACATCAATTACCCCGTAATTAATCGGGTCCAGCAACGTTTTTTTCCCCACCCGCACATAACCGGGGCTGGTATCCACCGGTGTATGGGGTAAATAGCGCCCGGTTTCCAGCGCCGCCATTACGGTAATCGGTTTCATGGTGGATCCGGGCTCAAACTGGTCGGTGATTGCGCGGTTGCGCAGTGCCACCGCGCGAATGCGACTGCGGTCGTTGGGGTTGTAAGAGGGCTGATTCGCCATCGCCAGGATTTCCCCAGTCTGGGTATCCAGCACCACCACAGAACCCGACTTGGCTCTGTGCTCTTTAACTGCGGTTTTTAATTCCCGGTATGCAAGGTACTGCAGACGCAAATCGATGCTTAAACGCAGATCCTTACCAGACTGGGCGGCACGCAACAGCTGCACATCTTTCACCACGCGCCCCTTCAGGTCTTTCAGGACCTGTTTGGCACCATCGGTGCCAGTCAACCAGTCATCAAAAGCCAGTTCCATACCTTCCTGGCCACGGTCATCGATATCGGTAAAGCCCACCACATGAGCCGCCACTTCGCCCGCCGGGTAGAAACGGCGATATTCACGTTCAGCAAAGACCCCCGGTGTTTTTAATGCCAACACCTGTTCGGCCCGTTGCGGCGGCAGATGGCGCTTCAGATAGACAAACTCCTTATCCCGGTAGCGCTTCAACTTGGCCGCTATCGCCTCCCGGTCCACCCGCAGCGCCGCGGCCAGTGCCGATAGAGATTGGGGCGACTCATTCAAAATCTGGGGGTTGGCCCAGATCGACTGCACTGGCGAACTCACCGCCAACGGTTCGCCATGGCGATCGGTGATCACGCCACGGTAGGCGGAGATCGATTCAGTGCGCAGTGTGCGGGCCTGGCCCTGGACCTGCAAAAACTCGTAGCCCTTATCTTTGCCCGGCAGCACTTGCAAACTGGCCACGTGCCAAGCCGCCACGCCTGTCATGGCGCACAGCACCACACCGACACCGTAAAAGCGCCAGCGTGCTATGGGGGCGAGTTTACCGGGCTTGCGCCGGTTCACCGCCTTGGACTTGGTTTGGGTCACTGATCCACCATAATCATGTGCTGGATTTCGGGCACCTGCATCTGCAGTTTGTTAGTGGCAATCTGTTCAATACGGCTGTAGGCCGCCCAGGTGCTCTGCTCGAGCAAATACTGTCCCCACTCCACCTGTAACCGCGCCGCTTCCCGACGCAGGGTTTCCAACTGATTCAGGCGCAGCCGGCCTTCGTGGGTGGAAGACACCACCCCAAGCGACGAAAAAACCACCGCCAACCACAAAACCGCCAACCCCGAGAGGGCCAGCGGTGATGTCGACCGGTAGCGTTGTTGCGACACTTTTTTTGTGCGCTTTGTGCGTGCAGTGCTCATGGCTGCTTTTGGCTGCATCCCGATTGTTGTCGTGTTCGCGTTCCTGACGTATTCAGTGTTGGTTTGCGTTAAAGCTTCTCGGCTACCCGCATAATAGCACTCCGGGAGCGTATGTTAGCACTAACTTCAGACTCTGTGGCCCGCACCGCTTTGGCGATGCTGCGCATGCGTTTGTTGAGCTGATCATCGCGCACCGGCACTCCGGCCGGCAGCGGGTCCCCTTTTTCCTGGCGACGAATAAACCGCTTCACCATTCGGTCTTCCAGGGAGTGAAAACTGATCACCACCAAGCGCCCCCCGGCAACCAGCATGTCCAGCGACTGTTGCAGCACTGTCTCCAGGTCCCCCAACTCGTTGTTTACGTGAATGCGTATAGCCTGAAACGCCCGAGTTGCTGGATGCTTGCCCTTTTCCCAAGCCGGATTGGCCTCGGCAATAATTTCTGCCAGCCGCTGCGTACGCGTAATGGGCGCCTTTTCCCGCTCCCTCACCACCGCGGCAGCCATACGCTTGGCAAACCGCTCTTCTCCATACTCCTTTAATACCCGGGCGATATCCTTGGCGTCGGCGGTATTGATCCAGTCTGCCGCGCTCATGCCCTCGGTCGGATCCATACGCATATCCAACGGACCATCATTGAGGAAACTAAAACCCCGTTCCGCTTCGTCCAACTGCGGCGACGACACCCCCAAATCCAACAATATGCCGCTAACAGCGCCAGTCTTACCGCGAGCAGCGATAAAATCCCCCATCTGTGCAAACGAACCGTGCTCGATCTCAAAACGCGGCTCATTGCCAAAGCGCGTTTTGGCCTCCGCCAGCGCCAGGGGATCCTTGTCGATCCCCAGCAAGCGACCCTGCTTGCTCAACTGCTGAAGAATCAGCGAACTGTGCCCGCCACGCCCAAAGGTGCCGTCCACATAGAAACCGTCGCGATCGACAACGAGTGCGTCGACCGCTTCCTGTAAGAGTACGGTTTGATGAACGGGCTGCGACATGGTCACTCCTACAGGGAAAGCGTTAGCATTTGTTCGGGCAAAGTTTCATCCTCACCCGGTTCGTCCAACCACTCTGACCAGCGATCCTCGCTCCAAAGTTCCAGTTTCTTGCCCTGCCCCACCAGCATCAGCTTTTTCTCCAGGCCGGCGTAGTCACGCAGGGTTGGCGGTACCAGCACCCGCCCGTTACCATCCATATCCAGCGGACAGGCATACCCGATCAACAGGCGCTGTAAGCGACGTGCGGCTTTATTCATATTGGGTAAGGCTTCAATTTGCGGCAACAGTTCCAACCATTGAGGTTCTGGATAGACCAGCAAACAGCGCTCTTCGGTGTGGGCAGTGATAACTAAACGTCCGCCACAGGCATCCGCCAGCGCTTCCCGAATCCGCGCCGGAATTGCCATACGCCCTTTGGCGTCCATATTGATGGCATGACTTCCTAGGAACACTTTTCCCCACCCAAGTGCCGACTCTGGTCAAAAAACCCCGATGAGCCCACTAATTTCCACTTTTATCCACTTTTCTCCACATTGACACACTATAAATTCACACGCACCAAAGTCAAGCAACGAAAAAGGGAAATGGGGCGATTTAACTTATAAATTGAAGGGAAATGTGACGAATGTCGCCGAACTGACAAAACGCAGAACCAGCAAAGACTTTAAAAACAACAACTAACGCACAAAACTTAAAGTAATACTTTAAGTTTTGGAATATTTGGGCTTTTGTTAATGGGTTTATATAAGTTGACGCTATAAGGAAGGGATTACTGGAGCGGCAACTGCATCATAGGCTATACAATCGGAGTGCTATTTTTATCGGAACTGGGGATATTTGTCAAAGTCAGCCAAACAAGCCGAAATTAAATATTGTCAAAGTCGGCCTGTAAGCCGGGTTCTGTCTGGGACAGTCATTCATCTGGGACCTGCGTCACCGCAAGCCTCAAGCAACCTACCCGCCTTCAGTGCGGGCCGCACCATAGAAGGCCTATTTGGTCTTGCTCCGAGCGGGGTTTACCATGCCGCAGACTGTTACCAGCTGCGCGGTGCGCTCTTACCGCACCCTTTCACCCTTACCGGCATTTCCAAGGAAATGCTTAGGCGGTCTACTCTCTGCTGCACTTTCCGTAGGCTCTCGCCCCCCAGGCGTTACCTGGCGCCCTGCCCTGTGGAGCCCGGACTTTCCTCCCTGCTGGGCCCCTGAGCACACAAGTGAACCCGGGAGCTGGCAGCAGAGCGACTGCCGAGCCGACTTTGACGGGGCCACCTTACTCTGGTGTCGATAAAACATCAAGCGGTGAGAGAGCCGCTGTTGTGCCATAACCGACCAATTTACCTCCTCACCAATCATCTACTTTTCTGGTCTAGAGCCCACTGATACAAGAGCTTTTTCTTCACCCCCGTTAGCTTTGCCCCCAATGCCGCTGCCTGTTTGACCGACAACTCCTCCAGCAATACCGACATCACCCGTTCAGCCTCGCTATCGATATCCGTCTCGGCCTTGCGGTCGGCCCCGCGCAACAGCAACACAATCTCCCCGCGCTGCTGATTGGGGTCGGCAGCCACCCACGCCACCACCTCCTGCAAAGGGCCGCCGTGAATAGTCTCAAAGGTCTTGGTCAACTCGCGGGCAATCACCACCTCCCGCTCGCCACCAAAGACAGTCGCCATATCCTCCAGAGTTTCCAACACCCGGTGCGGCGCCTCGTAGAAAATCAGCGTGCGAGTCTCCCCCGCCAGCGCCGCCAGTGCGTTTTGACGGCTGCCGCGCTTGGCGGGCAAAAAACCCTCGAAGGCAAAGCGATCCGACGGCAACCCCGCCGCACTCAACGCCGCCACCATCGCACTGGCTCCCGGGATGGGCACTACCCGTATGCCAGCCTGCCGCGCCGCGCGCACCAGCTTATAGCCCGGGTCCGATACCAGCGGCGTACCTGCATCCGAGATCAACGCCACACTCTCTCCCTTTTGCAATCGCTCTACCAAACGAAGCAGTCGCGTATCGTCACTGTGGTCGTGATAGGCTACCATCGGCGTGGAAATGTGAAATTGTTCCAGCAGACGGGCGCTGTGGCGGGTATCCTCGGCAGCAATGACATCTACCGTTTGAAGAGTCTCCACTGCTCGCGGTACCATATCGGCCAAATTACCTATCGGTGTAGCGACCACATAGAGTGCATTGTCAGACATTGACCTATTCTCATCTCATTTATGCTTTGTTAGAGGCTTAGAGCGCGTTGAAAGCACCCGCCATTTTCAAAATCCGCCCTTCTCGGCAGCCCCTCCGTATACAGGCTTGGCTGATCGCGGCCCTGGCACTGACGATCGCCGGTTGCGGCAGTACTCCCCAATTACCTACTGTGGATAGCAGCCCCATCGAACAATCAAAGGGGCTGGAAGATGTGCACCGGCTGCTGGAACAGGCCCGCAGCAGTACCTCCCCTCAACGGGAGCGCTACTACCTGCAAGCGGCGCAGCAACTGCACGAACAAGAACAGAACGATTGGGCCCGCAATCTCTTGTACGCCATCGACCCGGCACTTTTAAGTCCGGATAACTTTATTACCTACACACTGGTGTTCAGCGCCGTCGCCATGGACAACAGCGCTTACTTTCTAGCGCAGCGCATTCTAACCAACACCCGGCTGGAGCAACAGTGGCAAAGCTTGCCTCTGGAAACACAGCTCACCCTGGGTGAACGCCGTGCACAATTGTTTGCTCTGCTGGGCGAATCCACCAACAGCGTCAAAGAGCGCATACGCCTTAACGACTTACAACCCGATGCTAACGCATACGAGAACAATCAGGATGCCATCTGGCAAACTCTGATGGCCGTGCCCCGAATACAGCTCCACTACCTCAGCCAAAAAGAGGAAGACCCGCTACTGCGCGGTTGGTACAGTTTGGCCGCACTCAGTAAAAACAACCAGACCGACCTGGAAAAGCAACAGCAAAAGGTGGATCAGTGGCGCGCCAACTGGCCGCAACACCCCGCCAATCAACGCCTGCCGAACGACCTGCAGCTACTGCAACAACTCATCCGCGAAAAGCCGCTACGCATTGCCCTCCTGCTCCCCCAGCAAGGCAAGTTGGCTACCGCTGGCAAAGCGATTCGCGAAGGCTTTTTTGCCGCCTACTACCAGGCCCTGCAAGAGGGCAGCCAAGTCCCTGAAATTCAAGTTTACGACAGCAGCCAGGGCGATATTAATGCGCTTTATCAACGGGCGGTCGATAAAGGCGCCCAACTGGTGGTAGGCCCACTGGACAAGGATAAAGTGGCGGCGCTCAACCGCAACTTCGCCCTGCCGATTCCAACCCTGGCACTGAACTATATTGAACCCATCCCGGCCACCATGCCTGTCCCCGCCCCACCGGACGAGACCAGTGCACCGGTGCCGGCTGCTGACACTACCGAATACACGGCAGGACTGTTTCAATTTGGTCTGGCCGCTGAAGACGAAGCCCGACAGGCAGCCCGTCGCGCCTGGCTGGAAGGCCACCATCACGCCCTGATTCTGGCGCCGGAAACCAGCTGGGGCCAGCGTACCAGCCAGGCTTTCAGTGATGAGTGGCAGGCCCTGGGTGGAGACATTGCCGATATAGCACGCTTCAGCAGTAGCGGTGACTACTCCAAAGTCATCAAGGATGCCCTGTTGGTACAGCAGAGTCAGGACCGGGCCCGCCAACTGCGACAACTGTTTGGCAAATCCATCGAGTTTGAGCCGCGCCGACGCCAGGACGTGGATATGATTTTTCTGGTGGCCACCGCCATCCAGGCCCGCCAGATTAAACCCACACTGGCGTTTCACTACGCGGGCAAGCTACCGGTGTACGCAACGCGCCAGATCTATACCGGGGTCGAAGACCGCAAAAGCGACCGCGATCTCAACGGCATCAAGTTCAGCACCTTACCCTGGGTATTTGACCGGCAAAGCCCCGAGAAACAGGCGATCGACAGCTATGCCAAGACCTCTCCCGCCTACAACCACCTCTACGCACTGGGTGTAGATGCCTATCGCCTGTACCCGCGCTTAAAACAACTGCATCAGGTCCCGGAGGCGCGACTCTACGGCACCACCGGCGCCCTGCGCCTGACCGCAAACCGCAAAGTCGAACGCGAACAGATGTGGGCGCAAATACGCGGCGGCCGGGCCCGACCGTTGCCGGTAGTCGTCAGCGGCATATTTACGGAGTAACCCCAAACAGAAGTGTCATTAACCTTTAAAACGCAGGAAGCATTATCGTGAAGGATCATATCCCACAAACCAAAAAGGACAAACGAGCCACCACTCGAGGCAACCGGGACAACACCAATAGCCAGGGACAGCAGGCGGAGCAGACCGCGGAACAATTTTTGCGCCGCCAGGGTCTGAGATACTGCTCGCGCAATTACCGATGCAAAGTGGGCGAAATTGACCTGGTTATGGAGGACGGCGATATCCTTGTATTTGTGGAGGTTCGCCTGCGAAGCAATCGGCACTTTGGCATGGGGGCGGAAAGCGTGACCTGGCATAAACAACAAAAAATAATCCGCGCTTCACAACACTACCTATTACGCTGCGGGTTGCTGGACAAAAGACCCTGCCGCTACGATGTGGTCGCCCTGTGCGCCCCGGATAGTGACACTGATATACAATGGCTGCCAAACGCCTTTGCGGCCTATTAACACCGGTGTTATACGCCAACATGTATACAACCCGAGACATAATCCAAAGCCTGACGTCAACACAACTATGAACGAAGCACATTTAGACGAACTGGAACAGCGGGTGATTACGCTTTTTCACGAAAGCATTGAAGCCAAGATGCATGCCGGAGAAGCGCTGGCGCCGCTAATTGCCGAAGCCAGCCAAATGGTGGTCCACACGCTGCTGAATGAAAACAAATTGCTGATTTGTGGCAATGGCACCTCCGCGGCCACGGCTCAGGTACTGGCAGCCAACCTGATCAACCGCTTTGAACACGAACGCCCCAGCCTGCCGGCAATAACCCTGGGCTCGGACATCACCACCCAGACCTCCATTGCCAACGACTACAGCTTTAACGAGGTATATGCCAAACAGGTTCGTGCTTTGGGTCAGCCCGGCGATCTACTGGTCATCATCACCACCAGTGGCAACCCCAGTAACCTGGTGCAGGCGATCCAGGCCGCCCATGATCGCGAAATGGGCATTATCGCCCTCACCGGAGGGGATGGAGGCGATGTGAGCTCCCTGCTTAACGATATCAACGATATCGAACTGCGCGTCCCCATTCAGAACCGGGCGCGTATCCACGAAGTCCACCTGCTAACCCTATTTACCCTTTGCGACCTGATCGACAGCCAACTATTTGGGAGTCACGACTAGATGTACTTTCTAACCCGAACCCTGAACCACACCAGATTTGCCGCCCTGTGCCTGTTACTGCTCGGCATGGCCACCAGCGGCTGCAGCAGCCTGATTAGTGCGACCACCGACGAGTCCATCCAGATGGATCCGGGCAAGCGCAGCCTGGGCTCCTATATCGACGACCAGCAAATTGAAACCATCGCCCAGGTTAACCTGGACAAGGCCAGCCCCGACCTCAAAACCGCTCACATCAACGTCACCAGTTATAACGGCGTCGCCCTGCTAACCGGTCAGGTAGCCGACAACCAGTTGCGTCAGCTCGCCGGCAGTACGGTTGGCGCAATCGCCAAGGTGCGCCAGGTGCACAATGAATTGCAGATTCAGGGCAAGACCTCAATTCTGTCCCGCACCAACGACTCCTGGTTAACCACCAAGGTCAAAAGCCGGCTGTTAGCCCAAAAGGATATCGATAGTGGACGCATCAAGGTGGTCACCGAAAACGGCGTAATCTACCTGATGGGACTGATGTCGCGGATAGAGGCGGAGAAGGCTGTGGAGGTCGCACGCACCACCGGTGGCGTGCAGAAGGTAGTCAAGGCGTTTGAATATATCGACTGAGAGCCAGCCTCAATGATGATCTTGAAAAAACGGCCTCCTAAAGAGGCCGTTTTTTGTGTTGCAAGCCGCAGATTTACAGAATTTCGACGGCCAGAGCGGTAGCTTCACCACCACCGATGCAGAGACTGGCCACACCGGTCTTCTTGCCATAGGTCTGAAGGGCTGCCAGCAACGTGACAATAATACGTGCACCGGAGGCACCCAGGGGGTGGCCCAAGGCACAGGCACCGCCATGTACATTGACCTTATCGTGGGGGAGAGCCAGATCCTTCATGCCTGCCATGGTCACAACGGCAAATGCTTCATTGATCTCGAACAGGTCTACATCGTCCACCTGCCAATCACACTTGCTCAGCAGTTTTTGCATCGCACCTACCGGTGCTGTAGTGAACCACTCGGGTTCCTGGGCGTGCTGGGTTTGACCGCGAATGATCGCCTGCGCCTTCAAACCGCGCTTCTCCGCTTCGGATTGACGCATCAACACCAGAGCCGCCGCACCGTCGGAAATGGAGCTGGCATTGGCCGCAGTGATAGTACCGTCTTTTTTGAACGCGGGCCTCAGCTGGGGAATCTTGTCCGGACGGGCATTGCCCGGCTGCTCATCGGTGTCTACAACCACCTCACCTTTGCGCGTTTTCAGTGTCACCGCTGTGATTTCACGTTGAAACTTGCCCTCTTCGATAGCCTTATTGGCCCGCGCCAGGGACTCGAGGGCATAGGCGTCCTGCTCTTCTCGGCTAAAGCTGTACTTGTCGGCACACAGCTCCGCAAAGCTACCCATGGGACCGCCCTGGTAGGCGTCTTCCAGACCGTCCAGGAACATATGGTCCATCACCTGACCGTGGCCCATGCGGTAACCCGCGCGCGCCTTGGGCAACATGTAGGGGGCGTTGCTCATGCTCTCCATGCCACCGGCTACCACGATGTCAGCGTTGCCCGCTGTCAGGGTGTCACAGGCCATCATCACGGTCTTCATACCGGAGCCGCAAACCTTGTTAACCGTTGTACACGGCGTGCTCTTGGCGATACCGGCTCCCAGGGCCGCCTGGCGTGCCGGCGCCTGACCCAGACCGGCAGGCAAAACACAACCCATCAGTACTTCATCCACATCGGATGCATCCACCGCAGCGTCCGCCAACGCTCCCCTGATCGCCGCAGCACCCAGTTCAGGTGCGGTCATACCACTCAGGGCGCCCTGCATGCCGCCCATCGCCGTACGTGCAAAACCTACCACAACAATTGGATCACTCATTAAATTAACTCCTTAACCGGTCTTGCCAAAGACCAAAATCAATAAAACATCCCTACAGAGACACGTCGTCATCTCAGTAGAGCTTCACTGCATGATATTTTTATTATGGCCGGGGTATGCGTTTGGCTGGCCAAACCAACCCCTGGGTTTTTCACACCTTTCAAGGAACCTGCAGTATAGCCCAGCCAAGTCAGGGGTCAAATTGGCCGTTGGTCCAAGTGGGAAGTTGGCGCGGAGAACAAAAAAGAAGGGCGCCCTGGAGCGCCCGTTCTTGCGTTTTTTGCGTTTTGGTAGGGGATACGTCAATCGGCGTAGACTGGCCCGATGCCCATACCCCAGATAATCACCGTGCCTACCCGCACGACAACCAGCAGCACCAGGCCGATAGTCACGACTGAACTGGCGTACATAAAGGCCCGCTCTTTGGGGATATTCATCAGGATGGGAATACCTTCATAGATCAGGTAAACCGAGTAGCAGGCCGCTACCAGTGTCACTATGGCATTGAGCCAAAGTTCCGGATAGACCCCAACGATCCCGGCCAGGAAGATTGGCGTGGTCACATAAACGGCCAGCGCAGTGCCTTCATAGTGACGTTTTTCAGCATCGTCGCCAACACCGTAGGTGCGGGACATCCAATTAATAAATTCCCCCAGTACATACACTCCCGCCATCAGGGCGAAATAGGTCATTACACAGAGCGACAGTGCACTTTCACTGGTCAACTTGACCACATCGCCGTCACCGATAGCCCACCCGACCTGGGTGACGCCGTAATAGGCCGCGACACTCGGTATCAGGGCTAGAAACGGAACGTGGCTCAAAAAAACTTGTGCAAATGAATGGCGCTCGTTGCGGATCGCTTTCCACTCAGAGTCAGGATGAAGAAGAATACCCAGGGTGTGTTCCAAAATGGCCATAAAGCCTCCTTTCACAGATCGACAAGGAGATGTCTCAGAGATCCGGATTCAGGCGCGCGGCTTAGAACTCAAATCCCACTTATCATTGTTTTGTGACATCTTTCAGGTAGGAGTATTAAAGAGTACGGCCGAACACACCAATAAGTTTTCGAAATTAACGTGCGATTTATAATCTCGTTAAGGCATAAAGGGACTTTCGCGCCAAAACGAACAAATTATGCACAGAAATTTGCCCGCCTCTTGCGACTTAGACGGCTTTTCGCTTCAATCTGTGCTGTCGCCCACCACTCACAAATTACTGCACAAGGAAAATTTTCGTTATGGGTCAGCTCTTCGAAGACAATTCACAGACGATTGGCCGCACGCCGCTGGTCAAGCTGAATCACATTACCGACAAAAAAGTCTATGTCAAACTGGAATCCCGCAATCCGGCCACGTCGGTAAAATGCCGTATTGGTGCCAACATGATCTGGGACGCCGAACAGCGGGGCGAACTAAAACCGGGCATGACCGTGATAGAACCCACCAGTGGGAACACCGGTATTGCCCTGGCGTTTGTGTGCGCCGCTCGGGGCTACAAACTGGTGCTGACCATGCCCAACACTATGAGTCTGGAGCGCCGCAAGCTGATCAAGGCCCTCGGGGCCGAGTTGGAGCTAACCCCAGGTGAAAAAGGCATGAAAGGGGCTATTGAAAAAGCCCAGGAGATCTACGACTCCAACCCCGATGCCCACTTTATGCCGTCGCAATTTGACAACCCCGCCAACCCCGAGATCCACGAAAAAACCACCGGCCCCGAAATTTGGCAAGATACCCAGGGCGAGGTGGATATTTTTGTCGCCGGTGTGGGAACCGGAGGCACCATTACCGGTGTCTCTCGCTACCTAAAGCAAACCCAGGGCAGAGCCGTTACCAGTATTGCTGTAGAACCGGTCGCCTCACCGGTGATTACCCAGACCCTGGCGGGTGAAGATCTGGCGCCCTCCCCCCACAAGATTCAGGGCATCGGCGCCGGCTTTGTGCCCGCCAATCTGGACTTGGCGCTGATTGACGGCGTGGAGCAGGTCAGCAATGAAGACGCTATTGCCATGGCTCACCGGCTTATGAAGGAAGAGGGCATTTTGGCGGGCATCTCCAGCGGTGCAGCCCTGGTCGCTGCCTTGCGCCAGGCGGAGAAGCCCGAAAACGAAGGCAAAACCGTTGTGACCGTACTGCCGGACTCCGGCGAACGCTACCTGTCCAGCGTGCTGTTTGCCGACGAGTTCACCGACAAGGAATTGGAGCAGTAAGCTCCGACGAAATATCTGACGTAAGGAGTCGCCGGCGACTCCTTACAATTTGAGCATCCTATCCAGCCCGACTATCTGCAGCCTTATTTCACCTGCAGCCTTATTTAACGACGCGCAAGCTCGGTCTCTTGCCGTCACCGGCGGGTTTGTTGTCGCCACTGTCCTCCGGCGCGGGCTTGGGTGGGGTCGGCGGTTCGGGGTCCAGCTCCGGCTCAAAGATCATGCCCTGGCCGTTTTCTCGGGCGTAGATTCCCAAAATGCCCCGTGACGGCACGTAAATATCAGTGGGAATGCCGCCAAAGCGGGCATTGAAAGAGATCCCCTCGTTGCGAATCATCAAATCCATCACCGCCGACGGCGACACGTTCAGGACAATCTGGCCATCTTTATTGACATGCTGTTGGGGCACTTCCACCCCTTGCACATGGGCATCCACCAGAATGTAGGGCGTGCAATTGTTGTCCACAATCCACTCGTAGAGGGCGCGAACCATATAAGGGCGGCTCGAGGTCATGGCCATAGGGGGTGTTTACTCCGCTCTGCTAGGCTCTAGCATATAAAAAAGGGGTGCAAACTTCACCCCTCTTACAGTTCGAAAAGTCGACGCAACGGCATTGCCTAGATGCGCATTTCCTTTTCGTACTCAGTCAGACTTTCCTGAAAAGCCTCGCGGGCAAACAGGCGATCCATATAGTCCAGCAGCGGCTTGGACTGCTTGGTTTTGGGCAACTTAATGTCCATCTCCTCCAAACGCCACAAAATGGGTGCCAGGCAGCAGTCCACAATGGTGAACTCCTCGCTCATAAAATAGGGCATTTCTGAGAAGATTGGCGCCACCGCCAACAAGCTCTCTTTCAGCTCTTTGCGCGCTTTGGTCACGACTTCCTTGTTTTTGCTGTGGAAGATGGTGTCGACCAACGGCGCCCAGTCCCGCTCTACCCGGTGCATCCACAGACGGCTCTGGGCGCGAGCGACCGGATAAACCGGCAACAGCGGCGGGTGCGGGAAACGTTCATCCAGGTACTCCATCATGACCTTGGATTCGTACAGCACCAGATCCCGATCCACCAGGGTCGGCAGTGAGTTATAGGGATTGAGATCGGCCAACTCATCTGGCTTATGTTTTGGATCGACATCTACAATATCCACAGAGACGCCCTTTTCCGCCAGCACAATACGGACGCGATGACTGTAGTGGTCACGGCCATCGGAAAAATACGTCATGGATGAGCGCTTAGCCACAACACCCATTTGTTTCACCTCAATTCAGCAATTTAAAACACAAAAGGGCGACCCGCTAAAAGCGGACCGCCCGACATCCAACCGGTATTGCTTAATGAATGTCTTTCCAGTACTCGCGATTGAGCAGGTACACAAACACAAACAACACACACAAGAATAGCAGCACGTATACACCCATGGACTTGCGCTCCTCTGCCATCGGCTCGGCCACATATTCCAGGAAGTTCACCAGGTCATAGATTGCCTGATCAAACTCTTCTGTACTCAGGGTGCCCTTGGTGGCGCCAACAGCCAGGCTGCCACAGGGGTCTTCGGCGATCGCCTGACCGGTCACGGGGTCGCGCTCGACCTTGCCGTGGCCGTCCAGTTTCGGCCCTGGCGCACACTCGGGCAACCCCTGCAGCTCCATCATGACGTGAGGCATGGCCACCTTGTCAAACACCTTGTTGTTGACACCGGTGGGGCGCGACTCGTCTTCATAGAAGTTACGCAGGTAAGTGTACAACCATTCGGGGCTGCGCGAACGGGCAACCAGAGTCAAATCCGGCGGCGTGGCACCAAACCACGCCTTGGAGCCATCGGGGTCCATGGAGATTTCCATCAGATCACCAATACGCTGGTCGCCGAACACCAGATTGTCCATCATCAACTCGTGGGGAATACCCAGGTCGTCGGCGACACGCTCGTAGCGGGAGTACTTGGCAGAGTGACAACCCATACAATAGTTGCCAAACCACTTGGCGCCGCGCTGCAGGGACTCTGTGTCAGTCAGGTCCGGCTCCATCGTGTCGCAGGGCATGCTGCCGCAGGCAAAGGCGCCTTCAGCGCCCACCGCCTTGATCGGCACCACGGTCAGCAGCACAAACAGGATAAAGCCCCCCCAGACCATTGCCGCCGGCAGGCCTTTGCTTTGGGTGCGCTCGGGCTCAGGTTGGCACTGCTCGCGCGCGGTCCAGAACGGCATACCGATAAAGTACGCGAAGTAGATAATACTGCACACCTGCGCCAGCGCGGTGCGGCCCGGCGTTGGGGACTTCACACCCAGGTAACCCAGGATCACAAAGGAAGCGGCAAACACCAACAGCGCAATGCGGCTGAAGTTGCCTTTGTAACGCATCGACTTAACCGGGCTACGATCCAGCCAAGGCAGCACAAACAGGATCGCAATAGACGCACCCATGGCCACCAGACCCAGGAACTTTGAGCTCAAGGGACCGATATCAAAGGTCACAGCACGCAAAATGGCGTAGAAGGGGGTGAAGTACCACACCGGCGCAATATGCGGCGGGGTCTTCAGGTTATTGGCCTCTTCGAAGTTGGCATATTCCAGGAAGAAACCACCCATCTCCGGCATAAAGAAGATCACAAAGCAGAACACAAACAGGAAGACGGTCACACCCACCAGGTCGTGCACAGTGTAGAAGGGGTGGAAAGGCACGCCGTCTTTGGGGATACCGTTCTCATCCTTGTTCTTTTTGATTTCAACGCCGTCCGGGTTGTTGGAACCCACTTCGTGCAAGGCCAGCAAGTGCAGCACCACCAGCGCCAAAATCACAATCGGCAGGGCCACCACATGCAGGGAGAAGAAGCGGTTCAGGGTAATACCGGAAATCAGATAATCACCGCGCACCCACTGCACCAAGTCTTCACCAATGACCGGAATCGCACCAGCCAGGGATACGATCACCTGGGCGCCCCAGTAAGACATCTGGCCCCAGGGCAATACGTAACCCATAAAGGCTTCCGCCATCAGCGCCAGATAGATGGTCATGCCGAAGATCCACACAAGCTCGCGCGGTGCCTTGTAGGAACCGTACATCAAGCCGCGAAACATATGCAGGTAGACTACCACAAAGAACGCCGAGGCACCGGTGGAGTGCATATAGCGCAATATCCAGCCGTACTCCACATCGCGCATGATGTATTCAACCGAGGCGAAAGCCTCTTCCGCGCTGGGGGTATAGCTCATGGTGAGCCAGATACCGGTCAGCAGCTGGTTAACTAATACCAGCAGGGAGAGCACACCGAAGAAGTACCAGAAGTTGAAGTTCTTCGGTGCGTAGTATTTGCCCATGTGGGTGTCCCAGGCGCGCTGCACTGGCAGGCGGTCATCGACCCAGTTCCACAGGCCCATCAGCCAATTATTCATCCTTATGCCTCCTGATCCACGCCGACTACCAGTAAAGAATCCGACTCGTACGAGTGGGGTGGCACCTCCAGGTTCACCGGCGCTGGTACACCCTTGAGCACACGACCCGCCAGGTCGAACTTGGAACCGTGACAGGGGCAGAAGAAACCACCCTGCCAGGACTCACCACCCAAATCGGCGGCACCCACTTCCGGGCGATACATCGGCGCACACCCCAAGTGGGTACACAGGCCCAGCAATACCAGATATTCGTCCTTGAGGGAGCGAGTCTGATTTTTGGCATAATCCGGTTGTTGCGGCTCTTGGGAACCTGGGTCGCGCACCAGGTCATCCATCTTGCTCAGGTTGGCCACAGTTTCTGCGGTGCGGCGCACCACGTAAACCGGCTTGCCCCGCCATTCCACGGTAATCATCTGGCCGGGCTCGAGCTTGCTCAAGTTGGCTTTAACCGGAGCGCCAGCGGCTTTCGCCTTGGCACTCGGATTCCAGGACCCCACAAAAGGCACTGCGACGCCCACTGCACCGGCAGCCCCCACCACAGAGGTGGCTGCGGTCAGAAAACGGCGACGACCCTCGTTCACTCCGCCATTACTCATGACGTTAATCTCCCATCGACGGCTATACCAGGATAGCCAGTGGCTAATTTTGGCGAGCCGCTGCACTTTCCCCCGCGCGACTCACCGGTAACTTTTCACGGTCATAGGTTCTCAGTGGCGACCGCTTACTGCGCGGTGATAATTCCGGTGCCAGCTAGCACTTTGAGGCACCTACTAAGCCACTGAAAACAAAAGGTTTACGGCTTCTTTTGGCCGATCCAAAAAATCGCACAATCTTAAAGAAATTACGCCGAGCTTACAAGGATATCCATCCTCTATACAGGGCTTTATATATTCCGCGCAGATACAAAAATGCCCAGAATGAAATCAATCTGGGCATTTTTTGAGCATCCTTGATGGCGGCACTGCCTCGGCAGTATAGACCGCAACCAATTAACGCTTGGAGAATTGCGGCTTCTTACGCGCTTTGCGCAGACCGACTTTCTTACGCTCAACCTCACGGGCGTCGCGAGTCACGTAGCCGGCACCGCGCAGGTCGCCGCGCAGATTCTCGTCATACTGCATCAGGGCACGGGTCAGGCCGTGACGGATAGCACCCGCCTGGCCAAAGCTACCGCCGCCTTTAACAGTGACTTTCACGTCGAACTTGTCGGTCAACTCTACCAGCTCCAGCGGCTGACGCACGATCATGCGAGCCACCTCACGACCAAAGTACTCGTCGATAGAACGGCCGTTAATGGTAATGTTGCCACTGCCCTGAGCGATGAATACGCGAGCAGTTGAGGTTTTACGGCGTCCGGTACCGTAATATTGAGTATCAGCCATCATCAGCTCCCGATTAGATATTCAGTTCTTGAGGTTGCTGGGCAGTGTGCGGATGCTCGGCACCAGCGTACACTTTCAGCTTTTTGAACATAGCGCGACCCAGGGGGCCCTTAGGCAACATACCTTTTACAGCGCTCTGGATAGTGCGCTCAGGGGCTTTCTGGATCAGCTTTTCGAAGCTAATGGATTTCAACCCGCCGGGATAACCGGTGTGGCTATGGTATATCTTGTCCTTAGCCTTGTTGCCGCTCACACGCACTTGCTCTGCGTTGATCACAACAATGTAGTCACCAGTGTCCACGTGGGGGGTATACTCGGGTTTGTGCTTACCGCGCAGGCGGGTGGCAATTTCTGCAGCCATACGGCCCAGTGTCTTGCCAGAAGCATCAATTACGTACCAGTCGCGCTTGACTGATTCCGGTTTGGCACTAATAGTCTTCATGTTATATCTGCCTATTATGAAGGTATATCCCACAAAAATGGAGCGCGGATTCTACATGCCCCTCTGGAGAATAGCAAGCCCTCAGGATTTGCACCTGCAGATGCCCAACTTCAGGGCTTGTGAGGCTGCGCAAGGTAGTCGTGGCTCTGCATCTCAAGCAGGCGGCTGGTGGTACGCTCAAACTCAAAATTGAGCTTGCCTCCGGCATAAATGGCTTCCAGCGGTTTTTCCGCTGAAATCACCAGTTTGACGTTGCGGTCGTAAAATTCATCCACCAGGTTGATAAAGCGCCGCGCCTGGTCGTCCGTCTCCCGTCCCAGCTCCGGGATATTCGCCACCAACACCGCGTGGTACTCCCGCGCCAGCTCGATATAGTCATTCTGTGAGCGAGGACCATCGCACAGGGCTTTAAAGTCAAACCAGGCCACATCTTCCGCCTCAAAGCGTGCGCGAATGGGCCTGCCCTCCACTTCCACATCCACGTCGGCCCGAATCTCCTCCTTGTCCGGAACCAGGCTTTCAAAGCTATGCAACAGACTGGCATCAGCGGCGTCATCCAATGGGTGATGGTACAGTTCGGCCTGCTCCAGGGCACGCAAGCGGTAATCCACACCGCCGTCGACATTGACCACCAGGGTATGCTGGTTAAGCAGGTCGATAGCCGGCAGGAAACGGACCCGCTGCAGGCCGTCTTTATAAAGGCCGTCGGGTACAATATTGGAAGTCGCCACCAGACTCACACCGCGGCGGAACAGCGCTTCCAGCAAGGTGGCCAGGATCATGGCATCGGTGATATCAGAGACAAAAAACTCGTCAAAGCAGATCACCCTGGCCTCTTTGCTGAGGCGATCCGCTACCGTCTCCAGTGGATTCTTCTCCCCGCCCAGCGTTTTCAGTTCTTTGTGCACGCGACGCATAAAGCGGTGGAAGTGAGCGCGCATCTTCTCCTTGAATGGCAGGCTTTCGTAAAAGTTGTCCATCAGGTAGGTCTTGCCACGTCCGACGCCCCCCCAGAAGTACAGACCGCGCTCAGGTTGTAGTTCGCGCTTGCCAAAGCGGCCTTTGAGGGAAGATAACCAGCTTTGCTTGCCTTCATTGGCCCGGGCGGCCACCAGGCGATCGTAGAGGTCCTGCAAATGACCCACCGCCTCTTCCTGGGCGGCATCGTAGTTAAAGTCATCGCGCTTGAGGTCGCGCTGATAGCGCTCGATGGGTGTCGCGTTCATAGGCTAGGTGGACAAATTCTTTTTTAAAGCGTCTTTCTACCAGCTCCAACGTTGTGATCTGGACTGGCGGCGGCAAAATTTGGCGCGTACTTTAACGGCCGAGGGCCTGATAGGCAAATTGCACGCTGTTGCTGTCACATGCCCGCCACGGTAGGCGCTCATAATTCCGGTCGAGGAAATCAACCAACACCTTCGGAACGTCGACAAAATTTACCAGTGCCTTATCAGAAAAAAGATTATAATAAGAAATGGGCATATGGCTTTTAGCGCCCGCTGTACGCTTTTTCACCGGCGGGCCAATCGTATACGGGCAGTGGCACACCTTAGATGTACCCGCTGCCGACAAGGAATTGAGGAGATACCTGTGTTTTCGCTGAGCACCCTGATTTTAACCGGCTTGATTTGCGCACTCGGCGGCGCCGTTGTCGGCGTTTTACTGAATCGCACCCTACAACCACAAGAGCAACAGAACCGCGAGCTGGAGCAGCGCCTGCATCAGGCCGAACAAAAGCTCAATGACTACCAGTCGGAAGTCACCGAACACTTTGCCCAGACATCAAAATTGGTCAATAACCTGACCCAAAGCTACAAGGAAGTGCATGAGCACCTGGCCAACAGCGCGCTGAAACTGACCAGTGCCGATATCAGCCGTCAGATGCTGGAAGCCGCCGACGGCACCTTGCTGGCCGAAGGCGCTATCGAACTGACCGAAGAAAACATCCAACCACCCCGGGACTGGGCTCCCAAAACTGCCGGAGAAGCCGGCGCCCTGAGTGAAGAGTACGGCCTGCGTGAAGAGCGCGAGGACCTGGAGGCCATGACCGTCAATCGCGCCTAAACACAAATTTGCCTGTTTCAGCCGCGCCTTCCGGTGCAGCCCCCCCATAGCGGGAAAAACCCAGAGCCCGTATAATCCTGGATTCCGCCGTTGGTCGCTTTATATTATTTCGCGGCGTCGGCAACTGCGGAATCCAGGATAATATTTGTCTCGGCGTTGGCAACGTCCGGACGCGACCTACTTCAAACCCGGGAGCTATGCTTTGGCCCTGAAACGGCTACTGAACTACATCGGCTGGCCCACCGCCAGCGGCATATTGCTGGCAGCGCTGATCATTGTGCTCTTTCCCCAGGTATTGCAAAAAAATACTGATGAAAACGGCGGCAACTTCAGTCTTAGCGACCTCAGCCCCAACAATGACAACTGGGAGGGGCCAGTCTCCTACGCCAGCGCCGTACAGAGAGCCACACCCGCTGTTGTCAATATCTACACACGCACCAAACTCAAGCGCCGCCGCCATCCACTGTTCGACGACCCGCTCTACCGGCACTTTTTCAACAATGCCGACCTGCCGCGCCAGGAGCGTATGCAGCAGGCACTGGGTTCCGGCGTTATCATCAAACGAGACGGCTACATTTTAACCAACAACCATGTCATCGCCGGTGCCGACGAAATTGTGGTACTGCTGACCGACGGCCGTGAAGCCCGGGCCACGCCGGTGGGCACAGACCCGGATACGGATCTGGCTGTCCTTAAAATCAATCTGGACAACCTGACGGTCATCAATGTTGGCCTGCCAGAAAGCATGCAGGTGGGGGATGTGGTACTGGCCATTGGCAACCCGTTCGGTGTCGGCCAAACGGTCACTCAGGGTATCGTCAGCGCCACTGGGCGCTATGGGTTAGGGCTCAACCGCTACGAAAACTACATCCAGACGGATGCCGCCATCAATCCTGGCAGTTCCGGGGGTGCACTGATCGATGCCTATGGCAACCTGGTAGGGATCAACACCGCCATTCTGGACCAGCGGGCGGGAAGCACCACCTCAGTGGGCATCGGGTTTGCGATTCCCGCGGAAATCGCAATCAACATTCTGAATGACATTGTGGAATTCGGGCATGTGGCCCGGGGCTGGCTGGGCATTGAAGCACAGCAACTGTCGCCACAGATGGCCCGCTCCTACAATCTAAGTTCCAGCAACGGTGTGGTGATCACCTCCATCTATAACAATGGGCCAGCACACCGTGCGGGACTTAAGCCGGGGGATATCATCACCCGTATCAATAACGAACCGATCGGAGACGGTCGCCGCGGCATGACACAGATCGCCCAGTCCCGACCGGGTGAGTCGGTAGCGATCGAAGTGCTCAGAAACGGCAAGACACAGGTTATCACCGCGGTGCTGGGCACCATGCCGCCCAGGACCGGTTAAACCTAGGTTAAACCGGTCCCTCGGCACCACCCCCGGCGGAGTTCGGGAATATTGGCTATTATTTTATGCGGTATTCGGCAGAGCGAGCATGAGCTTCGAGGGACTCTCCCCGCGCCAATACTGAGGCAGTCTTACCTAACGTCGAAGCCCCTTCTGGCGAGCACATAATCACCGAGCTGCGCTTCTGGAAATCGTACACACCCAACGGTGAAGAGAATCGTGCAGTGCCGGAAGTCGGCAACACGTGGTTGGGACCGGCGCAGTAGTCACCCAGGGCCTCCGCGGTATAGCGCCCCATAAAAATGGCACCGGCGTGACGAATTTTTGGCAGCAGCGCCTGGGGATCCTCCACGGAAAGCTCCAGATGTTCAGGCGCAATACGATTGGCCAGCTCCACCGCTTGATCGAGGCCGGCCACCCGAATCAACGCCCCCCGCTCTTTCATCGACACCCGCGCCACCTCTTCCCTGGCCAGCGTCGGCAGCAACCTTTCAATAGCCTCGCTGACGCGCTGCAAAAACTCGGCGTCCGGGGAGATCAGTATCGATTGGGCCTGCTGGTCGTGCTCCGCCTGACTAAACAGGTCCATGGCAATCCAGTCCGGATCTGTCCGGCCGTCGCAGACCACCAGAATTTCGGAGGGACCAGCGATCATGTCGATGGCTACCTCGCCAAACACATTGCGCTTGGCAGTAGCAACATAGATATTTCCTGGTCCGACAATTTTATCCACTTTGGGGACAGTTTCCGTGCCATACGCCAGTGCCGCGATCGCCTGGGCACCACCGATAGTGATAACCTTGTCCACCTCGGCCAATGCGGCCGCGGCAAACACCATCTCGTTCACCTCCCCACCGGGGGTTGGCACCACCATCACCACTTCGTCCACCCCCGCCACCTTGGCCGGAATGGCGTTCATCAATACCGATGACGGGTACGAAGCCTTGCCACCGGGAACATACAAACCGGCACGGTCCATGGCTCTGATCTGCTGCCCCAATAAGGTGCCATCAGCTTCGATATACTGCCAGGATTCCTGCTTCTGGTGCTCGTGGTAGCGACGCACTCGCTCTGCCGCCACCTCCAGCGCTTGACGCTGCTCCTGGGTAATAGTGGCCAGGGCCTGTTGCAAACGCTCCTGTGGCACCACCAGCTCCGCCAGAGTGCCGGCTGAGACCTTATCAAAGCGCAGGGTGTAATCGAGCACCGCCGCATCACCACGCTGCTTAACTTCTCGCAGAATGTCGGCAACCGCATCTGACACCGACCGGTCTGAAACCGCCTCCCAGGCCAGCAACTGATCGAGCTGCGCGTTAAAGTCGGCGTCGCGGGCATCCAACTGGCGCACTGCACCGTCAACGCTTACTGTCGAACTGTTCTCTACGGTCATCTCAAACCACCGCCTTATCCGTCTCAACCGCTCGGGACACCGCATCAATAATGCCCTGGATCGTCTTGTGCTTCATTTTCATGGAAGCCTTGTTCACAATCAGGCGCGAGCTGATATCGGCGATAAATTCGCGCGGTTCCAGACCATTGGCACGCAGGGTATTGCCGGTATCCACAATGTCCACAATCTCGTCGGCCAGATTCATAATCGGCGCCAACTCCATCGCGCCGTAGAGCTTGATAATATCCGCCTGGCGCCCCTGGGAGGCGTAATACTGCTTGGCGATATTGACGTACTTGGTGGCCACTTTGATGCGTCCGACTTTCGGCGGCACCCCTTTAATTGCCGCCGTCATCAACTTGCAGTGGGCGATATTGAGATCCAGTGGTTCGTAAAGGCCATCCGCCCCGTTTTCCATCAGGGTATCCTTGCCGGAAACGCCCAGATCAGCTGCGCCAAACTGCACATAGGTAGGCACATCAGAACCGCGCAGCACCAGCAAGCGCACGTCCGGCAGATTGGTTTCGAACGTCAGCTTGCGGCTGCTACTGATATCTTCGGCAGGTTCGATTCCCGCAGCGGCCAGCAGCGGCAGCGTCTCTTTTAAAATACGACCTTTGGTCAGGGCAATGGTCAGTTGCGACATAGTAGGTACCGACGTTTTCTATTTCGACTGTCTATCCGTGCCGGCAAGTTAGCCCGGCACACGGCGAATACTCGCCCCCAATAATTGCAGTTTCTCTTCAATACACTCATAACCGCGATCTATATGATAGATGCGGTCCACAATAGTCTCACCATCCGCCACCATGCCCGCAATCACCAGGCTGGCTGACGCTCGCAAATCCGTGGCCATTACCGGCGCCCCTTTTAAGCGCTCCACCCCCGTGATTATGGCGGTATTGCCCTCGAGGGAAATATTGGCGCCCATACGGTTAAGTTCGTTAACCTGAATCAAGCGGTTTTCAAAAATGGTCTCCGTTACTGCCCCGGTGCCTTCGGCGATGGCGTTCATAGCAGTAAACTGAGCCTGCATATCCGTGGGAAAAGCCGGATAGGGGGCTGTGCGTAAGTTCACCGCCCTGGGGCGATTACCTTTCATATCCAGCTCGATCCAATCCTTGCCGGTACTGATATGGGCACCGGCCTCTTCGAGCTTAAGCAATACCGACTCCAGGATCCCTTCGCAGGTATCCTTCAGTTTGACCCGCCCCCGGCTGGCCGCGGCGGCGGTCAGGTAGGTGCCGGTCTCAATCCGGTCCGGCATTACGGAATAGGTGCATCCCGCCAGGCGCTCAACGCCGTAAATGGTCAGAGTATCGGAGCCGATACCTTCAATATTGGCCCCCATGGCCACCAGGCAGTTAGCCAGATCCACCACCTCGGGTTCGCGCGCCGCATTCTCCAGAACGGTTTTACCCTCCGCCAGTACCGCCGCCATCAGCAGGTTTTCGGTGCCGCCAACGGTGACAGTATCCATAAATATATGGGCGCCTTTGAGACGTTTACCCACCTTGGCGCGAATATAGCCGCCATCCACATCGATTTCGGCGCCCATGGCCTCAAGGCCACGCAGATGGATATCCACCGGTCGACTGCCGATGGCACACCCCCCGGGGAAGGAAACGTTGGCCATGCCGTGACGCGCTAACAGCGGCCCCAATACGAGGATAGAGGCGCGCATGGTTTTCACCAACTCGTAAGGGGCAGTGAACTCCTTGATACTGTTGGGATCGATTTCCACGCACATCTTTTCGTCAATCGTGATCTCCACCCCCATGCACCGCAACAGTGCCAGCATCGTGGTGATATCGTTGAGGTGCGGCATATTGCAAATGTGCATCGGCCCGTCGGCCAACAGGGTTGCCGCCAAAATAGGCAGGGCGGAGTTCTTGGAACCGGAAATACGGATTTCCCCGTCAATCGGGCCGGAACCCGTAATAATCAGTTTGTCCATGAAGAGTCTGAGCTTGCCTCTATAATAAGTCGTGTGCAGGACAGGCCCGGCGAGTCTGCCAGTATGCGGTTACTGGTCGACAACCACCAAACCTCTCTGCCGCATTGTTATGGTTATGCTACTGGCTGGCACAGCTCTCAGGCCTGGGCCTGCCACTCGGAAGGGGTGTAGGTCTTCATATTGACGGCATGAATCACGCCACTGGCAATGGCCTCAGAAAGCACACCGTATACCAGCTGTTGTTTTTTCACCGCGTTGAGCCCCTCAAAGGCCGAACTGACCACCACCAGGTTGACATGGCTACCATCGATGCTGACCTGAACCTCACTGTCAGCAATGTTGCTCTCCAGCAGAGCCTTGATTTCATCGGGTTGCATAGGGTTCCTCGCGGCTAATATTGTCTACGGCGGGTATTGACTGCAGCGGGCAAAATCACCGCACTGCGAAAAGCGCGGTAGTGTAATCAAAATCGGCCCAAAACGCACACATTATGCTGAGTTTTGGGCCGATTTCAGCAAGATGGAGACAAAGCTGTCGCCTCCGTCACATTATTTTCGAAGAGGCTATCTGGAGCACCTCAGGTTTCAGAGGACCAATCGGCTATCACCTTGTCCAGGTCCCCCTGATTCTTCTTCATCGCCTGGGCAAACTGGCTGCGGAATGTCTTGCCCAGGTTAATGCCGTTGAGCACCACATTGATCAGTTTCCATTCACCCCGGCGGTTTTTCACCATCGTGTAGGACACCCGATTAACATTTTCGCCACCGCGCACTTCCTGGGCTACGCTGACCTTGCGCTGACCGGAGATATCGCCGTTGGGCGGCAAAACCACAATATCAAAGTCGGCAAAACTCGCCATACCCTTGGCGTAGGTCGACACCAGTCCACCCTTAAAGGTTTCGGTAAAGCGCTCATACTGCTCCGGGGAGGCCTGCTTGGCGTAACCCCCCATCACCACCCGGGCGATAAAATGGAAATCCACTACCGGATCCAGCACCGTCTGCACCGCCGCGTAGTAGGCTTCGGGCTCTGTCTCAATAGTGTCCCGGCTATTGGCGATGGTTTTCAACAGCTCGTCCTGCACCTGCTGCACTATGTCGTGCGCTGTCGGGTTTGTCGCCGCCGGCTGCGCGGTAGCGCTTGCCAGGCCGGCCATAAACAGCCACACACCGAAACAGAGCAACTGCATCAGATACTGGCGCGACGTGCCTGGGCGTTCCCCCAGGGCCCATTGAATACCAGAGTTGCAGGCGGTAGCCGATGCAGCAGGTGTTGATGACAAACAAAACAAAGACATGACGTTCTCCCTTGTGTTTTTCTGCTGACGCCTTAATTTTCCACGACAAGTTCCGCTGCGTGGCGTCACTATCCTTCAGTTTAGCGCCATTTCGCGTGACGCTATCAGATAAAATCGTTCGCAGCTGCTGACTTTCAGTCGCGACCACTATACCATTCGAGACCTTTTCTACACTACCAAAACCTAAAAAACCATTTAAACCAAAGAGTTAGCAATTATGTCCGAACTGTGGCTGGCCGCGGGCGCCATTTTGGCGGGCTTTATAGGCCTGATTTGGAGCGCCGACCGCTTTGTAGCGGGCAGTGCCGCCATAGCGAGCAATCTGGGCGTGCCCAAACTGATCGTTGGGCTCACCATCGTCTCCTTTGGCACCTCGGCCCCGGAAATTGTGGTCTCGATAAGTGCCTCCATGAAAGGAACCGGCGAGCTGGCTGTAGGTAACGCCCTGGGCTCCAACCTGGCTAATATCGGACTGGTGCTGGGCATCACCGCCCTGGTGGCGCCACTGCCAATACAAAGACATCTGCTGACCCAGGAAATTCCGCTGTTGATCGCCGTCACCGCCCTTGCGGGCTTTCTGTTGGTCGACGCCAACCTGCTGCGCTGGGAGGGCGCCCTGCTGTTGGTCGCCCTGGTGCCGGTAATGGGTTACAGCATTATCAGCAAAAACAAGCACCCCTCGCCGGAAGAGGAAGATGCCGACATCCCCGACATGGGCAATCTTACCGCCGCCCTGTGGTTTGTGGTCGGCCTCGCCATCCTGATCGGCAGCTCGGAGCTGCTGGTCTGGGGCGCAGTGCAAGTGGCCACCACCTTCGGTGTCAGCCCCCTGGTTATCGGCCTGACCGTGATCGCTGTGGGCACCAGCCTGCCGGAGCTGGCCGCCTCAATCGTAAGCGCCCTCAAAGGCCACCACGATATCGCCCTGGGCAACATCATCGGATCCAACGTTTTCAACATTCTGGCTGTGATGTCCGTACCCGGCCTGATTCAGCAGCCGGCAATGGAGATCGAGGTTTTCGAAAGGGACTACCTAATGATGGCCGCCATCACACTTCTGCTGGCGATCGCCATCACGGTGGATTACTTTGTCCGCAACCTGGATACCCCGGAAGGCGAAGCCCGCGGCAGCCACGGTCGCCTGGGGCGCCGCATTGGCTCACTCTTATTATTGTCCTATGTAGGGTATTATGTCCTGCTGTTTTCCAACACCGCGCAGACCTGATGCAATGACTGAGAAACCCTTTACCTCGCAAGACTTTATCGCCTCCGGCCAGCGCACCGTGGCTATCGAGCAGGATGCCGTCAGAGCACTGCGCGCGCGGATCGACACACATTTTGCCCGGGCCTGTGAGTTGATCCTCAACTGCAGCGGCCGCACCATTGTCACCGGCATGGGCAAATCCGGCCATATTGGCAAGAAGATCGCCGCCACCCTGGCCAGCACGGGCACACCGGCGTTTTTTGTGCATCCCGGGGAGGCCAGCCACGGAGACCTTGGCATGATCACCAAAAATGACGTCGTGATCGCCATTTCCAACTCGGGCTCCTCTGCCGAAGTGGTCACTCTGTTACCACTGCTCAAACGCATGGGGATCCCGCTGATCAGCATGGCCGGCAACGCCAGCTCCCCCCTGGCCCAGGTCGCCGATGTGCACCTGGATATCAGTATCGAATGCGAGGCCTGCCCCCTGGACCTCGCCCCTACCTCCAGCACTACCGTCACCCTGGTCATGGGTGACGCCCTGGCTGTGGCACTGCTGGAAGCCCGTGGATTTACCGCCAAAGACTTTGCCTTTTCTCACCCCGGGGGGGCTTTGGGTCGCAAGCTGCTACTCAAAGTGGAAAATATTATGCACGCCGGTGTCGACCTGCCCCGTGTCACCGAGGAGACCCCCATCTCACAAGCCCTTGTGGTAATGACCGAAAAAGGCTTTGGCATGACCACGGTGGTCAACGCTGAGGATCAACTGATCGGCGTCTTTACCGACGGCGACTTGCGCCGCAGCGTTGACCAGGGAGTCAATATTGGTAATGCCCTGATTGGCGAGGTGATGACGCGCAATCCGAAAACGGTCAACCAGTCGATGCTGGCGGCCGAGGCCCTGGGCCTGATGGAAGACAAAAAAATTACCGCCCTGGTGGTGGAGGACAACCAACACCACCCAGTGGGCGTAGTGCACATGCACGACATTTTACGCGCTGGTGTTATCTGATCCATTACCCAGTAAACCCAGGCCCGACTTGCCCATCATGATCAAACTGCCTCGCAATCTGTTTTACGTACTGGCAATCAGCATTATGACTGTGCTGTTTGTCATGTTATGGGACAGTCCGCCGGTCACTTTCCGCCACGCGGCGGAAGACAAAAAACAGGCGCCCTACCCGCAGACCTACCTCACAGGTGTAGAAACCACCCAGTACACCGAAGATGGGGCCATCAGCTACACCTTCAAAGCGGACAAGCTCTCCTACTACCAACGCAATCCCAACCGCAAGCACCCGTCTGATTATACCCTGATCGATGCACCCCTTATCACGATGTACGATGCCGACAAGACCCCCTGGCATATCCGCGCCAAACACGGGCGTTCGAATGCCAGCGGTACCGAGATCCGGCTTTGGGGCGATGTTTTGGCCTGGCAGGAAAGAGACAAGGGGGAACGCTCTGAACTTAGCACCTCACTGTTGGTACTAAAACCAGAATCGCAATACGCTGAAACCAACAAACCTGTTATGATTAGCACTGCCGACAGCGTTACTCGCGCCGTCGGATTGCAAGCTTTTTTACAAGAAAGGCGGATAAAACTGTTATCGCGAGTCAGAGCCGTTCATGAAGCCATTTAAACTGTTCCTCTTCAGCGTCTGTGCAAGTTTGTTTGCCTCAGCAAACAGCTCGCCCTCTTACGCCCTGGCCAGCGACCGCGAACAGCCGATTTATATCGAGTCGGACAGCGCCGAACGGGATGATAAAAAAGGCATTACCACCTACCAGGGCAAGGTCAAAATGGACCAGGGTTCCATGCGCATCGTGGCGGACAAAATCACCATCCACAGCGTTGACAATCGCGTCCATATGATCGTCGCCACCGGCAAGCCGGCCCGCTATCAACAAAAACCCTCTCCGGACAAGGAGCTGGTAGTCGCTGAGGGAGGCACTATCAGGTATGAAATTGACCCGGAGCGGCTGGAACTGGTGAAAAATGCCTCCATCATGCAAGAAGGCACCACCATGAGCGGTGACCGTATTGACTACAATATCACCGAATCTCTGGTCAAAGCCGCTGGCGACGCCCATTCCAGCAACCAGAGAATCAAAATGGTAATCCCCCCCGCGACCAAGGAATAGGCTCGCCCCGACACGACAACCCCGAACACTCAGCAACCAAAAGCACCCGACTCATGTCTACCCTGAGAGCCCTGCACCTGGCCAAAAGTTATAAGAAACGACAAGTGGTGATCGACGTCTCCCTGGAAGTCAGTGACGGCCAGATTGTCGGTTTGCTAGGTCCCAACGGTGCGGGCAAGACAACCTGCTTTTACATGATTGCAGGCCTGGTGGCCGCCGACCAGGGCCAGGTGGTGATCGACGAACAGGATATTACCTCACTGCCCATGCACGGCCGGGCACGCGCCGGTATCGGTTACCTACCCCAGGAGGCGTCGGTATTTCGCAAACTGACTGTCTCCGAAAATATTATGGCCATCCTCGAAACCCGCAAAGACCTGAACCGCAAGCAACGCAAGGACGAACTGGCCGCTCTGCTGCGGGAATTCCACATTACCCATATTGCCAACAGCCTGGGAATGGCCCTGTCCGGCGGCGAACGGCGCCGGGTGGAGATCGCACGTGCCCTGGCGACAGAACCCCGGTTTATTCTTCTCGACGAACCCTTCGCCGGGGTCGACCCCATCTCGGTCAACGATATCAAACATATTATCCAGCACCTCAAAGAGCGTGGCATCGGCGTCCTGATAACCGACCACAATGTACGCGAAACGCTGGACATCTGCGAAAAAGCCTATATCGTAAGCGAAGGCAACATTATTGCCGAAGGCAGTACAGAAACGGTTCTGAACAATCGCAAGGTGCGGGAAGTGTATCTCGGCAGCCAGTTCAGCCTGTAGCCTTTTACCCTGGCGGCAATTGCCAAAACCGCAAACACGCAAAGGGCGTAATGCACAAAATTGACCCAACCAAATCTTTATAAGAACGTCATTCAGTTGATGTAGATCGGCATAAAGCTTGCTTGTCAATATTGCCTGTTGCCTCAAGCCTGTCTAAACTTGATCACTAGAATCAGTGCGGTTGCGATGCCAATGACACTCTAAACAGAGACATTGCAATTAATCATCCCGCACAAACCAATAGCAAGACCAGTAGAGAGGTGCCTGGGCCTCAACCAAGCACCTCAGAGTGACCGGCGTACAGGGAATCAGTTGTACCTAACATGAAACAGTCTCTACAACTTAAATTGGGCCAGCAGCTGACGATGACTCCGCAGCTGCAGCAGGCCATCCGGCTATTGCAGCTTTCAACACTCGACCTGCAGCAGGAAATTCAGGAGGCCCTTGACTCCAACCCCATGCTGGAGGCTGTCGAGGATTATGGCGACGGCGGCAATGGCGCAGACACCAGTGAAGCCCCCCTTGACAGTCAACACCCGCTGAATGAGAGCAGCGCCAACCAAGACTCTGCTATTAACGAAACCAATCCCGGCCAGGACACGGTCGACACCAGCGCCCCGGACACCCCCCAGGACACCAGTGCCTCTGACAGCGAAGGCCCGGTGACCGACAGCGAATGGAACGACGAAATTCCAAGTGACCTGCCCGTCGACACCAGCTGGGACGAAGTTTACCAGTCCGCACCCTCCGGCTCGGGCCCAGCCACGGAAATGGAAGACAGCGATTTTGAGTCCCGACGTGGCAGCACCGAATCCCTGGATGACCACCTGCTCTGGCAACTCAATCTGACTCCCATGTCCGATCGCGACCGCATTATTGCCCTGGCCATACTCGATGCCGTGGAGCCCAGCGGCATGCTGGCGTTGCGCGCCGAAGAGATCTTCGAAGGCCTGATGGAGAGTCTCGAAGAGCTGGAACAGGAAGAGGTCAACGCCGTACTACACCGGGTTCAGCAGTTTGACCCCCCCGGGATTGCCAGCCAGGATCTGAGTGAGTGCCTGATGATCCAACTTCGTCAGCTGCCGGCCGATACACCACAACTGGAAGCTGCTAAACTGGTAGTAAACGACTATTTGGCTTTACTGGGGAGCCGTGACTACAAACAGTTGATGCGACGCACCAAGCTCAAGGAACCTGAGCTGAAAGATGTGGTGCAGCTGATACAATCATTAAATCCACGGCCCGGAGAACAGATCGGCACTGACGAAACCGAATATGTTGTCCCGGATGTATTTGTCAGCAAACGAGAAGACCGTTGGGTGGTTGAACTGAACCCGGACATCGCACCGCGACTGCGTATCAATGCCGATTATGCCTCTCTGGTAAAGCGGGCTGACTCCAGCAACGACAACACCTTCCTGCGTGATAATTTGCAAGAGGCGCGCTGGTTTCTTAAAAGCCTGCAAAGCCGCAACGAGACGCTGCTCAAGGTGGCCAGTTGCATTGTCGAAAAGCAGCGGGGCTTCCTGGAGTATGGCGCTGAAGCCATGAAACCGCTGGTATTGCACGATGTGGCTGAAGAGGTCAGCATGCACGAGTCGACCATCTCCCGGGTAACCACGCAAAAATTCATGCATACCCCCCAGGGTATCTTCGAGCTCAAGTATTTCTTCTCCAGCCACGTCAGCACCGACTCCGGCGGTGAGTGTTCATCCACTGCCATTCGGGCAATCATTAAAAAGTTGATCGCGGCCGAAAACACCAAAAAACCGTTAAGTGACAGTAAAATTACCAACCTGTTAGCCGAACAGGGCATTAAAGTGGCGCGCCGCACCATTGCCAAATACCGCGAGTCGCTCGGCATACCGCCATCCAATGAGCGCAAACGCCTGGTTTAAAAGGGCTCCTGGACTTGACATGGTGATGTGGCGATAACAACAAATTACGATACTCGGGTGCCGGCAGGCGATCCCCTGCTGGCGTGAGTCACAACAACGACACGAGGAAACGCGCATGCAAATTAATATCAGCGGACACCATGTTGATCTAACTGACCCTATCAAAGACTACGTCAACAACAAGCTGGAAAAACTCGGCCGGCACCACGACCGTATCACCAGTACCAACGTCATACTGTCTGTTGATAAGCTTGTGCAGAAAGCCGAAGCCTCGGTGCACGTGAGCGGCAAGGAGTTCTTTGCCAACTCCGAGTCCGAGGATCTGTACGCCGCCATCGATGTCCTGGCTGACAAACTCGATCGCCAATTGATTAAACACAAAGAGAAAATGCGCAACCATCACCGGTAGCGCAACGATCCCGAAATTATGCAGATCCAGTCTATTCTCGCCCCACGCCGCACCCTGTGTGGCGTAGAGGGCGGCAGCAAGAAACGCACCCTGGAAATATTGGCCAATCAGATTGCCCAGGATATCCCGACCCTGAACGCCGACGACCTGTTTCGCCGGCTGATTGCCCGCGAGCGACTGGGCTCCACCGGCCTCGGTCACGGCATAGCCATTCCCCACTGCCGGATCGAAAATTGCACCGGCACGGTGGGCGCACTGATCAAGCTGCAAAAGCCAGTAGATTTTGACGCCATTGACGGAGAGCCGGTAGACATTGTGTTTGCCTTGCTGGTGCCTGAAGAAGCCACGGACGACCACCTGCAAATACTGGCCACGCTAGCCGGATTATTTAGCGATCAAGCGTTTCGCAAACAGTTGCGTCGCGCCAACAGTGACGAAGAACTGTACCAGTTGACCGTCAGCGGAGCCCTGGCAGCCTGAGGGAAGCCTCAATACGCCAGCGAAACTTCAGCGCACAACCATTATATTGTCATTTGGCCCAATTACGGTAACCTCTGCACTGGCACAACCGTAACTGCACTGGGAGCTTTAGCTACGTTATGCGACTGGTAATCATTAGCGGCCGCTCCGGGTCGGGGAAAAGTACCGCGCTCCACGTACTGGAAGACGTGGGTTTCAATTGTGTCGACAACCTGCCAGCCAGCCTGCTACCCAATCTGGTGGAAGAGATCAAACGCCAGCCGGGGAGGGAGGAGCAGCGCTTTGCTATCAGTATCGACGCCCGCAATGCCTGGCAAAATCTACAACAATTTCCGCAACTGATTCACCAGGCACAAGTAACTGATTGCCAGTGTGAAGTGATTTTTCTGGACGCGCGCAGCAATGTCCTGATCAAACGCTTCAGCGAGACCCGCCGCAAGCATCCACTCAGTGACGAAAGCACCGACCTGATCAAAGCCATTGCCCGCGAGCGCCAGCTGCTGGAACCGATTGTGAATGTTGCCGACCTGGTGATCGACACCAGCAACCTCAATCTGCATGAACTGCGGGACCTGGTTAAAAAACGGGTAATTGGCGGTACCGGGCCAGATATGGCTATCTTGTTTGAGTCCTTTGGCTTTAAACATGGACTGCCGGTGGATGCCGATCTGGTATTTGATGTGCGCTGCCTGCCCAACCCTTATTGGAAGCCACATCTGCGTGCACAGACCGGGCGCGACCAGGGAGTGATCGACTTTCTGTCGCAGCAGCCCGAGGCAGAAGAGATGTTTATCGATATACGAGACTACCTCGAGCGCTGGTTGCCACGCTTCGAAGCCAGCAACCGCAGTTATATTACTATTGCCCTCGGTTGCACCGGCGGGCAACACCGCTCGGTTTACCTGTGCGGAAAATTACAGCAATACTTTGAAAAACAACATTCCAATGTTCAGGTCCGACACCGGGAGCTGGGCCAGCCAAGATGAGACCTTAGCTAGTGCCCATAACAAACGTCTATGATTAGAGAGCAAATCACAATCATCAACAAACTGGGACTCCACGCCCGCGCCGCTGCCAAATTGGCCACCACAGCTGCACGTTTTGGCAGCTCCATCAAAGCCGGTGTCAACGGTAAACTCGTGGACAGCAAAAGTGTGATGTCGCTGATGCTACTTGCTGCCAACCAAGGCACCCTGCTGGATCTGGAAATTGAAGGCGATGACGAGCAAAAAGCCTTTGACGCTATCGCTGAACTGATAAATGACTACTTTGGAGAAGGGGAATAGTCGGGTACACTAGTGCGCGGCCACACCACCCGTCTGCCGGTTGTTACCTGCGCAAAGGGATGGAACACCACTCATCGCGGAATACACTGAGGAAAGCCGCGGTGCTCACTGGGGGGAAAGAGACGAGTGCCGACGACACAGACCACCGAAGAACTGCACGCGCAAACACAATCGCAACTCGGTGAACTCTACGACGCACTTGACAGCGGTGCTTCCCACCAGGCCAAACGCCTGCTTAACGGCCTGCGCCCTCCCGAAATCGCCCACCTGTTGGAATCATCCCCGCCCCAGGCTCGTCACCTGCTGTGGCACTGGGTCGACCGCGACATAGAGGGTGAAGTACTGCCGGAACTGTCAGAAGAGATTCAAGGCGAATTTCTTCGGCGCATGAACACCCAGGAAGTGGTGGAAATTACTGAAGGGCTGGATGCCGATGACGTGGCGGACATTCTACAGCAACTGCCCGATCGGGTGATTCGCGAAGTCCTCGCAGCCATGAGCGCCCAAGATCGCCACCGGGTGGAGAGCGTACTCTCCTACGACGAAGACACCGCCGGCGGTTTGATGAATACCGACACCATTACCGTACGGCCGCGATTTACACTCGACGTGGTATTGCGCTACCTGCGTCGCCACGACGAAATTCCCGAATCCACCGACAGTGTTATCGTCGTCAATAACAGTGATGAATATGTGGGGCTGCTGCCTTTTAGCAAGTTATTAACCACCAACCCCGGCGTCACCGTACGGGAGGTCATGGTCACCGATGTGGATGCGATCCCCGCCGAAATGTCAGACACCGAAGTGGCAAAACTGTTTGAGCGTAATGACTGGATCTCGGCGCCCGTGGTGGACGACAAGGGCAAATTGCTGGGGCGCATCACTATCGATGACGTGGTAGACGTTATTCGCGACGATGCGGATCACTCCCTGATGAGCCTGGCCGGTCTCGATGAAGAAGAGGACACCTTCGCCCCGGTGATGCGGACCACCCCCCGGCGCGCCGTCTGGCTGGGTGTAAACCTGATCACCGCCATTATCGCTTCGGCCGTCATCAACCTGTTTCAGGACACTATCGACAAGGTGGTGGCGCTGGCCGTCCTCATGCCCATTGTTGCCAGCATGGGCGGTGTGGCCGGCAGTCAGACCCTGACCGTGGTCATTCGCGGTATCGCCCTCGGCCAGATTGGTCGCAACAACCTTAACTGGCTGTTGTCGCGGGAATTTCGCGTGGGCTTGATCAACGGTTTTCTATGGGCCCTGGTGATGGGCGGAGTGGCCTCACTCTGGTTTGGCGATGCCACCATCTCCCTGATTATTGCGGCGGCCATGGTGATCAACTTGCTGACCGCCGCGCTGGCGGGTGCACTGCTGCCTGTTTTCCTTAAAAGCCTGAAAATTGATCCGGCCCTTGCCGGCGGCGTGGCATTGACCACCGTCACCGATGTGGTGGGTTTCTTCGCTTTTCTGGGGCTGGCCACTTACTTTTACGCCTGACAAACCATCCCATTTACCCGCAAGCTATTTTGGATATAAACAAAGGCGCTACATCCAACAACCGGTAGAGTTACCATGTCCGACTTTGACGATAACTACGACAGCGAATTTGACGATGAACTGCCCAAAAGCAAAAGCCAGATCAAACGGGAGATGACCGCGCTGCAGGAGCTGGGCAATCGGCTGGTTGAACTCAGCGACTCACAGTTAAGCCAACTGCCACTAGGCGACAAACTGCAAAAGGCCATTGTGGAAGCCCGACACATGAAACACCGGGAAGGCCGTCGTCGGCAGCTGCAATTTATTGGCAAATTGATGCGCAAGGCTGATCACGAAGCCATTGCCGCCGGCTACGAGCAATTTGCCGAAAAGGACCGCCAATCGGTACAACGCCAGCATCTGATAGAACGCTGGCGCGACCGTATGCTCTCCGAAGGGGATGACGCTGTCGGCGAGTTTTTACAGGCCTACCCGGAGACCGATCGTCAGCAGCTGCGCCAACTGGTGCGCAATGCCCTCAAGGAACAAGAGCACAACAAACCACCGGCGTACGCGCGCAAACTGTTTCGCTTTATCCGCGACCTGTTGGCTGACGCTTAAAAGCGTTGAAAAGGGCTTTGCTCTGCCTATGGACGGGCGGGCACCTCCGCATCGGGCACAAACTTCAGCGCTGCCGAATTGATGCAGTAACGCAGGCCGGTCGGCTGCGGACCATCATCAAAGACATGCCCTAGATGCTCACCGCATTTGGAGAGTATTTCCGTACGCCGCATGCCCCAACTGAAATCCTTTTTCAGAATAATATTGTCCTTGTCGAACACCTCCCAAAAACTGGGCCAACCAGTGCCGGATTTGTACTTGTGTTCTGAACGAAACACTGGAATCTGACAACCCGCTGTCACATAAGTACCCTTGGCTTTGTTGTTGAGCAAGGCACCGGTAAACGCCCTTTCCGTGCCTTTTCCCCAGAGAATCCTGTACTGCTCCGGCGTCAACAGCTTGCGCCACAGGGGCTTGGGGATAGTGTCCAGCTGCTCACCACCGGCGATCAACTGGCGCGCTTGTGACACAGTCATACTGCTATCGGCGGCATCGCTCAGATCGCTGCACCCCGCCATCACTGTGGCCGTTAACAGCAGTACAGCGCGTGAGAAAGCCGACCGGACCAACATTGGCATCATCGCTACTTCCCGACAGATATGTTTACTAGAGAGCCTATTAGAGTTTGGGAATAGCAAATAATTCCCTACCGAGGCTGCGATGAAGGCGCCTTTGACGGCTCACAGATTTTACGGATTTTCCAGCACCGGACTCTGAGAGGGCTGTTCAGCCTCTACGCGGGCGCGATCTTCCGCCTGCTGGGTGCTTTTGGCAACTTTTTTCGCCGCCTTGCTGTCAAACATCTTGTCAAAATCGATGTTTGGGTCCGACCAGGGACCACGCATGGTGTAACTGATGCTCGCCACCCGATCCACCTGCTTGGCAAACAGCTTGCTTGCCACATAGACACCCGCCGCCGCGGGCAAGCCGGCTGCCAGCGCCGTTAACAAGGTCAAGTTTTCACCTACCGGTAGGGTCGCCACCAGTGTCGTATCCATGGTTTCCCCCGCCAGATCAATGGTGCCAGCCAGTTGCAACTTGCTAGACGGTGTTTTTACCCGCAAGGGATCCGACAGGTACAGCAACCCGCTCTCAAAGTGCATCCGAGCCTTGATATCATCGTAAGCCATGCCGCTTTTATAGACATCGGAAAAGTCCAGCTGCAAACGCCGCACGAGGGAATCAAAATTCAGCAGACTCATAAGCCGCAGAAACGCGCTGCTGCCCGCCCCCGTGCTGCGAATGAAGCGCCCCTTCTTTACCTCCAGCAACAGGTCACCCTGAAGACCTGCCAGCGACATACTGGCCGGCGATCCCTGCCATTTCAGATCGACATCAAACCGCGCAGAATCACTCTCAATCAGTTTGGGTTGCTGCCACTGTGCCATGACATCACTCAGGTTGGATGCCGTCAGGCGACCCAAAAATGCCGTTTGATGGCTACCATCCTGTTGTGTCCAGGTCAGTCGTGCGCCCTCGGTCTCACGCAATCCACCGATACGCGTACCGCGAACCTGGGCCTCGACATTGATCGCCTCCACCCCATTGTCTGTCGGGCGCAGCTGAAAGCGCCAACTGCCGTAGTCGTCATCCCCTATGCTGAACTCCCGAGTGGTAAAATCAACTGCAATCAGCGTTGATAGATCCACCGCCGCCAACGGATCTTCCACGCCTTTTTCCACAGAGGTCACCAGCGTTGGGGAGCTCTGTTCGGTGGGTCCAGCGGCCACATTGTCAGGACCAGCTTCACTCGATACACCCACCAGTGTGGACTCACCCGGTGTGGATTCACCCGCGGACGATTCAACGGCGGCCGGCTCCCGCCGGGCTAATTCTTGCGCATCGGCCTCGAGTTCGACCGTCGGCTGAGAAGGGCTATCTGGCTCAGCCTGGTTCTCGGCAGGCGCCGGCAGGCACAAGTAGTCCAGGTTCAACGCCAACGGCTGGGTGGTATCGTGAAACAGCGTCACAGTGCCCGCCGCCGTGTCGCTAAGCGCTTGCAGATTCCAGGCATTTTGATCGCGATTGCCGCTCAACCTCAGCCCCTCGATATTAAAATCCCCTATCGAAAAGCGATCAATCGCCAGGTTCAAGCGATAGTCAAACCCCGGGGTTGTCTCTTGGGGCGCAACCGCCACACCTAATTGCTGTTCATAAACCTGGTAGCGTTGCCAAACATCTTGCCAGGCGTCGAGCTCCAACTCCCCGACCCGGCCGACCACTTCCAGGCGCTGACTGTCAGGCAATACCGCTTCCTGCCCCAGGGACACTAATCCCTTCTCAAACGCCTCATCTCCCTGGACAAACAACCCCTGGGCCAGCTCCCCCAGTCGAATATCGAACAGGGTTTGCCCGGTAGAAATAGGAACTCGTACCTGCAGTGGCATGTCCCTATCTTTGGGTTTGCCAAACGGTGCCGGCAGATTAATTGCAACACCGCGCATATTGGAACTGACATTGAGCAGCGCCAGATAATCCGCCTGCGCCTGTTTGGCCGGGACCCGCAGCTGCCCCACATAGGCCATCTCCCCCTCGGTAAACAGCAACTCCGGACGGCGGGTCCAGTTAGCCAGGTTTTCAGTGCTGACCTTGCCGCGTAAATGCAACAGCGTATCCCGCCCACCGGCAGCATTGATGGGGCTTCGGATATCGACCGCCACCGGTTGCTGCCAGAGAAGGCCCTTGAGCCCAGTAGCCGACAGACCCGCCTGATTGGAGTAGTCGATGCGCCCTGCCAACTGATCCACCGACAGGCGCAGATTCTCCATATCCAGATCTGCCGCGCTCAGATCCACACTGACCTGCTGCAGTTCACCCGGTGCCCCCTTCTCCAGAGGAATCGACAAGGTGAGATCCACCGCCATCTGGCCATCGAGCGACCAACTGTCGAACGTGCTCCCCAGAACGTCCCGCAGCGGGCTTTCCCGCAACACTCGCAAGCCGTCATCAGCCGGTCCCGTGACCTGCCCCCGGATTCCCAACAGTGACCCTTTGCCGACGGGATTGGGCGCCACCGCAATCAGGGTTCGACCCAGTGTACTATTGTGCAGGCGGCCACCGTCTACGCGGGCATTCACATCTACATCGTCCACCGTCAACAAGCCCGTTAGCCCTTTCAGTGGCGGCCACTGCGAATGGTAGTGCAAGTCCGCATCGACGATATTCAGGTACAACTGCGCCGTACGTTTCTCCGGTTCTGCTTTTCTCAGGGAGCCGCGGTACACAAAACCGCCGTCGAGCACCTGGCCGTCCCCCAGGCTCTGGTCCAGCCAGGTGCGTAGAGACTGGGGCAGGGTAAAAGGCACATATTTTTTGTGGTACTTGGCCTGACTGTTTTGCAAGCCAATCTGCAGAATGATTTCGGGGCTGGCAGTGCCTTTTTTCCAGGGGGTGTAAAGTTGGAAAAAGCCATTGGCCAGGCCGTCTTCGCCTTCAAAGCGCAACAGGCCGCTGTTGACAAAAATTGCGTTATTATCCGGCTGCAATAACCAACCCACCTGTCCCCGGGCGCTCTGATAATGCATGACATCTTGGTAGATCAGTGGGTAGTGCATACTGAAGCCCTGGCGGCTGTCCAACTCGACAAATCCACCGCCCCGGTGCGCCTCCACATAACCGTCCACCTGCGTCAGCGCTGGGGCCCCTTGCCAGGCGTCGACGGATGCCTGCTGCAGGTTCGCCTGCAGACGCCAGTCGCGCGGCTTATTCAGGGGCAGTGTCAACGCCAGATTAGACAGGGTGCCAGTGGGATTTAAGTCCGCCAGTATTTTTTCCAGCCGCCCTTGTAACAGACCGGAACGGGCAAACATTTGATACCACCAACCGACATCAAGCTGCGCAAGTTTAATCGCCAGGGGGGCGCCCAGCCCGCTTGCTCCCACACTCAGGTTCAGTGCCGGAGGGGGCTCTTGTCCCCATTGCAGGCGGGTATTCTGTACCGCCAGGGACCAAGCGCCGCCCGGCTGCCACCCCCCTTTCAATTCTGCTTCCAGATGCTCCAGCGGGATCTGTCCCTCACTTTGCTCCATCGGCAAGCCGGCCAACACAAGTCCACCTTCAAGTTCGAAGCCGCCACCGGCTTGCGACTCCAACCAAATATCCAGATCCAATCGACCACTGGTACGCCAGGCCTGGTCAGGCAACCCCTGCCAGTATCGGTTAGCCAATAGCGCCAGCATCTTTTCCGTCGGCAGTTGCTGAACGTTAAGATAGCCTTTGGCTGTGAACGCCTCTTTATCCCGTGGATCCCCTTTCCCCTCCACCACCAGGGTTACCGCATCCTTGCGCTCATCGATATCCACGCTCAACGTCAAGCGGTGAAAGTCATCGGTGTTTTCCATCAGTATCTTTGGCACCGTCAATTGGGTGCGGTGACCGGATCGAAAGGCAAAGGTCACATCAGCATTGCGCAGCGCGATATGGGGGCCGAGTAGAAAGACATCCAGAGGGTCATCGATGATCGGTTCCCCACCGTCCTCGCGACGCACCGCCGTGGTTTCAGCCATCCCTTCAAAAGCCCAGGAACCGTCTTCCTGCTCCACCAGCAGCAGTTGAACTTGCTCCAGTTCCAGCTCCCCCCACACCAGGCGCCAATCGTAAAAACTGTTGAGCAGATCCAATCGGGCGGTCGCCCGACCAATAGTGAGTAGCGGCACCCCCTCTGGATTCGACACCTGCAATCCAGCGATACCCAATGTGGGATTCAAGGCCTGCAATTGCCCTGACAGAGACTCCAGCTGGACCGGCATGCCCAGCCGGTTTTCCAGGTAAGAGGCGAAGCTATCCTTGTAATGCCCCAAATAGGTGGAAAACTCGCGCCCGAGCTGAACCACTACCGCTAGCGCAATCAACAGCGCTGCAGTAATCGCCCAAAACTTGCGTACCACATAACGAACAACGTCGGGCATTCGCCAATCACTTCCTTACACAGGTGCTATCCCATGGGCGGTCGGTGTGACATCATTCCGATCAGCAACCATGGAAGGCTATATCCTACCCTTTGTCGACTGAACCGGTCATGAATCCACTGCCAGCCACCAACACCCGAGCCTAAACCAGAATAATGTCGTACTGCTCTTGGCTGTAGATGGATTCCACCTGAAATTGAATGGTGCGATCAATAAACTCTTCCAGATCCGCCACATTCGCCGATTCCTCGTCCAGCAGCCGGTCTATCACCATTTGGGAGGCCAAGACCAAAAATTTCTCATTGTCGTAGGCCCGCGCTTCGCGCAATATTTCCCGAAAAATCTCGTAACAAACCGTCTCTGCTGATTTTAGCGTACCGCGGCCGTCACACACGGGACAAGGTTCACACATCACCTGCCCCAGAGATTCCCGCGTACGCTTGCGCGTCATCTCCACCAGGCCCAACTCGGAAACACCGGTGATACTGGTTTTGGCGTGATCACGCTCCATCATTTTTTCCAGTGTGCGCAACACCTGACGTTGGTGCTCGGGCTCTCGCATATCGATAAAGTCGAGAATGATAATGCCGCCCAGGTTGCGCAAGCGCAGTTGTCGGGCAATGGCCGTCGCCGCTTCCAGATTGGTTTTAAAGATTGTCTCTTCCAGGTTGCGATGCCCCACAAACGCACCGGTATTCACATCCACGGTGGTCATGGCTTCGGTCTGCTCGATAATCAAGTAGCCGCCGGATTTCAACTGTACTTTTTTGTTCAGCGCTTTCTGGATTTCATCTTCCACCCCGTAGAGGTCGAACAGCGGTCGCTCCCCGGGGTAGTGTTCAATCAGGGCGCGAATTTCCGGCGAGTACTGTTCCGCAAACTGCACCATTTTCACATAGGCCTCGCGGGAATCGATACGTATCTTTTCCAAGTGTGGCTTGGCCAGATCGCGCAGGGTGCGCATAAATAGCGGCAGATCCTCGTAGATTACCGAAGGGGTCGGTGCGCTCTTGATGGTTTCCTCCAGATCTCCCCACAATTTGTGGAGGAATGGGATATCCTGCTTTAACTCGTCGTCACAAGCTCCTTCGGCCACTGTACGCACTATAAATCCGCCGTCGTACCCCTCCCCCAGGGAGGCGACCGCATCGGACACCAGGTTGCGCAAACGTTCACGCTCATCTTCGTCTTCAATGCGGGTAGAGATGCCCACATGGCGGGTGTAGGGCATATACACCAAATAACGCGCCGACACCGACAAATGGGTAGTCAATCTTGCCCCTTTGGTTCCGATGGGATCTTTAGTCACCTGCACCACCAGGGATTGACCTTCACGCACAATAGCGCGAATATCAGCCACCTCGGAGTTGCGCTCTTCCATGCCCTCCTCATCCAGGGGCGCGATATCTGCCGCATGTATAAAGCCGGCGCGCTCCAGGCCAATATCCACAAATGCCGCCTGCATACCAGGCAACACCCGCACCACTTTGCCTTTGTAGATATTGCCCACGAAGCCCTTGCGCTGGGTGCGCTCGATATAGACTTCCTGCAACATGCCGTTATCGACCAGCGCTACACGGGTCTCGGTGGGAGCCACATTAATCAGAATTTCTTCACTCATGATCCTTTTCCATCACAACACCCCCTCCGGCTTCGGCAGCCCATGCAGCGGTTTCAGCAGCCGCTTGAGTTTAGCCCTGGTTCCACACACCGATATCAAACTCTTGTAACAATTTCACCAGCTGTTCGATGGGCAGGCCTACCACATTGCTGTAACTGCCCTCGATACTGTCCACAAAAACAGCACCCAGCCCCTGGATGGCATAGGCGCCCGCCTTATCGCAAGGTTCTCCGGTGTGCCAATAGCGTCGAATTTCCTCATCGCTCAAGGACCGGAAATGCACTCGGGTGGACGCCAGTCGGCTCCGTTGATGACTGCCATCGCAGAGCGAAACCGCGGTGAGCACTTCGTGGCTGCGACCCGACAACTGCTGCAACATCTGCATAGCGTGGGTCGCATGCCGGGGTTTTTCCAGGATATTGCCGTCGCACACCACCACCGTATCGGCCCCCACCACCGGGCGCACAATCAAGCCTCGCGACTGCATCAGGGTCGCACCGGCCTCGGCTTTTTCCTCTGCCAAACGGGTGACGTATTGCTCAGCCGACTCGCCATCACTGCACTGCTCGGGCACCTCCACCACCAGCGGTTCAAATGGCACGCCGATCTGGGAGAGCAATTCGCGTCGTCGTGGGGACTTGGAGGCCAGATAGACCTGGGGCTGGATATCGCTTTGGGAGTTAATATCGGTCACTTTGCTCTACCGTGCTATCACATAAATTCCACTACGGTGTTGCCTGGCATCTTCCCGGAGTGTAAAAGCGGGCAAAACCTGTCCTCAAAGTATAACGATAGCCCAAGCGTTAATCTTCCACTTTCTTGAGGACAATTTGAACTTTGTGGCACAAGCTGCTGAAATTCTGATCATTGCTCCACTGCCAGTGATAGGTGTTCAACACTCAAACCCGACAGTGAACAGGCGTTGGGAACAGTAGAACATCAGCCAGTGAACGGGCCTTCACAATAAGCGGTAGTGGAAGCGTAGACGATTCATCCCGACCACCAGCAACGGCCAGCAAAGCGCACTTGTAAACGCCGGCAGTAGAAATAGCAAGGACTTGGATGTGCCGCCGCTGAGGCTATATACCCAGTTGCCCAACAGTTGATGTATGCCCACCAGGACAAACACCAAACCCGCTTGTTGCCACAGGGCATAATTGCGCAAACGCTGATAGGAGAGCTGGCAGATATAGGCAATGACCACCAGTGCAAAGGCGTGCTGCCCCAGAACTGCCCCTTCGACCACATCCTGGAACAAACCTACCAGCCAGATAAGCCCGGGGCCCGCCGCCTGTGGCAATACCATCACCCAATAGATGGCTAACAACACCACAAACTCCGGTCGCATCCAGGGGCCGACACCAGGCAACGGATAGACCGCCAGCAGCAGCGCCAACAGCACCGATGCCAGCATCATCCAGCGATTGCCCCAGACCGCCTCGATCATGGCTGTTTAGCCACCCCTGTTTCCGCCGGGGCGGCAGGGGCCAGAGGACCCGACTCACTGAACACCAGTAATACATGGCGGCTGCGGTTCATGTGGGCACGTGGACGGGCCACCACTGTTACAAAGGGTTTTCCCGGATCGTGAATCACACTCACCACTTCCGCCACCGGATAACCGACCGGAAACCGCTGGCCCAATCCCGAACTCACCAGCAGGTCCCCCTGGCGGATATCCACCGTGGCTGAAACATGGCGCAAGTTCAAGCTATACAGGTCACCGGTGCCCTCCGCCACAGCCCGCACACCGTTACGGTTTACCTGCACCGGCAGTGCGTGAGAGGCGTCAGTGATTAGCATCACCCGGCTGGTGTAAGCACTTACCTCCACCACTTGCCCCATCAGACCGGACGCATCCAGCAGCGGCTGCCCCACATAGACGCCATCTTCACGACCGCGGTTTACAATGACGATGTGGCTCAACGGGTCCGGTGACACACCGATCAGTTCGGCCACCAACACCCGGTCCTGAATCATCTCGGCGCTGTTGAGCAATTGGCGCAGACGCACGTTTTCCGCCGCCAGGGCCGCCATGGTCTGCAGTTTGCGCTTGTGAATCAGCAGCTCCTCTTTCAAGGCAGCATTTTCCGCCTGCAAATCATTGCGGCTGACAAACGCATCCTGACTCCAGAGGACTACCCGATTGGGCAAGTCCGCCAGCCAGTAGAACGGCGTCGCCACCACCCCCAGCTTGGAGCGCAGGGGAGTGAGGTAGTCTGTATAGGTATTTAGCAGTATCAGTAGCAGCGCGACAAAGCCCAGGCCCACCACCCGGGATGCCATTGACGGGCCCTTGGTAAACAGCGGCTTCATAGCAAAGATTCCTGTTCACACAGAGCGCAGAAGATCCACCTCAGGAGGACAGCAGGTCAAGGTTGCGTTTGTCCATCATCTCCATAGCGCGGCCGCCACCGCGAGCCACACAGGTGAGCGGGTCCTCCGCCACTATCACGGGCAGGCCGGTTTCTTCGGCCAGCAGCCGATCCAGGTCGCGCAACAGAGCACCGCCACCGGTCAACACAATACCGCTCTCGGCAATATCGGACGCCAGTTCGGGGGGCGACTGCTCCAGCGCGCTTTTAACGGCCTGCACAATACCCGACAGGGTTTCCTGCAGGGCCTCGAGAATCTCGTCACTGTTGAGGGTAAAACTGCGCGGCACCCCTTCCGCCAGGTTGCGACCACGCACGTCAATCTCCCGCACCTCGCTGCCGGCGTAGGCACAACCCACCTCCTGCTTGATGCGCTCGGCGGTGGCGTCGCCAATCACACTGCCATAATTGCGGCGCACATAGTTGACGATAGCCTCGTCAAATCGGTCGCCTCCGATGCGCACAGAATCCGAGTATACCACCCCGTTCAGGGAGATAATGGCGATTTCGGTGGTACCACCACCGATATCCACCACCATGGATCCACTGGCCTCTTCGGTTTTCAGACCGGCGCCGATGGCAGCAGCCATGGGCTCCTCGATCAGGCGCACTTCCCGGGCACCTGCTCCCAGGGCCGATTCGCGGATGGCGCGCTTTTCAACTTCGGTTGACAGACAAGGCACACATACCAGCACCCGCGGACTCGGTTGGAACCAACTGTTTTCGTGCACTTTTTTGATAAAGTGTTGCAACATCTTCTCGGTGACCTGAAAATCGGCAATCACACCGTCTTTCAGGGGCCGAATGGCGGTAATGTTGCCGGGAGTACGTCCCAGCATGCGCTTGGCTTCCACCCCCACCGCTTCGACTATTTTTTGGCCATTATGGTGCCGGATAGCCACCACAGAGGGTTCATCCAACACAATACCGCGATCGCGGACATATATAAGGGTATTTGCAGTGCCCAAATCGATGGACAGATCGTTGGAAAAAGCTCCACGAAGGCGTTTTAACATGTGGGCGACACACCTATCATTTTTTTGTCAGTAGCGGTAACTGGAACCTGAGGGCTGGCAGCGGAAAATCACACAGCTGCCGTAAATTGACGCACTCTATCAACGGCAGGGATTTAGGGCAAGGCGCAAATATGATAAGTTTAGCGCCTTTGCACAATATCAGGTAAAAAGCCGTATTTTTAGGCGGCATTTCCCGCAAGAGTTGGCAAAGACAGAAAAGTGATTCCCCCGAGCACCGGCTGAGCCACTCAACCGGGCTTTTTTATTTTGATTGACGTATTTTTGGAGACCACCCCCCATGGCAGTGGATCGTTCCGACATCGAGAAACTGGCCGAACTCGCCCGCATTGAGGTAAGCGAGGCCACTATCGACGAGGTCGCCGGCAACATTTCCGACATATTGGCCCTGGTAGATCAACTACAAGCCGTCGACACCAGTGGTGTTACCCCTATGGCCCACCCCCTGGATGCCGTGCAGCGCCTCCGGGCCGATACGGTAACCGAGCACAACCAGCGCGAGGCGCTACAGGCCAATGCACCGGCGACCGAGGATGGCCTGTTCCTGGTCCCCAAAGTGATTGAATAGTGCCGAGCCTCTGGTGACAGGACACTGGAGAACCCTTTTACTCGACAAACAACACGCTACTAGAGACGAGTGACTAGAGACTGATTTTCATGCACAACAAAACCATTGCCGAGCTGATTCAAGGTTTGCAGGGCAAAGAGTTCTCCAGTGAGGAGCTGACACGCCACTACCTGGAGCGGGCCAAGCGCCTGGACAGCACCTACAACAGCTATATTACCCTGACTGAAGATCAGGCCCTGACACAGGCCCGCGCCGCCGACTCGCGCCTGGCCAGCGGTGACGCCCCCGCCCTGTGTGGCGTCCCCATCGCCCACAAAGATATCTTTTGTACCGAGGGTGTTCGCACCAGCTGTGCGTCCAAGATGCTGGACAACTTTATCCCCCCCTATAACGCCACGGTCATAGAAAACTTCAACACTGCCGGCGCAGTCATGCTGGGCAAAACCAACATGGACGAGTTCGCCATGGGATCGTCCAACGAGACCAGCTATTATGGCCCCGTGAAAAATCCCTGGGCCACCGACTGTGTGCCGGGAGGCTCCTCCGGCGGCTCTGCGGCCTGTGTGGCCGCCCATCTGGCACCGGCCGCCACAGCCACCGACACCGGCGGCTCCATACGCCAACCGGCAGCCCTGTGCGGAGTGACCGGCCTCAAGCCCACCTACGGCCGGGTGTCCCGCTGGGGTATGATCGCGTTTGCCTCCAGCCTCGACCAGGGCGGCCCCATCACTCGCACGGCGGAGGATGCGGCCATTTTGATGAGCGTGATGGCAAGCTTTGATCCCAAAGACTCCACCTCAATCGAGCGCGACGTACCGGATTACACCGCCGACCTCAACAATAGTCTGGCGGGCCTGAAGATTGGCGTACCCAAGGAGTACTTTGGCGAGGGCCTGGAGCCAGCCGTGGGCAGTGCCGTGGAAGCGGCCATTGACCAGTACCGACAGCTGGGCGCCGAAATCAAGTCCATCAGCCTGCCCCATACCGGTCTGGCGGTGCCGGCCTACTATGTGATCGCGCCGGCCGAGTGCTCCGCCAACCTGTCGCGCTTTGACGGTGTGCGCTATGGTTACCGCTGTAAAGACCCCAAAGACTTGTCGGACCTGTACAAGCGCTCCCGCGGCGAAGGTTTCGGGGAGGAGGTCAAGCGCCGCATCCTGGTGGGCACCTATGCTCTGTCGGCTGGCTATTACGACGCCTACTACAACAAGGCCCAACAGGTTCGCCGCCTGATCAAGCGGGACTTCGATGAGGCCTTTGCCGAGGTGGATGTGGTGCTTGGCCCCACCGCCCCCTCTCCGGCATTTCCGTTTGGCGCCAAGAGCAAAGACCCGGTGGCTATGTACCTGGAAGATATCTACACCATCGCCACCAACCTGGCGGGGCTGCCGGGCCTCTCCATCCCCTGTGGAATGGCCGACGGCAAACCGGTGGGCCTGCAGCTGATTGGCAACGCCTTTGAGGAAGCCCGTCTGCTGAATGTAGCGCACCAGTACCAGCAGCATACGGACTTCCACCAGCAAACCGCACCGGGCATCGAATAGGGGGTACCACGATGGAATGGGAAACAGTGATCGGCCTGGAAGTGCACGTGCAACTGGCCACCAACACCAAGATTTTTTCCGGCGCCAGCACCGCCTTTGGGGCCGAGCCCAACACTCAGGCCTGCGCCATTGACCTGGCCATGCCCGGCACCCTGCCAGTGGCTAACGAAGAGGCGTTCCGGTTTGCCACCATGTTCGGTCTGGCCATCGACGCCGAGATCGGCAAGACCTCAGTGTTCGAGCGCAAGAACTACTTTTACCCCGACCTACCCAAGGGCTACCAGACCACGCAGCTGGAGAAACCTATTGTCGGCCGGGGCCATGTGGAGATTCAGCTGGCGGACGGCTCCCACAAGACAGTGGGTATCCACCACGCACACCTGGAGGAAGACGCGGGCAAGTCCCTGCACGAGGGTGTTTTTGAAAACCATGGGCACGGCATGTCCGGCATCGACCTCAACCGCGCCGGTACACCACTGATCGAGGTAGTGACAGAACCGGATATGCGCAGCGCCGAAGAGGCAGTGGCCTTTGCCAAGAAGCTGCACTCCATCGTTACCTCACTGGGGATCTGCGACGGTGACATGTCCCAGGGCTCCATGCGATTTGACGTCAACATCTCCGTGCGCCCCAAAGGCGAAGAGAAGTTAGGCACACGCACCGAAACCAAAAACCTCAACTCCTTCCGCTTTATGGAGCGCTGCATCGCGCAGGAGGTGGCGCGCCAGATCGACCTGATCGAAGACGGCGGCGAAGTGGTGCAGGAAACCCGCCTCTACGACGGCGACAAACATGTGGCCCGCTCCATGCGCTCCAAGGAGGAGGCCAACGACTACCGCTACTTCCCCTGCCCGGACCTGCTGCCGGTGGTGCTGGACGACGACTATATTGAGGCCGTCCGCAGCAGCCTGCCGGAGCTGCCGGACACCCGCCAGGTGCGCTTTATCGAGCAGTACGCCCTGTCCGACTATGACGCAAGCATGCTCAGCGGCGATGCCGCCATGGCCAGTTACTTTGAAACCGCTGTCAAAGGCAGCGGCGATGCCAAACTCTGCGCCAACTGGATGATGGGGGAGCTGGCCGCCCGCCTGAATGCTGAAGACATCGGCATCAAGGACTGCCCGGTGAGCGCCGAGCAGTTGGCCGGCCTTGTGGTCCGCATCAAAGACGGCACCATCTCCAGCAAGATCGCCAAGCAGATCTTCGAGGCAATGTGGCAGGGAGACGGGGATGCCGACAGCATTATTGAAAGCAAGGGCCTGAAGCAGGTGTCCGACACCGGCGCTCTGGAAAAAATGGTCGACGACGTCCTGGCTGCCAATCCGGCTATGGTGGAAGACTATATCAACACGGACGAGAAGAAGCGCAAGAAAAAGCTCGGCGGCTTTATGGGGCCGATCATGAAAGCCTCCAAAGGCCAGGCCAACCCGAAAGCGGTCAACGAAATCCTGTTAAAGAAATTGAATGCGCTGCTGTAACGGCAGCCGCTTAACGAAGTAGGTATCACTATGTCCCTGAAAAAAGACAAGCAAAAAGTCCTCGGTGAAGTATTTGACGACCAACGCATCAAAACCTTTCTTCAGTTTGAGGCTCCTGAGGGCGTCAACCCCGACTTTCACTTGCTGGAGAAAGCCTACCGGGGCATGAAAGCGGAGAATTTTGCCACGTTTATCGGCTTTTTTGTCGAGGCGGGCCACGACCTCAACGCCACCAACCCGGACGGCAAAACGTTTCTGCAATTGATCGGCGATCATCGCCACGCACAGGCGTATATCGACGCGTTGAAAGCGGCCGGGGCCCAGTAAACCAATCTCAGGAACAGCTTCCAGGCAGGCGTCAAGGATTCAGCCATGAACGAACTGACCAACACCCGCGGATCCAACGGCATGCTGCGTGGTTTTAGCAGCCTCGCTTGCCTGCTGGAGGGAGTCAGGCTACTGAGTCAGCCCCAGCTGCGCATCTTTATCCTGGTGCCCCTGGCCATTAACTTTGTGCTGTTCCTGTTTGCCACGGCCCTGCTGATCCAGCAATTCAGTGGCGCCCTCGACTGGTTGATGGAGTGGCTACCCGGCTGGTTAGACTTTTTAGCCTGGATCCTGTGGCTGCTGTTTGCCTTTACCATTTTGCTGGTTTACGGCTACAGCTTTAGCCTGGTCACCAATCTGATCGCAGCCCCCTTTAACGGCCTGTTGGCGGAAAAGATCGAAGCCCATTTGACGGGTGAAGCGCCGCCCTACGAACCCTTGAGCCAAATGATTCCGCGCACCCTTGGGCGGGAGCTGCTCAAGCTCTGGTACTTTATCAGTCGAGGTTTATTCGTGGCGCTGGGGTTATTGTTGCTGTCGTTTATCCCCGGCCTCAATCTGCTGGTCTGGGTACTGGGGCTGCTCTGGGGAGCCTGGTCCATGGCCATCCAATATGTGGACTACCCCGCAGACAACCACCAACTGCCGTTTATCGACCTGCGCCTGCATCTGGGGCGCTTTCGCTTGAACAGTTTCAGTTTTGGCGGGCTCGTGATGCTGGGCAATATGGTGCCACTGCTGAATGTTTTTGTAATGCCAATCGCGGTTGCCGGGGCCACAGTGTTTTGGATAAAAAGCAACGGCCGCGTTTAACGGTTAGTGCTTATTGTCAGGCCCCTTCGTCATCGTCATCGCCCACTACCAGGTTGCGGCCGGCCTCCTTGGCGCGGTAGAGATAGTCGTCCGCCTCGTTGATCTGCTCGTCCAGGTTGCCCAGCATGCGGTTGGTCACGCCGGCGCTAAAAGTGGTATAGAGCCTTTCCTCTCCCACCTCAATCGGCGTTGAGGCCACAATTTGACGTACTTTGTCGATCAGCGCCATAGCCTTTTCATTATCCAGCCCCGGTAGCAATACGAAAAACTCCCCACCGCCAGCGCGGGCCACTAAAAATCGTCCCAAGCTCTCGTTAAGGGTACGCGCCACCGCCTGCAAGACCCGGTCGCCGACACCGTGACCGCGGCTGTCATTGATCCGTTTAAAATGGTCAATATCCAATACTGCCGCTGCCAGCGGGGTGCCCCGACTTTGGGCCTGATGGTAAATTTCCTCGCCCTGGCGAAAGAAACATCCCCGATTGTAACTTTGGGTCAGGTGATCGCGGTTGGCCACATCGCGGATCTTCTCAATTAGCTCCAGCGCCTCTACATTGTGTTGCACGCGGCAATTGAACTCTTCCTGACAAAACGGCTTGTGCAAAAAATCGTTGGCGCCGTTTTTAATAAACTTAGCAGACAGGGCACCGTGGCCCTCAGCTGACAATCCGATAATCACCAGCTCCGATTTTTCATACTTGTAACGCAGGTTTTTGACCAGCTCAACGCCATCCATTTGCGGCATATTGTAATCGGTAATCAGCAACTTGATTTCGGGGTTATCCAACAATACCTTGATGGCCTCAACCCCGTTAGTTGCTTCCAGTATCTGAAACAACTGCCGCCGTAGCAGCTCAGTGATATAGCTTCGGGAGGTTTCCGAATCGTCAACCACCAACACCTTAATGTGCTGATTCTTGTCGAGCCGCTTGATCAGATTAAGGGCGTAGTGGTAGGAGTAGCGCCCCTCTTTGGTGACATAATCGACAATTCCCTTGGTCAGCAGTGCCTCTCGGCGCTGTTCGTCAAAACTGGCGGTCAGCACAATAGTGGGCACTCCCTGCGCCAACATGAAATCCACCACTTCACCGTCCGGGGCATCGGGCAGATTCAGGTCCACCAAGGCGGCAAACAGGCTCTCCTGCAGCCGCTCGCAAACCAGTTTCGCTTCGGCGAAACTGGCCGCATAAATCGCTTCAATACCAGCTTCCTGATTGACCACGTGGCGGATGATTTTGGTCACTATGCCACTGTCTTCAACGACAAGGATTCTTTTCATTCTTATCTCCTCCTCGAATCGAGAGCGCGGAAATCAACCGTGTCGAGAACGCCCACTGCTTTGCCGGCCCCCGGAGTGCCGACCACCACTTCGCCGGCCGCGACCACCGCCATCACGAGAGCCCTTGCGGTCGCCCACCTCCCGACGCGGTCGCGCCGCCAGGGGTGGGGTTTCTACCAGCAGGTATTCAGGCGGTTGCTCACATTTGAGCTTTTCGCCCAACAGTTCCTGAATAGGCATCAGGCGGAAGGCGTCATCCTCACAGGCGAAACTGATTGAGGTGCCGCTTTTACCCGCACGCCCGGTACGGCCAATGCGGTGCACATAATCTTCCGGCTCGTCCGGCAGCGTAAAATTCACCACGTGGCTGATGCCGTCGATATGGATACCTCGGCCCGCCACATCGGTGGCCACCAGTACCTTGAGGTCACCACTTTTAAAACCCTCGAGGGTTTTCACACGACGATTCTGCGCAATTTCACCCGAAAGCAACCCCACTTTAAAACCGTGACGCTCCAGTTTCTCGTGCAGGCGGCGGCACTCGTCACGCCGGTTGGCAAATACGATCAGGTTGTCCACTTCCGGCTGTTGCAGCACATTATAGAGTAGGGTGTATTTCTCCTCCGTGCTGGATAGGTAGACATGCTGGGTAACGGTCTCGGTGGCGACATTCTCCGGCTCGATCTCCACTTGCACCGGATCGATAGTCCACTGCTCAGCCAGGCTTTGTACCTCTGGTGTAAAGGTGGCAGAAAACATCAGCGTCTGGCGGTTTTCCTTTTGCGGGGTCTGGCGAATAATGCGACGTACCTGAGGGATAAAACCCATGTCCAGCATGCGGTCGGCCTCATCGATCACCATAATCTCTACCTGATCGAGGTAGACGTCCTTATTGCCGCAGAAGTCCAGCAACCGACCAGGTGTCGCCACCAGGATGTCCACGAGGGTATCGTGTAAACGGCGCTGCTGTTTGCCGTAATCCATACCGCCCACCAGAGTGTGGATCTGAAGGTCGGTGTACTTGGTCAATGCCTTTGCATCATCGCCAATCTGAATGACCAGCTCCCGGGTCGGTGCGATAATCAGTGCCCGCGCTTCACCGGCATAACGCTCCCCTTCAATCGGGTGCTTGATCAGATCGTCGATGATGCCCAGCAAAAAGGCGGCCGTTTTACCGGTACCGGTTTGCGCTTTTCCCACCACATCGTGGCCGTTGAGGGTATAGGGCAAGGACTGGGCTTGAATGGGAGAGCAGTACTGAAAGCCGAGGTCGGCAATGGCGTGCATCAGGGGGGCAGGCAGATCGAGATCGTGAAATCGGGTCTTGCCCTCTTCTTCCGGCACCACAAACTGTGAGATGTCCCACGCGGGTTGCGCCTGTTTGGCCTTGCGACGCTGGTGGCTGCGCCGCTTTTGGCCCTGTGGATGCTGACTCTTGCCCTGGGTACTCTTACTGCGGCCCTCGGTCTTGGCCCTGGTGGCCTTGGCACCGGTTTTGGCGGAACGGGCTTTCTGGCCACTCGCGCTCTTCTCACCCCGACTGCCGCCGGCGGATGTCAGCTTTCTAAACAGCTTCCCAATCAAAATTTACTTTCCCGATTCTTTGTTATGTCAGCGGCCCAGTATAACACGCGCCGTGGGGATCACACGTATCTGGGGCCCCAGAGAGCAAGAAAGCAAGGGAAATACTGCCTACTTAACGTACAAAGCCCTTCGGACTCAGACTTCCGTGCGTCCGGCGGCACGGGCCAGCCAGTAATCGACACTGACATAGCGGCCGCCGCCCGTAAACAGGAGGGCCAGACACATAATAAAGTAAGTGGTCGCAAACTCGATGCCGTTATTGAGGATCACCACGCTGCCGCGCCCGGTCAACCATTCGTAGTTGCCGTGCTCCTGTAAAATGGACTTGACCCGGTCCAGGCGATCGGCCGCTTCCGCCACCCGCTCATTGGCGTACAGCCAATTGGGGTCCGCTACGGCTTGCCAACCAAACTCCCAGTGCACAGCAAAAGCGGCCACCAACATGGTGATCATCAAGGGAATACTGAAGAGGCGGGTGGCCAGGCCAAGGATCAGGGCGATACCGCCGCCAAATTCTGTCAACGCGGCCAGCCAACCAAGCAACTCCGGGAAGGGCAGCCCCAGCCCCCACTGGGGATTGCCGAACCAGGCAATGGTATCTTCAATACCGGTGATTTTTTTCCAGCCCGCAAAGACAAATATGGGGCCCAGGTATAAACGCAGCGCCAGCGGCGCAAGGCCATCCAGGTGGCGCAGTTTATTCAATGCGGCATAGTACAGATCTACCGCAGGTGCCAGTTGCTTTTGCATAAACCCTGTCTCCTTGAAAACGTTTCACTCCGACCGAGGCCATGAAAAATGGTTCCCCGCCGATCTTATTAGAGACACAAAAGCAACCTGCGTAAAGCAGCTATTCTTCAGCCACACACAGTGGCTGGCGTGTTAGATACAATGCGTATGGCCGGCGACCTACAGCTGCAGCCCCTGAAAACCCGACAGATGCACAGGCACCCGTTTGGCTCCCCAGTTACCCGGGGGGCCCTTAAACACACCGGCAATGGCCCGACCACAGCCTTGGCAGCGGCCACTATCATCCAGGCGATAAACACCCAACTCGTACCAATCGCGCTCAATCACCAGGGTATTGCAACCGGGACAATAGGTACTGCCGCCCTGAGTGTCGTGCACATTGCCCGTGTAGACGTAGTGCAGCCCTTTGCCCAAGCCAATGTTGCGGGCACGGGTCAGGGTTGATGCCGGCGTAGGCGGCTTGTCGAGCATCTTCCAGTCCGGGTGAAAGGCCGTAAAGTGCAACGGGACGTCCGGACCCAGGTTGTCCATTATCCACTCCGTCATCGCGTGCAGTTCTGCATCGCTGTCGTTTTCCTCGGGGATGAGCAGTGTGGTCAACTCAAACCAGACATTGGTTTCCCGCTTCAGATAGACCAGCGTTTCCAGCACGTTTTGCAGATGGCCACCACAGATATGCTTGTAAAACTTTTCACTAAACGCCTTTAAGTCCACATTGGCGGCGTCCATATAACGGTAAAAGCGCTCGCGCGGTTTTTCACAGATGTAACCGGCCGTCACCGCGACCGATTTGAGGCCACGCTCGTGACAGGCCTGGGCGGTATCAATGGCATACTCCAGAAAAACCACCGGATCGTTGTAAGTGTAGGCAATGCTACTGCAACCGAGTTGCTCTGCCGCCTTGGCCAGGGTCTCCGGCATCGCACTGTCCGCCAGGGTATCCATCTCCCGGGACTTGCTCATATCCCAGTTTTGGCAAAATTTGCACGCCAGGTTACAGCCCGCGGTGCCAAAGGACAGCACCGACGAACCCGGTAAAAAATGGTTGAGCGGTTTTTTTTCGATGGGGTCGATACAAAAGCCGCTGGAACGGCCGTAACTGTATAACACGACCTGGTCATTTTCCCGGCCGCGCACATAACAGAGCCCGCGTTGCCCCTCGCGCAGTTTGCACGCCCGCGGACAAACGTCGCACTGAATACGACCATCCTCCAATACGTGCCAATACTCTGTAGAGAACAGCGCCGGGGGTGATTTTTCCGCCATCGCCATAACCGTACCTCCTTCGAGCGGGCGACGAACCGCCGCGAGCCAAACTCGATTTTGCAATATCTCACTATTCAATATATGGTTTAATGGTCAAAAAACAAGCAACGCGTTTGGGAGGCTACCATGACAACCCGACACCCCGCCGTTGCCGGCAGTTTCTACCCCAGTGACAAGCGAGAATTGGCCCGGGAGCTGGCCAAACTGTTTCGCCAGGCATCTCCCGCCACAGAGAACGAGCCCACCAGACCCAAAGCCCTGATCGCCCCCCACGCCGGGTATATATATTCCGGACCTATTGCCGCTACCGCTTATAACACGCTGTCACATTGGGCGGCATCTATCCGTCGCGTAGTCCTGCTGGGCCCGTCGCACCGGGTGGGTTTTCGCGGTATTGCCACACCTGGCTGCGATCTTTTTGCAACACCGCTCGGTACAATCCCCATTGACCTCCAGGCAATCGCTAAAATCTCGCCCTTGCAAGGGGTGGCAGAAATGCCCACCGCCCATGCCTACGAACACAGCCTGGAAGTGCAATTACCGTTTTTGCAGTCGGTGTTGGGCAATTTCCAATTGGTGCCCCTGGTGGTGGGTGATGCCAGCGCCGAGGAAGTGGCGGATGTGCTGGATGCGCTTTGGGGCGGAGAGGAAACCCTGATTGTAATCAGCTCTGATCTCAGTCACTACCACCCCTATGACGAAGCCCGCCAACTGGACCGGGACACCACCAAGGCCATTGAACGCTTCGATAATCACCTGCAGGGAGACCAGGCCTGTGGCTGCCGTCCGATTAACGGCCTGTTAACTGCCGCCAAACGGCACCAAATGCACCTGACGACTCTGGATCTACGCAACTCCGGCGACACCGCCGGCAGTAAAGATCAGGTAGTGGGTTACGGCGCCTATGTCCTACACTGAATCCCAATCGCCAACCGGACCGGACAATCATCCTCACTGTGCCACCGACCCAGGGTACGGAGCGAGTCAACAGCAACAAATGCTAATGTTGGCGCGAGCTTCCATCGTCCACGGCGAAAAACATGGGCAGCCGATTCCCGTCACGCTCAGTGACTATGAGGCACCATTGCGAGAGATCGGCTGCTGTTTTGTGACCCTGCACAAGTACGGCCAACTGCGTGGCTGTATCGGCACCCTCAACGCCAGCCAACCGCTGATTCACGAGGTGGCCGAGTACGCCTACGCCGCCGCCTATAAGGATCCGCGCTTTCCCCCAGTCAGCGAGGAGGAGATTGAGCAACTGCACATCAGCATCTCCGTATTAACCCCGCAGCAGGAGGTGCAGTTCGATTCGGAGGCGGATCTGCTGAATCAACTGACGCCACTTGAAGACGGCCTGACCATCGAGGACAACCGCCACCGCGCCACCTTTTTACCCGCGGTGTGGGAATCCCTGACGGACAAAAGCGAGTTTTTACGTCAACTGAAACTCAAGGCCGGCCTGCCCGGAGACCACTGGTCCGAGAGCTTGCGCGCCTACCGCTACCACAGCATTGCGGTATCCGAATAAAACACCCGGCGACACGCTGCAATAAAAATGAGACCGGCGAGTTCTGCGATTAGCTGCTAACCTGAATGCAGGACGACAGTATTCAGAACATAAAATGGGGGGCTCGCCGTGACTATCGAGAGTGGAGAAAACCGTCTGGTGACCGACAACCCGGTCGTTGATATTCCCATCCAGCAACCGCCCCCCCTGGAAGCGGTATCTGTGTCGAACCCGGCGGAGAAACGCGCGGCCGACCAATCCCTGCGCCGGCTGGCCGAGCGCATTGGCCCCATTCACCTGCGCATCCGCCTGGGTGTGGAGGAGGAAAAAGAAAACGCGCTATTCGGCCAGGGCCGCAACCTTTTTCATATTGAAAACTGGTCCCTGATGGGCAAGTTACTGCAACACGGGCTGAACTTATTCCAGCTGATGCCACGCGGCAAAAGCAACGCGCGGGACATCCGCGTACGCCACAACTCCATCTACCTGAAACACCTGCCACCGAACTTTCACGGCTATACCCTGTTGCATATCAGCGATTCCCACCTGGATATGGCTGACGATATACCCCTGGCCCTGATCCGCGCCGTGCGGGATGTGGATTATGATGCCTGTGTCTGGACCGGGGACTTTCGCGGCAAAACCTACGGCCCCTACGACAGAGTTCTGGAAGGGCTGGAAAAAGTGCGCGCCCACCTGCAGGAACCGGTTTACGCCGTGTTGGGTAACCACGATACCATCCGCATGGTACCCGACATCGAAGACATGAATATTCGCATGCTGCTCAACGAGCATGTGGTGATCGAAAAAGGAGGGGAGCGCATCTACCTGGCCGGACTGGACGACCCCCATTTTTACAGAGCCGATAATCTGGAAAAAACCGCTGACACCATTCCCCAGGACGCCACCTCCATTCTGTTGGCGCACACCCCGGAAATTTACCAACACGCTGCCTTCGCCAATTTTGACGTGATGTTTTGCGGTCACACCCACGGCGGTCAGATCTGCCTGCCCGGGGGATATCCGGTGACCCTGAATATCGCCTGTTCGCGCGAGTATGGACGCGGCGCCTGGCAATATCGCCAGATGCAGGGTTATACCTCCGTTGGGTCCGGCGCCTGTGTGTTGGACGTGCGCTTTAATTGCCCCCCGGAAATCACCCTGCACCACCTGTATCGGCGGGAATAGCGTTTTTCCGACTAACCTAAGCGCAAATAGTTATTAAAGGCTCTTCTATACTTAGGGCACCCTAACCGGTTGTCGCTGCGAATCAGCGGCAAGGTGTTCTATGCTCAGCCCAATATATTGGAATCGGCGCCGACTCTTCGAACGGCGCCATAACCACAGCACTCCCCACTTGGAACGGCGGCAACACGAACGCCGCAGCCAGCACAGCTGGCGCTATCTGCTGATTGTGGCTGGCCACGGCTTTGACGAACTGGACCTGGCCTTACTGCTGCCAATTGTTGGTTTAATTCTTTTTGCCATCTTTGCCCCAGTAGGCAGCCTTGAGGCCTATTTTCGTTAATTAGTGCCGCCACAAACGGGACATTGACTATCCCTCGGCAGCTTGAGGGAGGTCCAGTGCATGGTTTTGGCATCGAGAATCAACAGCCGCCCCACCAGCGGCTCACCAAAACCGGTAATCACCTTGATGGTTTCCAGAGCTTGGACCGACCCCACAATCCCCACCAACGGTGCCAACACACCGCTCTCGGAACAGCTGAGATTTTCATCCTCTCCCACATCATACAGACAGCGATAGCAGGGTGCTTCGGGTATGCGCGGGTCAAACACCGCCACCTGCCCCTCCAGGCGGATGGCCGCACCGGAGACCAGGGGGGTTTTGTGGGCAACGCAGGCCTGATTGACGGCAAAGCGCACGCCAAAATTATCTGTGCAATCCACCACCACATCGGCATTGGCGACCTCCTGCAACAGTGCTTCACCCTCCAGGGCCTGATCGATACACTCCACCTGCACCAAGGGATTCAACGCCGCCAAGGCCTGGGCTGCCGATGCCACCTTGGACATGCCAATCCGATCAGTAGTGTGGGCGATCTGACGCTGCAGATTGCTCAGGTCCACCCGGTCAAAATCCGCCAACACCAGGGTACCGACCCCCGCCGCTGCCAGGTACATAGCCACCGGACAGCCCAAACCGCCCAGGCCCACCACCAGGACCCGTGCCGCCAGCAGTTTTTCCTGCCCGTCCACATCCACCTCCGGCAACATAATTTGCCGGCTGTAGCGCAAGAGTTCGTCATCGTTCATAAGTCAATCCTGTCTTCTTAACAGCGTCCCAGGGTCACCCGTTCCAGCCCTGCCAGGTCGCGGCAAGTGCGAACTTCTCGATAACCGCCCGCTTGTAATATCTCCCGCACCGCGGACCCCTGTTCAAAGCCGTGTTCCAGCATCAACCAGCCCCCCGCTTTTAGATAGTCTCGCGACTGCCGGGCTATGGTGCGAATATCGGCGAGACCGGCATCGTCGGCAATCAGTGCGCTCAAGGGTTCAAACCGGACGTCTCCCTGTTGCAAGTGGGGATCCACCGGATCGATATAAGGGGGGTTGCTGACCACCAGATCAAACTGCTGCTCGCCCACAGCCGCAAACCAGTCACTTTGCAACACCTCGACATTGTCCAGACCGCAGCGCTCACAATTTTCCCGGGCCAGAGCCACAGCATCGGCCGACTTGTCCAGCGCCAGCAACTGCCACTTGGGACGCTCACTGGCCAGGGCCAGGGCGATAGCCCCGGTACCGGTGCCCAAATCTACCACCCGCCGGGGCGAGGTGGGCAACAACTCCAGGGCCTGCTCCACCAACAGTTCTGTATCCGGGCGGGGTATCAGGGTAGAGGGATCGACCTTGAGGGTCAGCGACCAGAACTCCCGTTCGCCGATCAAATAAGCCACCGGTTCTCCCTGTTGCCGCCGTGCCAACAGCCTATCAAACCGCCGCGCCTGCTCCGTGCTCAGGGTTTTATCCGACCAGGTGTACAGATAGGTGCGGTCCTTTCCCAGCACATGGGCCAGCAACACTTCCGCATCCAAACGCGCACTGTCGGTAACATCCGTCAACAATTTTGCCTTCTCCAGGCACTGGGCAATGGTCAACACAACAGCTCTCTCACCGTGCGACGCCAACTATTCCGCCAAAGCCGCCAGCTGGTCTGCCTGAAATTCATTGACCAAGGGCTGCACCACTTCGTCGAGACTGCCTTCCATTACCTCATTCAATTTGTAGAGCGTGAGGTTGATACGGTGATCCGTAACCCGCCCCTGTGGGTAATTATAGGTGCGAATGCGCTCGGAGCGGTCGCCGCTGCCCACCAGACTGCGGCGTTCATCGGCCAATTCCTGGGCCGCTTTTTCCTCTTGACCGCTTTTCAACTTGGCAGCCAACAACGACATGGCGCGGGCCCGGTTTTTGTGCTGGCTGCGCTCGTCCTGACACTCCACCACAATGCCCGACGGCAGGTGGGTAATGCGAATGGCTGAATCCGTTTTGTTCACGTGCTGCCCACCGGCACCGGAGGCCCGGAAGGTATCCACCCGCAGGTCGGCCTTGTTGATATCGATCTCTTCCTGTTCGTCAGCTTCCGGCATTACCGCCACGGTGCAGGCGGAGGTGTGAATACGGCCCTGGGACTCGGTCTCCGGCACCCGTTGCACCCGGTGTGCACCGGATTCAAACTTCAGTTTGGAGTACACCCCTTGCCCCACGACCCGGCTAATGATCTCTTTATAACCGCCGTGCTCGCCGGCGTTTTCGCTGAGTACTTCAACCCGCCAGCCTGCCTGCTCCGCATACTTGGAGTACATGCGAAACAGGTCGCCGGAAAAGATAGCTGCTTCATCCCCACCGGTCCCGGCGCGAATCTCCAAAAACACGTTTTTATCGTCGTTGGGATCTTTGGGCAACAGCAGCTTCTGCAGCTCTTCTTCCAGCGGTTCCTTTTGCGCTTCGCTATCTTTGAGTTCTTCCTGGGCCATCTCCCGCATGTCGGCGTCGCCGTCCTTTAACAGCGCTTTGGCCTCTTCGATATTGTCCAACACATCGCGGTATTCCGCGTAACATTTCACCACCGGTTCCAGCTCCGCGTACTCTTTCGACAATTCGCGGAATTTGTTCTGATCGCCAATCACGTCCGGGTCCGACAGCAGTGCCGCCACTTCATCGTAGCGGTCCCTCAGGTTATCGAGTTTTTCGAGGATGGATTCTTTCATAATTGCAAATTCTTTCTGATAGCGTCTTTTAACGGTAGCCCAACGCGGCGAAGTTTGATGGCGGCGCGAGACCCAATGGATTTGAGTTTACAGGAAGCGGCGCTGGGTTGAGCGCGCCCCCTCAGGAGTGAGCCCAGCTAAGGCTCGCTCTCGGGAATCTCTTTCTGGGACAGGGCAAACAGCTCCTGCGCCAAACTGATAACTTCGCCGCGACCGCTGGCGCTGGCTTGCTTCATGGCCGATGTAGGCGAGTGGATCAGTTTATTGGTTAAACTGCGCGCCAGCTGGTTGAGCACCACACTGGCATCGGCCCCGGCTTCCAGGGCTTTTTGCGCCTTGGCCAATTCGCTGTCACGAAGGCGTTCCGCCTTGCGCCGAAACGCTTTAATGGTGGACACACTGTCCAGCGCACGCAATTCACGTAAATACAGCTCCACGCCCTCGGCGACGATGGAGTCCGCTTTCTTCGCTGCGGCCTCCCGCGTTTTTTTGTTCTCATCGATCACTTCGCGCAAGTCGTCAACGGTATACAGGTAGACGTCATCCAAATCCCCCACCTGCGCTTCGATATCACGCGGTACGGCGATATCCACCATAAAGATCGGTTTGTGCTTGCGCCGTTTTAGCGCCGATTCCACAGCCCCCTTGCCCAACAGGGGCAACTGGCTGGCGGTGGATGAAATCACGATATCCGCCCGGTGCAGCTGCTCGGGGATTTCCGATAACAGGATGGCTTCGGCACCGAAATGTTCTGCCAGTTCACGTGCTCGCCCGAGGGTGCGGTTGGCGACAATCAATTTGCCTACACCTTGCTCCGAAAGGTGACGTGCCACTAGCTCGATGGTTTCGCCGGCACCGATCAACAGCGCGATGTCCTGGCGGATATTGGTGAATATCTGCTGCGCCAGACTCACCGCCGCATAGGCGACAGATACCGGGTTTTCGCCAATGGCGGTTTCGGTGCGCACCCGCTTGGCAATGCTGAACACCTGTTGGAAGGCACTGTGCAATCCCGCGCCGACCACATCGGCACTGCGGGCAACCGCATAGGCGGATTTCATTTGACCGAGGATTTGGGGCTCCCCCAATACCAGGGAATCCAGGCCGCAGGCCACTCGCATCATATGGCTAATGGCGGCCTCACCCTGCAGCCAATAGTGGCAGCTATGCAGTTCACTTTGGGGCAGGTGGTGATAGGCGGCCAACCAATCGATCAACAGCGCCGGCTCGGCTTGGGTAATGGCGTAGATCTCTGTGCGATTGCAGGTGGAGAGAATCGCCACCTCCTCCAGCTGTGCAGCGCGGCGCGCATCCAGCAATGCAGCCACCATCTGATCCGGCGAAAACGCGACCCGCTCGCGAACATCCAGCGACGCGGTATTGTGGTTAATGCCGAAAGCCAATAATGTCATGAAACCAATCTAGTAAAGCAAGGGTCAAAAGGCGTAATTGTCCGGGTAGAGCCGCTTGCTGACAAGGGGCAAGATGCATTTCCCCGAAAATCACCATGGGAACTGGCTAAATTCAGGGGCAATTCCGGCCGATACGCGGTAAATTACCCTTTGGAGCAGGTCTTACTGCTAGAATTACTAAGCTCCCTTATCCATTACGCAGACCATATATAAGGACTCAATGAAAAAGCACTATCGCGTCGCCGTAGCAGTGATCGGCAGCTTGGTTTTGCACGGATGCAGTCAAAATCAGGTGATTACCACCACCCCAGCCGAGCCCGAAGCTCCGGTTGAGGAAGCGGTGCCCACAAGGCCCTTCCCCGCCGAGACCCTCTATGCACTGCTGGTCGCCGAAATGGCCGGCAGCCGCGAGCGCTACGACGTCGCCCTGGGCAACTATGTGCAGCAGGCCCACAAAACCCGGGATCCAGGCGTCACTGCCCGCGCCACCCGCATTGCCCGTTTTCTCAACGCCCACCAGGCAGCGCTGGACACCTCCCTGCTGTGGGTACAACTGGAGCCGGAAAACAACGAAGCGCGGATGATTGCGGCCACGGAACTGGCCCACAGCGGCCGCCTGCAAGAGGCTTTTGAACACTCCCGCCACCTGCTGGAAAGCGGCAGCACCCCCATCTTCCAGAACCTGGCGGCCCGCGCCGCCGCCTCCACTGACACCCAGCGGGAGCTGTTGCTGGAACAGTTTGAGCAACTGTTAGCGGTCTACCCTCAAAACCTGCAACTGCTGGTGGGCCTTGGCCTGTTGCTGCAACAACAGCAGCAGCTGGAAGAAGCACTGACCCAGGCCCAACGGGCCCTGGAAGTGGACCCAGCCCATATACCCGCCGCCATTTTGGAAGCGAAGTTGTTACACCAGCTCAAGCGACCGGAACAGGCTCTGGAAAGACTGACCTCGCTGTTGGAGCAGCAGCCCAACAACAAGCGCCTGCGTTTGCAATATGCGCGCCTGCTGGCCAACTTCGACTTGGCACAAGCCCACGAGCAGTTCAAGATCCTGGTCGAACAGTCGCCGGAGGACGCCGACCTGCTGTTCTCACTGGCCCTTGTCAGCAACGAGCGCGGTTTTACTGAACAGGCGCAAAAACATTTTGAAACCCTGTTACAGATGGGCAAGCGCAGCTCCTCCGCCCACTATTACCTGGGTCGCATCGCCGAGCAGGGGGAAGAGCTGCAACAGGCCCTGGAACACTACCTGAAGGTGCAGCCCGGCCCCGACTTTTTACCAGCGTTGCTCCAGAGCACCGACATTCTCATCCGCCAGGGTGACCCGGCTACGGCCAATGCCCGCCTGAGCGCGCTGCGCGACCGCTATCCCAGCCAGTCAGAACGCTTTTATCTGCTGGAATCGGAAGTACTGAGCAAATATGAGCGTTTTGACGAAGCCGAGGCCATTCTCACCCAAGCACTGGCCCAGCTGCCCACCAGCACCAAACTGCTCTACGCCCGGGCGATGGTGAACGAAAAGCGCAATTTTATTGAACTGACGGAGCACGATCTGCGGGCGCTGCTGAAGTATGAGCCTAACAACGCTACCGCCCTCAATGCGTTGGGTTACACCCTCGCTGACCGCACCACCCGTTATCACGAGGCCTATGAGCTCATTAGCCAGGCACTCAATATCAAGCCCGACGATCCTGCCATTATCGACAGCATGGGCTGGGTACAATACCGCCTGGGCAACTACGAAGAAGCCCTGTTGCGCCTGCGTGAAGCCATGAAGGCATTTCCCGACCATGAAATCGCCGCCCATCTGGGCGAGGTTCTGTGGAAGAGCGGTAACCGGGAAGAAGCCCGTAGCGCCTGGGCCGAAGGACTGAAACTCAATCCAGGCAGCACCATTATCCCGCAGGTGATCAAGCGGCTGGAAGCGGAAGATACCCAGCCTGCCAGCCCGTCCCCCGAAGGTAAGACCGAGGATGGCCTGGACTTGACCAGCGACTAAGGACCACACCGACAGCCCCCATGGACACAGGTCTCACCATGCCACGCTTGCTGCCTTCATTGCTCTGGTTCTGTGCCACACTCGCGCTGCTGGGTGGTTGCGCCACTCAGCCCTTACCCCAAATCGACAACTGGGACAGCTACCAGTCACAGCTGGCTCAAGTGGAGAGCTGGCAGCTTAACGGCAAACTGGGAGTAAGGTTGCAATCACCCGACAAACCCCAAAAAACCGGGGGCAGTGCCTCCATAGACTGGCAACAACACCCCCGAGACTACGCCATTCGCCTGAGCGGCCCCCTGGGCCAGGGGACCACATGGATCAAAGGCAACGCCAATGGTGTGCGCCTGGAGCAGGCCGGCCAGCCACCCATGACCGCCGCCACGCCAGAACAACTGGTGGAGCAATCCCTGGGCTGGCAGCTGCCGATTAGTGAGCTGTTTTACTGGGTGCGGGGCATACCTGCGCCCCGCTTGCCCATTGATGCCCAGGTCAAGGCCCCTTCCGGCGGCCTGGAACAATTGCAACAATCCGGTTGGCAGCTGGCATTCAGCCGTTATAATGCGGTCGGCCCCTGGCAACTGCCGGGAAAAATAGTGGCCGAACGCGATGGGCTTCGCCTGATTCTGGTCATCAACAACTGGCAACTCTGACCCACATCGCCGAACCGCCATTCACTAAAGAGATTCCTTCCCTAGAGCCCATCACTGTGCAGAATCCCTCAGACAATCGCCCAACCCTGAGCCTGCCCGCACCGGCCAAACTGAACCTGTTTCTGCATATCAATGGCCGCCGCAGTGACGGCTACCACAATTTGCAAACCATTTTTCAATTGCTGGACCGAGGCGACTTGCTGCACATCACCAGGCGCGAAGACGGCAGCATTAATCTGACCCCGTCGCTGGAGGGGGTGGCTAACGAAGACAACCTGATTGTGAAAGCTGCCCGCCTGCTGGCTGGTATCACCCACTGTCACCTCGGCGCCGATATCCGGCTGGAAAAAAAATTACCCATGGGCGGTGGCATCGGTGGCGGCAGCAGCAACGCCGCCACCACCCTGTTGGGCCTCAACGCCCTGTGGCAGACACAATTACCCCTGGAGCAACTGGCAGAACTCGGCCGCCAGCTTGGGGCCGATGTACCCGTGTTTGTGCGGGGCCAGAGTGCGTGGGCCGAAGGTGTCGGCGAAGTATTACAACCCCTTGAATTACCTGAAAAATGGTTTCTGGTACTGACGCCGGACTGCCATGTTTCTACCGCAGAAATTTTTTCACACAAGCGATTGACAAGAGACACCCCGATCATTAAAGTAGCGGCCTCTTTTGAGCGGAGCAGTCGAAATGACTGCCAACCACTGGTGAGGGAGCTGTATCCAGAGGTGGATAAAGCCCTTACCTGGTTAAGCCAGTACGGCGATGCTCGAATGACCGGAACAGGTGCTTGTGTGTTTGCCCCGTTCGACTCTGCTACCGCCGCACAAGCGGTGCTGGACGCGCTCAAGCGGGGCGGTCCTACAAGCTTGCAGGGCTTCGTGGCTAAAGGTGTCAATCAGTCACCCGTACACAGCTTGCTTCGGCAATAGATTGCTACTGGGGTGTAGCCAAGCGGTAAGGCAGCGGGTTTTGATCCCGTCATGCGAAGGTTCGAATCCTTCCACCCCAGCCATTTTCTTAAGCGCCTTATTTTATGGATTAGTGCCGACAAAGCGCAGACATGAGAGATAAGGCGAGCCCATCGATCCACTCCCCTTTCTCTTATCATCGCAACCAGTAACCGTAACGAGCAAACAGCGAGAAAGGTAGCACCGTGGCTGACTTAATGGTCTTTACCGGGAACGCCAACCCGGCCCTGGCACAGCAAATTGTTGACAATCTGGGCATCCCTCTGGGTGACGCCACTGTTGGCCAGTTCTCCGACGGCGAAGTCAACGTCGTGCTGAACGAAAACGTTCGCGGCCGCGACGTGTTTGTGGTGCAACCCACCTGTGCCCCCACCAATGACAACCTGATGGAACTCATTGTGATGGTGGACGCCCTGCGCCGCGCCTCTGCCGGACGCATCACCGCCGTCGTACCCTACTTCGGCTATGCCCGCCAGGACCGCCGTGTACGCTCCTCCCGAGTACCGATTACCGCTAAGGTGGTTGCCGACATGATGGTGGGCGCCGGTGTTGACCGCGTGTTGACCGTCGACCTGCACGCCGAGCAGATTCAGGGCTTTTTCGATGTACCCGTGGACAATGTTTACGGTTCGCCGGTATTACTGGACGACATCAACCGCCAGAACTACGAAAACCTGATTGTAGTTTCTCCGGACATTGGCGGTGTGGTGCGCGCTCGCGCCGTGGCCAAACAGCTGGATATCGACCTGGCGATTATCGACAAACGTCGCCCCCAGGCCAACGTGGCTGAAGTGATGAATCTGATCGGTGAAGTGGAAAACCGCACCTGCCTGCTGGTGGACGACATGGTCGACACCGCCGGCACCCTGTGCAACGCCGCCGGCGCCCTGAAAGAGCGCGGTGCCACTAAAGTAGTGGCTTACTGTACCCACCCGGTACTGTCCGGTAAGGCCCTGCACAACATTAACAACTCAGTGCTGGACGAGCTGGTGGTTACCGACTCTATCCCCCTGAGCGAAGAGTTTCTGCAGTGCGATAGCGTACGCCAGCTGACACTGGCCCGCATGCTGGCCGAAGCCGTACGCCGCCTGAGCAATGAAGAATCCTTGAGTGCCATGTTCCGCTAGGAACTGTCGTATTAGATAGTTCCGCTAGGAACTGTCGTATTAGATAGCTCCGCCAGTAACACAGCACTCAATTAAACCGCACCTGCTGACTTATTGCTCACTGCAATATCACGCCGGTGTTTTTAACCAACCCGTAAGACGTTCTGGTCGCGGACCCTTACGGAACCAACTGAGGACAACACAATGTCTGAAGCATTTGTACTGAACGCCGAAGTGCGCAACGACAAGGGGAAAGGTGCGAGCCGCCGCCTGCGTCGTTTGGCCGATCAGGTGCCCGCCATCATCTACGGCGGCGAAAAAGAGCCGGTATCCGTCACCCTGCAGCATAAAGACCTGATCAAGCAGCTGGAAAACGAAGCTTTCTACTCTCACATCATCACTGTGAACGTGGGTAGCGAGAACGAAAGCGTGATCCTGAAGGACCTGCAGCGCCACCCGGCCAAGGACAAGGTATTGCACGCCGACTTCCTGCGCGTCTCTGCCACCAAAAAGCTGAAAACCACTGTACCCCTGCACTTCATCAATGAAGACACTTGCAAGGGCGTTAAACTCGAGGGCGGCAACATCTCCCACGCCGTGACCGAGCTGGAAATCAGCTGTCTGGCCGCCGATCTGCCCGAGTTTATCGAAGTGGATATGGTCGACGTGGAAGTGGGCCAAATCGTGCACATCTCCGACCTGAAACTGCCCCAGGGCGTAGAGTCCGTGGCTCTGTCTCACGGCGCTGACTACGACCTCACAGTTGCCACTGTGAACAAGCCGAAAGGCGGCGCTGAGGAAGAAGAGTCTGCCGAGGAAGGCGAAGAGGGCTAACTTTTCCCCTCTTAGGCACGCCGAAAAGGCCCGCAGAGATGCGGGCCTTTTTTGTTGAACCACACCGGCCACACGTTTCAGTGCCGCCTGTTTACCCCTACAATACACGCAACTCATATTGCAGCCTGAATCATCAACCATGGATCAAAAAATCAAACTGATTGTTGGCCTCGGCAACCCCGGCCCCGAATACGACCACACCCGCCACAACGCCGGCGCCGACTTTGTCACCGAGTTGGCACGCCAGCACGGCGCCAGCCTCAGCCCAGAAGCGAAATTTTTTGGCCTGACCGCCCGCATCATGATCGGTAGCCAGGATATCCGCCTGCTGATCCCCACCACCTTTATGAACCTGAGCGGCAAAGCTATTGGTGCTATGGCCAACTTTTACAAGATCGAGCCGGAAAACATCCTGGTAGCCCACGATGAGCTGGATCTGGATCCCGGCGTCGCCCGCCTCAAACACGGCGGCGGCCACGGCGGCCACAACGGGCTGCGCGACACCATCAGAGCCCTGGGCAACAACAAGGATTTTGCCCGCCTGCGCCTTGGCATTGGCCACCCGGGTAACGCCAAACAGGTGGTCAGCTTCGTACTGAAAAAAGCCCCCCAGGCCGAACAGCAGCAGATTGAGGATGCCATCTACGCCACCATCAAGGTAATGCCTTCGGCGGTCAAGGGCGAATGGAATACCGCCATGAAAGAGCTGCACACCAAGCGCTAATGCCTAAACACCGGAGGTGTAGTAAAATGCCCTCCTTTTTGTATTCCACCTACCAGTGACCTGTCACTGGCGACTAGAGACTGTACACCATGGGCTTTAACTGCGGCATCGTCGGCCTTCCCAATGTGGGCAAATCCACCCTGTTTAACGCACTGACCAAAGCGGGCATCGGCGCGGAAAACTTCCCCTTCTGCACCATCGAACCCAATGCCGGCGTGGTCCCTGTCCCCGACCCCCGCCAGGACAAGCTGGCAGAGATCGTCCAGCCGGAAAAGGTGATCGCCACTACCATGGAGTTTGTGGATATCGCCGGCCTGGTGGCGGGCGCGTCCAAGGGCGAAGGCCTGGGCAACAAGTTCCTCGCCAACATCCGCGAGACCGACGCCATCGCCCACGTGGTGCGCTGCTTTGAGAACGACAACGTGGTGCACGTGGAAGGCGCCATCGACCCCGCCGCCGACATCGAGGTGATCAACACCGAGCTGGCCCTGGCCGACTTGGAAACCGTGGAAAAAGCCCTGCAGCGCTACACCAAAGCCGCCAAAGGCCAGGACAAGCACGCCATCAAAATGAAAGCGCTGCTAGAGAAGATCCAGCCACACCTGGACGAGGCCAAACCCCTGCGCTCCTTCCCCCTGGACGATGATGAGCACAAGGCGCTGAAAGAGCTGAGCCTGCTCACCCTCAAGCCCACCATGTATATCGCCAACGTGGACGAAGATGGCTTTGAGAACAACGCTCATCTCGATACTGTCCACGCCATCGCCGCCGAAGAGAGGGCAGTGGTGGTGCCTGTGTGCAACCAGCTGGAAGCGGAAATCGCCGAACTGGACGACGAGGAGAAGCTGGAATTCCTGGAGGGACTCGGCATGGACGAGCCCGGTCTCAACCGAGTGATCCGCGCCGGCTATCAGCTTCTGAACCTGCATACCTACTTTACCGCCGGCGTGAAAGAAGTGCGCGCCTGGACAATCCCGGTAGGCGCCACAGCCCCCCAGGCGGCCGGTAAAATTCACACCGACTTTGAGAAGGGCTTTATTCGCGCCGAGGTGGTCAGCTACGACGACTTCGTGGCTTGTAACGGCGAACAGGGCGCCAAGGACGCCGGCAAATGGCGCCTGGAAGGCAAGGACTACATCGTTGCCGATGGCGATGTGATTCACTTCCGCTTTAACGTCTAACCGCTGTTACACGCTCCCCAAAAGGACGCTGCGGCGTCCTTTTTTGGTTTAAAGTCCACTCACTGCCGGACAGATTTTTATGCACCAACCAAGCGGCCGCTGGCAACTGGGCCTGACCATGGCCCTGACCACTGCCACCATGTGGGGCCTGCTACCCATCGCCCTTAAAGGCGTCCTCGGCCCCCTCGATGCCGCCACCATCACCTGGTACCGCTTTGCGGTGGCTGCGGCCCTGGTCGGCACCGTCTACCTGGCACGGGGCGGCTTTCGCTGGCGCCTGCTGCGCCAACGCCACCTGGCCCTGCTGATGCTCGGTGCCGTACTGGGCCTGCTCAGCAATTACTGGTTTTACCTGATGGGGCTGGACTACAGTACCGCTGAGGCTGCCCAGGTGATGATCCAGTTGGCACCCCTGCTGTTGATCGCCCTCAGCCTGTGGCTCTACAAGGAACCCTTTTCCCCCAGACAGCTGCTGGGCATTGTCGCAGTCCTGGCGGGCATTGGCCTGTTTTTCAACCTGCGCCTGCCACAGCTGACACAGGAAATGACCGCTCCGGAGGGGCGCTACAGCCTGGGCCTGGTCTTTATCGCCATCTCGGCAGTCACCTGGGCCCTTTATGGCCTGGCCCAAAAACAGCTACTCAAAGACTTCAGCTCCCAGGAGGTGCTGCTGGTGATCTACATTGCCGGCGGCATCGCTTTTCTGCCTGCCGCCTCCCCTCTGGATGTACGCCAACTCAACGGCCTGCAATGGGCCTGCCTGGCCTTCTCCGCCCTCAACACCGTCATTGCCTACGGCGCCTTCGCCTACGCCCTGGAGCACTGGGAGGCCAGCCGGGTCAGCGCCACCGTTACTATCACCCCCATTCTCACCGCCGGATTTGTCTTCCTGGGTACACCGCTCCTGCCCGACAGCATCACCCCGGAACCGATGAACGGCTGGAGCTGGCTGGGGGCTTGCCTGGTGGTTGTCGGCTCCATGACCACGGCCCTGGCACAACCGAAAACAGCCGCTTAGAGCAACTGAAAATATGCCCGAAAAAGTTGAGAAGAAATGGCACTAACCCCTTGACACCCAAGGAGTAAATCGCGAGAATACGCGCCCTCTCGAGCGGCTTTGTACAGCGTTCGAAGTGGTAGTGGCTAGGTAGCTCAGCTGGTTAGAGCACAGCATTCATAATGCTGGGGTCGCCGGTTCAAGTCCGGCCCTAGCTACCATGATTTCAAAAGGCTAGCAGGTTAGCGCCCGCTAGCTTTTTTTATGCCTATTACTCTGGGAGGGCACCCGGGGGGCAGCAGAAATAATTTGAAAAGTTTTCGCCACTGAGCCCCCCAGCAGCAAAGAGATGGACGCCGGCACACCCCTTTCCTCACCCCCATTAGGCCCTCCAGGGCTTTTAGCCACACATCGCAGACCCTCACCGAATTTCACACACATGGGCCTACCTGAATCCAAAGCAGCATCTGGATCTCCGAGAGACATTACCCCTAATTTACAGGCCCAAGAGGAAAGCGGTTGCGCAGCGAGAGAGACTAGCGAGATGCAGATGACTAAGAGCACTCAACGTCGCCCTTCGCCAGAAAAAATGGAACACCAGAGAAGCATGGCGCCCACCTGGATAGTAGCCAGCAAAGCATGGAGGCGAAGACTGTCAACCAAAAGACCACCAATAAGGCTCATGAGCCTAGATGGAGCAACACCCAACCCGCACTCATGCTGAGCAGACTAATGTACGATCGCACTAGCACATGATTTAGAGGTATATTTGAAAAATAGTGGGTGATAAAGGCCCTCAACATCTGGTGTGTGAGCAAATAACGCCTGCTCTCAAGTCTGGCTCATGTCAGCTTTGCGGGCTGACTGTATTCCGCGACTGAAAAATCCTCTTCCGGCAGCCCTGTAAAACAAGGCCGACTTCCGAAGATGGAGTAATATTGGACCTTTATACCCACCGGCAAGATATCAAATCAGTAGGTTTGATTCAATTCCTTACGCTCTAGAAGTTTAACCAAATCTATATCTTGCCACCTGGTGAACCAATAGGTGTTTTCAAGCTCACTCAAGTCGCTTGAAATTTCCGCCTTACTGCGGGCTACTCCTGACTCGATTTTTTCATAATATTTGTTGAGCAGGGTCTCCCTGAGCTTTATGGAGACATAAGGACAGCTAAGCACATCAAGAAAAAGGTGGGCAGATTCAGAATCTTTTCCGAGATTAAATTTTGAAAGAAGCTTCTCCTCTATAATCTCCTCCAGCCTTCCACTCAAACTTTTGTAAGGCTCATGATTTTTGAAGTAGAACAGCAACGATACAATATCAAAATAGGTAAGTTCGGACTTCTTTGCTAAAAAGTGCTCAAAAGTTGATGCGGGAGACAAATAGCTTTCACCAAACTCGCTGGTTGCCAATATGATATTTAGCCTCTCTAGAGAAATAAATCCATCCCGATTGTGATGACCCCCCTGCCCAAAAGAGAGGTCTTTTGTATTTTCCATAATTGCACTTCTAAAGTAGGGGGTGAACCTGGGATTTTTACTCTTAAAAAACCTATCTGCCACCATTATAGTCTTGGAAAGCTTGTAAGATGAGGGCACGCTTGGATTGACGCTGTAAAAAAAGAACATCAAGTCTAGAAACAGTATTATAGTATCTCTATATTGTAGCTGTAGTGCGGCACCTGTTTTTTCATCCTTTTCTTTTTGCTTAAAATGCTTTGCACTATCTATTAGCTTCATCACCTTATTCGAAAACGTGGCAATAACATAAGCCGACACCATTTCGTATCCGGCATCATTATCATTGCAAATACACTTAATATTGCTTATTAGATTTCTCTTCAGTGAGCCCGGACGGTAAATATCTTGGGGTATTAATATCCTTTCGTCCAGCTTCTTCTCCATGGTTATGAATTTTTTCTCGAAATCACTTAGCACAGACTTTAGCCTAACAACAACATTTGACATCTCTGTGTTAAGCGGCCTCCTGTACTTTTTGACCTTATTATCATTGACATAAAGATTGTAGCTGCTCAGCTTATCGCTAATCGTTTCCGAAATTATCTTTGAGTCAGCGTCTGACTTTGAAAATACAATATAGTCGTCAACATACCTCAACACCATGTAATCCTTGTGAAACACTAGTCCGCTCTTTTCTTCAAGCGAAGAAATAATGTCAACATCGATAGATTGAAAAATTATCTCCGAGAAAACACGGCTAACCTCTGGCCCAATTGGAATACCGTTAGTTTCGTTGTTATTACTTCGCTGAACTAAGGTGTCGAACGCCTGGCCGAATTGATTTTTGTGCCTGACATGCAACTTTATGAACTCCTTATTTTTAATTGCCCAGGCTATTGTGTGCGTATAAATGCTGTCGAAGCAGTTAGCAACATCCAGCATCCACATTGAAGAGAATCTTTTTTCTAAATTAAGGTAAGTGGGACTATCAAAAAGCTTATAAATTCTATTAAATCCCCGGTATGCGAAATACGATGAAGCATGCCTACGAGAAAGCTCGCTTTCTAAGGTATCAATGTCTATTTCTTTGTATTTATTAGTCACCTCAAACTCTTTTGAGTAAAATGAGTTTCCTGTTTTTTTGGGAGCACGAATTGACATTGGGCTTAAAGAGCATAAGTAGGTTATTGTTTCGCTATGCTCTTCGTACAGGCGACACATACTTAGTTGCGCTTCAGGGTGAATTAATGAAAGCGTCCTAAGGCTTACTTCATTTTTCAGTATCTTGTATTTTAATGGACTAGTTGCTCGACCCTGAGGCTCCAGAAACTTCTGAAAAAAAGAGTCTCTGATGTCAAATGTGGCAGCCTTGCTGGAGGTGCCATATCGATGTGCGTTTATATAGAGGCCATCATTTGAAAATATTATAGGCGTATCTCCTGGCAGCGTATCTGTCAGGAGAGCCCTATTCTTATCTTTTTTGTCTAATTTAACGCTCTTTGATTTGCTCATTAGATCCCCCTGGCAATATCTTTAAGTCTATCGGGGCTAAACCTTTTAAAGGTTCTATTCTTAAATCCGCCCTCAAAGCTAATTTTCAGGAGTTTTGACCTTTCTTTTTTTGTTATCGCGGCTGATAGCTTCTTGCTTAATCGCCCTTTTCTAGACAGGAGGATATTTCTTGTAAAGGTGTCTATTTCAGTGAGCGCAGGCGAAGGAAAGTCTGCTTCTGAATAGTTGTAGTAGATTCCAGTGGGGACTTTCCGTTGTTTGTCTTTGTTTATTAAGTTTCGGTTTGAGGATAAAAATATCAGCCGATCACTTAGAAGCTTATAGTCTTTAGCTTCTACGAAAGAGTAAAAAGATTTGGAAATTCGGCTCTTGATTTTATTTACCTTGGCCTTCGATATGTCTACGCTGACTGCCCTAAAGGTTTGGAGCCTTTTGTTTGAAGACACAGGGTAATCGATAGCTTTTAGCTGATAGCCAAGATACTCAAATGATGCGACTGTGTTATCTTTTGAGGGATCTCCCTTTGACCTTTCGGCTACGTCCATTATGTACTGTTTTGTGAAGTTAAAACTGAGCCCCTTTGGAAGATTTTTTCTAAGCCATCTCATGAATTTCTTTTTATCCTCCACCCCAGAGGAAACAATGATCATATCGTCAACAAATCTAGCGTAATAGAACACGTGGGTTTGCGAAGCGACCAATTTGTCAAAGCCCTTCAGGGAAAGTTCTGCCAAGATCGGGCTTATTTCTACGCCTCTGGGGAGACCTCTTCCGTAATGATTATTAAAGGCATTTAAATACGATGAGATGATATTGATTGTCTGGGTGGAAAGGTATTCGGCCTCAAGCCCCCTCAATAACTCAGAAACGTCTATTGATTCAAAAAATGAGCTAATATCAAGCCTGTAAACCCTGTAAGGGGTTCCCTCTTTGAGGGCTCCTTTGAGCTCGCGTATGATTGTGCTTCTGTGCTTTTGCTTTATCTTTGTGTATTTTTTGATGTTGCTGGCACACTTCCTTAGCACCAATTTTTCCGCGAGCTCTGTCGACATATAGGCCGCTTTTTTACCGACCCTTGTTGTTGACAATGCGATTCCGTCACTAAAGTAACTATCCGCAATAGACAGAGCTTTAGCTAAAACTTCTGCCCTGTAATCCTCCTTGTGTAAGTTCTTATCATCATAAAAGTCCTTCGTATAAAAGCACCTAGACAGTGACATCAGGCTAAAGGCTTGTCCTCTCATGTAGCTATAATCCCTTTTTTATGCCGCGGCGAAGAGCTTATTATTGCCTTCGCTTCTGGCCTTAGCGAAGGTCAGCCGACCAAAAACAGTATCTGGCTAGCGGTTTGTTTGAATTTAGCATGCCAGGGTTTGCATTGATAAGTGTTTGGCTTTCAGTCTCTCAGCACTTGGTCCAACCGGTACCGGAAAGCACGGCTGCGACACAATTGACGGCCAGCTGAGCCTCCATTTCAGTTGTTGGACCTGAACTGTATCTAAATTGCTCGTTTGGTTTGCCTCTCGAATGGAGACGACCCACGATTTTAGCTGCCCAAGTGCTTAAATTATCTTGCCCCTTCATCTCTCTGTTCATGTAGGCGCTGATTGCCTTTGCGAGGTCTTTTTCTAGCGAGCCACACAGAGAGCCAAATATTATAGAAAGTGTCGCCCTACATCTGTCGACGACATCTATGGGCCCTAGCCTATCAACGCTATTTTCTATACCTTCAATTGATTCTAATAACGGCCCCCGAATATCTAGAGGAACCTTTTCGTGCTCTATATCAGGAAGAACACCTAATGATCGATAAGATTTCAGTGTCACCAGTGTTTCCCTGAAGAATGTCACCTCTGTGGAGATTATTTTCCATGTAGTAAAATGGGGCTCGCTGCCGATGATGACTGTAGTCTTATGAGCACCGCCAGAGTCTCGAAAAATTGGCTCCAGTGGGAATCCAGCGAACGTATAGAGGTTCGCTTCTTGTGCCACTCCATCTCTCCACTTTCTGACTCTTAGATCGGTTCGATGTGGGTCATTAATGGACCAGTTGCCGGGCTGGGTGTAATTGCTGCTAGAGTAGAATCTGCCCCTACGAATCCTTGTGATTGGATCGAAATAGTCTTCCCTGAAGATAATCTTGGGGGGGTTAGACCGTTTGGGGATTTCAAATTCCTTTAAATCAGAACAATGAAAGCTTGCGGGTGAAACTTGAGGTGCCGGAATTAATCTAGTTCCTGAACCCGTGTCCCCTTCATAAATCGCGCCCGTATCGGGGCATATCCCTAGCGCATACACTGCGTCTGTCACTCCTGTTGTCTAGCTCAATTGACGGTTCTCACATGTTAAGTTGTTTCTGTAAGCTTTTCAAAGCTGTTTGGCTTGACCATTGGGGGCGCTTGCAGTTTGGGGTAGGCCATGGAGCATGGCATATCGTTTTGGATTGCCTAAGCACCTAGCCGGACTTTAAATTGATTGTTTATTGCTCGCCGAATATCTTCTTTTCTTTACGTGGAGATTGCCTTTGCTTCTGCTGGCTATTTAGTTCAGAGCTCATGATCTCCTTACTGTATCGTAGCCGCTCTTAGGCTTTGGCTTATTGGGAGGCATCTGTTTAGCCGGTTTTCAGTATTTGAGTTTCACATGTTGTTGGTATATTTGGAGTGCCGCCCTATCCATCACATGCCCTATGTCAGCTCTTTATCGAGATTTCCTCGAAATGACTAAACAACAACCAACCCTGGTGATTTATCATAATTAGCCATAAATCGCGCTGCGAATTACCCATGGCAGAACAGCCCAAAAGGACCCGAAGAGAGCAGAGCACCCGTGATTCCCAGTCTTAGGGGCGGGCGCCCATTTCCGCCAGCCGCTGCTCAAGGTGGTTAATCGCATTTTGCTGGTAATTAATGCCCTGCTGATTGCCGGTCTGCTGCGTCTCCCTCAGGCGCTTTCGGCGCATATCGAGAAATTTGGTAGCTTGGTCATATTTTGCCCTCCTTCGCTCTATTTGGCGCCTACACACCAGAGAGCAATAGATCTTATTGGGTCGATCTGTATAGCTGGACCCACAATTGAGACATTGGTGTTTTATCGGATTGGCCACAGCCAAAACCTCCCAGGGCGAAAGTTCTAATTTCGCGCCTGTAAAAATCTAACTAGGGCATCGGTCAGTTAGACAAAAGCCCTGAGGTTTTTAGGTGCCCCTCCCGCCAAGGGCGGCTAAGAGCTCTGGCGGGGCGCCGAATAGCTGGAGGGCTGCTATGTTAGGGGAGACTGCCGGCCAATCCTCACCCCCAACTTTAACTGACATCCGTAGCAGAAATAACGCAGTCATGGTTGCAACTCTCCCAGCGTTTCAGTCTATAAAACAAGCAATTTGAATGACTTGTTGGTGTCGACTCTGGAGTTTTGAAAAATTGTCGAGCGCCGCGCTGTCCCGCCCCCCGTGGTTAACTCCGTGGCCCAGGGGCCCCGCTGTCACAAGGGGCGTGATTCTCGATATAGGCAAAGGACATAGAATAATGCTCTATAGCCTGGGCGGTCAGAAAACACACAAACACCGATAAAATTGGGGCAAACCGTTATCAACGCCTGAGCTATGGTGGAACTCTAGGGGATTCATCAGCTAACCAAATGCTGGCAGCCCCGCACCCATCTCACCAATATTGCCCGGAAGGACCCAAAGGGGGGCACCAGTCCACGCCATTATTCAATTCGATGCCACCTTGCCTGCAATTGTTATTCGCGGCCCCTAAATTCCTCTTCAGTCATGCCTATTACATTCTCACCCTCGCCCACTTCCCAGAGAAGAGAGACCGCCTGCTGAAATGGCTCGGTAAGATCGGGGCGATCGCCTCCACGAAGATCATTGATATATTGATCAAAGTGGCGCAGAACGCCTTCATACATCCTCAGCGGGTTTACAACAATAGACGCAACAGGTGCCTTCAGGTTTAGAGAGCCATCTGAGTTCTTTGGATAAGTCAGATAGAAGACATGCGCCCCTTCCCGGCTGAAATTTACCCGAGGCTTGAGCATTCCGGTGTGTGCAACGCCACAACGGATGTGCTTGTAGATCTCCCTTGCGGCAATTTCTATCCCGGTAATATTGGCATTAAAACACCGCGAGAACCCGTTCACAAAGAGTTGCTCTGACCTTCCCTTACTACCCTCTCCAGCCAGGCATATCCAGATTGCTTCGAAGTAGGTAGTAACAAGGGTCATGGCTGCAACATCACCACTTGGATGACCCAGCAATAGCTTTGCAGGCTCGAGCACATATCCCCTCCAAGAGTCTTCAAATACATCGATAAGGTCCGTAAGACTTGGGTTTTCGAGCTTGGAATGGTCGTACTTTGGGCTTACGAAGTGTTCCATATTTACCCCTCTTCAGCTCATAGCGCCAGTGTAATTAGTCAAGAGTAACGCGGTCATATAGATATCAAGCATTCACCACTTCTCAAGGCTAGACTTGATATTTCCAACAATCTCTGGAAGATTCTTAGCCAGGGATACACGTATCCCAAATTCTTTATCATATGCCTTTTTCTTTCCATTATCGTACGAGCCCCCCACATAAAACTCGCCAGGGGACTCGAATGACAGGCAGGACGCAATAGTTAGATGTGATGGATGGCTGTATCGGTCATAGAACTTTTGAGCCTCAACCATCGTATTGATGGCTTCTCTGTTTAGCCCGAGCTTTTTAATAAGGGCTGTGGAAAAAATAAATTTTCCCAAATCCATTACGGTGCAATTGATATAAACCATTTTTCCAGACCTTCCTTTCTCTGAAGTTTCTCTTCTATTTTATTCATTTCATGCTTTGTTAGCG
>Ga0213841_1000199_pt1 | contig 113686 bp, 80 predicted proteins | sample SWPATP23_FD_160125 | JGI IMG/M metagenome (GOLD analysis project Ga0213841, IMG submission 160125) | Coastal seawater microbial communities from Marineland, Florida, United States - SWPA TP2 #3 | ecosystem: Environmental > Aquatic > Marine > Coastal | place: USA: Florida | collected 2016-08-14
CCCATGCCGTAGGTCATCTCCTCCAAGAACAGTTCGAGTTCGTCGCCAAGGGCGTCCAAGTCTTCAGGTGTCATGCACATTGAAGATCAGGAATCGTCGGAAAATACAAGTGACTATGCAGTCCTAGTGCTTTTTCAAGCCAGGCGTCATGACGTCGAGCGCGGTGCGCACCAGTCCATCCGGCAGATGCCGCACGCCGCCGTACGACGCCGGGTACACCAGACGCTTTTGCTTCTTCTCGACGGCACGCACGACCTTTTGGCCGAGCACGTCGGCGTCGCCCCAGCTCTGCATCCTGAACGCCAGGCTTTGCTCGTATTTTTCGGCGCCAGCGTCGCCCATATCGGTGTGCACCGGCCCCGGGTAGACGGTGACGACGTGCACGCCGCTGCCTTTGAGTTCGCCCGCGAGCGACTCGGAGTACGACGCCAACCCCGCTTTGGCCGCGTTGTACGCCGTCATGCCCGGCACCGGCGCCAACGCCGCCACCGACGAGATGTTGACGACGCAACCCGACTTGCGTTCGACCATGTCGGGCAGCACCGCTCGACACAGGCGCAGCGGCGTCAGCAGGTCGACGGCGAGCATGCGCTCTTGGGCGTCGGCGTCGACCTCGTGGGCGGCCTCAATGATTTGCACGCCGGCATTGTTGATAAGCACATCGACGGGGCCGAGGGCAGAGACGGCGTCGTCGAGAAACGACGTCGAGGCCACCGTATCAGACAAGTCTTGCTCGACGATGTGGCAGTCGACGTCGACCTCGTCGGCCAGCGCTTCAAGCAGCCCTCGTCGACGGGCGACGAGGGTGAGCTTGGCGCCCTTCGACGCAAACGCCTTGGCGATGGCTTTGCCAATGCCTGCAGACGCTCCGGTGACGACGACGTGCTGCCCCATGTCAGCTGGCCTTCTGGAGTTGTACGCCAACCACGTGGCCATCGAGGTCGAGGCTGTCGCCGTCGTCGCCGTCTTTGACGTCGAGCTCGGTGACCAGCACCTCTTGCTTGATCCAGTCTGCGAAAGCGCCGATGGCGGTCTTCAAGACGTTGTCATCGGTGGCGAGCACCACGTCGACGCGGTCGGTGACGTCGAGGTCGGCCTCTTTGCGTTTGCTTTGCAAACGGCTCACCAGTTCACGCACCAGGCCTTCTTGCTGCAGCTCGTCGGTGAGGTGCGTGTCGAGGGCGACGGTGATGTGCCCTTCGCTCTCGAGCACCACTTCGCCTTTGGCTTCGCGGGTGACGAGCACGTCTTCTTGCACGACGGCTTCGCCGCACACCTCGACGCTGCCGCCGTCTTCGAGGATGGCCCACTGCTCGCGGGTGAAAGCGCCGATGGCGGCGGCGGCTTCTTTCATCTGCTTGCCGAGGCGACGGCCGAGGGTCTTGAAGTTCGCCTTGAAGCTCATCGTCGACAACGACTCGTCATCTTTGAGCACCTTCAGCTCTTTGACGTTGAGTTCTTCGCAGATGAGCGAGGCGTGGGCTTCGAGGGCGGCGCGCACGTCGCTGTCGTGGCACACAGCGGTGGCCACGGCGAGGGGTTGCCGTGTCTTCAGCTTGTGCCGCTCGCGCAACGTGCGGCCGAGCCCGACGACGGTGCGGGTGGCGGCCATGGCGGCCTCAAGGTCTTTGTGGATGAGCGCGTCGTCGGCTTGTGGGTAGTCGGTGAGGTGCACCGAGTTCACGTCGCCGTCTTGCATGCCCGCGTCGACGACGAGGTGTTGGAACATCGCCTCCGACACAAAGGGCATCACCGGCGCCAGCACCTGCGAGAAGGTGACGAGCACTTCGTACAACGTGGCGTAGGCGGCGGCCTTGTCGGCTTTGGCCTCGTCGGTGTCGGCCGCACGCCAAAAGCGCCGACGCGAACGACGGATGTACCAGTTGGTGAGGTGGTCGATGAAGCCCAGCAGCGGGTGCACCACGTTGTAGAGGTAGTAGCCCTCCATCTGGGTGTTCACGTCGTCGACGAGGCTTTGCAGCATCGACAAGATCCACTGGTCGAGTTCAGAGCGGTCGGCGACGGCAGGGCGGTCGTCTTGCGGTGTCCACCCGTCGATGATGGCGTATTGGGTGAAGAAGCCCCACGAGTTCTTCAGCGGGAGCAACACCGAGCGCACCACGTCTTTGACGCCGGCTTCAGAGAAGCGCAGCGGGTCGGCGCGCACCACGGGGGAGTCGATGAGGTACGCGCGCAAAGCATCGGCGCCGAAGTCGTTGAGCACGCTGTCGACGGGCGGGTAGTTCTGCTTCGACTTCGACATCTTCTCGCCGTCTTCAGCGAGCACCATGCCGTTGACGATGACGTTCTTGAACGGCGCCTTGTCGAACAACGCCGTCGACAACACCAGCAGCGTGTAGAACCAGCCGCGGGTCTGGTCGAGGCCTTCGGCGATGAACTCGGCGGGGAAGCCGTCTTTGAACTTCTGCTCGTTCTCGAAGGGGTAGTGCTGCTGGGCGTACGGCATCGAGCCCGATTCGAACCAGCAGTCGAAGACGTCTTCGATGCGCTTGGCGTTGCCGCCACAGCTTTCACAGCTGACTTCGAGGTGGTCGATCTTGTGAGGGTGGATGTCGTCGACGACGGCGCCTTTGTGTTCACCGACGACGCGCGACTGCAGCTCGTCGACGGAGCCGATGCAGGAGTGCTCGCCGCAGTCGTCACACTTGTACAGCGGGATGGGCGTGCCCCAAAAACGCGAGCGGCTGATGGCCCAGTCGCGGGCGTCTTTCAGCCAGTTGCCGAAACGTCCGGAGCCGACGGCGTCGGGCACCCAGTGGATGTCTTTGTTGTTCTCCACCATGCGGTCGCGGATGGAGATGACGTCGACAAACCACACCGGCACCAGCTTGTAGATGAGCGGCTGCCCCGTGCGCCAGCAGAAGGGGTAGCTGTGTTTGTACTGGTCTTTCTTGAACAGACGGCCAGCGTCTTTGAGCGCCTGGGTGATGTCGGCGTCGGCTTCTTTGATGTTGCGGCCGGCGAAGTCGGTGACGGCGTCGGTGAACCGGCCCTCGTCGTCGACGGGGTCGACAGGGGCGAGGCCGATCTTCTGACAGGCGTTGAAGTCGTCTTCGCCATAGGCGGGCGCCATGTGCACGAGGCCGGTGCCGCTGTCGGTGGTGACGTGGTCAGAGGCCATGACGACAAACGCGCCGTCGTGGTCTTCGAAGTAGTCGAAGAGCGGCGTGTAGGTCTTGCCGACGAGGTCTTGGCCTTTGAGCTCTTCGACGACGACAGCGTTTTCGCCCAGCAAGTCTTTCAGCAGCGCCTTGGCGACGATGAACACGTCGTTCTCGTCGATGTCGTTCAAGAACTTCTTCTTCTTGCTGGGGCTGGGATCGCGTTTGGCTTTGACGTAGTCGAGGTCGGCGCCGACGGCCACGCCGAGGTTCGACGGGAGCGTCCATGGGGTGGTCGTCCAGATCAACAAGCTGGCGTTGTGCGCGTCGTCGGTGAGCGGCATGCGCACGGTGATGGCCGGGTCGACGACGTCACGGTAGTCGAGGTTGGCTTCAAAGTTCGACAGCGGCGTCGACAGCGCCCAGCTGTAGGGCATGACGCGGGCGCCTTGGTAGACGAGCTTCTTTTTCCACAGCTCGGAGAACACCCACCACACCGACTCCATGAAGGGGAGGTCCATGGTCTTGTAGTCGTTCTCGAAGTCGACCCAGCGGCCGAGGCGCGAGATGGTCTTCTCCCATTCGGCGGTGTAGCGCATGACGCCAGCGCGGCACGCTTCGTTGAACTTGTCGACGCCGTGCTCGCGGATCGACGTCGGGCCCGACAGGCCCAGCTCTTTTTCGATGAGGTTCTCGATGGGCAGGCCGTGGGTGTCCCAGCCGAAGCGACGTTCGACCCGCTTGCCACGCATGCTCCAGTAGCGAGGGACGATGTCTTTCAACGTCGACGCCACGAGGTGGCCGTAGTGAGGCAGGCCCGTGGCAAACGGAGGGCCGTCATAAAAGATGTACGTCGAGTCAGCGTCGTCGTTCTTGCTGTCGATGCTGCGTTGAAAGGCGTCGATGTTCTTCCACAGTTGGAGGACAGCCTCTTCTTGTTGGGGGAACGACAGGTCAGATGGCAGCGGCTTGAAGGTCGACTTTGACGCGCTCATTGGCACTCTCCGGTGGGCGGATGTGAACCAGATGGACGTCTGGACCACATCAGCTCTTCACATCACGAAAGGCCGATTTCACGTCGAGCAGGGGCTTTCAACCGCCTGTGCTGGGGTTCGCTGCCTTTTTGCGGGCGTTCGCTACAGCGCTTGCGACCGCCGCAACCGTTTCGCCCGTTTGGCCGTCGGCGACAGCTCTTGGGCACGTCGACACGCCGACGCCGCGGTCTTCTCTCGCAGCTTCAATGCTTGCTGACAGGCCGCGTCTTGCATGACGACGTCGTCATTCGCGCCCTGCGCCGCCAGGTGCAACAGACGCAGGCTGCCGAGGGCAAACCCACGGCGTCGAAAGTTCAGCGCCGTCCACTTCACGCGTCCAGCTGTGAGCATTTGCGGCCCCTGCACCGAGCGCAGCAGTTTGCTGTATTCAGCCATCGTCGACGACGTCATGCCGAGGTCGGCGTCGCCTCTTTTGTCGAGCAGCACGCCCAGCTGCACTTGGGCGAACAACTGCTTTTCGCGATTGGGGTACAGCTTGGCGTTGAGGGTGGCGTAGCCCTGTGCCTTCTTGGCCTTGCGTGTGAGGGCCAAGCGCACGGCGCGACGGCCGAGCTCGTCTGAAAAGTCGGGCTTGACGACGACGTCGGCCAGCTTTTGGAGCTTCTGTTGCACGAGTGCCAGCTTGGTCTTCTGGGTAAAGATGAAGCGGCTGTCGACGAGGGGGTCGGCCTTCTGTTGCTCCCGCAGCATGCGCGCGACGTCGTCCTCTAGCGCCGTCAGCATCAGCGCCTGCGGGCAGTCGCGTTGTTGGCACACGTCGTTGTAGGCGGCGGCAAACGCCAGCGGACCTTGGCGGTGAAACCGCCGCACATCGATGCCAGCGTCGTGCAACACGCTCGCCATGTGCGCCCCGACGACGGCGTAGTCGCGGCCATGCACGGGGTGAAAGCCTTCTTGAATGTGAAAGACGGCCGCTTCGGCGTCGGCGGTGACGACGTCACGGGCCAGTTCACCGCGCACACGGGCAAACGCACGCAACACGTGCGCATCCGACGTGGCCAAAGGCTGTTGAAACCGACGGAAGTGAGCGAGGCCGTGCCCCGTCACCTTGGTGAGGCCGCTCAGTTGAATCTGGTCGACGACGTCGTTGGCGGCCAGACCGCGCACCCGCTCGCCGTCGTCGAGGGCGTAGGCGATGAGAATCTTGCTCATGGTCTGCAGCACCCGCCACTGGTCTTCGACGTTGCAGGCAATGGCGATGACGAGATCGTCGTCGGGCACCATGAGCAACAACGTCGACGTTTCGGGCTGGGCGCCGCTGTGGGCGACGATCCACCTGCCGTTCGACGGGTATGCCGCGAAGCCCATGCCGTAGTCGGTGAGGTGTCCATTCGACGTTGCCTGCGAGGTGAACATCAAGTCGCGGGTGGCGGGTTTGACGACGTCACCGTCGAGCATGCCGCGGCCAAACTTCACCATGTCCAACACGGTGGAGCGCGTGCCGCCGCCGGCAAAGCGGCTGGAGATGTCGACAAACGGGGAGGGCGTCAGCTCGCCCTTGGCGTTCTGTTTGTAGCCGACCGGTTGGTGGGGCACCTTGTCGCGGCCTTTGTCCATCGACGACGACCGCATCTTCAAAGGCCGAAACAAACGCCGCTGCAGGAGTGTAGCGTACGACGTCTTGGTGACCTTCTCGAGAACGGCGCCGAGGAGGTTGTAGCCGTACGACGTGTAGACGTATTTGCTGCCGGGTTCGGCGACGAGGGGCCAGTTTTCAAAGAGGGCGAGGCTCTCCCTCGTCGTCATGTGCCGTTGGATGGTCTTTTCGCCCGGCAGATTCTTGTAGTGGGAGATGCCGCCGAGATGGCCCAACAGCTGGCGGATGGTGACAGGCCACGGCTTCTGCGGGAACGACTTCACATAGGTGCGCACGTCGGCGTCGAGGTCGATGGTGCCCCGCTCGACCTGCTGCATGACGAGGGCAGCGGTGAACGACTTGGTGACCGACGCCATGCGGTAGCGGGTCTGGGTCGTCGCCTTCACCTTGTTGTCGACGTCGGCGAGGCCGAAGGCGGCGGTGAACGACTTGCCTTCGTGGTCGATGGCGACGCTGACCCCAGCTTTGAACGGCAGCTGGTCGCGCAGCACCTGCCGCAGCTGCTTCTGCGTCTGAGCGTCAAACCGGGGGGCGGCCAGCACCTCGGCCGACACCCCCAACAACAACAAGACGCCGACCCAAACGGCGGCGTCTGTGCGCTTGCGTCTCGACGGCGTCGTCAAGGTAGGGCTCCGGCGTCGGCCGGCGCGGCCGCTTGAGGCTTGGGAGCGTTGGCCCAGGCCTGGAGAACAGCGTGCGCGTTGCCTTCGACGTCACCCACCAGCGTCGCCCGTGCACACCCAGCCGCTTGTGCGAGCGCGGCGCTTTGCACATGTCCGTCGACGACGACGCAAGCCGACTCGGCACGATGAAGCGCTGCCAACGCGTCTGCGTCCAAAGTGTCATCGGGGGAGGGGGCGTACACCACGACGTCATACGCGCGAGCTTCGGCAAATGTCCGCAGGCGGTCGCTGCTCCACGACAGCGGGGCGACACCGAGGTCGTCGATGACGGCGCCGTCCACCACGCGTTCTTCGACGACGCCCAGCAATCCGGCGTCGAGGGCGGTGTCGACGACGACGGGGTTGACGCGGCGACGCACCGACTCGCCCACCACCAAGTCTGGCGACGACGTCGACGTCAGGGGGCGCACGCTGCGGCGCCGTCCGTGCAGACGGGCCTCCTCGCTGCTGTTGCTCCAAAACGCCTGCACGCGTTGTTGCGGACGTTGGGTGCGTCCTCGACGCGACGTCACCGTCAGCAGGTTGAGGGAGGCTGCAAACGACACCGACGACTTGTCGGCCGCGTGCCAGCCTGCACCCGCGTTGCCGAGGCGGCCTTGCAGCCAGCGGCGCAGGAGGTCTGTGGTGTCGACGCCGAGCCCGCGGCCCACCACGCCCATGCGCAATTGCTGGGCGTCGTCGCCGAGTCGTCCGTTCTCGGGAGTGGGACGGTTGTCGACCCAGCCCATGGACGTCGACAGCGTCGACCAGCGGGCCTTGGCGTCGTCGAGACGTGGCGTCTCGGCGGGGGACGTCCACGACTTCATCAGCGCCTGAAAAAGCACTTCACCGAGGAGGTCGAGGCCTTTGCCACGGGGGTGCACGTAGTCGTCGTGCAGCATCCGTTGCTGGTAGAAACGTTTGAGGGCGCCGTCGCCGCCCATCGCTTTGTAGGTGTTGAAGAAGGCGCAGCCTTGGGCGAGGGCGACTTCACGGTAAATCTGGTTGATGGCGCCGACTTGCGGGCGGGTGGCGAACGGGTCTTTGTGGTCTTTGCCCCGCACGGCGTGCAGGGGGCCGTAGACGAGGCAATCGCTGCCGGGAACAGCGGCCTGAATGCGTTCGATGAATTGTTGGGCCTTGGCGCGCACCGTCTTGTAGCCGTACTTGCCCCAGGCGACGCGGCGCACTTCGTTGCCGCCCAACATGATGATGGTCAGCTGTGGGTCACGGTGCTGCAGGCCTTCGGTGAAGAGTTTGTCGTCGGCACCGAGCCACACACGACTGTCGGCAGCGACGACGCCGAAGGAGTCGAAGTGGGCGCCGGCCTGGTCGCTGTCGAGGGCGAGGCCTTGGATGACGCCGTGTTTGCCGTTGACGCTCAGCCGAAGTTTTTGGGTGCCCGCGGGGATGGCGAACTTGTTGTCGCCGAGGCTGCCATCTCGACGGGGGTCGATGCGCATGAGGTGTTGGTTGTCGGCGTAGAGGTCCATGGTGGGGGCGCGTTTGTGGTCGAGCCAAAACAAGCGGCCGACGGTGTCGCCTTTGACGCGCCACGTGGTGCGGGCCCCCGTCGACGTCGTCACGTGGTGCACACCCGGCAGACCATGTGGCCACCGGCCGCGGTCGCCTTGAGAGAAGTTGTAGACCTTCCATTTTTTGTTGGCGTAGCCGGTGCGTTCACGGCCGCCGTATTCGGCCTGGCGGTCGACGAGAAAGAAGCCGCCTCCGCCGTTGCCGAACCGCTGGCGAAAACGGTTGCGCAAGATGTTGGTGATGCGGTCGGACGCGATCAGCGAGTTGCCAAAAGTCACGATGCGCACGTCGTCTCCGACGCCGTTGGCCCGCTTCGCTGCGTCGGTGATGTCGAAGGCGGCAAAGGCACGGTCGAGGGCGTAGCGCACGCATTCGAAGCCGACGTATTCGGCGCAGGGAATCTCAAGGTCGGCGCCGGGCGCGCCCACCCGACGCGCGGCACGCAACAACGCTTTGCTGTAGCCGTTGGGCACGTAGGTTCGCTTCGCCTTGTCGTCGTCGACGGTGTCGCCTTGTGGCACCTGGCGCACCGCCACCGCCGAGTCGGCGTTCTGTTGCCTTGGGCCGTCGCCTCCGAGTTGTTCGTCAGGGGCCGACGTCGACGACTGGGCTTGGCGCGGCGTCGTCGACGACGGGGTGGACGCCAACACTTGCGGTGCTTTGGTGGCCGCATAGCCGGCGGCACAGCCCAACAAGAGCAACAACAAAGCCCACAACACACGCAGGGGCGCAGGGGCAGACGAGGCAGAAACGGGCACACGCATCACGGCGAGATTGTGCTGAACCCCGGCCACAAGCGCGAGTTTTAGACCCTGATTTTTGCGCATCCGCAGCGTCGTCTCAGCCGGCGTCTGCGTCGTCGGCTGCGGGGTCGACCTGCAGTGGCAGGTCGTAGCGCAGCAGACGCGCCCGCATCTGCCCGGAGTACAGCGTGTACTTGGTGGCCTGGCCGAGATCGACGAGGGCGGGCGTGCGCGTGTACGTCGAGAACAGCAGGATGCGCCCGCCGGCAAACGTCCGCAGGTGGTCGCCGAGGGTTCTGTAGAACCCCTCCAGCTGCAGCTTGTTCTCTTTTTTGTCGCTCAGGCGGTCGCCGAAGGGCAGGTTGGCGACGACGACGGGGCGGTCGCCTGGTGACGGCACCCGACGGGCGTCAATGCGCTCGGGCTGGATGTACTTCTCGAGCCCAGCCGCTTTCACCTGCGCCGTCGACACCTCAATGGCGTGAGGGTGCCAGTCGCTCATCTTGATGGGCGCCGGCAACGTCTCCAGCCGCTCGTCCCGTGTTTGCAGCCGCACGTCGTGGGCGGCGTCTCTGAAGGCCTCCGGACTGAAGTGCCACCGCTCAAAGGCAAACCGGCGGTTTTGCCCCGGCGCCCACTTCAGGGCGCGCATGGCCTGCTCGATGGCGAGGGTGCCACTGCCACAGCAGGGGTCGAGAAACGGCCGGTTCACGTCGGCGTGGCCCATGGCCAACACCGATGCCGCCAACGTCTCGCGCATGGGGGCGAGGGCGTCGGGAGAGCGGTACCCCCGCTTGTGCAGCGGCGCGCCCGACGTGTCGAGGCTGAGGGTCACGGCGTCCCTTTCCCAGTGCATCACGTAGCGCACGAATGGACGTTCGACGTCGACATCGGGGCGGGGCAGTCCCTTCGCGCGGAGACGGTCGACGATGGCGTCTTTCACCCGCTGGGCCGCGTAGCGGGTGTGGTTCAACGCGGCTTGCTGCAGGTGGGCTTCGACGGCAAACGTGGTGCGCTCGTCGAGGTGCTCCTCAAACGGAAAGCACAGCAGCCCCGCGATGAGGTCGTCTTCGGTGACGGCACGAAAGGTGTGCTGCACCCACAACACCTTGCTCAGCATGCGGGAGCGGATGTTGAAGCGGGCGATGAGGCTGGCGTTGCCCTCGAGGAGCACGGCGCCACGTCCCGTCGCTTTCGGCGCTTGGGTGATGGCGTCGCCGCCAAGTTCGGCGAGCTCATATTTGACGGCTTTTTCGGTGCCGCGGGCGCAGGTGCACACCAGCTTGACGTCGACGTCCGACGGCAAGTCGACGCTGCCCTTGCCGATGGCGAAGGCGAGAACGTCGGCGTCCGGCGCACTCTTGTGGGCCTCCTCCCGTCGACCGCCGCGTCCTCGGTCATCGCGTCCATCGCGTCCGTCGCGTCCGTCGCGTCCGTGGCGTTCCCACGGGCGGGGGCTTTGTCCGTCGCGGCGGTCGGGGCGTCCGCGTCCGCCGTCGCCCCGTCGGTCGTGGCCCCATCGGCCTTCTTCACGCCCGCCTTCTCCACGTCGGTCGTCGCGGCTGGGGCCGCGGCCATCGCGTCGGCCGTCTTTGTTTCCGTCGCGTTCGGCTTTGGGGCCCGTGGGAATGGCGCGCTTGCCGCCGTCCTTGCTCCCCTTCTTCGACGACGATGACGACGACGACTTGCCGCGCGTCGGACGCTGCTGCTGTTGTTCTTGTTGGCGCGCTGCTTCTTCAGCGGCCTTCTTCTTGCGGGTCTTGGGACGAGGCATGGCGCATTCCCGTCACACCCATCCGCACTTGAAAAGGGAGGCGGAGGGGCAGACCCAGACGTGATCCGCATTTCTCTCCCCCAGCCACCGTCACAGCTGTCCTGCGTTCAGAAAGGAGACGCCATGCGCCTCGTCTTGTTCATCGGCATTCCCGCGTCGGGGAAGACGACCTTCTACGTCGAGAACTTCTTGCGCACCCACGTACGCATCTCGCAAGACATGCTGAAAACCCGGCGTCGCCAACAAGCGTTGCTCGACGCCTGCTTCGCCGCTGACATCGACGTCGTCGTCGACAAGACGCTGGTGACGCGTGCGGCGCGCGCCCCTCTCCTCGCTGAGGCGCGGGCCCGTGGTGTCGATGTTGATGGCGTGTACTTTGCCTCGCGCATCGACGACTGCCTGCGGCGCAATGCCCTGCGCACCGACGCGCAGCGGGTCCCCGACCGTGGCGTGCGCGGGCACCACGCCCGCTTGCAGATCCCCAGCTTCGAAGAAGGGTTCACTTCTCTCACCTATGTCGCGCTGCACGACGACGGGTTCACCACCGCGCCGTTTGCAGCCGACCCCACGCCACCGGAAGGTTGACGCCATGTCCAACCGCAACGCAAGCCTCGGCGACCGCATGAAATCCTACGAGCGCCCAGAAACCGGCCGCCGCACCATGCCCCTGTTGCCCGTCGTGGCGCGCCTCGACGGCCGCGCCTTTTCAGGCCTCACCAAGGGGCTGCAGCGCCCCTACGACAAAGCACTGATGCGCGTCATGCACGACGTCACGGCGTATCTCGTCGACGAGACCTGCGCCCGCATCGGATACACCCAAAGCGACGAAATCACGCTGGTGTGGCAGCAAGACGACGTGCGCGCCGAGCTGTTTTTCGACGGCAAGCTGCAAAAGATGGTGTCGGTGTTGGCCGCGCTGGCGACCCACCGCTTTCAACAGGCGGTGCGCCGCCATCTGCCCGAGCTGCAAGACCGCGTCGCCGTGTTCGACTGCCGCGTGTTCACCGTGCCCAACCGCGCTGAGGCGGCCAACTGCGTTCTGTGGCGAGAGCTCGACGCCACCAAGAACTCCATCTCCATGGCCGCCCGCACCCGCTTCAGCCACGGCCAACTGCAACACAAGACCGGCAATGAGATGCAGGCCATGCTTCTCGAGGTGGGCATCAACTGGAATGACTACCCCGCCGATTTCAAGCGCGGTGCATACTTTCAGCGCGCCGTCGTCGAGCGCAGCTTCTCGGCCGACGAGTTGGCCCATCTGCCGCCCCAGCACCGGGCCGTCCGAGACCCGACGTTGACGGTGAGGCGATCGGTCGTGCGACAGCTGTCCCTGCCGCCACTGCGCAAAGTGCTGAACCGCGTCGACGTCTTGTTCGATGGGGCCGCCCCCCGCACGGCCACGGCTGCGGATGCGCAAACTGCGCAGTCCACCACCGCGTGAGCTGCGCAACCCGCGACGACGTCGACCACCGGCCCGCATGGCTGCGCTTCTGTGGGGTTGGTGCGGTGGTTGCAATCGTCCTGCGCTGGAGGACGCATGCACATCCACGCCTACGGAGAAACCCCGCAACCCCCACCCCCCACCTCGCCCCCAGCAGCGTCGACGTCGATGGCGGTGGTGCGGGGGGTGGTCGCGGGGCAGCCCTACCGGCGCTACACCGACGACGACCGCGCTTTGCTCGTCGAGCTGGCCGTTCGCCAGGGCTACATCGCGCCTGTGTTGTGGGGCGGGACAGGGGTGAGCCTCACCGCAGCCGTCTTCGGCGGGGCCGCGCTTTGGCGTCTGTGGGGGGGTCCCCTCCCCCCAGAAGCGGTCGTCTACCTGTTGGTGACGCTGATGTTCGGCGGGGTGTTGGGCGGGCTGGCGGGTTTCATCATCGGAGGCGCGACCACGCTGGTGCGCATGGGCGAGCGACGTCGGCGCCTCAAAGGGGCTGGCCTGGAGATGACGTCGTCGTTGAAGCTGCTGCGCCGCGTGTCTTGGGTGCTGACCAAGCGGGCGCCCAAGACTTGGGCGTCGCGGCTGTGGGCCCGGCTCCGTCGACGACAGGAACTCCCGCCGTCGCTGCGCGCCCAAGCTGAAGCCGAACTGCAACGCTTGCTGTAGCAACGAAAAAGGCCCCTCCTCGTCGAGAAGGGGCCTTTCGGTGGAGACACTGCCGCCGCTACCCGGCGGAGCTGAAGCAAGCACACGTCGACGGATTGCAGACAAAGCCGATGTCGCATCCGCCACAGTTGGGCTCGCCCGCCTCGTCGGTGGCGCACACGCAAGAGCAGGTGTCGAGGTCGGCGTTGTGCGTCTCTGGGCAGGCCAACGCCACGGCGTCGCACACACAGTCACAAGCATTGTTGTCGAAGGTGTAGCCCGGGGCACAGTTGGCGGTTTGGGCGCACTCGCACGAGCAGTCGCCTTGGTTGCACTCCTCGTAGCCGCCGCAGGCTGCGTTGCAGTCGGCGGGGCACTCCACCTCACACGTCGTCGGGTTGCAGCGCTCGGTGTCGGCGATGTCTTGGCCACAGTCCTCGGGGCATTCCCAGGTGCAGTTCACGCCGCACACAAAGTTGGGGCCGGGGGCGGCGCCTTCGCAGCCGTCGGGCGCACACGTCCATTCGCAGGTGTTGGGGTCGCACACAAAACCGTCGCCGGGCGAGTTGCCGCCGCAGTCGGCGGGGCATTCACACTCGCAGCTGTCGGTGTTGCAGACCTCGCCGGCGCCACAAGCACCGCCGCAGTCGGCCTGGCATTCGACTTCGCACGTTGTGGCGTTGCAGGTGTATTGGTTGTCGAGGGGCATGCCGGTGCCGCAGTCCGACGGACACAGGCACTGGTCGTTCACACAGACGAAGGGGTCTTGGCATTGGCCGTCACACGGCTGGTCGGCGCCGTCGGGGTCTTGGGTGAGGTCGATCCACGTGCGGTACGAGACGGCCATCTGACGACCGACCGGCGGACGGCAGTCGCCAAAGAACGCCAGCCGGTTGGTGGCGGCGTCATAGGAGTACCCGTCGAGACGCGAGCGCGGCATGTCGTCGTAGTTGCAGCTGGAGCCGTCCGGCACCGGGGTCTGCACGGCGACCTTGATGGTCGACGAGATGGGGTCGCGGTCGAGTTCGTACGGCGTCACTTGGCCAATGACGACGTCCATGATGCCGACGACGGTGCGCTCGATGTCTTCGCGAAACTGCACGCACCCAGCGTTGTTGGGGTTGTCGCAGTTGGGGCCGTTGCCGCCTTGGTCGGCAATGTCGCCGGTGACGCCACCAAGGGGGCCGAAGACATCCCAGAAGAGGTCCATGGTGGCCGTCTCGTTCTGTTCGCCCGAGCACACCACGCCGAAGGGGCAGAGAATGCCGCCCAAGATGATGGGGTCTTCGTCGGCACGGTTGGGGTTCCACGAGTTCGCCGACGCGCCTCCCGAATAGAACTCGATCCAGTCGTTGATGTCGCTGTACACAGCCTCGTCATTGACCACGGTGAAGCTCTGCTCGCCGGCGTCGGTGAGGGCAATGACGACGACACGGGCGTCATCGCGAATCTTGCCGGCGGCGTCTTGCGCCGGGTTCAGATACACCGACTCCATGGCTTGCTTCACCGGCTCATGCACGCCTTCAGTGCCAGAGCCGTCGAGGCCCAGTGCGGCGATGCACTCGCTGAAGTTGTCGGGGTCGGTGGTGAACTTGCAGATGCACGAACGTCTCGCGCCGTTGTTGAAATAGTCGAAGTAGTCACACACGCCGTGGAGTGGATCTGGGGCAATGCCGTTGTTGAAGTCGGGCAGGCTGCCGGGGTCGCGCAAGAAGTACTCACTCGACACTGCGGCGATGCGCCAGTCGAGGGTGGAGCGCTCGAGCACGTCGACCATGGCGTTGCGCGCAGCGACGATGGCGTCTTGGGCGTCGCCCATGGAGCCGGAGTTGTCGACGACCCAGATGATGTCGACGGGCTGGTCTTCGCGGGTCTCGTCGAGGTCACACTGCTGGGCGGTGGCGTCGCCGACCTGGGCCAGGGCGGTGCCGCCGGCGAGGTCTTCAAAGCGGTAGTCGCGGCCGGTGGCGGTGTCGAAGAACTGGTCTTGGTTGGTGAGCACGGCCGTCACGATGGACGTGTTGTCGCTGCGGCGCACCACGACGATGCCGAGGCGGTAGGGCCCGACCTCGTCGGCAGCGCCATCAAAGCGCACGTCGACGTTGGGGCTGTTTTGGTTCTCGCCCAGCACACGGCGTGCGACTTGCGCGGCACGACCGGGGGCCCCAGCACCGTTGTCGGCAAAGGTGTAGGTGGCGCGCACAGCGGTGAAGCCGTCCCACGTCGTGAAGGTCTGGCGCAAGGGGGCGCTGAGCCCGCCGATGCGGCCTTCATAGGTGGCGAGTTCTTCGGTGGCGTTGTTGCCTTCTGGCGACTTGCGCAGCGAGAACGCGAAGATGCGCTTGTCGGCCTCAAAGGAGCTGAGCCCGACGACGTCGCCGTTGTGGGTGAGGTCAAAGGTCTGTGCCGGCGGCATGCCCGGCTCGGTGGCGAACAAGATGTCGGCGGCGGCGCGCTCATAGAGGTACGGCACGATGGGCACAGCACAGGCGGCGTTCACCGGGCCGTTGGCGTCGGAGTTGTCTTGCGGGTTCAGCTCACCGTCGTCGACGCGGCCGTTCTGGTTGCCGTCTTCGGCGCCGTCGACCACCTGGTCGTCATCGGTGTCGGCGTCGATGGGGTCCGTCGTCGTCGTCGGGTCGGCGTCGGGCACGAACACGCCTGCGCAACGGCCGGGATCCGGCGTCGACGTCACGCCGCTTTCGACGCCATCGCTGAGGCCGTCGCCGTCGGTGTCAAACACCAGCGGGTCGGTGCCGGCGGTGACTTCAGCGCCGTCTGACAGGCCATCGCAATCGGTGTCGGCCGACGTCGGCAAGGTGGCGTGGGTCAGCACCTCAGCGCCGTCGAGCAGCCCGTCGTCGTCGGTGTCTTCGTCATTGGGGTCGGTGGCCGGGTCGAGGTTCAGCTCGGTTTGGTCGGTGAGGCCGTCGTTGTCGGTGTCGACGTCGGCGGTGCGCGGGTCGGTCTCTGACGCATCCAGCCGGCCGTTCTTGTTGAAGTCTTCACCTGCCGTGCATGTCGGTGCAACGTCGATGGCGCCGTCACACAAGCTGTCGCCGTCGGTGTCGGCGTTGGCCGGGTCGGTCTCCTGGGCCTCCGTCGTCGTCGGCGCCGCCAACGCGCCGTCGCGGTTGCGGTCTTCAATGCCGTCGTTCATGCCGTCGCCGTCGGTGTCGGCCAACAACGGATTCGTCGTCGTGGCGGGGTCTTGGTCGAAGCGTGGCGTCGAGCAGCCTCCGGCCACGGCCGTGGTGCGGCCGAGTTCGACACCGTCGTTCAACAAGTCGCCGTCGGTGTCGTTGTCACGGGGGTCGGTGCCCAGTTCACGCTCTTCGGCATCCGACACGGCGTCGCAGTCGGTGTCGGTGTTTTCGGGGTCGGTTTCGTTGGCGTTGATGACGCCGTCGCCGTTGAGGTCTTCGCCGCCCACGCAGGTGCCCGCCACGTCGGAGGGGCCGTCGCACAGCCCATCGCCGTCCATGTCGGGGTTGTTGGGGTCGTAGCTTATGGCGGTTTCACGCGCGTCGGCGATGCCGTCTCCGTCGGTGTCGGAGTCGGGGCTGTTGGGGTCGGTTTCGCCAGGGTCGACCACGCCGTTTTGGTTGAGGTCTTCGTTGCCGTCGGGGATGCCGTCGTCGTCGCCATCGGGGTCGGTGGGGTCGAGGCCGATGCTCACTTCGACACCGTCGTTGATGCCGTCGTCGTCGGTGTCGGCGTCGGCGGCCGAGGTTTCGCCGTTGTCGACGGTGCCATTGCAGTTGCCGTCTTCGACTTCATCAGAGAGCCCGTCGCCGTCGGAGTCTTGGTCGAGCGGATCCGTCTCTCCGGGGTCGACGCGGCCGTTCTTGTTGGTGTCTTCGTCGCCGTCTGAGATGCAGTCGGCGTCGGAGTCGGCCACCGTCGGATTCGTCTCGGTGGTGGGGTCGGCGTCTGACCACGTGGCGGGGCATTCGTCGTCGATGGCTTCGGTGCGGCCGGCCTCCACGCCGTCGGGGATTCCGTCGTCGTCGGAGTCGTAGTCGGCGGGATCCGTGCGCCCGCCACCGGCCCACACCACGGAGTATTCGTCGGCGTCGCTGAGGCCGTCACAGTCGCTGTCGCGCGTCTGGTTTTCGGGGGAGTTGGGGTTGGGGTCGCGGATGGGCTCGGTCGGAGCTTGGGGCCCAGCGTCGACCCCGGCGTCTTCAATGTCGCCGCCGTCGACGTCGGGGGCGGGGGTGTCGGGGGCACCAGCGTCGCCGCCCTCGGGTGGGGGGCAGCCACAGCCCGAGGGGCCAAGAGCGCCCACCACAGCCCAAGCACACAGCAGAATCGACAGACGAAGACGGGGGATCGGCCGCATCACCACTCCAAAACACAAATGGAGTCGCATTGTGCCGCGTACGTCGGCGATCACAAGGGGCAGGCAACCGATGCGTTGTCCGCCATTTGTCGTCGACAAACGGTCGGGGACCACGCCGGATGCGCCGGGCCGCCGGCGTCTGGTGCACGCCCAGCCGGCTCGTTGTCGCGAACCGCCGGTGCCGGTGCCGCAATCGCGCATGTCTTTGGTTTGTAGGCAGAAACGGGCGGCGACAACGACATGGTGGCGTCGTTGAGCCGGCGAAACAGGCATCATCGACCATCTGTGGTCAGGTGCTGCTCACCAGGCCCTGCCGTCGGCCATCGCAATGGGGGCGTTGAAGGCTGAAGCCAGCGGACGCGCTTGCGCGTCGCGCGCCCGACTCGTTCACCAATCGCCCTCTTTCATGCGGGCAAAGTACTGGGCCTGCGAGATGTCTTCGACGGCCTCTTCTTCTTTTTTGGCCATCTCCTTCTTCACCTCTTCGAGCCACTTTTCTTTGTGCTTCTCGAGCGCCTTGAACTCTTGCGTGGCCTCCAACATCTTCTCTTTGGCCTCTTCGACCTCGAGAAACTTGTCGTCGATGGCTTCTTTTTGCCGCACCAGCTTCATGCCAAACGCTTTTTCGGCCGCCTTCATCTTTTCGATGTGGCGGTCGTTGGTTTGGATTTGCACGACGGTGAGCTCGCCCTGGGCCATCTTGCGGGAGTACTCCTCTTTCTTTTCTTCCCGCAGTTTCACCATGTCTTTGAGTTCCACCTTGAGGTCTTCAAGCTTCTGCTCTTCGGCCGCCAGCTCGGTCTGCACGCGGGCGTAGGCCTCCTCGGCATCTTTTTTGGCCTTCTCGCGCATGTCGAACAGCGCTTGCAGACGGTAGGGGGGCATCTTGGGCATGCACGGCTCCTGGCAACGGCGAAGTCACGCCCAGCCTGACAGCTTCAGACGCAGCAACACAAGCCAACGAGGCGCGTGTGTGGGGCCGCTCAGCAGCCGCCGTTGCACTTGGTTTTCAAGAACGCCAGCAGGCGGTCTTCGCTGCCCTCGGGCAGGGCCTGCAACAGCATCTCCGAGCAGCAGCTCCCGGCGTTGTGCACGCCGTCGGCCCAGTCGGCGCACATCTGGCATTTCTTGAGATGCGCACAGAACTTCTCGCGGCTCTCGTCGTCGAGGTCGCCTTCCAAGAAGTCGGTGAGATGCTCGGTGATGGTTTTGCAGTCGAGGTTGCCACAAGGCATCGCGCCCAACTGCAGGTTCCCCTCGTGGCCAACAACGTCAGAAGCCATGCTGCAACTCTCCCGCACGCAAGAACACGACGTCACAGCCGGTTCTTTGGTTGTCAGTCTGCCTGGTTGGCAGCCTGAAATCTAGATGCATGCGGCCACAGAAAGTTTCATCCCGCCTCTTCATGCAGGGGCGCTCAGCTCTTGTTGGGCTTGCGCGGCTTTGGCGTTGCGCTCTGCTTGGTGGGCGTCCATGGCGGCTTTGAGCTGCAGACGGGCACGATGCAGACGGCTCTTGGTGGCGGGCACCGACAGCGAGAAGGTGTCAGCGAGTTCTTGCATGCTCATGTCGTCGTAGGCCCGCAACAGCAGGATGGCCCGCGACTCTTCACTCAGCGACGCCAACGCTTGCGACACATGGCTGCGCAGCTCTTGGGCCTCGGCCTGCACGTCGGGCGCGCGCGACCAAGTGTCTTCGGCCGAGAACGTGCCCACCTCGTCGCCGTCGGCCTTCGGCGCCATCTGCCCCTCGAGATCGATGACGTCGCCATGCAGCTCGGGCTTCTTCTTGCGCAGCCGCATCAGAGCGTAGTTGGTGCCGATGCGAAAGAGCCACGACGAGAAGGCCGCTTCTTCGCGAAATCCGTCGAGCTTTTCAAAGGCCGCCAAGAACGTCTCCTGCACGATCTCTTCGGCCTCGGTGGGGTTCTTCAAGATCCCGAGCGCCAGCGCATACACCCGGCGTTGGTGCTTCTTCACCAGCGTCTCAAAGGCGCCGTAGTCGCCTTCGCGCACTTGCCGCACCAGCTGCAGATCGGCTTCGCGCTCTTCGCGCTTTTTGGCGCGGGCGTCGTCGCGCTCTTCGTCCGACGCGGTGGGCAGCGGGTTGTTCAGCTCATCAAGAGGCATGGTGCCTTTCGGGGAGTGGGCCAAGACGTCGGCGAGCGCTGAAGACGCATCATGCGCAGCCAGCATGGAGAGAAAAGAGGCAGAAGCGAAAAAGTCGGGATCCACACCCAAGTTCGCTTCCAGATTCCACCATTGTACGTATCGCATGCCCACAGCGTAACAAAAGCGTCCAAAGCGTCCAATCGGAACCGGCAAAAACGTCTCAAGGCGACCTCTGTGAAAAGCCGTGTAAAAACAGGGGTGAATATGGGGTGCTGTCAACGCAACCTGGCGTGGCCCAACACAATCGCAACCTTGCGCACGCCATGTTGCTGAAAAACCGTCAACCAGATCGAACACCGACCGGTCCATTTTTTCTCGACGACGCTCGAAACCACGCAAGAAGCGACCAAAGCGACCGAAGTGTGTCGGCAAAGAAAAAGCGCTCCACGAGGGAGCGCTCCTTCGGTTCTGACGCGGGGCCCGTTTATGGGCGGTTGGCGCCTTCCATGACCCAGTCGAGGATGACTTGGTACTCGCGGTAGTAGGTCTGCACCGCGCGGTTGGCGGGATGGTTGTCGACGTACACGTCAAAGGGCTTGGTGATCAGCGTGGAGTTGTAGGGCTGGTAGGCCGTGAGCGCTTCGCTGTTTTGCAAGTTGGTGAACGCCGCCTCGGCGCCGCCCTCGAGTGAAAGCCCACCCTGCTGCTGCGCGTCGGAGTGGCAGCCGGTGCAGTTCAGCGCACCCGCAAACAACGGGTACACCTGGGTGTCGAAGTCGACGGGAGGGATGGTGTTGTCGCATTGCGCGCCCTCGTCGATCCAGCCACGCAAGTACAGGCTGAAGGGGTCGTCGTTGTTGGGGATGATCTTGCCGCCGCCGTGGCCCACCTGGTCGTAGTAGGCGTTGGCTTTGGTGAAGAAGATGGAGTTGGCGTAGTCGTTGGGCGTCACCAACCCCTGCACCGTGGTGCACACGTCGTAGGGCGTGCCTTCGAGGTTGAGCCCGCCGCTGGCGCTTTGCACGTTGTGGCAGCCGGTGCAGGTGCGCGTGCTCAGGCGGTATTGGAAGTCGTAGTTGAAGTCGACGTCGGTGGGGATGACTGGCTCGGGCGGAGGGGGCTCCACGTCGTGCAACGCGCCTTGGGCGATCCACTGGTAGATGAGCTGATAGTCGGGATCGTCAGGGGTGTAGAAGATGCGTCCGCCGCTGTGGGTCACAGGGTCGACCGGATCGTTGGCGCAATAATCGGGGCCACAGTAGGGCTCGCGCAGGATGCGCGACGACGACACGTCTTGCAGGTTGTAGAGGTTGCCGTCGACGAGACGTTGGAACACGGCGTCGGGGCCTCCCGTGAGGTCGAGGCCACCGGCCGCTTGTTGCGCGTTGTGACAAGCGGTGCAGCCACGGCCGTAGGGGTAGGTCTGCGCGTCGTAGGTTTGAAAGCGGTGGTAGACATCTTCAAACACCACGGGCTCAACGGGGGGAGGCGGCTCTTCAACGCCGTACGGCGCGCCTTGCTCGATCCACTGCAGCAGGTCTTGGTAGGCGGCATCGACCGTCGTCCACGAGCCGTTGGGGTGCCCACCGTTGGGGGGCTGCGCGATCAGCGGGTAGCTCAGCACATAGGAGGCGGCGGGGTCGGCCAAGTTCACGCGGCTGGTGCCCTCGCGCAAAGCGGCGTAGGCGTTTTCGGGCGCGACGTCGAAGTACAAACCCGAGCCGGCGGCCGTGCCTTGGGCGCTGTGGCAGGCGGCGCAGCCGTAGGCTTGGAAGATGGGGAAGATTTCGGTGGGGAAGTCGATGATGTCGACGGGTGGGGGCTCGGGCTCAGGCTCCACGGGGTCGACGCCGTTGGGGTTGTCGAAGACGTTGACTTCGGCAAAGGCGATGGCGTCGGTGAACACCGAGGCGTACGCCAGCCCCGACACGTAGGGGCCTTCGTCGGCCGACACGCTGACGTCGAGGCCGTCGATGATGCCGCAGACGTTCAAGAACACGGCGCGGCCCGACGCGGAGGTGCCGTCGAGGGTGTTGTCGGGCTGCGAGTAGTCGTCGAGGTAGTAGGGGCCTTCGTAGGCGGGGACGCCACCCAAGCGCAGACCGGTGACGTTGTTTTGCGGTTGTCCGTCGATGCCACGGGTGGTGACGAGCAAGGTGCCGCAGCCGGCTTCGGGCGTTTTGTTGAAGGTCGTGTACCAGTTGTCGTTGTCGGTGGAGCTCACCGCGTACAACGTCGCCGTGTAGTCGCCCGCGGGCATGGTGACCTTGGTGTAGGCGCGCTCGTAGCCTTCTTTGTAGGTCGAGGCGTAGAACGTGCCTGCCACCTGCACGTCGACGCTGTAGGCGCCGCCGTTGTCAGCGGAGCCCGACAGGGGCGGCGACAGGCCGTATGACGACAACGTGAAATCGCCTGCGTATTCATTGCTCACCCAGTTGCGCACATTGCCGCTGAGGGTGCCAATGCCGTCGGGAACCACCACAGGAGGCGGGCCGATGTCTTCGGCGTCGCGCACCGGGTTGCGAGGCGTGACGTCGTCGTAGTCGATGACTTGCGGTTGCACGTCGGGCTCAAGGCCTTCGCCACCGACACAGGCGGGGATGACCAGCACAGACGTGGCGACAGCTGCGATGGACGTCGTCAGTCGACGCAGCGAAGAGGTGGGCAGGGGGCGCTTCATGAGGTGCCTCGGTGCGGTTTGCATGCCGTGGGTGACGGCGGCATGCCGGATGCAAAAATAGGGGCCCAACGCGGTGCGGCTGCGCAAAGGCGGGCTGCCAGACGGTAGCACACCTCATTGCTGAGGGCTTTGCAGACTTCTTTCAAGGATCGATCCACCCTTCGTCGCCAGCACCTTAGAGGTAAGCCTCTAAATCCAAACGATTTCGGTGATTCTGCCGGGGTGGGGGGTGGCGCCCCTGGGGGAGATTCCCCCCCTCAATCGACGCCGACGGCGTGCCGGGCGCTCGCAACGGTTGCAACTTGGACGGCAACGCCCATAATGCCCGTCTATGGAAGACGAAGCGCCCCTGCCGCGCCCCTGGGTGACCTACCTGCTCATCGCCATCAACGTGTTGGTGGCCATGGAGCTGGGCACGCCGTGGGGCCGCCCGGATGCGTCGTTGGCGCAGGCCCCCACCCTCGACCCCTTGTACATCTGGCTGGGCGAAGGGCACCGCTTCATCACGGCGATGTTCATCCACGGCACGATGTGGCACCTCGCCATCAACATGTGGGCGCTGTTGCAGGTGGGGGGTCTCGTCGAAGAGCTCCTCGGCAGTGTTCGCACATTGGCGCTGTATGTGGTCACCGGCGTCTTCGGCTTTTCGTGTTCGGTGTTGGCGTACACCTACAGTCCGTCGCTGTTGGCGCCGGGGCAATCGGTGGGGGCGTCTGGCGCCGTGTTCGGTTTGGTGGGCGCCCTGTTGGTGTGGTCGCTGCTGCAGCGCCACAAAGAGATGGCGCGTGACATTTTGTCGTCGCTGCCGCCGTTTGTGGCGCTGACTCTGCTGCTGGGGTTCGGCCTGTCGGCCATGAACATGCCAGTGTTCGACAACGCCGCCCACGTCGGAGGCCTCGTCGCGGGGGCCCTGTTGGGGCTGGCGTTTTTTGCCGACGAACTGCCTCCGACGTTGACCAAGGTGGTGGAGCCACAGGTCTTGGCCCAGGCCCTCAAGCGCAACCGGCTGTTGTCGTCGGTGTCGCTGGTGGTCGTGGTGGTGTTGGCCGTGGCGGCGTTGGGCCTTGCGTTGCAGCCGCGGTTCTCGGCGGCCGCCCATGCCCGCCTGGGATGGAAGCACCTCATCGAGGGCCGTCCTGCGCTCGCCGAAGACGAGTTGAAGATGGCCTTGAAGACCGACCCCTTCGACTTGGAATCGCGGTGGTTGGAGGCGCGGTTGGCCCCACCGTCGGGCAAAGTGGCGCGACAGGGCTACCTCGACGTGGTGCGGGCCCTCGACGCCAACCCCAAAGACGCCACGGCGCAAGCGATGGTGTTGCGCTACACCGGACGCATCGACGACGCCGGACTGCTCGGCGTGTGCGACGCGGCGCTGCATCTGATGGGCAAGCAGCCGCACCACGAAGTGTTGAACGACTGTGCATGGCGTCTGTTGGTGGCCGCCGACGAGCGGGTGCGGGATCCGGCGCGGGCGTTTCGCCTGTCGAAGCGGGCGTTCGCGGCGTTGACGACGAAGTACGGCGCTTTGCAGGAGGGCATCGATGCGCAGCGGGCTGCGTCCTACCTGCACACCTTGGCCATCGCCCACGCTGAAAACGGCGACGTCGACGAGGCGGTGGCCAAGTTGGAGCGCATCGTGGCCCAGGGGTGGGGCAGCGGATGGTTCAACTCGCGCGAGGCGTTCTACCGGGCTGAAACCAACCGCATGCGGTTGCGCCAGCAACGCGAAGATCGCGTGCATGACGACGGAGACGTCTTAGACCGCTTGCGCAAAGTCGAAGAAAAGCGTCGGGCACGTGTGGCCCGCGAACGCGCCCAACGTCAGCGCAATGCCCAAGCCAAACCGGCGGTTGACACAGCCTCCGACGAGGCAGGCCCCGACAAAACCACCGACGACAAGGCCACCGACGACAAAGAAGGCGCCGCAGACACAAACACTGCACGCACAAACGGCGCCCCTGCGGACGCCGGCGTGAACGACGCGGGCTAACGGCCTCAGCGCTTCTGCAGGTTGCACAGGGGTGGCCTAACGGCGTCCTGCCGGAAACACCACCACATTGGTCTGAACTGAAACTTGGTGAAGGGGCGTGGGCCCCTTCCCCCCATGCCGGCAAAGCCGACACGGGGCCCCCCAACCCCCTCGGCGCCCAAAGCGCCGGGTGCCTCAGCGCTTCTGCAGGTTTGCACGACGCTGGCTAACGGCGTCCTGCCGGAAACACCACCACATTGGTCTGTACGCGGCTGTGAAAGGCCACGTCGACCTCTTGGCAGCCGACCGCGATGACCGAGCCGAGGGCGTCTTCGACGGTTTGCTGCGGGGTGGGGCGGCGGGGGAAGTTGGCGTCGTTGTTGGCCAACGTGGAGCCCAACACCAAGAACGCATGCGGCCCTTCGGTGCCAAGGGCACCGAACGTGTGGGTGGCCACGTCGTCGTTGTCGACCACTTGAGCCGCGACCAGCGCGTCACTGGCCCACACGTCGGTGGAGGCGTTCACCAAAGCAGTGCAGCCATCTTCGCCGGCGGGCAGTTGGGCGCGGTCAACGGCCAACACCAAGAACGACGCGGTGGCGTCGACGAGACCGGGGTCAGACAGACCCAGCCGCACTTCAGCAGGCGCCCGCAGACCGACGTCAGCGTCGACGTTGGTGCACCCGAAGGTGACGGCGCACAGCAATGCCTGCACCAGGGCCAGGCGTGAAACTTGGGACGTCGTCATGGGGCGTCTCCGACGGCGATGCCGACCCGCACCGCGCCGACGTTTTCATGTTGGACGGGGGCCTCACCGGCGCAGGCGGGGTCGTTCAGACACCACACCGTGGCGCCAATGCCGATGGCACCGATGATGACGACACCCGCGGCCACGCCAACGCCCGCACCGATGAGCGGCACCATGCTGGTTTCAGCTTCGGGGGCGAGCACGTCGACGGTGTGCACTTCGGCGGGGGTGCGGTTTTGCACCTCGGAGGAGTCTTTGTGCAGCAGCCGCAGTTGGTAGTGCACCGTGACGTCGCCGGCGTCTTTGGCCAGGGCGTCGGCGGAGGGCAGCGTGGTGGTGAACTCGGCGAGGGTGGGGGTGTCGGTGGGGCGCTTGACCATGGGCAGCACCTGCGATGGCGCACCCGGCGCTGGCGCCACGCCCTTGGGGGTCACGATGTAGACCAGCTGGCCTTGCGCGGCGAGACCGAGGGGGTCGTTGACGCGATACAGCAGCGTCGGCGCCGCTTGTTTGTCGACGACGGGGGCCACGTGTTCGACGGTGAGCTTGGCGCTCTCGACGAATTTGTCTTTGGCTTTGTTGAAGCAAGACTGCAGGCGGGGGCTGGTGCCGTCGGGCAAGCTGAAATCGGGTTGCAGCGCGAGCAGCTGCAGAAAGTACACGTGGGCGGTGTCGTCGTCGCCGAGGCTGGCGTGGGCGATGGCCAACAACCGCAAAAACTCGCGCCGCTCTTCGGGGGGCAAGCGCTGGTCGACAGCGGGAGCGCTGCACTCGCGCAGCATGCCTTCGAAGTCGAAGTTGGCCTCGAGGTCGCGGCACTGTTCGAGCGGCGTCTTCTTTGCCGCGGGCGCGGCCTTGCGACGCCGCGCTTGGACGTCGTGGCCCGCCAATGGCATGGCGGCGACGAGCAGCGCAACGGCCAGCGTCAAGGTGCGAAAAGGGGCGCGGGTCATGGGCAACTCCGCAGGGTGGACGTGTCGTCGGCGGCGAGGGCCACGCAGGTGTCTGCGCACAGGCCCGACGTGGAGTCGCACAGGGGAGACGTCGCGATCACCACTTCACAGCTGGTGGTGGAGTCAACGCCGCCGCGGGTGACGGTGGTGGAGCATCCGGGGGCGACGAGGGACCCATCTTGCGCCGCGAACGTGCCGGAGCACACGCCGTTGACGTCGTTGGGCTCGGCCCGCGCGGCCGCAATGGTGAACGCGTCGAGGGTGGCGGTGGCGCCGTCATCGAAGGTGAAGGCCAGCGCCACATCGCAATCGGTGGTGGTGGCGGTGGCGGTGCCTTCGAGGGTTTCGCCGCCGTTGCAGGCGAGGTGGGCGTTGAAGGTGCCGGTGAGGCGTTGGCAGGTGGGCGCGTAGGTGCACAGCCCTTCTTCGCAAACGCCATCTTGGCCGCAGTCGCCGTTGCCCGTGCATCCCTCGTCGGTGGCTTGGCCGCAGGTGCCGCTTTCACAGACCATCAGTCGGCCGTCCTCGATGGGGCAGTCAAAGTCGACGGTGCAATCGGGCCGTGGACAAGCCGTCAGCGACATCAGCAACCCAAAGGCCAGCGCAAGTTTTGCTGCGCCGCATGCCGCCGTCGTCTGAGACGGGCGAGCACCAGGCCGCGACGTGGGGTTGCAGCGGGCTTGACCCAGCGAACAGAAAGGGGGCGTTTGGCCGAGAGCACCTGACATGACGCACAGATAGCAGATCGCCCAGGCGCAAATCACGTTTGTGAACGGGCTTTCGTTGTTTTCGAGGCAAGGCGGCCTGGCCCTCGGCCGAACACGGAGATCGGGCAATCAGCCGACGGACAGGGAACGGATGTCAATGTCGCTGCAGTGCGACACGAACCCACATGAACGGCGCCGCTGGGCGACGAGAAAAACCGCAAACAGGCGTCACACTCTGGCGCAATTTGCTGAAGTTTTGGGAACGAGCAACCTGTGGAGTATTTTCGGTACGATCGTCTGACGCAGTGGCTGGGCCACTGAGGGATCGCATTGTGGACAGCTGTGCTGCTTGCGGAGAACCACAGACGAACGGTGTCCCCACTGGTGTTCTGCCATTTGGGGTGTGGGATTTGGGCGGCTGCCTGTAGGATCTTTTGTGGACCGTGAGCGTGGCTCACATCTGGACTTCGGATGACGCTGTTTGGCGAATACGAACTGCTGGAAAAGATCGCGGAAGGCGGAATGGCCGAGATCTTTTTGGCGCGCCAGTCGGGCTCCGGCATGGGGTTCGGCCGGCCTGTCGTCGTCAAACGCATGTTGCCGGAGCTGGGTGTTCGCAAAGACTTCGTGCAGATGTTTCTCGACGAAGGACGTCTCGCCGCCAACATCACCCACCCGAACGTGGTGCAGGTCTTCAACCTCGGCGAAGTCGACGGCGCCTACTTCATGGCCATGGAGCTCGTCGACGGCCCCCACCTCGGCGCGCTCTTCGCCCACTCCCTGCGGTCACGCAAACCGCTGCCCATTGAGTTTTGCGTTTACGCCGTCGCCCGCGCGGCCGACGGGCTGCACTACGCCCACGATTTGCGCGATCAGGCCAGCGGCCAACAGCTGAACATCGTGCACCGCGACATCAGCCCGCAAAACATCTTGGTGAGCAAACACGGCGACGTGAAGGTCACCGACTTCGGGGTGGCGAAGGCGTCGACGCAAGAGGCGAAAACCCGCACAGGCGTCATCAAGGGCAAGGTCTCCTACATGTCGCCTGAGCAATGTCTCGGCGAAGACCTCGACCGCCGCACCGACGTGTTTGCCCTCGGGGTGGTGCTCTACGAGCTGCTCACCCGTCGTCGTCTCTTTCGAGAGAAGAGCGACCTGCTGACCATGCAGCGCATCACCACCGAGGTCATCAAACCTCCGTCACAGCTCAACCCCAAGGGCATTGACGACGAGCTCGACCGCATTTGCGCTGAAGCATTGGCCCGCCCGCGAGAAGAACGGTTCGCCACCGCCGCCGAACTCAGTGAAGCCCTCGACGTGTGGTTGGCGTTGCGGGGGCATGGCGATTGCCACGGCAAGATGGCGCGGTGGATGGAAGAGAACGCGTCTGACCTCGGCGTGGGCGAACCCGATCCCGGCTCCTACTCTGGCTCCGACCTCAAAGTCATGGGCACGGGGTCGGCGGTGAAAGAGCTGTCAGACAGCCGCTCGTCGCCCAACGTTGAGATGGCGGCGTCCTTCGACAGCGGCGCACCCGACACGGTGTCGACGCCAGCGTTGAACCCTGCCTTGACCGTGCCCAACGACGACGCTGCGACGATGGCGATGTCCATCTCGGAGCTGGGCGAAGACGGCGTCATTCCGACCGAGCAAGCCGACGGCGACGCGGCGACGTTGGCGCTGTCTCCCTCGCAGCTCGACGGAATGGTGCAAGCGTCGTTTGACGACACCGACGTCAATCCATCGTCTGACGACGACGCAGACGCGTTGGCAACGCCGCCGGTCAAGCCAAAGCAAGGGCTGCCCTTGGCGGCCATGGGCGGCATCTTCGGCGTCTTCTTTGTGTTGGTGTTGGTGGTGGCGTTTGCGCTTTCTGGCGACGACGACGACAAAGCCCCCAAAGACGGCGCCGAAGGCGGGCCCGAAGTCGCCGTGAAGGTCGGCGAGGGCAAAGAAGCAAACGGCTCGGCCCAGACGCCAGAAGACGCGGCGAAACCGCCGCCCGCCGGTGAGACCGAGAAGACCCCTCCCGACACCAAGCCCGAGCCGACGCCCGAACCAACGCCGAAAGAGACGGCGCCGGAGTCGACGCCTCCAGAGCAGAAGCCTCCAGAGCAAAAGCCCGAGCAGCCGCCGGAGCCAAAGCCCGAGGCCACGCCGCCTGGCACCAAGCCGAAGCCTCGCAAACCGCGCAAGCCGAAGCGTCCCGTCGTCACCCGTGGGCCGGCGAAGCTGACGGTGTACTCGCGACCTTGGGTGAACGTCTCTGTGGGTGGCAAGAAGCTGGGGCCGACGCCCGCCGTGGAGAAGACGGTGACGACGTCGGGGCGGGTGAATGTGCGCCTGTCGAACCCCGACCTCGGGTTGAATTTGTCGACGGGGGTGTCGCTGAAGAAGGGCACCTCGATGCAGCTCAATCTCAACTTCGAGAAGAAGGGCGGCAAGTGGGTCATCAAGTCGAAGCGGCTGGTGGCGCGCTGACGCCCTCCGTCGTCGACGACGTCACCCGTGCAGCATCAGCCACAAGCCGCGGCCGCTGAACAACACGCCAAAGAGAAGCAACAACCCCACCGACAAGGGTCGGGTGTTGCGCTCGAGAAAGGCGCGCAAACGACGCAACGCTTGTTGGGAGCGTCGGCCCACCACCACGTCGACGAGGATGGGGCCCAAGATGCACATCAAGAATGCCACCACCGTCACCGTGACGACGGCGTGCGCCTGCATCGCGGGGAGTTGGCCGTCGGCCACCACGGCCACCGCCGCGAACAACAGCGACAGGTTCTTGAAGTTGAAGCAGCCGACAAATGCGCCAAACGCATAGAGCTTGAGAGGGCCCGCCTCGTCGAGGGCGGAGAAGAACTTGGGGCGGCGGGGAGGGCCGTCATCCTGGCGGGTCTTGAGGGAGGTGACGACGGCGAGCGCCAAAAACACCACACCGAGCACCAACGGCGCGAGGCCGGGGCGCGCGGAGGACGACGACGAGCGGTGCTGCACCACGAGCGCGCCATGCGCGACGACGTGAAACACCGTCGACATGCCGGCGTAGTAGGCAAGGGCTTTTCGGCGGCCGCCTTCGGTGCTGAGCAAGATGAGCGTCAGCAGCCACTGCCCGACCGACAGGATGCCGCCGGTGGCGAGTCCCAAACTTTGCAGCAACACGGCGACCACCACTGCAGCCTACAGCGCGGGAAGCGGTGGCGTCGACGACAGAAGCCGGCGTCGGAGCGTCATTCCATGAGGAGGATCACGGCGACGACGGCGCCGATGCCCAAGAACATCAACAGCATGGCGGCGATGAGGGCCAGTTCGACGGCGCCGAGCTTTTTGCCTTTGGGCGCGTCTTCTTCGTCGTCGTTTTCGCCGTCTTCGCCTTCGCCTTCGCCGTCGCCGTCTTCACCCTCGCCATCGGGGCCTTCGCCTTCGCCGTCGGGCACTGGGGCATCGCCCTCTTCATCGGGGCCGGCGCCGAGCACGGGGGCTTCGACCTCTTCTTCTTCGTCGTCGGGCGGGGCGACCTCCTCTTCTTCCATCTCTGTTTCTTCAGAGGCGAAGGCGGGGATGTCGTCGAGCTTGCCGAGGAATTTGGCGGAGGGGTCGATGAACGTCAGCCGGACCGCGCCAAGAATGATCTCGTCGCTGTCGCGCAGCGAAGCCATCTTGTTGATCTTCTTGTCGTTGATGACGACGCCGTTTTTGCTGCCGAGGTCTTCGACGGTGATGTCTTTCCAGTCGCGACGAACGACGGCGTGCTTGCGGCTGATGTTGGCGTCATTGATCTGAAAGTCGGCGTCGACACCGCGGCCGACCACGGCTTCTGAAAGCTCGGGTGGAATGTCGAACTTGTTGCCCTCGTCGGGGCCGTTCATCACCAGCAGATAGGGTGTTTCTTCGTCGCCGATGGTGGCGAGGACCTCCTCGACCATGCGGCGGGCCAGGGCCTCGGTGTGTTCGGCGGAGTAGTCGTTGCTGACCCCGTCGGCCGTCGACGAGAAGGTGATCTTGAAGTGCACCACCTCGATGGTGTCGCCGTTGCGCAGCAGCTTTTTGCCGCCTTGGCCGAGGGGCTTGCCGTTGTGCGAGGTGCCGTGGGTCGAGCGCAGGTCTTCGATGAACCACTCGCCGCCTTCGCTGTAGATGCGGGCGTGGTTGCGGCTCACCGTCGACAACGGGATTTGGATGTCGTTGTCTTCTTCGCGGCCCATGGTGATGGTGAGCTGGTCGAATTCATATTCGAATTCACGGGGATCCTTCCCCGGAATCTCCATGACCACACTCAGCACCACGCTCATGCCACGCGCTCCCTCGACGACGATCCCGACGTTAGCCGACCCCTTCGTCTGCCGCCAAATTCGCCGCTGTAGGGGGGAAGGGCAAGTTCTTCAACCGCTTGCGCGCAGGAGTCCGCCAGCTGTCGGCATGGACGGCGCGCCAGCCTGGGACGCGACTCTGCGCGTGTCGACGACATTTGTGTCTGATGTCGTCTCACAAAAGGTGTGAGGACGTACACACGGCGCCCTGTTCACACTTGTCGGACAACACAATGTGGAACACATTCCGCAAATGAAACGCATTCGATGTGGGGCAATGTGCCCCGTTTTTGCCGCCATCAGTCTGACTTTGGGCTGTCCGCCCCCCGACACCACGCCTCCGCCCATGCCGACCCCGACGCCAAGCCCTGAGGTGGACGGTGGCGAAGACGGTGGACGAGCCGACGCTGGCAGCCCCGATGGCGGCACCGACGGTGGGTCGCCAGATGGCGGACCTGTCGACGGCGGGCTGGGCGACGGTGGCTGGCGCGATGGCGGTTCGCTCGATGGCGGAGACGACATCGACGGTGGCGTCGATGGCGGAATCGTGCTGCCTGCACCAACGGTGCAAGCGTGGTGCAACGCGGCGGCCGTGCGCGTCGACGTCGACGGCGCGTGGCGCTTGTTGCAGGTGACTCCCACTGCTGCCGGCGTCGCTGTGCGGTTTGCCAACGGTGTCGACGTCGTCGGCTTCGCCGACTCCCATGCGGGATGGACGTCGAACAGCACTTTGGTGTCGCTGCAAACGTTGTGGGCGTTGCCTGCGGACGTGGCCGCCAACGTCGACGGGGTTTTGGTGCGCGCCTTCGACGACGACGGCGCTTCGACAGAGATCACCGCAGCATCGTGTCTGCCGGCAACGGAGGCGGACGACGGCGACGCCTGTGACGCACAAGGATTGGTGTCGGCGTGTGCCGAGGGGCTGCACTGTTTGTCGACGACGATGACCTGTGGTGCCCAGCAGCCGCCGGCGGTGCACACCGTCGAGGCCTATCACAGCCACGAGCGCCACATGTTGGGGGTGTACGTCGTCGTCGTTGACGATGGGGATGCAGGCGTGCCCCTCGGAGACATCGAAGTCGACTTTCTCGACGACGATGGCGACGTGGTCGTCGACGTTTTCGGCTGGCCACGCGTGCTCGACGTGGATGCTGCCTGGCAGCCCGCGGCGTCGAGCTTTGTGGAGACGCGCGCTGCGTTCGACCTCGGCGACACGCCGTTGCCGTTGAACACCACAGAGGCGCGCGTGCGGGTGGCCACCGTCGACGGCGTGTTGTCGTCGTCGACGACGGTGACGCTGCAGCTGCCATCGGTTCTGCCGCCAGACGCGCCGTGCGACGTGGGCGAGGCCTTTGCCCATTGTCCGTCGACGCAAGTGTGCGTTGACGCCATGCCTTTTGCCCAATGCACTGCCGAATGAGGGGAATGACCATGCGAACCATGAACACGAGCAACATGTGGTGGGCTCCCGCGGTGTTGGCCGCGTTGACGTCGACAACGGCGGCGGCGCAGTGGGACATCCAGCCGGAGATTCCCGACTGGCGCCCTGATTTTCGCGCCGGTGCGTTGGGCAGCCAGGGGTCGTCGACGGCAGACCCCGAAGACACATGCCCGGCGGCGTCGATCACGGCGGCCGACTGCATGAATCCGTTGTTTTTGCAGAGTGCCTGCGCAGAGGCGCAAGCCGACCACCTGACGTCGTTTTGCCCGACGGTGGCGGAGGCGGCGCAAGAGGCTGCGCACGAGCAGATTCCGCTGCAAACGTTGGCCAACGTGGCGTTGACGGGCACGACGCAAGGCCGCCTGTTTTTGGCGGAGACCCTCGTCGACGGCACCCTAAGCGGCGTGACATTGGCGGGCGGGACGCACCTGGGCAGTGAGACGTCACACTATGACACCAACTGCGCCGTGCAGAGTTGCGACGAGTACGTCTACGAGAAGTACTTCGACTACGAGCGGTTTCGTCGGGCGAACTTGGCGCTCGGTGACGACGTGCAGGCGGCCTTCGCGCACATCTACAGCGCCGAAGGCATCGCCGGACGTCAGCTGCAAGACTTCGATCGCACCCGTGACATTGGGGGCGTCGTCACCAGCCGTCATGCCGACACGCAAAACGCGTACGCGGCGTTTCGCGACATGCCGTTGTTTGAGGATTGGTGGGGCGTGTACTCGGTCGGGGGCCTGCCCGGCATGGACGTCAACGGACCGGGCGTCGACGACGATGTGGGGTGCACTGTCGAAGACGACGGCACGGTGCGCTGTCCGCAGGAGCACCTGGCGGCAGTGGTGCGCATCAACCAATTTGTGCTGCCCTACGACGTCGACATTGTCGAGAAGCTGGCGGCGATTCCGTCGAACATGTGGCCGCCGGAGAACGTCGACGTCTTCGATTGGCACCAACAACAAGCCGCCCTTCTCGACGAGGGGGGGATGGACCTGGCGATGCAACTGCAGGTGGAGCAGGAGCGGTTTCGCCGCAGCGCCCGTCTGCACAACGAGTTGCGCGACCGCATCGCCAACCTCATCCTCAACGTCCGCTTTCATCGGCAGAACCCGAACGCCCCCGGCTTCGACGCCCACGCAGACAACGATGCCGTTCGCCGTCTGCAAGACGTCGTCGTCGCCTACCGCCGCAACCTCGTCGACGTGTTCTTGCAGCTGCAAGCGGCCAACCGCTACGGCTGCCTCGAAGGAGGGGTGACGCCATGCGATTGGTCGCCGCAATGGCTCGTCGACGACGTGCGCGACCAATTCGCCGCAGAGCGCGCGGCTGATTTTCACAACTGCCAAGAACACACCAACGACGCGTTTGGCTACGTCGGGCCCAACGCGCAGGGAGGCGCCCACTGGTTGCAAGAGCAGGCCGAAACCATGGACGACAGCTTTTGCGTGGGGTCGACGTTCACCCCGGGTGGACCTCGCTGCAGGCTCACCGACAACTACGGCAAGACCTGGCGCACCGTCGAGGACTACTTCGTCACCGTCACCCGCTGGAAAGAGAGCTTGGAGCTGCCCATCGATCCCGAAACCGGCAAGCCGTTGATGACGCTGTCGAAGAGCGACGTGTCGACGTTGGGCAACGCCGAGTTTGGGGCGTTCATCAGCTACGGGTTTTCGTGGACGACGCTGCCGAGCGCCCTGTCGACGGGGGGCGCGCAAACCCCACGTGGGACTGGCGTCGACACCTGCAGCCTCGGCATCGGCGTGGGCGCGAACATGGAGGCAAACGTCACGGCCTTTGGCTACGAGATGTCGGACTTGTTTGGGGGAGCAGCGAGCCTGGTGTCGTTGGAATCGTCGGTGACGCAAACCAGTGCTGGCGTCGACCCCGACGTCGATTTCGAAGTTCTGGGGATTCCGGTGGCGGTCGACGGGCGCGAGTCGTCGAACGGACTGCAGTTCAACTTGGTGCAGCGGGCCACCAACGCGACCGAGGGCCATCCGACGGCGTTTCAAGACGACTACCTGACGTGGGTGGGCTCCATCCCCTTCACGTTGTCGGCGGGCATTTCGGGCGAGGCCGGCGTGGTCTTCACGATGCGAACGTCGTCGACGGAGTGCAGCGGCGACGACGACATTCGGGTCGAGGCCCATGTCAACGTGGAGCCGTTCGCCGCCATCGACGCCTTCGCCAGCATCGCCTTGGGGGTTCCTGGACTGTCGTTGGGGGTGCGCACCGACCTCACGCTGGTGCAGGCATCATTGCCTTTCTCGACGACGGCGGTGCTGGACTCGCACCCAGACGAAGACCGCTACGACATCGAGTTGGATCTGCCGCTGCGTTTGGAGCTGCTGAAGGGCAGCGTGTCGTTGCAGGCGGAGGCGCTGTTCAAGACGTGGCGCAAGCGTCTTGTCAGCTGGCCCGGCCTCACCATCGAAGAACCGCTGTTCGCCCAGACCTACCACCTGCCACTCGGCGTCATGTTGGGGTCGGCCGACGAAGACACCGGGCGTCGGCCAGCGGACTCGTGGTCGACGGGGCAGGCGTGTGCCATGCCGCCGAGCATTCCGTCGCCCGCATTCTACGTGCCGTTTGACGACGTCACGCTGCAGGTGGGCGCACCCGTCGACGTGGTGTCTGGGAATGCACTGGCCGAGGTCACCGCCGGCACGGTGGGACTTGCCGGCGTGCGGGGCCAGGCGATGCGCCTGGCGGGGGGCGCGTATGCGGCGACGGGCCCTGCGAATCCCCGCAGCTGGAGTGTGTGGGTCAAAGGGGACGACACCGCCACCCCCGGCAACGTCGTCACCTTGGGGCAGGGCCTCGCCCTCACGGTCACCGACACCCAGCCTCGCAAGTTGCGCATGAATGGCACTTGTGCGGTGCACACCCCTCGTGTCGACCTCCTCGACGACGAATGGCACTTGGTGTCGTTGTCTTGGGACAGCGACGCCGATGTGTTCGACCTCTACGTCGACGGCGAAAAACACCGGCGCCAGGGCACCGGTTGCAACGCAGGGGCCAGCACGCTGTACGCCATCGGTGGCGTCGGCTCGGCCAACGTGGTCGTCGACGACATCGCGGTGTGGACGGAGACCCTCGACCAGCGGGTGTGGGCAGAAGAATACGCTCGCGGGCGCGCGGGACGTCCGATGGAAGGCCACGACGACACCGCTCCACTTCTGCCGATGGGGCTCCTGGCGCGCCAAGGGCAGGCGTCGGCGTTGTTGTCTTGGGTGAACCCACCGTCGTTCGGCCAGTCGGGCGGCTATTTCTTGGTGCGGGTGTACGGCAGCGACGAGGGCGTGCCGACGCCGCTGCATCCTGGCCGCCACATCTACACGGGCACAGAGACGGCGACGACGCGGCGCGACCTGGCCGTCGGCAGCACCTGGCATTTTCGCTTGGTGGGCGTGCAACACGACGGCACCGAGGTGTGGGGCGAGTCGGTCTCGGTCGACATCGTCGACTTGCCACCCGAGCCGGTGCGCGAGCTGACAGCGACCTCGACGCCGACCTCGGTGCGGCTGCATTGGCAGGCGCCCGCGACGACATTCGTCGACCACTACGTCGTCGTCGCCAAGCGTGGTGCAGTGCCGCAAGACCGCTTTGATGGCACTGAAGTGCACGAAAGCGGCGCCACCGACATGGTGTTCACCGACGTGGAGCGGGGCGACACGTGGGGCTTCGCCGTCTACACCGTCGACTTGAACGGCCCGTGGTCTGCAGCGTCGACGAGGTTGACGGTGATCCCCAACAGCGCCGACCCCGTCGTCGCCGACCCCGGTGTGTTGGACGCGTTCACCGCCACGGCACAGCCGGGCGCGGTGCTCCTGTCGTGGACATCGTCTGGCACCGCCGACGCATTCTACGAGGTGGTGGTGTCGTCGAGGGCGGGGCCGCCCCGTCACTGGCGAGAGGTGGCGACCTACACGTCGACGACGGTGACCGACCTGACCCCTGGCATCCCCTACGCGTTCATGGTGCGCGCCGTGAACCACGCAGGCGTGGGCGGTGGATGGGTGTCGGCACTCGGCACGCCGGATGAGACGTTGCCCACGGCAGTGCGCAACCTGCAAGCCGTCCTCGTCGACGGCGAGGTGACGTTGTCGTGGGAGGCGCCCGAAAACGCGCCGTTTGCCACATATGAAGTGCGCGCCGTGTCGAACGGGACGAACTACGCGGGGGGACGCGTCGTCGTCGACGGCGTGGTGACGACGGTGACAGACGTGCCACCCGCACTCGACATCGCCCAGACCTATGCCGTGCGGGCCCGTCGCGTGCCCTATGCGTCGCCATGGAAAGCGGTGGACGTGACGCTCCCGCCGACGCCAACGCCCGTCGACGTCGAGCACTACGTGGTGTTCGGCTTGCGGTCGTTGTACCTGCCGTTGCCCGACGGTCTCGACGCTGCGACGTCCACCTGGTCGCGCAGCAGTGGCCCCTCGGGGCGGGTGAGTCGACTGGCCGATGGCGGCGCGCGTGCCCTGGGCGACGACACCCGTTGGCGCGTGGTGGTGGAGGTCAGCGATGACAGCGCCGCCCGCACCGTCGTCGTCGATGGCTACCCTCGGCCGACGACGCCGGCAGCACACAACACGCCCGACGTCGTGCGCGTGCTCGAGTCGACCGAGCCAGCAGGCAACCACTACGCCCACCCCGTCCGCGTCGGCGACTACCTCGTCACCATCCGCGACTCGGCCTTCGGCGCCTATGCACGGGTGTTTGACGCCGACACGCTGGAGCTCATGGCGTCGACCCGCTGGAACGACGAAGGCTTCATTGTCGATGACACACGCCTGCTCCCACGCAACGTCGACACCGACGCTCTCGACATTGACGTGCTCGTGCGAGAGGGCGCCGACGCCGCGGCCATCTACAACGGTGACCTCCCCAAAGAGGCCTACCGGCACGCCCGACAGGGGTGGCTGGTCGAGCGGCGGGTGTCGAACAACACCCTCTACCGTCGACGCTGGCGCAACGACTTTCCCGCCTACGGCGACAACGGCGCCTTCGCCGTCGACGGTGTGTTTCGTGGGGCATGGTCGTTGGGCGACGGCCGCGTGGCGCTGCACCGGCAGAACCTCGACGGCGTCACCGAAGAACTGCTGGTGTTGGAGGAGGGCCTCACCCCGACGGATCTCGTCGTCGCCGACACCTTCGACATCTCCGCAGCTGTGGCCCAGGCCAACATCACCAACTGGCCAGGGGACGACCTTCCGAGCACGTTCTACCCACAGACGCTCCCCGCGAACGCCGACTTCGTGGTGTCGACGGCCGATGAAGACACCGTCGGCATGGTGTTGGGCCCTCGCAGTGGCCCTCGCACGTTCATCGCGGTGTCGACGTCAGACGGCAGCACAACTGTGGAGACGTTGGAGACCGCAGGGGCGGTGTGGATGCCGACGCCACGCGATGCGTTCATGCGAGAGGGGGGCCACGACTCGGTCGTCGCCTTCGACGGCCGGGCCATGGCGCCGACCTACAACCGCGAAGGGCACTTTCACCCCACCGTGCAAGGCGCTCTCGACGACGACGTGCTCTGGGTCGGGGGATTCGGCAGCGCGATGGGCATCCCCCTCGACGTGGACGGGCTCGACCCCAAAGAGATGCCCGTTCCCTTCGCCGTCATCGACATGCACGGCGCCGATGGCGCATTGGCGCTGGTGCTCGACGAGGGAACACAGACCTACGACAGCGGCGACTGGGTGCGCGACCGCACCGTCGCCTGGCACGACACCGTCAATGAGCAGTCGGTGTCGTCGAGAATCAACGACATGGGACTGCGCTCTGCCATCCCCCAGTCGAACAGCGCGATGACATGCTTTGCGCTGCTCGACGACGCCTTCGTCGGGGTCGTGCAAGACACCAGCGGCAGCTTGATGAGCAGCGTGGAGGCGTTTGAAGGCCAGCAGCTCGACACCGCCTCGTCATCGACGGTGTCGGGCATGGGTGCCTGTCGCGGCATGGTCGACAACGATGCGCGCGCCTACGTCTTCGACGACGAGGGCACGTTCTTTGCCATCGACGTCGATGGCGCGACCTCCGTTGCGCAGCAGAGCACGAGCCCGCTGACGTTGCACGCCAGCAGCGACCCCGATGAGTGGCGCGTGCATCTCGACGACGAGGCGGGGCTGTTGTTTGCGACGTTCAACGGCAGAGATGGATGGGCGGTGGCGTCGACGTCCGACCTCGGGTTGCGTTGGCTGGCGGCCGCCGACGTGGCGAGCCGCTACGATGTGCAGTCGTTCTTGGTGTCGGATGGCGCCCTGTATTTTCGGTATGGCCAGTCGTACCAGACGCCACGCCTTGCCCAGATGTGGCCGCAAGAAGAAGTGCTCGACGAACCCGTCGATTCGGCCTTCTTGCTGGCGAGCCGCAACCAAGTCGTCAAAGGCGTCGGCACTGTGCAAATCGACCCCAACGGCATTGCCATTGCGGATGGCCCCCGGCGGATGACCGTGGTGCGTCCGCCGGTCGTCGTCGACGACGGTCTCGTCGACAACGCACAAGCGTTGACGGCGGGGGCGCAGGTGGCGTTCGACGGCGAGACGTTGTGGATGCAGCCCGACGACGCCAGCACGCCGCTGCACGGCATTCCATGGCCGCTGCTGTCCATCGACGAGGTCACGGTCGACGGTGACGCTGTGGAGACCGTGCGCTTGGGGCAGTCGACTGTGGTTCGCATGCAGCAAGGAGCAGAGCTCGCGGTGACGCTCTCCCGGTCGCCAGACCCTTGGGTGTTGGCGGCGAGCGAGCGGTGCGCCGTGCCCGACGGGTCGTTCGTCGGCAGCTGCAGCGTCGACCAAGGCGTGTTGCATGCGACGCCGACTGCGGCAGGCTTCTTTGCCGTGGACTACGTCTTGAGCCACGCCCGGCTGGTGCACGCTGAGCGCATCTACATTGAGGTCATGCCTTGAAGCAGCACCTGTCTCCGCATGTGGTCGTAGGCGCCCTCGTGGTGGCCGTCGCTGCGGCCGTGTTTCTGTGGCCGTCGTCGTCGCCGACGGTGTCGTCGTCGCCGTCGGTGTCAGAGACGTCGCCACCGTCGGCGCCCACATCAGGCAATGGCGCGGCCTCCGTCGCCGAGCGGGTGCATCTGGCGTGGACGTCGTCGTCGACGTTTCAAAGTGGCGACGGCCTGCGTCGCTCGCGCGCCGACATCCGAGTGGTCGTCTCCCGGCCGTCTCCGACTGCGCAGTGGACCCTCGACGAGGTCGAGCACTGCAGCATCGCCGTCACCGGCGTCGACGCCAGCGGGCTGTGTGCGCAGGTGGCGCCCGGTGCCAATGCCCACGCTGCGGCGTCTCCCTTGTCACCGGCACTGCAGTTGTGGGCTGCGACGCCGAGCAACGGTGAAGTGACGACGACGTTGGGGGTCTACGACGCGTCCCTGTCTCCCGACGGCTGGCGGGCGACGGGCAAAGGCCGGCACCCGCTTTGGACAAGGGTCGCCTACGCCGGACAAGCCCACTGGCGAAGGGCAGGCGGCGTACGTCTGGGGCAGGCAACGGAGTCCGTACGCAGCCTCGATGACGCCCAGCACGTCGACAACAAGCTCGTCGTCGCCCCAGCTGCGCCTGCGGTGTCCACATCGACGAGTGCCAGCCGTCCTCCGCCGTCTTCGACCGCCGCCGCAGCCGCCCGCGGCATGGTGCAACTGGCGGTGCGTGCCACCAAGCCCGACAAAGACCTCGTCTGGCAATTGGCGGAGCAGCTGCGGGTGCAACCGGCGTCGGCGTCGGCGTTGGCCGAGGCGGCTGCCGATGGCCAGACCACCGACGTGGGGCGGCGCATGGTGCTCGACGTGCTCGCCCAAGGGGGCACCAAAGCCTCCGCCGATGCCTTGGCTGCTGCACTGGCCTCGGCGGCGGTGACGTCGTCATCGGAGTACGCTCTGCTGCTGCAGCGGGCGTCATTGACCCAGGCGCCGTCGTCGTCGTTGGTCGACGTGGTGGCGGCATCGACCGCGACGAAGCCTGCGGCCTACGCGCTCGGCGCCATGGCGCAACACGCCCATCGGGCGGGCGATGACGACGTGCATGAAGCCGCGAAGACCGCCCTCGACGCCATCAAGGGCGACCTGGAGCCCGCCGACGCAGCCATCGCAGAAGGCACCGCAGGCGCGCCCGACGACGTTGACACCGAGGCACACCTGTTGGCGCTTCTCGGCGACGGCAACGCGGCCGTCCGTCGCGGGGCGCTCATCGGCCTGCGGGCGTATCCGTCTGAAGCGGTGACCCAAGGGCATTTGCGTGCGCTGTCGGACGCCCATCGCAGTGTGCAACGGGCAAGCCTGCAAGGTCTCATGCGACGCCCGTTGTCGGAGTTGCATCTGAGAGCGGTGGCGTCGGCCTACGACGACAACGCCTTTGCCCCCGACCAACACAACGTCTTGGTGACTCTGCTGCAGCGGTTCTCGTCGTCGTCGGCTGCGGCGCGGGTGTTGCTGCACCTGCAGACGAATTCGCCCGACCCCGGCGTGCGCCAGAGGCTCAGAGCCAGCAAACGTTGAGCCTCGGCGACTACGACGACAGCGCCGCCAACCGGTCGGCGGCCTGTTGCAGCGTCGACATTTGTTTGCAGAACGCGAAGCGCACCAGGCGTTGCCCTTCAGCTTTGTCGTGGGCGTAAAACGCGCTCGGCGGAATGGCGGCCACCTTGTGTTCTGTCGTCAGCCACCGGCAGAACGCCACGTCGTCACCGTCGTACACGTTCGAGAAGTCGGCCAACACGAAGTAGGTGCCTTTGGGCACGGCGACGTTCAGCCCTGCTGCGCGCAGGGCGTCGAGCAAGAAGTCACGCCGCTCTTGGTAGTCGCGTCGCAACGTCGTGATGAAGCCGTCGTCGTCGTCACCTGCGAAATGCTGCAAAGCGTGGGCGATGGCGTGTTGCAACGGCGCGGCGCCCGCGTAGGTGAGAAACTGATGGGCGCTTTGCGCGGCGTTGACGAGAGGGGCGGGCCCCGTCGCCCAGCCGACCTTCCAGCCGGTGAAGCTCCACGTCTTGCCCGACGACGACAGCGTCAACGTGCGGTCGAACATGCCGTCGATGGTGGCCATCGGGGTGTGCTTCTCGCCGTCGTAGGTGAGGTGCTCATACACCTCGTCGGCGAGCACGTACGCGTCGTGCTGGTGGCACAGGCGGGCGATGACCCCGAGCTCGTCGTGCGAAAACACTTTGCCGGTGGGGTTGTGCGGCGTGTTGAGCACCACCAGCTTGGTCTTGTCTGAAAAAGCGTCGGCGAGGGCCTGCTCGTCGAGGGCGAAGTCGGGGAACTTCAACGTGACAAACTTGGGGGTGGCCCCGGCCACCGCACACATGGCGGGGTAGGAGTCGTAGAACGGCTCGAAGAGGATGACCTCGTCGCCTGGGTTCAACATGCCCAACAGCGAGGCGGCGATGCCTTCGGTGGCGCCGTTGAAGACGGTGACGCCCTGCAGGGGATCGATGTCGAGGCCGTAAAAGTCGGCTTGGTGGTGCGCGATGGCCTCGACGAGGGGGAGGACGCCCCGGCTGCGCGCATATTGGTTCTTGCCGTGGCGCAAGGCGTCGACGGCGGCGTCGACAATGGCCGGCGGGCCCTCAAAGTCGGGGAACCCTTGCGAAAGATTGATGGCGCCGACGTCGGCGGCCAGCTGGCTCATCTGCGCAAACACGCTGGTGCCAAACGACGACAGGGCTTGAGAGGGGGCAAACGACATGGGGCACTCCAGGCAAGGGGCGCACCCTACCACCCGGTGGCCTGGGGCGTGTGGCGTCTTTCAGGCATAAAAAAAGCCCGCACCTTGGGGGGGAGGTGGGCGGGCACATCCACGCGGCCTTGGGGGGCTGCCGACGTGAACACCCATGACAATACAAGCTCCGTGCCAGGTCTCCAGACGGCGGCGCGAAGCGCAATTTGAAACGCATCTTGGGGTGTCGGCAACGCATATAAACACTTCTTCAGTGAAATGTCTTCACTTACAGCTACTTACAGTTGTGGTTTGTGTGCCATAGACGTGGTTTTTCTTCAGCATGGATTTCATGAATTCCACGCCCGAAGCCGCTGTCGTGGGCTGTGTTTGAGGTACGCATCGGTGAACGGCTGCGTCACATGAAGGGGTCGGCGCCATCCATCGCGACATTCCTTGGGGTCATCGATGGAGGCGCAGGCGGCCAAACTGGCGTTGGCCTTGAGACCTCCCTGCCTGACATTGCGGGGCCCAAACGCAAAACGGCGCCTCCAATGAAGGCGCCGTTGCGAATGAGGTGGGCGAGGCGTTTACAGCTCGAACACCAGAAGCTGCAGCACCCGCTCCATGTCGAGGTTGATGCCCGGCTCTTGGTGAAACGACGTGAACACCACGCTGCCCTCGCCGTGGTTGAAGCTCACGGTGTGGGGCACGTTGTTCAGCGTCTGATCTGAGTACGAGATGGGAAGCCCGGTGGTGATGCCAAAGAACGTCACCAGCTGCACGTCGGCGTTGCCACGGATGAACACGCGCACGTCGGAGGCGACGCTGCGCATCACCGCCCACGCCGACAGCGGGTAGTGCAGTTCGATGGAGTTGGTGCCCATGGCCGTCGCCAACGCGAGGTCGGTGATCTGCGCGGGAACGGCCTCCATCACGTGTCCGAACTGCGCGCGTTGCGGCGCCGGCAAGTCGTCGTGCAAGAACTCGATCTTCTCCGGAAAGGCCTGCTCGACGATGTCGTACGCCTGGTCAGACGCGTACACGCTGCCGCCCGCCTCGACGAAGGCGCGGAGGTTGTCTTTCATGACCTGGCTGTTGAGGTAGTCGGCTTCGAGCGCGGCCGCGCCACAGTTGAAGAACACGATGTCATACTGGCTGAGCACTTCGTAGTCGGTGAGCAGCGCAGCGTGGCCCCCGTTGGCGGGGTAGTCGGTGATGGTGGCGGCGTCGATGCCCACGTTGAGGAGCACGGAGCGGACGTCGTCCCACTCGCCGGCGACGACCGCGATGCCGAGGTCTTGCTCCAGCTCGCATTGGTCTTCGGGGATTTCGGTGCGTTCGTCGCCAACGATGGTGATGTCGATGGTGGTGGTGAAACTGCCTTTGACGATGGTGAGGGTGTGCTCGCCTTCGGGGAGGTCTTCGAGGAGGTAGCGGCCTTCGCCGTTGGTCGACGTCGACAACACCGTGCCGTCTTCGAGGGTCACACTGACTTCGGCGTCGGCGAGCCAGGTCTCACCGTCGGGGGCGCAGACGCGGCCGGCGACTTCACCGGTGGCGGGCGGGGGCGGATCTGGCTGGGGCTCGGGTTGGGGGGGATCCGGCTCCGGTGGCGCTTCACACGTCTCGGGCGATTCGATTTCGGTGGTCTCGCCCTCGGCGACGACGACGTCGTGCTCGACGTAGAAGCTGCCGAGGCCTTGCACCTTCAGCACGTGGGTGCCGACGGGAACATTCTCCAACACAAAGCAGCCGTCTTCGTCGGTGCCGGTGACGAAGAGCTCGCCCTCGGCGCCGTTGATGAAGACGTTGCCTTCAGACACCCACTCAAAGCGCTCTTCGTCGCAGATGCAGCCGGCAACGTTGCCCAGCACGGGCGGCGGCGGCGGCGGTGGTGGGGGTGGAGGGCGGCAGTTGTCGTCGCCGATGGACAGCACGTCCGAGGAGGGGACCTCGATCTCAGTGAGGCGCTCTCCGTCGTCGGCGAGGATGCTGAGCGTGGCGTCACCGGCGGGAATGTCTTCGATGAGATAGGTGCCAAAGAGGTCGGTGGCGGCTTGATGCTGCTCGCCAATGCCGTCGGTGACCGTCACGCCGACGGCTTGCAGAGGCTGGCCGGTTTCGGCGCTGCACACGATGCCCTCGACGTCACCGGGGAGGAGATCGAGGTCGTCTTCACAGTTGCAGGCGCCCGCCAGGGCAAAGGCCAGGGTCGTGCCCCAAAGGGCAAACCGGCGAGGCTGCAGGGCAGCGGAGGTGAACGACGGGGAGATGGCCATGGGCGCTCCTCAATCCAAACGCCAAACGCAAAGGTGCGCTGGTGTGCAACAAAGTGCGGGAATGGCGGAGAATACCGGTCGAAGTCGGACTTGTGGAGTAGGGCGGATGTCCGATGGGGGAAATGGGAGCCGCTGATTGTTTATGCTGTTGAAATATAGGGGTATTTTCGGAAAGCGAAGGTTCGTTCGGCGGTTTTTGCATCCAATCCACGGCCGCGGCCGCCCCCCGGACAAAGCAGCAGCGGACGACGGCGATCATCGCTACAACCGTGCGGGTGGCTCTGCCACGACGTGTGCGCGCGTTCGCCTGGCGAATGTGCAGACGCCGTCGGCAGACGTTCCCAAGAGGCGAAGTCGTCTGCTATGACCGCTTCTTCTCATCGCGGCCGTCCTTCAGTTTGGGGGCGTCGGGCCGCTGTAAAAGGCGCAGCTTGCTGCGCGATCGGCCGATTCGGCCACGGATTTCTGCTCGAAGTGCCCTCATGCCCATGGCTGAGGCGTTGGTGACGCATGGCGACCAAACGTGAAGACTCCCCCCTGACATGCAGCTTCTGCGGCAAGAGCCAAAAAGAAGTGAAGAAGCTCGTCGCGGGGCCCAACGTGTACATCTGCGAAGAGTGCATCGGCCTGTGCAACGACATCATCGCCGAAGAGGTCGAAGTCGCTGAAGAGCAGCCGGGCAACCCGAGCATCTTGCGTCCGTCTGAAATCAAGGCCGTGCTCGACGAGTACATCGTGGGCCAAGACCGCGCCAAGAAGGTGCTCAGCGTCGCCGTGCACAACCACTACAAGCGCATCTTCACCCAGGTCGAAACCGACGACGTGGAGCTGCAAAAGTCGAACATCCTGCTCATCGGCCCCACCGGCTCGGGCAAGACGTTGTTGGCGCAAACCCTCGCCCGCCTGTTGAAGGTGCCGTTCACCATCGCCGACGCCACCTCGCTCACCGAAGCGGGCTACGTCGGTGAAGACGTTGAGAACATCATCGTCAACCTGCTCAACGCCGCCGACCAAGACATCGAGCGCGCCCAGCGTGGCATCGTGTACATCGACGAGATCGACAAGGTCACCCGCAAGGGCGAGAACCAGAGCATCACCCGCGACGTGTCGGGCGAAGGCGTGCAGCAGGCGCTGCTGAAGATCATCGAAGGCACGTCGTGCAACGTGCCTCCCAAGGGTGGACGCAAGCACCCCCAACAAGACTTCTTGCAGATCGACACCTCGCAGATCTTGTTCATCTGCGGCGGCGCCTTCAGCGGCCTCGAGAGCATCATCGAACAGCGCCTCGGCAAAAAGACCATGGGCTTTGGCGCAGCCGAGGCCACCAAGGGCAAAAAACGCCCAGGCGAACTGCTCAAAGAAGTGCAGCCCGAAGACCTGTTGCGCTTTGGCCTCATCCCCGAGTTCATCGGCCGTCTGCCCGTCGTCGCCACCCTCGAAGACCTCGATGAAGACGCCTTGGTGAACATCCTCACCGAACCGAAGAACGCGCTCACCAAGCAATACAAGCGCCTGTTTGACCTCGACGACGTGAGCCTGCGCTTCACCGAAGACGCCTTGTCGACGGTGGCCAAAGAAGCGCTGGCGCGCAAGACGGGCGCACGGGGGCTGCGGGGGATCCTCGAAGGCGCCATGCTCGACGTCATGTACGACATCCCCGGGCAAAAGGGCGCCAAAGAGGTGGTGGTCAACGCCCCCGCCGTGCTGAAAAAAGAGCCGCCTTTGGTGCTGATGCGCGGCGACGACGACGACGACGACGAGCCCGCGGCGAACGAAGAACGCAAAGAGCGCGGCCTCAGCGTTGAAACCAGCGAGGGGTAGCCCTCTGCTGCTGGTGGCCTGTCTCAGTTTTCGGCTGCCGGCGGACGAATCTCTTGTGATGCGGCCTGACCCGACTGTGAACGTTATGCTGCCCAACCCTCTTGAACCGCGCCTTGCCGACCGACGCAAAAACAGGTGACGCCCGCTATGAGCGACGACAACAACTCCAAAGACGACCCCCAAAGCGCCAGCAACGACGGCCCCACGATTCTGCCGCTGTTGCCGCTGCGCGACATCGTCATCTTCCCTGAGTCGCTGACCCCCCTGTTTGTGGGACGGCCGCGATCGGTCGCGGCGCTTGAAACGGCCATGAAGACCCAGGTGCCCGGCGCCGAGCGCCGCATCATCTTGTCGGCGCAACGCACGGCGCGCACCGAGGAGCCTGGGCCCGAAGACGTCTACGACATCTGCACCATCGGCGTGGTGAAGACGCTGCTGCTGTTGCAGAACAACATGATGAAGGTGTTGGTCGCAGGTGAGCAGCGTGCCCGCATCAAGCGCTTCATGGGCAAAGACGATTTGCCCGGCGGCGTGCCCGACGGATTGTCGACCGAGCCCTACATCGTCGAGGTGGAGCGGATCGCCGAGCCCATGGGGCTGTCGGAGACCGAAAAAGAGCCGTTGCTCACCGACTTGCAGCGCGTGTTCGAGGAGTACGCGCGGCTGTCGAAACGGGTGCAGGTTGAGGTGCCGCGCAACGTCGCCGAGATCACCGATCCGGTGCGTCGTGCCGACGTCATCGCGGGCTATGTGCCGCTGAAGTCGCTCGACAAGCAGAAGCTTCTCGAAGAGATGGACGTGCACAAGCGCGTCACCCGCCTCGTGGAGCTCGTCGACGCCGAGTGCGACATGCTCCGCATGCAGCGCAAAGTGCGCGGCCGGTTCAAAAAGCCGAGTGAGTTGCGGCAGCAAAATCCGCAGCAAGACAACAAGGGCGGCGGTGCCGACAACCCCGAAGAGCTGCAAGACGAGTTCAAGAACGAGCTGGCCGAGTTGGAGCGCCGTCTCGACGAGAAACCGCTGACGCAAGAGGCGCGGGAGCGCGTGGCGCGGGAGTTCAAGAAGCTCCGCATGATGAGCATGATGAGCGCTGAAGCGACGGTGGTGCGCAGCTACCTCGACTGGGTGGCCATGCTGCCGTGGGAGCAATACTCCGAAGACCCCATCGACATCGCCCAGGCGGAGCGGATTCTCGACGAAGACCACTACGGTCTCGACAAGGTGAAAGAGCGCATCTTGGAGCACCTCGCGGTGCAAAAGCTCGTCGACCGCATGCGCGGACCCATCTTGTGTTTGGTGGGCCCGCCCGGGGTGGGCAAGACGTCGTTGGCGAAGTCGATTGCCCGGGCCACCGGCCGCGAGTTTGTGCGGCTGTCGCTGGGCGGCGTGCGCGACGAGGCTGAGATTCGCGGCCACCGGCGCACCTACATCGGCGCGCTGCCGGGCAAGATCATCTCGTCGTTCAAGCGCGCGGGCACGTCGAACCCGGTGCTGTTGCTCGACGAGATCGACAAGATGTCGACCGACTTCAGAGGCGACCCTGCCGCCGCCATGCTGGAGGTGCTCGACCCCGAGCAGAACCACAGCTTCGTCGACCACTACCTCGACCTCGACTACGACTTGTCGAAAGTGTTGTTCATCTGCACGGCGAACAACCTCGCTGGCATTCAGGGGCCTCTGCAAGACCGGCTCGAGATCATCCGTTTGTCGGGGTACACCGACCTCGAGAAGATGAGCATTGCCCGTCGCTACTTGGTGCCCAAGCAGCTCGAAGCGAACGGCCTCGCCGCCTTTGAGCCTGTCGACAAAGTCGACGACAAAGGCCGCCGCATTCAACTGTCGGGGGCCAAGGTCGAGTTTCAAGACGGCGCCTTGAAGAAGATTCTCAACAACTACACGCGCGAAGCCGGTGTGCGGAACTTGGAGCGGGAGATCGGCACCTGCAGCCGCAAAGCGGCCATCGAGTTGTTGAAGCGCGTCGGGGAGCAAGCTCCAGAAGATGCTGCTGCCGTCGAGGAGAAACCGGCGGAAACGCCAGCCGTGGAGGCGAACGAGGAGCGCGATCCGAACAAGCCGCCGCCGTTGCCCAAAGAGGCGGCCGACGAGGCCAAAGCCGACGACAAAACGCCGCAAGAAGACCCCAAGAAGAAGGCGCTGCGCGACAAGCTCGAAGGCGAGACCCTGCGGGTGAATGCCGGCAAGGTGAAGAAATACCTCGGCACCGAGCGCTTTCGTCGTCGAGACAAAGACGAAGCCGACCAGGTCGGCGTGGCCAACGGATTGGCGTGGACCAGCGTCGGTGGCGAAGTGCTCACCACGGAGGTGGCGTTGACCCCCGGCCGCGGCAAGTTGCTCATCACCGGCAAGCTCGGCGACGTCATGCAGGAGTCGGCGAAGGCGGCGTTGACCTACGTGCGCAGCCGCGCCCAACTGTTGGGTTTGCCGCGTGACTTCTACGACCGCATCGACGTGCACATTCACGTGCCAGAAGGCGCGACACCAAAAGACGGGCCATCGGCCGGCATCACCTTGGCGACGACGCTGGTGAGCGCGTTGACCAAGATTCCCATCAAGTCGAACGTCGCCATGACCGGCGAAATCACCTTGCGCGGACGCGTCATGGCCATCGGCGGGCTGAAGGAGAAGGCGTTGGCCGCCCACCGTGCTGGCTGCGACACCGTCATCATGCCAGCGGAGAATGAGAAAGACTTGGCCGACATTCCGGAGTCTGTGAAGCGCAAGCTGACGTTCGTGCCGGTGCACGCCGTCGACGAGGTGTTGCGTGTGGCCCTCGCTGTCGAAGACGCCGACGCCGTGTTTGCCGACTTGAAGTCAGGCGACCCCGCCGACCCGTTCGACGAGAGCGACTACAAGGCGCCGAATACGCCAGGCGTCCACTAGTCTGGAGCGCCGGCGCGCAAGCGCGTCCGGCACGCTCCAGCCTTGAACGACCATTTGCAGTGAGTGGCGGCGCCGTCGACCGCTGACCTGCACCTGACTGCAAATGGTCGGCAATGCTTGCTGTTCAGCCTCGCCGACGTCGTCACTTCGTCGTCGACTGCCGGCCTACACCTGCTGCAAATCGTCGGAAGTGCCTGTTGAGCAGCCCTACCGACGTTGTCTACTACTGTTCTTCGGAGCCGGCTTGGGCGGCGGCGGCGGCTTGGTCGACGACGTGTGTTGTTTGGGCGCGATGACGTCGTGCAGCCGAGACATCGGCAGCACGCCGTCGGCCATGACCGCGTCGTACACACCCGGCACCGTCTGGTGGTCTTTGAGCAACAGCAGGGCGGTGGCGCCTTCGACGTCGACGTCAAAGTCAGGGCAGCGGTCGTAGTACATCATTCGGCGGGCGCCGTCGGTGGCCACCTTGCGCTCGTACTTGAAGCTGCGTTGATCGCTGGTCGACAACGCCGTCACTTGCTTGCGCTGCTCTCCTTTGTCGTCGACGAGCTTGCCTTTCAACACCTTCACCACGTCATAGGTGACGGCGCGGTGGGCAAAGTCGAAGTGGGGCTGGAGCGCGCCTTTGGGCAGCTGAAAGCGATGGGTCTGTTGGGCCATGCGGGCAGGGAGTTTGACCTCGACGACGATGTTCGCCCGGGCCACGACGTCGTCGAAGGGGATGTTTCGGGTGCGGCCGCTCACGTGTGCCTCCGGCGCAAACAACAACAACGCCAAGCAGGCGGTGAGTGCGGTGCTTCGACGGGTTCCCGCCATGGTGCCTCCTCGTGGACGTTGACGATGGTACACCTGATGGGTCGTCTGTTGCAGGAGTCGTCATGGGCCGCCTGGTTGTTTCGCTGTTGGTCGTGCTGACATTGGGGGCGGCGGGGTGTCCGACGTCGTCGTCTGGCGATGGAGGCGAACCGGCGGTGTCGCCTGAGCCCTCGCCCGCAGCTTCGCCCGAGCCGTCGCCCGCCGTGAACGTCGACGCTGGCGACCATGCAGTCGACGATGCCGGCGCCCCAGCCGTGCCAGATGCTGGAAGCTCAGATGGCGGTGTTGTCGACGTACCCGATGCGGGCCTTCAAATGGTGTTGGAGCCCACCGACGCCGACCTCCGCTGGATGGCGGCATTGCCTTGGGTGACGACGGAGCAGCGGTCAAACCTGCTGACGTACCTCACGTTCAACGTCGAGGCTGGCGTCGTTCACCGCTGGAGTGATGACGACATTCGCGGTGTGCTGCAGGCGCTGCTCCTGCACGTCTACGCGTACGACGTCGGTGACGTCGTCGACGTGCGGGTGCTCGTCTTTGACGGCGCCGTCGCAGAGCGTGTCTTTGCTGTCGACGTTGTGGAGGTCGACCTCGACCTGTGTGCGGGGCAGCCCTGCGCAACAGCGCTGGCCCTCGACGACGACGACGTACAGTGGTTGGTCGACGCCAACAAAGGGACGTTGACGCAGTTGGACAACTTGCTGGCTTTCGGCAACTTCAACGTCGACGACACCGACCCCGACGCATGGGCGATGACGGCGCTGCACGACGCGTTTGCCGCACTGCTGTTTCACAGGCATGGGTTGGCTGTGGGGCTGACGGTCGACGTCACCTATGACGCCTACGATGGCACGGCCGTGGCTCCGGCCACGTTGTCGGTGACGGTGGCTGCGCTGCCGCCCTTCGACGTGCATTCGCACGCTCCGGTGCCAGTGGCGAAAACGTCGTCGACGCGCGTCGACGTGCACTACATGCCGTGGTTCGCCAGCAAACCCTACGATGGGTATTGGGGCAGCCATTGGACCATGGCGAACCGCAATCCCGACGTGGTCGACGTCGACGGGCATCCGCAGGTGGCGTCGCACTACGACCCGTTGATCGGGCCGTATTCATCGCAAGACCCCGATGCGGTTGAGCACCACCTGCTGTTGATGAAGCTGGCGGGCATCGATGGCGTGCTCATCGACTGGTATGGCACGTATGACGTGTACGACTACGCTGCCAACTTGGCGGCGTCGAATGCGCTCATCGACCGCGTCGACGACGTCGGGCTGCAGTTCGCCATCGTCTACGAAGACCGCTCGACTGAAAACGTCGTGGCGCAGGGGCGAGCGTCGACGGCTGTGGAGGCGGCGACAACGGACTTCAGCTACATGCGCGACACCTATTTCTCGTCGTCAAGCTACACGCAGTGGAGTGGCGCTCCCCTGCTGCTGACGTTCACGCCGATTCACATCGAGGCTGAAGCCGATTGGTTGCAAGTGCTGCAAGACAGCCAAACGGCGCCACACTTCTTGTCGATCTGGTGGCAGGGCGGCGACTTGGGCGCCGCGGGCGACGGCGAGTTCGCCTGGGTGTCGTCGACAGGCCACCTGACGACGTTGGAGTCGTTCTACCGCGACCGCCGGCCGACGCTGCCGACGGGGTGGGGCTCGGCGTATCCCGGGTTTCGCAGCTTCTACGCCGAGGGCGGTTGGGGCGATGAAGTCGGTGGCGTCGTCGAGGCCAATGGCTCGGCGACGCTGCAGGCCACGTTGAACCTGGCGTCGTCATACGACGTCGACGCCGTGCAGCTGGTGACGTGGAACGACTTTGGCGAAGGCACCATGCTCGAACCCACGGTGCAATTCGGCTACAGCCTGCTGGAAACGGTGCACGCACACTTTGGCGTGACGTCGACGACGACGGCGGCCATGCGCGACGTGACGCGCCTCTATGCCCTGCGCAAGCTGCACGTCGACGACGAGGTGGCCCAGTTGAAGCTCGACCAAGTGTTCTTCTACTTTGTCTCAGGGCAGGAAGACCGAGCCGCCGCTCTGCTCGACGCTGTGGAGGCGCCGTAGTCGCTCGTTGTGAATCTGTGGAGCTGGGAGACGACGCCGGTTGCGTTGTGCGCTGGACGCAGCAGGTTGCCTGCATTCACGTGCCACCGACGAGGACCCCCATGCGCCCCATTCTCACAGACGACCAAGTGCACCCCTCCATCCGCGACAAAGTCGACGGGTATCTCAAAGAGGAGCGCGATGCGCTGCTGTCGGCCATCGACGAACACGATGTCGTCGTCGTCGGCATGGGGCAAAACCCCGTCGTCAAAAGCGTGCGCAAGCTGCTCGACAAAATGGACGTGCCCTACCACTACATCGGACACGGGTCGTACGTCAGCGGTTACCGGCATCGCCTCGTCTACAAGATGCTGACAGGCTGGGTGACCTTCCCCATGGTGTTCGTCAAAGGTGTGTTCGTCGGCGGGTTCTCTGACGTCAAGAAGCTGTGCGACGAAGGCGAGTTTCGCAAGCTCCTCGACGGGTAGCCTGGACAGAGCCTCTTGCGCGCACCACGTCCACCGTGGAGCAAGCACCTGCCGCGACCAACGCGCTGTCGTCGCGTGTAGACCTCCTATTCTGACATCGTCGACAACACGGAGTCGGGGTCGCTTTCCATCATCTCGACCATCAACTCGGTGTTGGTGCGAATGGGCATGTTCGCCTGCAGCCACGCGGCGCCCAAGAACAGGCCGCCGAAGGCGGCCATCGAAACGCCGCCCATGCCGAGGGTGATGGCGGTGGAGTTGGTTTCAGACCATGTCCAGCCGGCCGGTTGCGCTTGCGCGTGGGCGATGGGGAGCGCGACGGCCGAGACCAACATCAGTCCGCTGGCGGTGGCCGACAGTCCGCCCAAGATGACCAGCGGCACCGGGCCGTTCCACCAGCCGTTGCGCTTTTCGACGAGCGTCGACAGGGAAGTGGCCGCGGCGACGACGTCGCGTCCGTCTCTCGGCGACGAGAAGAATGTGTCGGCGATGTCTTCTTCGTCGCTTTGAATGGCGAAGGCGGGAATGGCAATGGCGAGGCCGGTGCCCGCGAGCAGCAGTCCAAGCGAGACGGCCGTGGCGGTGGCGACCATGTCGGGCTTGCCGTCGGCGAACCCCGACGTCGACGAGGGGTCTGGGGTGACGAAGGCCAGACTGGCGTACAAGGGAGCCGCAGCGACGACGGTGAGGCCGAGGCCGCCGATGAAGAACCGTTGGGCGCGGGCCTGTTCGGAGGTGAGAAGCAGCTGTTGGCTGAGGCGTTCTTTTTGTTCGCGGGACAGACCAAAGGCCTCGGTTTCATCGCGTCGTTGTGTGGCGTGTTGGGCGACGGCGTTGGGGCCAAAGGGGCTTTTGAACAAATCGCCAAACAACAGGGGCGGGCCTCGCGGAGCGGGAAGCATCGACAGTGCCGGAGGCGTCGGTGTCGACGACGACAGCGGCGCGCGCAGGGCTTGGGCCTGGGCGTCGCCGTCGCGCAACAGCGATGCCTGGTGGGGCGGCATGCCCGCAAGCACCATGCTGGGGAGGTAGCCTTCTTCGGGGTGAATGTCGGCGATGCGAATGCCGCGTGCGTCGCGGATGGTGAGCTTGCCGGGAGGGACGTCGAGGAGCATGCGACGTTTGGGCAGCCGCACCAGCACTTGGTCGTCGTCGGCGTTCATGAACAACGACGGGCGGTACTCGGCGTTGCGCAAGTCACGGGTGGCGGTGTCGACAAAAGCGTGGAGCTCCAGGTAGGTGACTTGCCCGTCTTGGTTGGCGTCGGCGGGGCCGAGCAAGCCAGAGCGCAGGGCATGGCTGAAGATGCCGCCTTGCAGCTGTGACCACTCGAACACTTGGCCGTCCGACGACGTCGACAGCAAAACGCCGACGTCGACCCCGTCGACGTCGAGGCCGGCGACGACTTCGCTTTTCAACACGAAGCTGCGTCCGCCCGGACGACGGGCGTTGACGACGAAGAACGAGTTGCACGCGTCGAGCAAGACATGCGCGCGGTCGGGATGGATGTCTTGCAGGAGCTGCAAGAGGTCGGCGCGGCGGAGGGCGTCGTCTTCAAGTTCGAGATACCCGCCGGCGGCGTCGCGTTCGCCGTGTCCGGCGAAGACGACGAACAGCTCGGTCGACTGCCCGGCGGCCTTGGCGTCGGCGACGCGGGCCTGCAGACGTTTGCGGGCCGCAGCAAACGCTGCGCGGGTGGGGGGCGTGGTGGGGCCGAGGTCGGCGCCATACAACCGCTCCGTGTCGGCGTCGGGGCGGGTGAGCATCTCAACATGCAGCTGGGGCAGAACGCTGGCCAAGACGTCGCGGTGCCGGATGGCGTCGTCGTCGGCGTACCTCAGGTCGGGCCGGGCCTGCAGCGACGAGCGGTTGTTGCCGACGATGAGCGCAAAGTGCTGGGTGTTGTCGTGGTCGGGCGCTCGTTTGATGTCGACAGCGTCGTCGGCCGAGGCAGGAAGCGCCGCCATCAACACCAAAACAAAGCACGCGGCGTACGTCGTGTGGAGGGCAGAAGAGTTACAGCGCATCCGAACCTCCGGTGCTCCAGCTGTCGACCACGACCGCAGGAGAAGGGGGGGGCAAACGACGTTCGAGCGCGTCGTCAAAGGCGGCGATGGTGCACGGCATCGGCGAACGCAGCAGGCCAAACCGAATGGCACCTGGGCTGGCGTCGAAGGTCACGCCCTCGTCGGGGGTGAGCACGCTGGCCTGTCGGGGAAGGGGCACGCAGGCGGGGGCAGGGCCTTGCGTCCACGACGGGAGAAGCCAGGTGACGCGTCCACGGCTGTCTTGGGCGAAGACGGCGACGAAGCGGTCTTCGTCTGCTGGCGACACCAAAAGCCGGGCCGACAACGACAGCGGACGCTTTGGGGGCAGGGGTGTTCCCGGCCGAACCACAGCTGGTCCGTCGTCGTCGCTGCGGGGGGCGCTGAGGATGTCGAACGACACGTCGGCGTAGTCGGAAGCTCCTCGGGCCACAAACGTCTGTTGCGTGATGTCGACGTCGGCACCGTCGGGGGCGCGTGGCAAGAAAGCGACAACGGCGACGGCTGCCGCCAGCGTCGAGGCCAAGAGCGCGGCCCAAGGGCGGGACGTCGACGGCGAGGGCGTCAGTGCACGTCGCGCCACAGCCGCGGCACGCCCTGGATGGGAGGGCGCTTGCAGCCCCGCAAACGAAGTCGACAGCGTTTGCAGGCGCTCGGCGCGACGGGCGCAAGCGGCGCAGTCTTCGAGATGCCGGCGTGCGGCGTTGGCGTCGTCTTCGACGAGGCTGCCGCAGGCGAGGTGTTCAAGGGTGGGGTCATCGAGGTGGGTCATGCCAGACCTCCGACGTCGGGAGGAAGATGATGTCGCAGCCGGTGCAGCGCCCGCTGGCAGCGCTTGCGCAAGGTCGCCGAGGAGACCTGCAGCACGACGCTGATGTCGTTGAAGGGGAGTTCGTCGACAAAGCGCAGGTGAAGCAGCGCGCGGTCATCGGCGCCGAGGTGTTGCAGGGCGGTGTGAAGCGCAGCGACGTCGGCTTGGGTTTGCAACCGGTCGTCGAGGGCGGGCGTCGACGTCGTCGTGACGACGTTGTGCTGGGCGCGCCCGCGAAACAGCCGCTGCACGCGCAACGACCGCAGCCGTTTGCGCCCAGCGTTGCGTGCGACTTGAAAGAGAAACGCCTTGAAGGCGCCTTGTTCGCGATAGCGATGGCGGTGTCGCCACAGCTGGGTGAAGACCTGCTGGGTGAGGTCGTCTTCTTCGCCGTGCACCAAGGTGCGCACGAAGCCGCGGATGGACGCCTCATGCCGTTCGACGAGCATCGCAAAGGCAGCCGCATCGTCGGCCGCCGTGCGTGCCATCAACGTCGCGTCGTCGGGCTCGTCGCTGCGGGTCACGTCGTCCACAACGTCGGGTGCACCTTGCACCAGCTGAAGGCTGTGAGAGGCACGTGGGGTCAAAGCTCGTCTCCGAGGGCGCTTTCGGTTTCGTCGCCGTCGCCGTCGTCTGCGGGGGCGACGCGCAACCCCAGCTCCATGGCGGCTGCACACTCTGAGGCACAGGTTTGAACGCCGCAACTCGGGTCGGATGTCTGCACGTGCCCCTCGCCTTCGACGACAAACAGCGACACCTCGTTGGAGCAAGTCAGGTTCTGCCGTTGAAATGAACCTTCGGCGGCGAGGCAGTTTTCGCCGAGGTCGTCGTCGCTGTTGACGTCGTCGATGACGTACGCACCGTCGGGAGCGTGGCCAATGAGACAGGCACAACACTCAGATCCCGACCACACGGGGTCTGGGCCGCAGGCCGGCAACAGGAGCAGCGAAAGGGCTGTGAAGAGGGGGCGCGGAGAGAAGCGAGGGTGGGGGAACAGTTGGGCCATGAGAACTCCAAAGGCGGGTGCCCTGGAGAATCCCTCTTGGCGCTTGGTGTGACCGTCTGGAGGGCAAAAAGGCAGATCTGCGGCGGCCCCCGAGGAGGGGGCGCGGGCGGGCCAAGCGTGGCTTGGCCTTGGGAGGTGCGGCTCCCGCCGGTCGCAGCCGGCTCGGTCTAGAGTGCACCCCAACCGAAAGAACGCGCTCGACGACGAATGCTTGCATTCGTCGCAACTCGACTCGCGAAGCGAGTTTTCGAGACTAGCCCGAGCTGGGGACTGGATCGACGGCGGCGTTGGCGCTCTCGTCGTCATTGCCGCCGGCGCCGACCTCTTTGATGGCCTTTTTCAGAATGCGCACGTCGTCTTCGAGCGACATCAGCCGCTTGTCTTGCTCGGCAATGACGCTGTTCAACTGCTGAATGAAATCCTCGGCGTATGCCAGTTTGATTTCGAGTTCGGTGATGCGTTCTTCGCTCATGGCGTCCTCATCGTCGTCGACGACGCCAGTGCAGCAGGTTGGGGACAGGCCTTCAAGCCCCGTCGACCCAGGTGCCATGAAACGTCAGCGGCACCGGGTGGTCGAACCACACCCGCGCCAGCGGTTCGTCGCTCATGCGGGCGGCGTCGAGCACCAGCAAAAACGATCGATCGGTGGCGGCATCGTAGGTCAGGCTCAGCACGTAGCCGTCGACCTCGTCGGTGCTGTCGGCTTTGGCGACAAAGATGGGCTCCGATGCGATTTGCGAAGAAGGCAACGGGTGGGCGTCGATGTGGCCCGTGGCGTGGTCGACGCGGGCGGGGCCGCCATCGCGCAACACCCAGGTGTGTTGGTGGGGGGCGCACTTGGTGCGATCGTTGGTGACGGGGAATTCGCTGCTGCCGTCGACGACGAGTTCATATTGCAGGCGCTTTTGCTGCAGGTCGATGCGTCCCCTTTGCAATGTGGCGGGCGTGACGTCGTCGGCGCCGCCAATCGCGCTGAGGCTGTCGAGGTTGGGGTACCAGCAGGCATCGAGGACGATGTCGCTGCCATCGACGAAGCTGTTGCCGAAGTGCCACACCCAGTGGGCGTCGGTTTCGATGCGAACAGGAGACAGGGTTGGGTTGTCGAGGTCGACGACGAAAATGTGGGCGGCGTCGGACGCGTCCCACCGAAAGAAGTCGGCGAAGCTGCCCACCTGAAAGAGCGCGCGCCACAACACGAGTTTGGCAGGCGACACGGTGAACACGGCGTAGCGTCCGGCGAGGGCGAAGTCGTGCACCATGGTCTGGTAGGGGATGGCGAACGTGGTGAGTCGTTGGGCCTCGCCGTCGTCGGGAAAGGCAAAGAGGTCGACCAGTGTCTCTTTGCCGTAGCGGAGGCCGAAGTTGTAGAGCACGCCTCGACCGACGTCTTTGTGGGGGTGCGCGGAGAATGCGCCGGGGATGAGCCCGTCGAGATTGGTGGCGCCGAGGGTGTCGAGGGTGTCGGGGTGCATCTCGGTGGGGCCGGCCCCTTCCATCAACGCAAAGATGCGGCCCTGCCAGTGCATCACCGACGTATTGGCCGTGTTCTTTTGTTGCTGGGTGAAGCTCTTGTGCACCCGGCTGAACCAGCTTGCGTTGGAGCCGTAGAGGGTCTTGCCAGCCTGTTTCTCCTCGAGGAGTCCCGCACTTTGCACCACGCGGGAAGCGCCCTCGGCCTCACGCCCCCGCAACCGGACAGACGTGACGCCGCCATCGGCTTCGAATGGATGCAGGTAGGGCTTGCCAAAACTCTCGAACACCGCAGGCCCCGCTCTGTAGAGGCTTCCTTGGAGGTCATCTGGGAGGGCGCCCTCGACGTGGAGCGGCTCATATCCATGTTCTCGTGGGAGTGTCCGCAACGTCTGAAAGTACAGGTCTTGGGGCGTCCACGTGGCGTTCGAGGTCATGCTGGTGTCCTTTTCTTCAGAAGTAAGCGGTGCTAACTCAGATGGCTGTGTTAAGTTAGCTCTGCTTACTTGGTGGGGCAAGGGCACCCCCGGTGGAGGCAGGAATGACACGTGCGGCGTATCACCATGGTGAACTGAGGGAGGCTTTGTTGGAGGCCGGCTTGTTGTTGGTGCAGGCCAAGGGGGAGGCTGGGTTCTCGCTGCGGGAGGCCGCCCGCATGGCCGGCGTGAGCACCGCCGCACCCTACAAACACTTCGAAGACCGCCAGGCGTTTCTCGTCGCTGTGGCGCGGCAGGCGCGGCAGGCGCTGCTGGAGGCGCAGCACGTTGCCCTTGAAGGGCAGCCGCCGACGCTCGCCTTTCGCGCCCTGGGTCTGGCGACCGTGCGGTTCGCGGTGGAGAACCCCAATTGGTTTCTGTTGTTGTCAGATGCCCGCTACGTCGACGGCGAGGACCCCGAACACGCCAGCCTCGAAGACCTCTTTGCCGACGCCATGCAGGCGGCCCTCGATGCCACTTCGTCCGCGGCGGCGCCCGCAGTGGTGGAGGTGGCGGCGCATGCCCTGACCTACGGACTGGTGCGGCTGGTGCTCGACGGACACTTGGGCGAGGTGTCGGGTGAGGAGGCGGAGATCCTTGCCGAGCAGGTGTTCAACGTCGTCGGCGCAGGCTTCTTTGCCCAAGACCCACCGCCCAAGCCATGACTGTTCAAGACGCAGCAGGCGCAGTATCAGACGGCGACAACGAATGAGACGTGGGGCGTGCCTGCGTCGTCGCTGAGGTCACCATGGTGCTCAACCGTCTGCTTGCCGAACTCGAGAAGCCGCGTCGCAGCAAATGGCGCACGTACAAGGCGCTGGGGCACACGTTGTCGTCGAGTTCGCGGGTGGTGGCACGCAGTCTCCTCGGACGGCTCGACACCCACGACGCCCAAGCCATCATCGATCACTGGGTGAAGCGTCTGTTCGACACCGCCCACATTCACCTCGCCATTCACGGGCGGGAGCACCTGCAGGCCGACCAACAAGTGCTGCTGATGTCGAACCACGCCTCGCTCCTCGACATCCCTTGCGTCTTTCGCGCGGCACCCATGCCGGTGCGCGCCATCAGCAAGCAGGAGTTGCGCTCGGTGCCTGTGTTTGGCCGCGCCATGGAAGACATTGGCGTCATCTTCGTCGACCGCAAAAACCTGGAGCACGCCAAGCAACAGCTCGAGGACGGCAAGCGCATCCTGCGCGAGAACAACCTCAGCTTGTGGGTGGCGGCCGAAGGAACCCGCTCGCGCACGGGCGACCTTTTGCCCTTCAAGAAGGGTGGGTTTCACCTCGCCACACAGCTCGAAATCCCCATCGTTCCAACGTGGATTTCGGGGACGCTGAAGGTCATCCCCCCCGACCAATGGGAGAGCGTCACCCACCAAGCGGTGAGCGTGTCGTTCGGCGCCCCCATCGACACCCATGGCTTGGGCAAAGACGACATCCCCGAGCTGATGCGGCAGGTGCGGGCCGAGATGGTGCGGATGGCCGCGCTCGTCGGCGACACCGACATCGACACCCAGGCCGGCGAGTGACGACGGCGTCCCCTGCGCTGAACATCGACCTCCGACGTCGAGGGCTGCGCGTGTTTCGCGGCATCGTGTTGTTGTTTGCAGCGCTGTTGGGCGGCGTCTTCGTCGTCGACGTGTTGTGGCACGCCCGCGAGTCCCAAGTCTTTCACGTCGCCGAACCGCGGTTCGTCACCGTCGACAAGGTGCGGGTGGTGCGTGTCGCCTGTGGGGAGGGGCCCTGCGATGTGTTGCGCGTCAGCGGTTTCGTCGACGGCGTCGCCCAGAAGAAGGGGCGCGTGAACTACCTCGTCGGCAACGAGCACGTCGACGTTGGGCAGCTGCGCAAGGTCATTCAGCCGGGCAAGCGTCTGCAGGAGCCGACCATTCGGCTGGAGGGCGGACGCTTTGACGTCGTCAGCGTGACCTTTGGCGAGCGGCCGTTTCCGTGGCGACTGTCGGCGTTCTCGTTGTGGATGCTGGGGTTGTGGGCGGTGCTGAGTGTGTTGGAGCGCAAGGGAGGGCACGCCCACTTTCCGCCTTGGTGGTCGCCGTCGTCGACGACCCCCCCCACGGACTCCACCCCCTAGGCGGCCTTGTCGCGTGCCAAGAGCACCAACGCCGACACAATGCACAATGCGCCGACACCTGTTTGCCAGGTGGGCACCTCGTCAAACAGCGTCACCCCCCAGAAGGTGGCGATGAGCACTTGGCTGTAGCCAACGGCGGTGGCGGGCCCGGCGGGGACGAGGGCGATGCCTTTGGTCATCATCACCTGCGCGATTTGCGTGGCGACGCCGACACCGATGAGCAGCAGCCACTGCCAACCTGTGGGCCACACCCAGTTCTGCAAGGCAAACGGCAGCGATGCTGGGGTGGCGATGAAGCTGAAGTAGAAGACGATGACCAGCGGGTCTTCTGTGGTGCGCAGCTTACGCACCAATGTGTAGGCACCGGCGGCGGCCACGCTGCCGATGAGGCAGGCGGCGACGCCGAAGGGGTCGAGGTCGACGCTGTCGCCGAACAAAAAGCCAGGCCTGACGACGAGGACCACGCCCGAAAACGCAGCGGCGAGTGCAAACAGCAGACTGGGTCGCAACGCTTCTTTCAAGAAGACGGCGGCGAGCACCGCGGTGAACACCGGGTTCAGCGAGAACAACACCGACGCCTCTGCCAAGGGCAACCGGGTGAGTGCGGTGAAGAAACACAGCAAGCCGACGAAGCCGAGGGTGCCACGGGCGAGGAGCAGTCCTCGACGGGTTCCCAAAGGCGGCACCTTCGAGCGCACCAGCATGCCGTACGACAGCACCAGGGTGACGATGGCGCGTCCGAGGACGATCATCGTCGACGGCAATGGCGCCCCACCGTCGAACGACACGCGCCCCAACGTCTTCACCTGCACACTCATGAGGCTGAAGAAGAAGGCTGCGCCGAGGAGCAGGGCAAGGCCGCGGGAGTTCACGTCACAATCACCAACACAGCGGCCTCATCGATCACAGATGGCGTCGTCGACGTCGACGGAGATGGGGCAGTGGTCTGAGCCCATGACGTCGCTGTGGATTTCGGCGTGCTTGAGGTGGGCCATGGCGCCGGGGGAGGCGAGGACAAAGTCGATGCGCCAGCCGACGTTTTTCTCGCGCACGCCAAAGCGCTGGCTCCACCAAGAGTACTTGCCCTCGACGTCCCCGTGCACATGGCGATAGGTGTCGACCCAGCCGTGGCGGATCCAGCGGTCGAACTCCTCACGTTCTTCTGGGCGAAAGCCCGATGTCTTTTGATTTTGCTTGGGGCGGGCGAGGTCGATGTCTTTGTGGGCGGTGTTGAAGTCGCCCATGACGAGGATGGGGCGTCCGCCTTGAAAGTCGTCGTCGAGGAGGTCGAAGAGCTTTTGGTAGAACGACAGCTTGTAGGGGATGCGGCTGTTGTCGCGGTTTTTGCCGTTGCCGTTGGGAAAGTACCCGTTGACGACGAGCAGTTCGCCAAATGTGGCCATCTGAATGCGGCCTTCGACGTCGAATTCGTCGACGCCCAGGGAGGTGCGCACGTCGTCGGGGGCGGCTTTGCTGTACAAGCCAACGCCTGAGTATCCCTTGCGTTCGGCCGCGCTCAGGTGCAGGTGCCAGCCGTCGCGTGCGCGGGTGGCGTCGTCGAGCTGCTCCCATTGCACGCGGGTTTCTTGCAGGGCCACGACGTCGCCCTCGCAGGCGTCGAGCCAGTCGAAGAAGCCCTTTTTCACGACGGCGCGAAGGCCATTGATGTTCCAGCTGTAGATGCGCATGGCGGGAGTCGTAGCAGCTGAGCCCGCCTTGCCCACCGGTGATGCTGAAGATTCTGCACGTTTGTCGTCGACGAGAGCGCCGCAGAGGAGGTCAGGCCCGTCAGCCAGATCCAGCCAGATCCGGCCGCGATCACGCAGACCGGCTGTCCGCGCAGGTCTGCGGACGTGCTGGTTGGGGACTGAAAACTTTTTCAGCATTTGTGTCACTTGTCGTGTGGATGCCGCATTCGTCCGCCGGATTCTGACGGGTTTGCCCGGAAGGGTAGAGGAAGGAGGTGCGCGCCATGCAGCACAACACCAGAGCCTCGTCCTCGAGCCCTCATCCACCAGCGGCCGCGAACGACGACCACGCCGAGTTCTGCACGGAGGCCGAAGTGCGTCGACGTCTGAGGGTGGTTGAGCCTGAACTGCACGGCATGGTGCGGGGGGCCACCGGCAAGCGGGGCTGGTCGCTGCCCGACGACGTCATCGACGACGTCGTGCAGCGCCTGCGCATCCAGCTGTGGCAGGCCGACTTGCGGCGCTTTCAGCCTCGTCGCGGCAACCTCTTCAGCTTTGTGCGGCAACGTGCGGCATGGATGGTCACCGACGAGGTGCGTGCGCGCGCCCGTCGCAAAGACCTCGAAGGCGATGCGTGCACGGCCGCGCTGCAGGCGGCATCGTTGCCTGACTTGCTGCAGCAAGCGGAGCGCCGTCGTCTGCAAGAAGGCTTGGAGCAGCGGGTGACGACGACACTGCAGTGTCCGTTGGAGCGGGCGTCGGTCTTGGCCCACACCCAGGACGAGACCCTGAAGCAAGTGGCGCTGCGCCTGGCGGTGCATCCGTCGAGGGCGACGCGTGCCAAGCAGCGCGGCATCGCCAAGCTGAAGGCGGCGGCCAAGCCACCGCGATGGGGACGAGGGCGGGGGTGACGACGACGGGTGACGACGACGGAGTGACGACGACGTCGTCGTGACGCATTGGGCTTGCAGTGGGTCAGTAGGTGCGAAAGATGCGGGCGCCGGAGTGGTCGTTCTCGTCGGGCACCAGCACGCGTGCGCTCTGGGCGTCGAGCTCGAGACGGACGGTGCCGGAGCGAACGGTGGCGCCGGGTCCGTCGAGGAGGTCGCGCAGCTTGAGGCCGTCGGGGAGGTCACACACGGGGGCGAACAGTTGGCGCACGCGTGTTTGGCTGGCGCGGTTGACGGCGACGAGCACTGTCTCTTGCGGGTCGCGCGTGACGCGGGCAAAGGCGACGATCTCTTCTTCGCCTTCAGGGGTGACGTCGACGAAGTCGCCAAAGCGCAGGGCCGGCCAATCGCGGCGGATGCGTCCGAGGTGTTGAAAGAACTCGAGCATCTCGGCGTCCCACACCTGGTTGCGCTTGGTGTTGTCGGGCCAAGGCATGTCGGGTTGATGGTGCGGCGGGGCTTTGCCGGTGACGCCGACCTCGTCGCCATAGAAGACATGCGCGGCGCCCGGCAGGGTGTAGCCGAGCAACACCGCCAGCTGCACACGACGTCGTTCATTGAGGATGTGGCCGATGCGCGGCCGGTCAGACACCGTCAGCTGGTTCCAGGCGCGGTTGAGGGCCGAGCCGTATTTGCGCGCGCAGTCGCGCAACACCCGCGACAGTTGGCGGGCGGGCACGACGCCACGCAGGTAGGCGATGACGGCTTCGCGGAGGTAATGGTTGACGACGGCTTCGAGAAGGCCGTCTTTGGTGTAGCGGTCGGCGAAGCCTCGAATGTCGCCCACCAAGTAGTGCTCGCCCTGCACGGTCATCTGCCCGCGGTGCAGCTCCCGCAAAATGGAGTAGCCCACGGCGTCGGCGCGCAAGATGCGCCAGCCGGTGCAGCCCACCTCGAGCCAATGGTGCAACACGGAGTCTTCGCCCGTGAACAGCCGTCGACGGACGGCCGGGTTGCGCAAGTTGAGTTCAGGGGCGTTCTCGTCGTTGTCTCGGCAGGCGTAGCCATGGGTGAACTCCTCGCCAAACGTGAAGTACGCCCGCGTGCGTTGTTCGGGAGGAAAGTGTTTCTCGTCGTCACCGTGCGACAGCGCCGTCTGAAACCACAGGTGCTCTCGGCTCACGTGGTCGAAGGCGCCAGAGACGATGACCTGCATGCCGTGTTCGGCGGCCTTGGTGCACAGCAGACGGAGGTCGTCTTCGCTGCCAAGAGCGGGATCGATGCTGTGGTGGTCGACGACGTCGAGGCGAGCGTCGTCGGTGGACGGAAACAGCGGCGGCAGCACCAAAGCGTCGACGACAAGGGAGGCCAGGTGGGGGAGGTGGTCGACGACTCGTGCGAGGGGGGAGCGGCCGTCGGCGTCGTCGCCCGGACAGAACGGCTCCAGCAACACCTCGTACACCAGCGTCGGAGTTTTGAGGGCGCGCACCATGCTTCCTCCACGACGACGTCAGCGACGCCGGCAGGCCAATTCAGGGGGACGCTAGCTCAGCCGTCGGCCCATCGCCACCGACGCCGCTTGTCGAACACTCCCGGCCGCCACACGGTGACCGCGCCCGTCGACAGCGGAGTCAGTCCCACAGCTGGGAGCCGACGAGAAAGAACAGCCGGGCGTAGGAGTAGCCACGTCCGGCGCGTGCGCCCTCGTCGACGACGGCGTCAGATGCACGCAGCTCCACGCGCACCGACAGCAGCAAGGGAAACGTCGTGGGGAGTTGAATCTGCGCCGACGAGAACAACCACCCGTCGGGGAACAGCCGCGACCGACTGGGGAGCCAGCCCTCGTCGTCGGTGAGGGGGTGGGTGGTGGCGAATCCAGCATTGCCCGCAGCGGCGAGCCCATGAAAGGAGAACTGCGACGAGAACCGCAAGGTGTTCACCGACACCGCCAACGCATGGGGCGCCGGCACCAGTTCGCGCGACAGCCGCACACCGAGCACCAGGCTGCCGTCGAGGAGGCCGAGCGCGCCACGGGCGTCGCCAACGATGTCCCACTGCGTGCCGCGCGCAGACACCACAGCGGTGAGTCCGGCGTTGCCGTCGAGGGTGAGGCGGCCGCCCCACGCGGCGAGGGCACCTCCGCCCGTGGCCACGACCGGCACGCCGAAGCGGCCGTGTTCCAACGTGCCCCACCCAAACGCACCGACGCTGGCGCGCCCCTGCACATCGAGCTCGTCGACGAGGGGGATGCTGGGGAGCATCTCGGCCAAGTGCAGCCGGGCCTGCCCCTCGAGCTGGTGGCGGTGTCCGACGTCGACAAACCCATCGCGGGCGGCGCCGTCGGCACTGTCGTCGTCGTGCAGGGACGACGACAAAGACGCCAGCGTCATCGCCCCCAACGGCCAGCGGTGCACCACCTGGTGGTGTGACAGCGTCTCCACTTGCGAGTGCGCGTCGACGGTCAACCGAAGCAGCAAGCTCTGCCACACGGCACCGGCGCGCAGGCGTGCGCGGGCGAGGGCGAGGGCGTCTCCGACGTCGGCGGGCGCCAACGGCAGCCGGTGCCCGTCTTCGTCTTCCCACTCCAGCCCTGGCAGCAGACTCAGCCGCAACTCGGGCGCGACGAACACCGAGCCTGCGACGGTGTCGAACCACCCCACGTCGACGACGTCGGGTTGGTGCTGAACGGCAACGCCCGACTGCAGGCGCACCGTGCCATACGCCCCGCGTTGGTTCTGCAGGTTCAACGGCGGCCGGTTGTCGGCAGGGGCCACACCCGTCGACAACAACGTCGACACCGGCGTTCGCAACCACAGCTGCCACCCTGGCGTGGGCCTCCAGGTCAGATGGCCTTCACCGACGACGCTGACCACTTGCGACGGGGCCAGCGGGAGTTCTGGCAGCCGCAGCAATTCGGTGGACGGCGACGCCGTGACGCGGCCGGGGTTGCTGTCGATGCCGACGAACACCGCGGCCTTGCCCCCTGTGCTGAGGGCAGGCGGGGGCGACGCAGGGGCCGACGCCGGGGGCGCAGCCATGGCCGGTGCGCCGCAGATGAGCAGGGCGATGGCGACGGCGGCGCAAGCATGACCAAGCCGGCGCAGCAGGCGCGTCGGTGCAAAATGGCCAAACGTTTCATGTGCACGGGGGATGGCGGTATCGTCCCCCAGCGGCACGCACCTTCGCGCGCCACGTTCGACGAGTGCAGGAGCGAGCATGGGCGGCAAAGGGGGCATCGAGCAGACCCTAGCGCGCTTTGTCGCCTATTTCACCGGCGATGACGACGTCTCCGACGACCTCGCCCGTCGCATGCGTCTGTTCTTGGTGCTGCACATCGGCCTCATGACGACGGGCGTGTTGTTTGCGCTGCTCGCACCCATCGGCAACAGCGCGTTGACGCGGCCGGTGTTGTTGGGGGCGTCCTTCGTCGCCGGCGCCAACCCATTTCTGTACCGCGTCCGCAAGAACATGGACGAGTGCGCCACCGTGATGAGCACCATCACCCTCGTGGCGCTGGGGTCCATCGCGTTCGAGGTCAACGGCATCAAAAACGCCGCCCTGTGGTGGAATGTCACCGCCCCCTTGTTGTGCATGTTCCTCTCGGGTCCCAAGCTCGGATTCACGTTTTGCGGGCTTGTCGTCGTCGAGCACACCGCTTTGTGGCTCAAAGATCTCAACCTTCCCGACCCCGGGGCCGACCGTTTCTTCGAGTGGGCGGCGTCGAGTTTGGTGGTCGTCTTCTTGACGGCCATGTCGTACTTCTTCGAACGCGAGCGCGCCCGCGCCATGGAGGTCGCCAACGCCCGTCTCGACGAGGTCAAGGCCATCCAGCAGAACCTGAAGGACGCCAACGCCTCCTTGGAGCGTCGGCGGACGGCCTCGGAGTCGTTGGCCGGCCGCAAGAGCGCCGTCGTCGAGCAGCTTCGCCAGCACGCGCAAACGCAAGAAGACGCATTGACGTCGACGAGCGAGAGCATGTCGCGCGTGGCGGGCGTGAGTGAGACGTTGACCTTGTCGGTCGACCTCCTCGGCACCACCACCGACCAAACCACGGCGGCGGTGGCGCAGATGGCGCTGGCGCAAGACACCATGCAACGTGAGATGAGCGACCTCGTCGAGGCCGTGGGCGACGGCACCAGTGCCTTCAACAACATCGTCGAGGGCTTGCGCGCCATCTCGCGCCAAGTGGGCAGCCTCAGCGTCTCTGCCGAGGAGACGTCGGTGTCGATGGGCCAGATGGACCGCAGCCTTGTCCGCATCCGCGAGAACACCAGCAGCGCCACCAACATTGCAGACTCCATGATCGCCCAAGCGGCCAAAGGCGCCGAAGCCCTGCAAGAGACCAACAGCGGCATGGCCGACATCCGCGACCGCTCGTCGAACGCGGCCCGCATCATTCGCGACCTCAGCCACCACGTCGAGGCCATCGACGATGTGCTCGTCGTCATCGACGAGGTCGCCCATCAAACCGGACTGCTGTCGTTGAACGCCGCCATCCTCGCCGCGCAAGCGGGCGACGACGGGCGCGGCTTTTCGGTGGTCGCCGACGAGATCAAGGCCTTGGCCGAGCGCACCGGCAAAAGCACGTCAGAAATCGCCCACCGCATCTTCGAGCTGAAATCAGAGGTGCAGCGCGCCGTCGTCGCCATCGAGGGCGGCGAACGCGCCGTGCGCCGTGGCGTCGAGCTCACCGAAGCCTCCATGGGCACCTTTGTCCAGCTCGTCGACGCTGCGACGCAAACGTCCGACATGGTGAAGTCCATCGCCAAGGCCACCGAAGAGCAGACCCGCGGCGCCCAGGTCGTCAGCGCGGCGTCCCAGCAGGTGGCGAAGACGGTGTCCGAGGTCGCTGCCACCGCTGAGCGGCAGGTGCAGGGCGCCGAGGTGGTCACGCGTTCGGCCACACGCCTGGAGTTGGTGGCGCGGCACGTCGAGACCACCGTCGCTGAACTCAAGGGGGCCTCTGCCGACATCACCGAGGCGGTGTCGGAGATCGGCACCCTGGCCCGACGACTTGAAGATGCGCAGTCGGCCCAGCACTCCGGCACCAGCGAGGTGTTGTTGGCGTTGGAGTCCATCCGCAGTTCGCAGATCGACCAGCTGGCCTCCATCGACGACTTCGACACCGGCGACTAGTCAGGGCCCGCGCGCTTCGCGGCGCCGGGGCCCTGCCTTCAACGACCATGCGGCATTGCTTCGCAAAGCCGGACGACCATTTGCTCTGCAAATGGTCGTCGTCGTTTGACTGCAAATGGTCGACGTCGTTTGACTGCAAATGGTCGACGTCGTTTGACTGCAAATGGTCGACGTCGTTTGACTGCAAATGGTCGACGTCGTTTGACTGCAAATGGTCGACGTCGTTTGACTGCAAATGGTCGACGATGCCTGTCGAGCGGCCATGTCGACGTCGTGTTCTGAGTCGTCAGCGACTGCTGTGCATCGCACGACGTCGTCGACGTTGTGAATCAGGCATCGACGACCAATTGCGGGAGGACGTCGACTCCCAGAGCACAACGTTGCCTTCCGACGCAAATGGTCGCCTATGCCCGGAGCCCAAAGAGTTGATGACGTTGATGATGCCATTCGACAGGCATTGCCGACCATTTGCAGTAGAGCGCTGTTCAGCGGTTGAAGACGCCATCAGCCACTGCAAATGGTCGTTCAAGGCTGGAGCAAGCCCGCGCTTGCGCGCCGGCGCTCCAGACTACCGTCCGATCTTGATGCCGCTCAGCCGCTGGTAGAGTTCAACGGCAAACGAATCGGTCATCCCCGACACGAAGTCGGTGACGGCAAGCAGCCGCTGGTACGTCGACAACGACGACAGGTGGGCGTCGAAGTCGTCGTCGGCCGTGGTGCCGGCGTTGCGCACCAAGTCCCGCGGAAACAACAGGCGCAGTTTCTTGTCGCGTCCGTCGGGGGCGTCGGTGAGCAAGGCGGGGGCGAAGAGGTCGAGCAGCCCCCCCAACGTCTGGTAGCCGGCGACCTCGATGGCGAGCACGCGGGCGTCGGTGTAGCCGTTTTTGCGCATGTAGGTGTTGATGGCCTCATAGTCGGCCACCGACGGACAGAGGTCGATGAGGCTCTCATGCTGTGCGCCACGCTCGATGACGTCGAGCCGCTCCAAGAATACCTGGCTGGCTTCGTCGACGAGCTTGCCGATGGCGGTGGCCCGCAAGCGTGAGATGCGGTCGTCGTGGCTGGTGCTTGCCGTCTCCAGCTGCTCCAGGGGAATGCGACACACACCGTTCAACAAGTCGCGGGCGATGGCGTAGGGCACGATGCCCAACTTGTGGGCGTCTTCGAGGTCGATGATGCCGTAGCAAATGTCGTCGGCCGCCTCGACGAGAAACGCCAACGGATGCCGCGGGTAAGCACCAGCGTCGTCGGCCTGCAGGCCCATGTGCTCGTAGATGCTGCGATACAGCGCCTGGTCGTCTTGAAAGAAGCCGAACTTCTTTTCGGCGATGACGCCTTTGCGTTTGGCACGTCCGTCGAGCACCGACGGCCGAGGGTATTTGGCGAGCGCGCCGACCATGGCCCCGGTTGGACGCATGCCTCCTCGACGGTCTCGCATCTGCAGCCGGGTGAGAATGCGAAAGCCCTGGGCGTTGCCCTCGAACTTCTGCAGGTCCATGGCCTCGGCGTCGGTGAGGACGTGTTTGTCGTCGAGCGCAGCGATGAATCCCTTCGCCCAGCTGCCGATGGCGGCCTCGCCGGAGTGCCCCAAGGGTGGGTTGCCAATGTCGTGGGCAAGGCATCCGGTGGACACGATGGCGGCCAGCTCCATCTCACTCACGCCGGGGTCGATGTCGACGCTGCGCAACGAGCGATAGGCCCGTCGGGCGAGGGTGCGTCCGACGCTGCTGACCTCAAGGGAGTGGGTCAGGCGCGTGCGGGTGTAGTCGCTTTCAGAGAGGGGAAAGACCTGGGTCTTGTCTTGCAGGCGTCGAAACGCCGACGAGAACGCCACCCGATCGTAGTCGATGTGAAACGGCGAACGGTCGTCGTCGCGGTCGACATGCTGGGGCCCGTCGGGGTGGGCGCGGTCGCGGGTCAACAGGCGCTGCCACAGTTGGCTGCGTTCTTCGTCGGTGGGGAGGGGAGCGGTCATCCGTCGTCCTCAATGCAAAAAGCACATCATCAGGGGAGTGGGGGAGGGCCGTCGTCGTCGACGTCAGTCGTCGCCGAGCACGTCGTCAAACGTCGGTGCGCCGACAAATTCGGGTGCCACGGTCGCGTCGCCTTCGCTGCCGACGATGCGCACCGGCGGCTGCAAGGCGCGACGCACAAAGGCCACGCTGTCTTCGACGAGGGCGCTGACGTCGTCGTATTCGAGGGCGTCGGCCGCGCCGAAGGGCGCGTCGAGGTAGGTGAAGATGTCCATGCCGATGGCCGCCAGGAGGGCATCGGTGAGTCCGTCGACGAGCACGCGGTGGGTCAGCCGCACGGCGAGGTTGAGGTCGAGCTCTGGGTTGACGTCGCCTTGTTGTTGCCCTTGCGCCAGCAGGTCGCGCAAAAACGTCAGCTCCCGCTCGCGCACCTCTCGGTGAAAGTCGATGAGCTCCGGGTCTTTCGTCGGCTCTCTGGCGCCCAACACCAGGCGCGCCAGCCGGGGCTGCGCCAGGTGAAAATAGCAGTGGGCCGTGAAGTGCGAGGCCAACCGCGTGTACAAGTCGACGCTGTCGTCGAGCAAAGCGCCCTCGACGTGGGAGGCCTTGTGGCGTTCGGCCTCGTCGAGCACCAGCCAGCGGTAGAGGTCGAGTTTGTTGTCGAAGTATTGGTAGATGCTGCCTTTGGCGATGCCCAGCTTTTGCACCAGCTTGGTCAGCGACGCCTGGCGAAAGGGCTGCGACGAGAATTCTTCGACGGCGGCGTCGATGAACCGCTGGCGTTTGTCGTCGGGCAGGTTGGTGAACGTCAACTTCGGCATGGCTGCTCTGAGGTAGCGCAAAGACGCGGCACTCGCAAAGGAGGCGGGCGCTCCGTGCTACAACGCGCACCACGTCGAGTGCATTTCGACGAAGGAGGTCACCATGTCGACAACGTCTCCCGGCTTGCGGTTGGGCGCCCACACCTTTTGTCGTCGAGAACGTCCCGCGCTCATCGGCATGGTGCATGTGTTGCCCACCCCGTCGTCACCGTCGTGGAAGGGCTCCATGGCCGACCTCGTCGACCGCGCGGTCGCCGACGCCAACGCGCTGAAGGCGGGCGGATGCGACGCCATCATCGTCGAGAACATGCACGACTTGCCATACGAGCGGGCCGCGGTGCATCCGGCGACGACGGCGGCCATGGCCGTCGTCACCCGCGAAGTGGTGCAGGTGGGGCTGCCCACCGGCGTGCAAGTGCTGGCGGGCGCCAACATGCAAGCGCTGGGCGTGGCCGTCGCCGCTGGGGCCAGCTTTGTGCGCGCCGAGGCGTTCGCCTATGCGCACGTCGCCGACGAGGGATTCTTGCAGTCGACGTCGGCCGAACTCTGCCGCATGCGCACCTACCTCGGCGCCGACGTGCAGTTCTTCGCCGATGTAAAGAAGAAGCACAGCGCCCATGCGTTGACGTCTGACCTGACACTGCTCGACGTCGCGGAGGGCAGTGCATTTTGCGGCGCCGACGCCGTCATCGTCACCGGCAGTTCCACCGGCAAGCCCGCGTCCCTCGACGACGTCACCGAGGTGCACGACGCCGGCCTCCCCGTGCTCGTCGGCAGCGGCATCGACGCTGCCAGCGCCAAAGCCACTGGCGAGGTCGCCGACGGACTCATCGTCGGCACGCATTTCAAAGAAGACGGCAACTGGCGCAACGCAGTCGACGCGCAACGCGTACGTGCAGTACGTGACGCGCTCGACGCCAACTGAGGCCCCACAAGCGGGTTGTGAAGCAGGTTTTTGCTGGCGCTGTCAAGCGCCAGCGTCGTCGACAGCGGCGTGAACTTGCAATCCAAACGCCCATCGGCCAATGGTGCGGCATGAGCGAAGCTGAAGACATCCAGAGCACTCCGCCCGAGGCTGCCGACACCCGTCGGTTCGGCACCTTTGGAGGCGTGTTCACGCCGTCGATCCTCACCATCCTCGGCGTGGTCATGTACCTCTACTTCGGCAAGGTGGTGGGCATGGTCGGCTTGGGCGCCGCCCTCGCCATCGTCGTCGTCAGCCACCTCATCACGTTGGCGTCGGGCCTCAGTGTGGCCTCCATTGCCACCAACAAGACCGTCGGCGCCGGCGGCGCGTACTACATCATCTCGCGCTCGCTCGGCGCGCCTGCCGGTGCTGCCATCGGCATTCCGCTGTTTCTCGGGCAATCCATCTCGGTGGCGTTCTACATCGTCGGCTTCACTCTCAGTTTGACGCAGGAGTATCCCGGCCTCCCCGACGGACGCATCATCTCCACCGTCGTGCTCATCATCTTGACGGGCATCTCGCTGCGCTCCGCCGACCTCGCCATCAAAACGCAGTACGGCGTCATGGCGGCGATTGCGTTGTCGCTGGTGTCGTTTTTTGCGGGCACCTCCGACTCACCGCCCGAGACGCTGGAGTGGTTCACCAAAGACGCCAGCAAGAACCTCGGCGACGCCTTCAAGATCTTCTTCCCAGCCGTCACCGGCATCATGGCCGGCGTCGGCATGTCGGGCGACCTCAAAGACCCCCGCAAGGCGCTGCCGCGAGGCACGTTGATGGCCATCTTCGTCGGCTTCGTCGTCTACATGACGTTCCCCGTGTGGCTGTCGCTCAACGCCTCGAACGAACTCCTCGCCGACCCCGTCAAGGGCGGCAAAGTGGTGTGGGAGATCTCCGCCGTGCCCGCCCTCATCTTCCTCGGGGTGTGGGGGGCGACGTTGTCGTCGGCGTTGGGGTCCATCTTGACGGCGCCGCGCACTTTGCAGGCGCTGGCTTTCGACGGCCTCGTCCCCAAAGCGTTGGGCACGACGACGAAAAGCGGTGAGCCTCTCGCCGGCATGTTGGTCACCTACGTCATCGCGCAGGTGGTGATCTTCATGGGCGACGCCGAGGCCATCTCCGGCGTGCTCACCATGTTCTTCTTGGCGACGTACGCGTTCACCAACTTGGCCTGTGGCCTCGAGCGCTGGGCGGCGAGCCCCAACTTCCGGCCCGACTTCCGCGTGCCGTCGTGGATCAGCCTCGCCGGCGCCATCGCCTGCTTCGTGGTCATGATCCTCACCTCGCCCGCGTCGTTCGCAGCGGCGGTGGTGGTCTGCGGCAGCATCTACTTCTGGATTCAGCGCCGCACCCTCAACACCACCTACGGCGACGCCCGCCACGGCATGTGGGCGGCGTTGGTGCGCACCGCGCTGCACCACATGGGCAAGGCCGAGTTCCACCCCGAGAACTGGCGTCCCAACCTCATCGTCTTCGGCGGCGACCCCGACGAGCGGCCGCACCTCCTCGAGCTCGGCAGCACCATCGTGCAAGACCGCGGCATCGTCACCTATTTCCAGCTGCTGCAGGGCAAGGTGCGTGACCTGGCGTCGCAACGCCGAAACCTCAGCGTGTCGCTCGAAGAACGCATCCAGGCCAAGTTCCCGTCGGTGTTCACCCGCGTCGACATCGTCGATGACCTCTTCAAAGGCATGCTCACGGCGGCGCAGTCCTACGGCGTCGGTCACCTTGAAGCCAACACTGTGCTCCTCGGCTGGCCTCGCAACGCCGACCACGTCGAGCCCTACGTGAAGATGCTGCGCGACCTGCTGCGCATTGAGCGCTCCATCCTCGTCGTCAGCCACGACAAAGAGAAGAGCAAAGACAAAGCCTTCGCCAGCCACGCCAGCCTCGACATTTGGTGGAGCGGTCAGCCGGGAACGGGCGACCTCATGATGTTGGTGGCGTTCCTCATCACCGCCGACATCCGGTGGCGCAAAGCCAAGGTGCGCATCTTGCGTGTCGTCGACGGCGAAGAAGAAGAAGAGAAGGCCAAGGCCGACATCAAGAAAATCCTCGGCTCCTCCCGTCTCGCGGCCGACCACGAGATCATCCAGAAGAAAGGCCGTGAGGTGCGCGACGTCATCGCCGAAGCCTCCAAGTCGTCGTCGCTGTGCATGTTGGGTTTGCCGCCCATCGAGACCAGCCCCGACCAGTTCTACGGCCCCATGGATGCCCTTCTGGCCGACTTGCCGACGACCATTCTCGTGCGTGGCTCCAGCGGCTTCCAGTCGGTGTCCATCCTGCAAGACGAAGACTCGTAGGCGCACCTCCATCGCGCCGTTGACGAGAACGTCTGGGGGCCGACGAAACACGACAGGCATCGTCGACCCTGGGCATTGCTGAGCAATGGTCGACGACGACGGACAGCCAACGCGGACGACGGCGCCATCATCCACCGGAGATGGTCGTTCAAGGCTGCAGCATGCCGGACGCGCTTGCGCGTCGCGCTCCAGACTCGCCCAACCAGCGGGTGGCGAGGTCGGCGTCCCACTTGCCGAGCACCCACTGGGTGCGTGCCCAGAAGTCTTCGTACGGCAAGTGCACCCGCTCGACGTCCCCCTCGCGCGGCAGCTCAAAGTCATGGATGCGCGACACCGTGAACCGCAGCGTCGCCAGCCGCAGCTCGTTGGCGAAGCTGCGCTTCTCCTGCGCCGAAAACGGTCGCACCTGTTGGTAAGCGTCGAGGAGCGCTCGCACCAAGTCGTCGCGAAAGCTTCCCTCCGTCTCACCCTGCGGGCGCACCCAGCACCAAGCGCACAGCACGATGGCGACGTCGAGCAGCAGGTGATCCGTGCCAGCCATCTCCCAGTCGAACACCGCCGACAGCTGGTTCTTTTGCCACTTGGTGTTGTTGATGAAGAGGTCGCCGTGAATGACGCCGCGGGGCAACAGCCGACGACGGCGTGCCCGCAACACCGGCTGCAGCACGCGGTCGACGTCGATGGGCAGCGGCGCGGGGAGGTCGCGGCCGATGCGCTCCATCCATTGCAGCATCCGCGGCACGCCGTAGGGGTTTTTGCGCCGCAGCCGAGCGCGACGCAACACGTGGTGCACCTGCGCCAAATAACGGCCGAGTTGGGCGAGGTGGTCGGGGGTCAGCTCAAAGACGCCAAGCTCGCGCCCTTGGAGTTCGTCAAACACGCAGGCCCATTGGTGGTCGGCGACGGTGAAGAACGTGCCGCGGGCCGCGTTGCGGCGCATGTGCGGCGCCCGCACCCCTGAAGTGGCGTGCACATGTCGGTGAAGGTGTGAGAGGAGGTCGCGCTCTTTGCCCAGCTCCAACAACGTCTGCCCCTCAGAGACGCGCACGTAGAACACGCCTGTCGACGTGGTGACGCGAAAAATGCTGTTGATGGAGCCGGCCGCGACACCCTCGACCGCCTGCACATCGCCGCAGCCAGGGTAGATGGCAAGCAAGGTGCGCAACTGCGCGTCGTCGAGGGAGGTGTAGACGGCCATGGCCCCCACATAGCAGACCCACGACACCTGCATGCCAGTGTGAAATGGGGGGTGCAGGGCGTGCGTTGCGTCTGTCCCGTTTTTCGCCAGGCCTGCAAATTGTGGCCGTTTTTTCGAGCAATGGGCCTGAGTCGGCTACGGTTCTGATCATGGCCCGACTGCGCATTGGCGACCTTCTTGTTCAAGTGGGACTCATTGATGAGGCCCAGCTGAAATCTGCATTGGCCATGCAGCGCCAGTATGGGGGGCGACTGGGCAACATCCTTGTCGACAACGGTTTTCTCGACGAGATGATGCTGTGGCGCGGCCTCAGCAAACAGCTGGGGTTGCAGCTGGTGTCGCTGCCCGACATCGAAGTCACCCCCCAGATGCTGCAGGCGCTGCCCAAAGAATTCGCCATGCAGCACGACGTCTTTCCGGCCCATGTGACGGATCGCGAGATCACCGTGGCCACATCGGATCCCGGCGACATTGGCGTGCTTGACGACCTGCGGGCCCGGCTGGGTCTGCGGGTGAGAACGGTGCTGGCGCCCGCGCGCGAAATCAGCTGGGCCATCGGCTTTCACTACCAGGGCATGCGGCACCCGTGTCCGCCGCCACGCACCAAAGGCACCGGCAGCGGCCTCGACGTCAAAACCGGCAACGACCCCGTTTCGCAGGGGCAGACCGCGCCCCGTCCGGCCCCGCCGCCTGTGCCGATGACCAACCCGCCGATGCCGGTGACGACCCCTCCGGTGCCCAACACGCAGAATCCGTCAGGGGGCTACCGCATGCCGGCGCAAGCCGCTCCCGTGCCCCAAGGCGCGCCAGCGCCGCACTCGGGGGCCTACACGCCGCCAGCTGGGTATCCCACCCAGCCGCCGGGGACGATTCCACCGACGGGCGCGTCTCCGTCTGGGGCCTATCCCCAGCCGGCGATGAACAGCAACGACGCCGCCGCGCACATTGCGCGCCTGGAGGCGACGCTGGCCGAAACCAACGCCGTGTTGCGCTACCTCGTCGACGCTTGCGTCTCGCGAGGCGTGTTCTCGCGCGACGAGTTTCTCGAGCGCATGCGACGCTTGCAGTCGGGCGGCTGACGTTCGGCGAGCGGCGACTCTCGCCCTCGATCTCCCCCGCAACCCTCCCATTCCACTGCAGGCGAAGACGCCTGCGGCAAAGCTCATCCGCGGTGGCGGATTTCGATGCGCACCCGGCCCATGACGACGACGTCGCCCGCTTGCAGCACGGCTTGGTCGATGGCCACATCGTCGATTTCGACGCGAGCGTCGGGGCTGGCGCGCATGCACAGCAACGCCCCGCCAAAGTCGACCACCGTCATCTGCCAGCCGGCGAGGCCGGCTTTCTTCGGCAGCGCAAGTTCACAACGGGCGTCGGTGCCGACGCGCACGGCTTGTTGCGACACCACCATCTGGGTGTAGGGCTTGTTGTCGAGAAACACCGCCAGCTGCCACGAGAAGCTTTGCGCAGCATTGCTGAGCGCCGGCATGAGCTCGTCGTCACTGGGCCAGCGGCCGCGTCCTCCGCCCACCGGAAGATCGACCATGTTGGTCTTGTCGATGTCGGCAGGCCCGGCGGTGAGGTCGGCGGTGTGCACCGCCTTGGTGGGGTCGCCCGTCGAGAACGAACCCACGTCGCCATCGTCGTCGAGCAAACTGCTGTCGAGGTCGAGCTGTTGTTGCAGCAGTTCGGTCTTGGTGGGCCCGTAGTCTTCGTCGTCGTCATCGTCGTCGAGGTCGAGGCCGGCAAGGGGATCGTCGTCGTCCGGGGCCGCAGCCTCGACGCCGTCGAGGTAGTCGTGGCTGTCAGAGAGCTCAAACCCCTCAAAGAGGTCGTAGTCGTCGTCGGCGTCGGCGTCGCCTTGGGCCGAGGCCTGCACGTCGCTGTCGGCGATGGGCACCGGACTCATGGCGGTGCGAGCGGCGCGGTGCGGCAAGTTGTGTGCGTCGAGGGCGGCGTCGCCCACCGACAACGGGTGTTGGTTGGTCTCGGCGCCATCGAGCACGCCGGTGTCGTCGTCGAGGGGAAAGTCGGCGCCGGGGACCCCGATGTCGACGTCGGGGTCTTCGAGAAACAGCACACCGTATTCGTAGTAGTTCAACAAATCGCCGTGGCGCAGGGTGCGCCCGTTGTCGATGCGGTGGTTGTTGACCCACGTGCCGTTTTGGCTGCCGAGGTCGGCGATGGTGACTTCTTTGCCGACGCGGCTGACCTTGGTGTGGCGACGCGAGAGCCCCAACAGCGAGATGACGACGTCACAGGTCTTGGAACGGCCGATGACCATCTCGCCTTCGGGCACCGGATGCCGCGAGACCTCCATGCCGTTGTACAGCAACACCAACGTGGGTTCTTTGGCCGGCTCCGGGTCGGGCTCGGGGAGGTTGGGGTTGTCTTCGATGGCCGTGCGGTTGGGGTCGAAGTCGGAGGTGGGATCGTCAGGCGCGTCGACGGAGAAGTCGTCTGAAAAGTCGACGTCGAGGTCGATGTCGACGAGGTCGCCGGCCGCCGAGTCGTCAATGCTCGGCCGCGCCGATGTGGCTGTGGCGGTGGGGCCCTGTTGCCCCAGCGGGGTGAGCGCGCCTGTGGGAAGAGCTGCGGGTTGGGCCGGGGGGACAACGCCTTGGGGCGGCGGCGGGGTCGCCGCACCGTCGCCTCGACGACGGGCTTGTTGGGCGTGGGCGTCGAAGATCGCCACGTAGCAGCCGAGGCCAATGCGGTCGCCAGCGTTGAGCGAGCGCTCGCCCGTGATGCGCTGGCCGTTCAAGAACACGCCGTTTTGTGCGCCGAGGTCGATGACGACGTAGTCGGCGCCCCGTCGTTCGAGGCGGGCGTGAAAACGCGACAAGGTGCGGTCGTTGAGCACGATGTCGTTGTCGGGGTGACGGCCAAGTCCCACCGTCGCGCGCATCAGGACGTGCTCCTCTTGGAAGTCGTCTTCACGGTAGATGGCGAGGCGAGACATGGGTCACAGTCTACGCCCAACGCCGCAGAAACGCAGGTTTCTGCACGTCGAGACAACGTTTTTTTGCGGCCTTTTGCGCAGGGGCAAACGGGTCAGCGACGTCGGCGCCGCCGCAGCAGCAAGAACGCCCACAGCCCGGCCCAGCTGAGGCCTGATGCTTGTGCACAACTCTGTTCGACGACGAGGCCTGGGTCGCCCGCGGTGGTGACGCCGTAGCACTCTTGGGCCTCGGCGCTCGTCGGGTAGAGGTAGCAGATGCCGTCGATGTCGTCTTGGGCGAGGTCGCGCTTGAGCGTTTCGCCCTGGGGCGCGCGGCCATACATGGTGGCGAGTTGGGCGCCCGGCGTCGTCGACGGTGGATGGTCAAGCCCCACCAAATGCCCCATCTCGTGGGTCATGGTGTTCTTCAAGTCGTTGGCCACCAGACAGCCGGGCTCGCCTGCATCGCAGTTGGTGAACGAGAACCCGGCGTCGTTCAACTCGATGTCGGCGTCGAGGATGCGCCCGGTGTAGCGCGAGTAGGTCATGGTGGTGATGGCGATGGCGCCGTTGTCGTGCAGCCAAGCGTCGACCGGGTCGGCGTCTTTGTTGTCGTCGTCGCGAAACACCACCAAGTTGACGTTCTCGGCCGAGCCCGCACCCGACCGCCAGTCGAACCCGGTGCGCAAGTCGCTGCTGCTGCCTTGAATGGTGATGGTGAAGTCGGAGCACGACGCATCCGTCCACGCTGTGGCTGCGTGCAACGTGGCTTGTTGCAGGTCGGCGAAGGGCACTTCGACGCCGTCTTTGACGCCGAGGGTCAGCGGAATCAGCCGCTCCTGCCAGGCGATGGAGGGGCCGGTGTTGTCGGTGCGCGTGCACACAAACGCCGACGCTGCCGACGACGACAGCGTCGTCAGCAAGAACCCCACGGCAAACGCGCGCAAAGTCACGGCGCCTCCGTGGGGGACGTCATGGTCGCCGTCAACAGCCGCTGCAGTTGGGCCTGCCGGGTGGCATCCGACGACACGGTGGCCCACTGCGCCAGCACGTCTTGCACTTTGGGCGCCGTCAAACGTTGTCGACGGCGGTCGTCGGTGGAGACTTCGGTGTCGAAGAGGTGTCCGTCTTCGATGAGACGGATGCCCGCGCCGTGCCCCTGCACCCGCCGAATGCCGCCGGGCCCTTCTTTGCCCAACAACACCAACACGCGCTGGCCGACGTCGACGTGACCGGCGCCCGCAGCGCGCTGCACGATGTCGCCTTTGGCGCCGCCGAGGAGGGCGAAGGTCACCACACGGTTGTCTGTGGTGCGGCCGGTGGCCAACGTGAGCAGGCGGTCGGGCCCACGGTCGTCGACGGCCACGCCGTGGGCTTTGAAGTGCGCCCGGGCCCACACCACCTGCACCTGGGTGACGTCGACAATGACGACGTCACGCGCTTGGTGCATGGCCTGCAGCTGGGCGTCGGGACGCACCAGGCGCGCGTGCGCCGACACCGAGGCCAGCGTCATCGACAGCACCACCAGCAGCAGGCGCAGACGGCTCATGGAGTGCCCGCATCGTTGCTGGCCGCGTCGCTGCCCGGCGCTTCAGCCTTCACTTCAGTGGCCTTCTTCAGTTTCATCAGCTCTTGAATGCTCATGGGCTTGTCGACCTTGGGGGCGGCCGCTTCGGCCTCCGCCTTCTCTTTCGCCGCGGCCTGCTCTTTCTTGAGCTTCATGAGCTCTTGAATGCTCATGGGTTTGTCGACCTTGGGGGCGTCTGCAGATGAGGTTGTGCCATCTGCGCCGCCCTCTTTCTGCTGCTTCTTGAGCTTCATGAGCTCTTGGATGCTCATCGGCTTCTTCACCGTGTCAGAACCACCGCCTGCAGCGCCTTGTTTGCGCTTTTTCATGAGCTCTTGAATCGACAGGCCCTTCTGCGGCGGTTTGGCCTCGGGCGTCTTCTTCTGCTCGACCTTTTTCTCAGGGCCAAACACCGGACGTCCGGCGATCAAGTTCGGCAGGCCCGTCGAGAACACCGGCACCCACGTGATGACCATGAGGCCCACCAAGAGAATGCCGAGCGGCACCAGCACCGAGCGAATGACATCGCCCAGGCCTTTTTTGAACAGCGTCGAGGCCACGAAGAGGTTCAAGCCCAACGGCGGCGTCAGGTAGCCGATCTCGAGGTTGACGATGAAGATGATGCCCATGTGCAACGGGTCGATGCCCATGACCTTCGCCATCGGCGCCAACATGGGGGCGATGATGAGGATGGCGCTGATGATGTCCATGAAGCAGCCCACGACGAGGAGCACCAGGTTCACCAGAATCAAGAACGTCGTCGGGGTGAGGTCGAGCGACTTCAGCCAGTTCACCATGGCGTCGGTGACTTCGAGGCGCACCAACACGTCGTTCAACGCGATGGACAGCGCGATGATGAGAAACAAGCTGCCCATGACGGTCATGGCGCCTTCTGCGACGTCGACCATGTCTTTGAGTTTGAGGTCGCCGTGGATGAAGACCTCGACGAGGAAGGCGTACACCACCGACACGGCTGCGGCCTCGGTCGTCGTGAACACGCCGGTGTAAATGCCGCCGAGGATGATGGCGGGCAACAGCAGCGACCAGATGCCGCGCTTCAGCTCCTGCAAGATGTCTTGCACGAAGCTGAGCTCCTGGCCGTCGTCGTCGACCTTGGCCTTTTCGGTGATGCCTTCTCGAACGCCGGTGAACATGGCGTAGCCCGCAAGCATGATGCCGATGAGCGCGCCGGGCATGACGCCGGCGAGGAAGAGTTCTTTTGGGTCCATCGCGGTCGTGGCACCGACGACGATGGCGTAGATGATCATGGGGATCGACGGCGGAATCAGAATGCCCAGCGAGCCGGCCGACGAGATGAGGCCCATGGCGAAGCGCTCGGGGTAGCCCTGCTTGATCATCGCCGGCACCATGATGGAGCCGATGGCGATGACGGTGACGGGGGAGCTGCCGCTGATGGCTGCGAAGAACACGCAGCCGAACACGCCGGCAACGGCGAGGCCGCCGGGGAGTTTGCCGAACACGGCGCGGGCGACGCCGATGAGGCGCTCGGCGAGGGAGCCCTTGGTCATGACCTCGCCGGCGACGACGAAGAACGGAATGGCGAGGAGCACTTCTTTCGACGCCAACTCCATGGTTTTGGCGACGATGACGTCGAGGTGGGTGACGACGTCGACGCTTTGCGGCCGCGGAATCAAGAACAGCAAACACCCGATGGAGATGCAGCCGAACAACACGAACAGCGGCTGGCCGAGCAACAGACACAACAGCACGGTGCCGATGATCAAAAACCCGGTGTGCGACGAGATGGCAAAGAGCAGCAGCGTCACGGTGCCGAGGATGCCCAGCCCGAGGTGACGACGTCGGTAGCAAAACAGCACCAACAACAAATCGACGATGAACAACATCCAGCTGACATTGGCGAGGGTCATGCGGCACCTCCTTTTTCAGCGGAGGCAACGGAGTGGGGCTCGTGGTGCTCGCGTCCGAACTGCATGCCCGCGGGGGCGGTGGGTTCGACGACCTCGTCGGGTTCGATGGTGGGCTCGTCGAGGGTGATGTCGGTGGGTTTGACGACGGGCGGGCCCCACAACAAGTCAGAGAAGCCTTGCATCAAGAACCGGAGGGCGATGAGGCCGAAGGCGACGGGCAGGGCGAGGTAGGTGAACGCCTCGGGGATGGGCGTCGACTCGTGAATGCGACCGATGGCGAACTCACTGTCGCTCCACTCGTGAAACTTTTCGTAGGTGGTGGCCGCCGAGAGGTAGGCGATGAACCCGGCGATGCCTGCGGTGACGACGCTGCCGATGGCTGAAATCCAGGGGAGGGTGTCGTCGTCGAGCTTCTTCTTCATGGCGTCGAGCACGATGTGGCCGCGGGTGCGGGTGACGATGCTGGCGCCCAACAAGCCGGCCCACACCAACATGCCGAGGGCGTACTTTTGCGCGCCGGGGATGCCGGTGGGCGCGGCCCACACCGTGACCTTGACGAGGGCGGCGCACACCAAGAACACGCCCGCGCCGATGCCGAGAGAGCCGGCGAAGTCGACGCTGGCGTTGTTGCGTTGCTCGCGTTCGGCGCGCGACATGCGCGCGGCATGCACGGCGGCGATGCAAAAGAACACGGCGAAGGCGAGGAAGAAGGCGTCGCCCCAGAAGGTCTCGATGCTCTTCGTCGTCGAGTCGGACAAGGGGCCTGCGACGGCGTCGGCGATGGCCCGCATCATTTGGGCGGTCTTGCCCACCTGGCGGGTGAAGGTGCGTTGCACGACGTTGAGAAAGACCAAAAAGGTCATTCCGAAGACCATGAGCAACAGCAGCGCGCGTTCGACGCGATAGATCACGGCGTCGATGCGTTCGAGCGTCTGGCGAAAGGCGTGCATCCCCACTCCCGTCTTGGCGGGCCCGTCGTCGTGACGTGCGCCCGTTGGGCATCCTCGACGTCAGGGCACTCGCAGATGGGCCTGCGAAACGACGTCGACAGCGGCGGACTGTAACGCGAAATCGTCGCCAGGGGCACCTCAACCTGTCTCAGCAAGCTGAAAATGAGAATGAACGTCTTTTTCGTTGACGAATCTGATGTTGAAGTTGAGAATGATTCTCAAGATTGGCCTGGCGGCCGAAGGATCACCCATGCGTCGGATGTCAGCTTTGCTTTGGTCAGCGCTTTGCGTCTGCAGCACGGCTGTGGCGGCGCAGACGTCGAACGCGCCCGCCACCGGTGCGACGCCGACCGACGCTGCTGCAGCACACGTCGACGACGACGCCAGCCCGTCGGCAGAAGACGCTGCGGCCAACGCCGCTGGGGCGGAGGCTCCGGCCGATGACGCCCAGACCCCTGGCGACGCTGCTGACGATGTTCAGGCCTACACCGAAGAAGAGTTGGCCCTGATGCGTGAGTTGGGCGGCGAGGTCGAAGACGCCGACCCACCGCCCAAGCCCCTCAACCCCGACGACGTCGAGCTCGAAGGGGAGGTGGTCAGTGCTTCAGGCAACAACGCCGCCACCACCATCTTGGGCAGCCGCAAAGCCCGCAAGCGCATCGCCGGCTCGGCCCACGCCCTCGACGAAGAAGACCTCGAGAAGCTGGAGTACGACGACATCCACCGCATCCTCAAAGGGGTGCCTGGCGTGTACCTGCGCGAAGAAGACGGCTTTGGCTTGCGCCCCAACATCGGATTGCGGGGGGCCTCGGCCGACCGCTCCAGCAAGCTCACCCTCCTCGAGGACGGCGTGTTGTTTGGGCCGGCTCCATATGCAGCGCCGGCGGCGTACTACTTCCCACTGTCGACGCGAATGGTGGGCGTTGAAGTCTTCAAGGGCCCGGCGTCGGTGCAAAACGGACCCCACACCGTCGGCGGTGCCCTCAACTTGAAGACGCGGCGCATCCCGTCGCATGGCGCCGTGGGCGGCATCGACTTTGCGGGCGGCACCTACGCGTCGGGCAAAGGGCACGCCTACGTCGGCTACGGGGGCGACTACGCGGGCATCCTCATCGAGGGGCTGCACCTCACCAACGGCGGCTTTAAACGCGTCGACGGCACGCCCGCCACCGGACTCTTTCAGAACGGCACCGGCTTCAACCGCACCGACGTGATGATCAAAGGCCGCGTGAACACCGCTCCGTCGACGACGTCGATGCATCTCCTCGAGGTCAAGCTGGGGTACGGCCACGAAGACAGCAACGAGACCTACCTCGGGCTCACCGACGACGACTTTCGCAAAACGCCGTGGCGGCGTTACGCGGCCTCCGCCAACGACCGCATGACGTGGGACCGCACCGCCGCCCAACTGCGGTACCGCTTTTTCGTCGGCGAGGCCTTCGACGTCGACGTCGTCGCCTACCGCCACGACTTCTTCAGAACGTGGACCAAGTTCAACGGCTTCACCGACGGCACCGACGTGCGCGCCGTGTTGCAAAACCCCCACGTCGGCGCTTACGGCGTGAAGTATGGGTTGATGACCGGCGGCCTCGACTCCATCGACGAGCAAGACGGCATTCAGATCGGCACCAACGCACGGCAGTACGTCTCGCAAGGCTTGCAGGCCCGTGCCCGCGTCGGCTTTGACGTCGTCGGCATCCACCAAGACATCACCTTCGGCGCCCGCATTCACAACGACTACGTGGTGCGCGACCAAACCGAAGTCACCCATCTCATGCAAGGCGGCCGTCTCGTCGTCGCAGCCGGGGCCCAGCGCACCGACGTCGTGCAGAACCGAGGCGAGGCCGCGGCCCTTGCGTTGTTTGTGCAAGACGAAATCTCTTGGGGGCCGCTGCTGTTGGCGCCGGGGTTGCGCTTGGAGTTCATCGAGACCCGCATGCACGACTTTTTGCAGGTGCCGTCTGAGGTGCAGCCGTGGTGGGTCGACCTCGCCGACGACGCCATTCCCACCGCCTTTCAGTTTGCATGGATGCCGGGCCTCGGCGGGTATTGGCAGATCCTCGACGACGACCTCGTCGACGTCGGCGTGCTCGGCGGGGTGTACAAAGGGTTCTCGCCCGTCGCACCGGGCCAGTCGGGCACCACCCAGCCCGAAGAGAGCCTCAACGGTGAACTCGGCATGCGCGTCGGCAGCAAAAGGTGGGGGGCACGCGGCGAAGCCATCGCTTTTGTGAACCACTACTCGAACCTTACAGCGACGTGCACCAACTCGTCGGGCTGCGTCGGCCAAGACAACGACACCCAGTTTCAAGCCGGCGCCGTCGACGTCGTCGGGGTGGAGTTGACCGCGCACGAGGAGCTGCAGTTCCCCTATGCGTTGAGCGTGGCCTTCGACGCGGGCTACACCTTCACCTACTCACGGTTTGCCACGTCGTTCACGTCGTCGAACCCGCAGTGGGGGGCGGTGAAAGAGGGCGACGAGTTGCCGTACGTGCCCATGCACCAGGCCAACCTCAACGTCACCGGCGGCGCCGGCCCGGTGTCGGTCACCCTGGGCACCACCTACGTGTCGGCGATGCGCGACACCGCCGGACAAGGCGCCATCGAAGACGGCGATGGCACCGACGCCGCCTTGCTCGTCGACGTCATGGCCACCTACCGCTTTGCTGAAGATTTGGCGTTGTACATGCGCGCCGACAATGTCACCCATCAGGCGAACATCGTCAGCCGCCGTCCGTTTGGCGCCCGGCCGTCCAAGCCCTTGCACTTCATGCTCGGCGTCAAAGCCGGGTTCTGAGCCAACGTCCCACCCACATCTCGATGCCCACGACACCCTGTCGCATGACGGATGGAGAACCCATGCCCACCTGCAAACGCACCGCTCTCGTCGCCACGACCCTGGCGGCCCTGTTCGCTCTGGCCTGCTCTGACAAATCGTCGACCCCAGACGGCGCGTCGTCGTCGACGCCGAAAGCCGAAGCGGCCCAAGAGCTCACCGTTTACTCCGGACGCAAAGAAGCCCTCGTCGGCAGTCTGCTGCAAGACTTCGAAAAGAAGCACAACGTCAAACTCAAGGTGCGCTACGGCAAGACCGCCGAGTTGACGGCGCTCCTCCTCGAGGAGGGCAAGGCGTCTCCGGCGGCGTTGTTCTTGGCGCAAGACGCTGGGGCGCTGGGTGCACTTGAGCAAAAAGGGGCACTGCAAAAGCTCGATGACGACGTGCTCAACCTCGTGCCTGCCATGTACCGCTCGCCAAAAGGCACTTGGGTCGGCGTCACCGGACGTGCGCGCACCCTCGTGTACAACACGGCAAAAATGAAGGCCGAGGACGTTCCCTCGTCGGTGTTCGACCTCACCGACCCCAAGTGGAAAGGCCGCCTCGGCTGGGCGCCGAGCAACGGCTCCTTTCAGGCGTTTGTCACCGGCATGCGTGTCCTCGTTGGCGAAGAGAAGACGCAAGCGTGGTTGGAGGGCGTGAAGAAGAACGAGCCCAAGGTGTACCCCAAGAACACGCCCATCGTGCGCGCTGCCGCCGACGGCGACATCGACGTGGGGCTCGTCAACCACTACTACCTGTACCGCTTCTTGAAAGACGACCCGAAGTTCCCCGCGAAGAACGCCTACACCAAAGCCGGCGACCCCGGCTCCCTCGTCAATGTCTCGGGCGTCGGCATCTTGGCGTCGGCCCAGCCTGCCCAACAGAAGCTCGCCAAAGAACTTGCGCAGTTCATGTTGGGCAAAGACGCGCAAGCGCACTTCGCGAAGAACACCTTCGAGTACCCCCTCGTCGACGGCGTGCAGGGCCCAGCTGGTTTGCCTGCGTTGAAAGACCGCCAGCCTCCCAAACTCGACCTCGCCAGCCTGCATGACCTGCAGGGCACGCTGAAGTTGCTGCAAAAGGTGGGCGCGCTTCCGTAGCCCACCCCGAGTCGACGTGGCGAAGACAAACCCGACTCAAACATGGCTCCGGTGGCTCTGGCCACCGGCGCTTTTGTGTGTGGCTGCAACGCTGTTGCCGGTGCTGTACCTCGGCGTGCGCAGCTTCGAGCACGGGCTGCCGACGCAGGACCTGTTCTCGCCCCAAACGGCCGGGTTGTTGCTGCGCAGCGTCGGGCTCGCCGTGACCACCGCGTTGTTGGCGGTGGCGGTGTCGACGCTGTGTGCACTCGGCACCAGCGTGTTCGCGGTGTCGGGCAAACGCATGTTGCATGTGTTGTGCGTGGCGCCGTTGGCGATTCCGTCGTACGTCGGCGCGGCCACCTACATCGCGGCCCTGTCGCCGCGGGGGCCGCTGGCGCAACTGCTGCAACCGCTGGGCATCCGGGTGTCGTCGCCGTCGGGGTTTTGGGCGTGTGTCGTCGTGCTCGTCGTCTTCAACTTGCCCCTGGCCTACCTGCCCATCCGCGCCGCGTTGTTGCGCACCGACCGCAGCGTCTACGAAGCGGCGCTGTTGCTCGGCAAGAGTCGGCTGCAGGCGTTGTGGGTGGCGGCGGTGTTGCCGGCGCGGTCGGCGATGGTGTCGGGCGGTGTTCTCGTCGGGCTCTACGCCCTGAGTGAGTTTGGCTCGGTGTCGTTGCTGCGGTACGACGCCTTTCCGCGCGTCATCTACCTGCAGTTTCAGTCGGCCTTTGACCGCACCCAGGCGAGCTTGAATGCGCTGCTGTTGGTGTTGTGTCTCGTCGTCGTCGTCGTCGTTTCTGAGGTGATGCAGCGTCGTCTGCCGCCAGTGCATGCCGAACGCACTCGTCCGTTGGTGCTCGCGCCATCGCGAGTGCAACAGCTGGCGGTGGCGGCGCTTGTCGTCGTCGTGGGCGTCTTGGTGCTGCTCCCCGTCGTGGCGTTGTTGTTTTGGCTGAAGGCGCACGACGGCAGCAACTTGGATTGGGTGTGGCCGGCGGTGCGTGCGTCGTTGACGACGGGCGTGATGGGCACGCTCCTCGCCACCGTCTTTGGAGTTCCGCTCGCTGTGCTTCTGCATCGCGGACAAGGGCGTTGGCATACGTTCTTGGTGCGCTTTGTCGACGTGGGGTTCGGCATGCCCGGGTTGATCATCGCGTTGGGGCTGACGTTTTTTGCGTTGCGCACGGCGCCCGCCCTCTATCAGACGTGGGGCATGTTGGCGTTGGCCTATGGCGTGCTTTACCTGTCGTTGTCGGTGTCGAGCATCCGCGGCGTGTTGGCCCGGCTGCCCCCGTCGCAGGAGGAGGCGGCGCGTACGTTGGGCAAGACACCCGCCACTGCCTTTGCGCGGGTGACGCTGCCGCAACTCAAGGTCGGCGTCGTCGGGGGCGCTCTGTTGGTGTGGATCAGCTGCATGAAAGAGCTGAGTGCGACGCTGTTGTTGATCCCCGCTGGCGAGCACACACTGGCGACGCGGTTGTGGGCGTTCACCGATGAGGCCATGTTTGCCGACGCCGCTGTCCCGGCCTTGCTGCTCATCGGCATTGCCGCCCTTGGCGTCGTTGTGGTGCACAAAACGGAGTCTTCGTCATGACCCAGACCGCAAGCACACCTGCGTTGCGCGCAGAAGGGCTGCAGAAGTCGTTCGACGGCAACGTGGTCGTCGACGACGTCAGTTTCACTTTGCAGCGGGGCGAGATTTTCGCGCTGCTGGGCCCGTCTGGATGTGGCAAGTCGACGACGCTGCGCATGCTGGCGGGGCTGGAGACGCCAGACGAAGGACGCATCCTGTTGGGCGACGACGTCGTCAACGACGACCACACGGTCGTCCCGCCCGAGCAACGTCACATCGGTCTGGTCTTTCAGCAGTATGCGCTGTTTCCGCATCTCGACGTCACGGCCAATGTGGCCTTCGGCGTCGACGACAAAAGCGTCGCCGTCGACATGGTGCAGCGGGTGGGGCTGCAGCACCGAGCCGACGCCGCGATCCATGACCTCAGCGGCGGCGAACAGCAGCGGGTGGCGTTGGCGCGGGCGTTGGCGCCGAAGCCATCGGTGGTGCTTCTCGACGAGCCCTTCGCCAATCTCGACGCCAGTCTGCGACAGCAGGTGCAAGCGGAGGTGCGCAGCGTCTTGCAGCAGGTGCAAGCCACCGCCCTCGTCGTCACCCACGACCAACAAGAAGCCCTCGCCATGGCCGACCGCGTCGGTGTCATGTGGCAGGGGCGTCTGCTGCAAGTGGCGACACCACAGGAGCTGTACCACCAGCCGGCCTCGCCCGAGGTGGCCGCCATGGTCGGCGCTGGCAGCTTTTTGCCGGCGACGTGTGCTGCTGAAGGTGCAGGAGACCCGACGGTGGTGACGACGACGTTGGGGGCGTTGGCGGTGTCGGGCGGCGTGCACGGCGGCACCGAGGGCAGGGCCTTTGTGCGTCCGCACCAGGTGAAGCTTGGCGCTGCCGGACAAAAGGCGACGGTGACCAGCTGCCGCTTTTTCGGCGACCACCACGTCGTCACCGTCGATGTCGACGGCGTGCAGGTGGTGGCCCACACGTCGCCAGCCGACGGCGCGTCCGAGGGCGATGAGGTGTTTGTCGACGTCGTCGGCGAGGTGGTGTTCTTCGCGGACGGAGGCTCGCTGCCCTAGGAGTCGGACACCAACCGCAGTGAGCCCCGCCGCACAGGTGGCGCCACCGGCGTCGCGATGGTGCGCAATGGCGACGAAAAGAGCCGACGCACAGCATGGCGAAACGACCCTGCCAACGCGCCCAATTCTGGCAGACGCACTTCCAGGCACAGGCCCATGGTGTGCACCAAGAACACATCTTCGTCGTCGGCGTTGGGGTCCAGCTCGACTTTGCAGGCCCGGCTCTTGGCGAGCACGGGGTCGTCCCAGCGCCGAGGCGGAACGGGCTGCCCGTCGACGGTGACCAGCCGTGGAAGCTCTTCAAACACCTCGGGGGTCAGGTGTCGACGCAACGCACGCGACAAGGTCCCGCTGATGGCGGCGACATCGCCCGCGTTGGTGCTCGCCTGCACCACGCCGAAGGTGACGCGCACCGACGACAACCCCGTCTCCTCGATGTGGCAGACGCGGGTGGAGGCCAAGATCTGGGGCTCCGACGGGGGAGGCTGTTGGGACATGGGTGCTCCAAAGGTGACTCTGGGTTCATCGGATGCCGTCTTTGGCGCTGAACCCCAGGTGAAATCACCTGCTCAAAGTTGAACGTCTCAACCTGTTTCACGTCGTGAGAGGTGGGATGCAGCCACACACGCAGCTTCGCTGTGGCCTGTGCGCGGGCGCACCTGCCGTGGTGACAGATCCACGGTGCCGTCTCCAATCCAACACCAGACCCTTCGCAGCAGGACCACCGGTGACCGCACAGCCGCCCCATTCGCATTTGCTTCTGTTGGTCGTGGCTTTGGCCGCAGGCAGCACAGGCTGCGTCACGGCACGTCCGTTGGGGGCGTCCCACGTCGACCGCAGCGATGTGTGCGACGTGCAGGCGCTGCAGCATTTGTGTCTGTCGATTCGCAGCGACGCCGCCCTCCACGTCGAGCAGCTGTTCGACGGCACACCCCCCAAGTTTCACCAACGTCCCGACCCTTCCCGCTGGTTGACCGCGTTGCATCAACAAAACCCACCCGTGCCGCACGTCGGCAACCGGCTGACGGTGGTGTCGTTCAACACCGGGCTCCTCGACTTGCGCACCTCAGACGTGCTGCGCGACTACGACGACGACGCCATGCCCCTCAAGCAGGCGCCGCTTCTTCGCACCCGGCGCCAGATGCTTCCGCAAGCCCTGGCCGACGTCGACGCCGACGTGGTGTTCTTGCAGGAGGTGTGGCGCGACGACGACCTCCTGGCCCTGCAGGCGTGGGGCGACGCGCACGGCTATGCGTCGGTGCGCCGCCCACCAGGGTGGGCCAAAGACGGCCTGTTGACGCTGGTGCGGCGCTCGCTCGTCGTCGGCGAGCTCGACGTCGAACACCGCGCCTACTCGGGCGACGGCTTCGACACGGCCGCCCTGGCCGTGCACGTGGTGCGCCGACGTCAACACATCCACTTCTTCAGCACCCAGCTGGGCGAGGTCGTGTTGCTCAACACGCACCTCACCCCGTTTCCCGAGGCCTATGACATGCGCATGCACCAGCTGCGCGAGCTGGGCCTCGACGCGGCCGACGAGGACGCGCTCGTCATCGTCGCGGGCGACATGAACGCTGGCGTCTACTACGCGCAAGACCACTGGCAGACACCAGATGGCACCCATTCGCCCCAGTGGTTTGCCAACGCCATGGCCATCCCGGTCGCGTTCGCCTACGGCGGGTTTCGCGATGCCTTCGTCGAGGGGCTCGACGACGACGACGTCACCCTCGAAGTGCGCCTGGCCGATGCCCTCAGCCCCGAACGCCGGCACCGCAACCCCCGCATCGCAGCCGAGGTGCCCTTTGGCGCGCCCACGTTTTGCGACGGCGCACCCAAGGTGTTCTCGGCGACCGACTGCAATCCGCTGTATTTCGCGCAGTACGCTGGGCAAGAAGCGCCAGCCCGCATGGACCACATCTGGCTGCGGGACAAGGAGCGGCGGGTGCACACCGCGTCGAGCCGTTTGGTGTTCACCGACGCCGTCGACGCCGCGGATGGGCCGGTGTCGCTGAGCGACCACTACGGCGTGCGCGTCGACCTCGTCGTGGGACGCCCGTAGGCACGCTCGCAAACGTCGCTGCCGACCTCGACAAAGGTTGCTACAAGGCGAGGGCATCCCTGCCCGTGAGTGAAGCATCATGTTGAGCTACGTCGACGTCGCCACCCCCCAACTGCGTTCACAAGACGCCGACACCCGCGTCTATGAAGGCACGCTCGACGAGAGCTGGTTTCAAGGCCGTGGATCGTTTGGAGGGCTCCTCACGGCCTTCGCGTTGAACGCCTTTGTCGACCACGTTGGCGATGCCCGTCGTCGTCCGCGTACTTTGCACGCGCATTTCTGCGCGCCCGTCGCTGCCGCGACGTACACCTTGACGACGACAAACGCACGCGAGGGCAGCCGGGTCACGCACTTGCACGCAGAGCTGCGGCAAGACGGCAAATGCATGGCGCTGTTCACGGCGACGTTTGCGGCCGCTCGTGACGACGAGCTGCGCGTCAGCCAACAACCCGCTCCACAGGTGTTGCCCGTCGACGACGCCATCGCCGTGTCGCACGAGATGCCCGGCGTGCCCGTGTTCATTCAGCACTACGACATGCGGGTGGGCTTGGGCCAGCCGCCCTACACGGGCGCAGCGCAAGCGCGCCTCGGCGGCCACATCCGGTTGCGCAACTCTGTCCCCGTCAACGAGGCTTTGTTGTCGACGTACGTCGATGCCTGGCCGCCGGCTGCGTTTGCCTGCGCCACTTCCCCTCGTGGAGGCGCCAGCGTCGACCTAACGTTGACGTTTTTGGAGCCCCCCACTGGATATGCGCCCGGCGCGTTCTTCGTTGCCGACGTGCACAGCACGTTTGTCGACGACGGCTACTCCCAAGAGACCACGTGGCTGCATGGGCCTGATGGCAAACCTCTGGTGCATTGCCGCCAGCTGGTGGCGTTGCTGTAGAAGAGCCCGTCAGTCCCAGCGCCACAGGGGACGCGCGGCAGGCCCTTTGGGAAAGGGCTCTTGCTCTGGCGTTTGCAGCGGCGCACTCTTTTGCAGCAACTCCGTCGCGGGCGCAGCGACGTCACGGCCTCCGAGCAGGGCTTCCAAAGCGTCGGCCATGTCGCTGCACCGCGCGAAGCGCTGGGCGGGCTCTTTGTGCAGGCCGCGCAGCACCACTTGCTCCACAGCGTCGGGGACAAAGGGGTTCAACAACGTCAGCGGCTTGGGCGCATCTTCAATGATGTGCTTGATGCTCATGAAGTTGGAGGCGCCGTCGAACGGACGTGTCCCCGTCAGCAACCAATAGGCGGTGATGGCGAGCGACCATTGATCGCTGCGGCCGTCGAGGGGGCGCCCGAGGATTTGCTCGGGCGACATGTAGGGCACCTTGCCTTTGACCTCGCCGGTCTTGGTGAGGTTGCTGTCGTCGTCAAACTCTTTGGCGATGCCAAAGTCGAGCACCTTGGTCACGCCGTCTTTGTTGAGAAACAGGTTCTCAGGGCTGACGTCGCGGTGCACCAGCGCTTCGTTCTCGCCACGCGCGTTGACCTTGGTGTGGGCGTGGTCGAGGCCACGGGCGGCGTCGGCGATGGCCTTGACCACCACCTCGAGGGGCAGGTGCCCGCCGGCGTGCCAGTTGCGCTCGGCGATGTCGCGCAGGTCGGTGCCGTCGAGAAACTCCATGACGATGAAGCTCTCACCCTTTTCTTCGGCGTGGTCGAGGATGCGCACGATGTTGTTGTGAATCAGACGCGACGCGATGCGCGCCTCTCGTTTGAAGAGTTTGACGTATTTCTCCTCGACGAGAAGGGCGGGGCGAATGCGTTTGAGCACCACGTCTTTGGTGCCGCCGGGGGGGCGCGCCAAGAACACCACGGCCATGCCGCCTTGCCCGAGTCGGGTGTGCACGTGGTAGCCGCCCATCATGAAGTCGGTGGGCTCTCCCATCACGTAGCGTCGGGCGGGCATGGGTTTCGCGTCGGGCAGCGGCGCCGTCTCTGCGGTGCGGGGCTCCGGCGTGCCCAGCTCGGTGTGCGGCGCCTCGGGCGTCGGTGTTGTGCCCAGGTGGCTGGCGTGCCGCTCTTGCACCACCCGCTGCATGACGTCGAAGGGAACGGCTTCGGTGCGGTCTTTGGGGTATTCGATGGCTTGCACCTGGGCTGTTCGCGCCATCGTCGAACGCACCGCAGCCGTCTGCTCTCGCAGCCGGTCGAGCTCGGTGGCCGAGACCACGGGCGTCTCAGCCGGGCCCTCCATGCTGAGCACCGGTGGAGGCGCCGCTTGTGCCACATCCGATTTGAGGGCGGCATCGATTTGCGCGTCGACGTCGTCGTCAACAGACGGCCCGTCGTCGAGAGCGAGCACATTGGGCCCCTGCGCGGAGATCGCGCTCACCGGCGCCGGTGCCTGCGGGCTCAGCTGGGTGGCAAACGGCGACGCCATGCGAATGGTGGCGCCCGCGGTGAACGGGTCTTCGCCGTCGGTGGGGATGGCTTCGTGGCCATGCTCGACTGTGGCCTCCTCAAAGCCGTCGGCCTCGTCGGCCTGCTTTGGGGTCTTGGTGTTGTCGCCGCTGGCCACGTGGTCCCTCCCGCTCATCCGACACGACCATAGTGCAAACCCACGTCGGAGAAAACGTGGGACGGTGTTCAGCGTTTGATGTGTTCGGGACGCCGCTGTGCGCTAGGCGGCGTCTGTGCTCGCATTCGTGCTGGCCGCCTCGTCACGGGCGAACACTTTCCAGTAGGCGGGCAAGAAGAACACGTCGCACACCCACGCCGCCGCCACCGACACGGCCCCCAACACGCCGAAGATGCTGTTCATGGGAAACGACGAGAAGCCATTGATGCCAAACCCCACACACAAAATGAGCGACGTCATGCTGACCGCGCGCCCCGTCGACGTCACGGCGATGCGCAAAGCGTCGTCGAGCGGTCGTCCCTTGTCTTGTTCTTCGCGAATGCGCGCCAGAATGTGAATGGTGTCGTCGACGGCGATGCCCAACCCCACGACGTAGACGATGGTGGACGGCGGGTCGAGCGGCCAGCGAAAAGCGCCCATGACGCCGAGGGTGAACAACAGCGGCACCGCGTTGGGCACCAGCGCCAGCAGCCCCCAAAGGGCACTGCGAAACAGCACGGCGATGAACACCAAGATGATGGCCAATGCCGACAACAAGCTCACGCCCAGTTCACGCGAGATGCGGTTGAAGCTTTGGTAGGCGACGTAAGAGACGCCCGTGGCTTTGGCCGAGATGCCCTTGTCGACGAGCATGCGCTGCAGCGCCGGCTCCAGCGTCTGGCGAAAAGCCTCAACGCCGGTGCCACCCACGTCGGGGATCGACAGCACCACCCGCGCCTTCTTGCCGCCTGCGCGCAACACATCGTCGGTGGGCAACTGGCCGTCGAGCAGCAACATGACCTGCGCCAAGGCGGCGTCGTCGTCGGGGAGGGCACGCTTGCCCAACACCACCTGGCTGGCCTGCGCCAGACGGATGGCCGGCCCCTCGACGTGGCGGACAATGTCTTGGGCCCGCGCCCACTTCTCGAAGGTCTCGATGTGCTTGAGGTTCTCCACCGTTTGCAGCGACGTCGTCGACGACAACGCCACCTGGATGCCCACGACGCCGCCGAGGTGTTGGTCGACGATGGTGTTGGCGCGGGTGACACTGTGCTTCGGCCCGAGGATGTCGTTGAGGTGGTTGTCGAAGCTGACGTTCTGGGCACTCCACCCTGCGACGCCGCAGGCGAGGAGGGCGACCACGATGGTGGCCCACGGTCGCACGAGCACACCCTGCACCGACGTCGTCAACAGGCGCTCGATGGCACCGTCGCCCATCTGGCCTTCACGTCGAGACGGAATGCGTCGCACATGCCGCAGCAGCAGCGGCACGACCACGATGAAATTGAGGTAGGCGAGCAGCACGCCAAAGCCCGCGTACAGACCGAAGTTGACGAGGATGCGCATGTCGGCGATGGCCAACGACAAAAAGCCCACTGCCGTCGTCAACGACGTCAGCAGGCAGGCGAAGCCCACGTGCCGCATGACGTCGACGATGAGGTCATCGCGCACGGCCGCGTCGTCGAGGTCGCCATTCCAGTCTGTGATGCCTTGTGCTTCGTAGTGGGCGTGTGCGGTCTGGTGCAGTCGAGTGATGACATGGAGGGTGTCGGCCAGGGCGATGACGGGGAGCAGCGTCGCAAACACCTGCGAGAGCACGCCGATGGGTTCGGAGGTGTGCCCCATGAATCCAAAGAGTTCACCCGTGGGGATCATCGCGGCGGTCATCGGGATGAGCACGCCATGCACCCGTCGAAACAAAAAGATGAGCAACAGCAACGCACACAACATCGCCGCTGAAATGAAGATGCCCTGGTCGTAGATGAGGAGGTCGACGAAGTCAGTGCGCACAGCCGGAATCCCGGCGACGACGAACCGCAGCTGCCCCTGTTGCTCGATCTCGGCGAGGCGCTGGCGCATGCGTTTGACCGGGGGCCCGTAGGCTTGAATGTCGTCGACGTCGATGGCGAGCTCGACGAGCATGGTGGTGGTCTTGAGGTCTTTGGAGAGCAGGCGCGGCACCAGAGTTTCGTCTTCGAGCACCCGCTGCTGCAGTTGGGGCAACGAGACGGTCTGCGCCACGTCGAGCACCGTCGGTGCCGAGAAGGCGGCGTCGTCGCGAATGAGCGGCACACGCGACAATCCGATGCCGCGTCCGACCTGGTCGAGCTTCTCCAACTCCACCAGCGTTTGCTCTTGGGCTTGCAGGAGGTCGACGCTGAGCAGATTGCCGTCGTCGTTTTGGGCCTGCACGACGATGAACGTGAAACGGTCGTCGCTGCCCCATTCTTTTTGGTGTTGGCGCAACAGATCGGATTCGCCCGTGCGCGTGCCCACGAACGACTCAAAGCTCAGTGAGACGCGGGTGTTCACCAAGCCGGAGCCCAAGACCACGAATCCCAAGACCACCAAAGCCCACCCCTGTTTGGGATGGGTCAACAACCAACGAGTCCAACGGGCAAAAAACAAACGACGCTCCTGCCCGGACTATGCTCGACGACGGTGCCGGTGTCAGCAAAGATGACGCTCAAGCTCATGTCGTCTCTCTCGGCTCAACAAATGCGCCATGCCGCTCAGCGTGCGGCCGAAGTGCACCCCACGGTGGATGCGCTGCGGGCGGCTGTGCACGACGACATTCTGCCGAAGGCGCGTTCGTTGTGGCCGCACCGGGTGTGGAAAACCCTCCAGCTGTCGCGCCACGTCGATTTGCACATGCTTCACGACGAGCAGTTGTCGGACGCCACAGACGGGTGGGCCCCCGACTGCACTGCATGCGCCGACCACTGCTGTCGCGGGGAGGGGGCCGTGATTCGCTTGCGCCTTCTCGACGTCGCCCACCTCGTTGATGCGGGGCTGACGTCTGCCATCGACGTTTCCATCGACGACGACCCCAGGCTGACCGAAAAGCGGTTTCCGAAGCTGAAGAAGAAGGCCGACGGCAACTGCGTGTTTTTCGACGACGGGGAATGCGTTGTGCATCCCATCAAGCCGCTGCGTTGCCAACGGTTTCCCCACCGGTTGTCAGCCGACAAGCAGAGCATCGCCTACGCCAACCGTTGTCAGTCGCGGCGGCCCGGCAGCGACGACGAGCTTGTGCAACTTCGCAAAGCGGTCGTCGACAACTACAACGCCAAGGTGGTGGACCTTGTCGCGCTGCAACACGGGCAGAAGGTTCTCAAGCAGCTGGCGCTCGATGCGCATCTGCCTCAGCCAGAAGGGGCCAACGCCGGTGGACGGGCCCATCCCGACGACGCCAACCGCTGAAAGAGCATCTGCGTCGTGGCGAATGCCGACAAAGGCCGCCACAGCATGGCCACGCCGTAGGCCCCCGCAGCGTGGCGAACCATCTGCGCCACACCCGTGGCGTCGATGGCGGGGGCAAGGCGGTGCAGCCGTGCCATGAGCCGGGCAATGAATCCGTCGGTGACCGTCCCGCCCATGCCTCCGTCGTCATGCGCCAGGAGTCGCATGAGTTTGCCGTGCCCCAACACCAGCGCCACCATGGCGAGGGTGACTTCTTGAGGATGATGGCGGTGGTGCAGGCAGACCCGCCGCAGGTGGCGGACAAAGTGGTCTTCCTGCCGTCGGATGACCTCGCGGTACAGCTCCTCTTTGGAGCGAAAATGGGTGTAGAGCGCACCGGTCGACGCCCCCATGCGTCGGCAGATGTCGCGCGTGGTGGTGGGGTGGTACCCCTTGTGGGCAAGGAGTTCGGTGGCGGCGTCGAGAAAGCGTTGCCGCGAGCGCTCCTTGCGGAGGGCGGCGCCGCGTTGCCGGGCGTTGTGGTGTGACATGTGACCCCCTAGTGGGTGAATGTAGGGAACGGTGTTGGGCTGGACAAGTGTTTAGTGTTGTTTTTCGGCGGAATGACGGTTTTCGATTCAAATGAGCGCTCATCCGTCGGCAGTGATGGCGGTTTTGGTTCCAAATGAGCGCTCATCCGGAAGGTCGACAAAAGAGAAGTGGGCTTGGTGACGTGCGCATTCCACGGGGTTGACATCCCGGCCTCAAGCGCTCACAACCCGCCTGCGCACTGCGCACAAAACCCTGAGGGGGCCGATCACACGGCATTGCCGTCTCCATCGAGCCCCTCCGCACACGCCGCGATGGCGTAGGACACACCACCCGCAAGGGCGGTCTGTCCGAGGAGAAACGAATGAAAACCCAAGCAGCCAAGCCTGCCGAAGTGGAGCGTTCGTGGTTCATCGTCGACGCTGAGGACGTTGTCCTCGGTCGCATGGCAAGCCGCGTCGCTTCTGTCCTCCGGGGCAAGCACAAGCCGATCTTCACCCCCCACGTCGACACCGGCGATTTCGTGGTGGTGATCAACGCCGACAAAGTTCGCGTCACCGGCAAAAAAGAAACCGACAAGCTGTACTGGCACTACACCGGATTCCCCGGTGGCGAGCGCTCCGTCTCCGTCGAGAAGCAACGTGCTGAGCACGCTGACCGCATCATCACCCACGCGGTGCGCGGCATGCTTCCCAAAGGCCCCCTCGGCCGCAAGATGCTGAAGAAGCTCAAAGTCTACAGCGACAACAACCACCCCCACGCGGCGCAAAAGCCCGAAACCCTCAAGCTCTGAGGTCAGGACTGAATCATGGCAGCTGAAAACCGCTACTACGCCACTGGACGCCGCAAAGAAGCCACCGCTCGCGTGTGGATTTCGCCCGGCTCCGGCAAAGTGTCCATCAACGGACGCGAGTTCGACAACTACTTCCCCCGCCCCGTGCTTCGGATGATCATCAAGCAAGCGTTTGACATCACCGAAACCAACGACCAGTGGGACATCAAAGCCACCGTTCGCGGCGGCGGCAACTCCGGCCAAGCCGGCGCCATCCGCCACGGCCTGAGCCAAGCGTTGGCCATGGCCAACCCCGAGCTGCGCAGCCCCCTCAAGAAGGCTGGCTTCCTCACCCGCGACGCCCGGAAGGTCGAGCGCAAAAAGTACGGCCGCCCCGGTGCCCGTGCTCGCTTCCAGTTCTCCAAGCGCTAGTTCGCCGAGACCCCTGGACCAAGGGCGCCCCTCTCCGAGGGGCGTTTTTGTTTGTCTAGAGGTCCGATTTTGTCTCAACTGAGCGCTCATCCGTGGGTTGAGATGGCGGTTTTTGTCTCAACTGAGCGCTCATCCGGCCCCCCGTTGTCACCCTCTCCCACGCATGCGCCCAATCCGGCATGCGCATCCCCCATCTTCTCCTCGCCGCCTTCCTCACCAGCTGCGCCACCGCTCCCGACGCCCCACCTGCGGCCGCGCCCACCCTCACCGTCACCTTGAGCAACACCGCCCAAGGCGGCACCGGCCCCCTCATCTTGTGGTACGACACCGCGGCCGAGCGCGACGCTGGCGGCGGCGCCGCCATCCGCAACCAACTCATCCGCGCCCACGTCGTCCCCGACGTCACCCTCGGCCCCGGCGCTGCCCTGCGCATCCCCCTGCCGGACGCGCCTCGCGACGCCACCCTCCGCTGGCACGCCATCCACGACACCCGCGTCGCCTACTGGAACACCGTCCTCGGTGGCCAAACCGGAAACGCCACCGGCAGCACCGAAGACGCATCCACCTCACTCACGCTGCAAGAAGGCCCACTGCCCGAGCCTCGCGACGAGCCCTGCAGCGGAGACGGCCTCGAGCTGCTCATCGTCGACGTGCCCGCCGTCAAAGGCATCGTTGGCAACAACACCCAACGGCGCCTGTGCGTGTCCACGCCCAAGACGCTCCGGCCAGATGGGCGTCACCCCGTTGTCTTCCTGCTGCCTGGCTTGGGGTCCGACCACATGAGCCGTTTGCGCGGCAACAGCGACTTGCGCCCGGTGCGCGACGAGGTCTTCAACGAGGCCATTCTCGTCGGCGTCGACGGACGCATCCGCATGGGAAGCACCTATTTCACCGCCACCGACGTCAACGGCGACTGGAACACCTTCCTCGACACCATGGTCGCCGCCGTCGACGAGAAGTATCCGACCGCCAGAACTCCAAGCAGCCGCGCGCTCATCGGCCAGAGCACCGGCGGGTTCAACGCCATCGCCGTCGCCATCCGCCGCCCTGACCTGTTCGGCGCTGCCGCCGCCTCTGCCCCCGACGCATTGCACATGAAGACTTGGCTCATCGACGTCGACCGCCCGACGCACATGGCGCCGACTTGGTGGGCGTGGATGCGCCTCGAGCACCGCATCTCCCGTCCCGTCGACGACACCGCCCCGCTCAACTGGGGCCAGATGCTGAGTTACGGCGCCGATTTTTCCCCCGACAAGGGCGCCACGCCACCGATGCGCTGGCCCGCCGACCTCGACACCCGAGAACTCGTCGACGACGTCGTCGAACAGTGGCACGCCCAAAGCCCTGCAGGGATGCTCGAAGACGACGCCATCCGCGCCCGCACCAAAGCCAAACTCGATGGCAAGATGTTCATCTCCGTTGGGCGCAACGACGAGTTTGACCTCTTCCCGCCTGCAGAACGGTTTCACCGCGACCTCGAGGCCTACGGAATTCAACATGTGTGGCAGCCCACCGACGAGGGGCATTTCAAGTCGATGGACCGCCTCAAAGCAGGCATGGCATTTTTGCAACGCGCAATGCGCGCCGACCAGGAGACGCCATGAGCCTTCCGCCTCTGCTCCAAGCCTACGTCGACACCCACGCCCCCTCCGTCCATGCCACGTCCACCGGTGTCTTGTTTCACCAAGAAGGGCACATGCGCCTCGGCCCCGACAAACCCTGGGTCCCATTCACGGCCGAACAAACCATGCGTGCCGACACCACCGCCTTTCGTTGGCACGCACGCGTGAAGATGGCGCCGTTGATGACCGCCATCGTCGACGACGCCTACGAAGACAAAAAGGGTCTCCTCGACGCCAAGCTTTTCGGACTCATCCCCGTGGCCCACGGCGAAGGCCCCCGGGTCGACCGCGGCGAGGTGCAGCGCTACCTCGCCGAGCTCCCATGGTGCCCCCATGCGTTTGAGCGCAACCCAGACCTCCGCTTCGAGCAGCGCGACGACGTCACCGTCCGGGTGTGGTGCGAGCACGACCCCGACGCCCACGTCGATCTGCAGTTCAAAGAAGGCAACATTGTCGGCGCATTCACCGAACGCCGGCCCCGCGACGACAGCGACGACCCCTGGCAGGGGCGCTTCACGACGTACGGCGAACACCAAGGTGTGCGGTTGCCCGTCGAGGGCGAGGTGCAATGGAACCTCCCCGACGGCCCCTTCGCCTACTGGCGCGGTCGCATCACCGCGTGGGAGACCACCTGAAGGCGGCTACGGCGCAGCCGAAGGCGCGCGCGTGAAGTTCGACAGCGGCTCGAGGTGCACCACGAGCAGGGCTTCTTCACAGCCCTCGACGGCCTCAAAGGCGTCCGCGCTGCCACAGCCGAACTGCCACAAGTTCTGGTATTCCGAGATGCACCGGTTGGCGGCGGCGACGTCGACAGCGACGACGTGATCGCATCCCAACGACGGATGCGGAAAGAACGGCAGCGCCGCTCCCGTCCCGTCGGGGTCGAGGTTGATGCCACATGTGCCCGCGGCGTTGAACGCCTCGTTCTCCATGCTCGTGCACAGCGCGTCGGCTTCGGCATTCATCACGCAGACGCCAGGTTCACACTCGAAGCATTGCGGCTCTTCGACGTCGTCAAAGATGTCGTTGGGGCAGCGTCCGACGGCATCGGCGCCGCATGCCAGCGTCGCGGCGCGTACCCCACAGCGGTCTTCGACGACACAACTGGCGACGACACAACTGGCGACGACGAGCCCGACGACGGCGACGAACAACACACCCAGCCGCTTCATTCGTACTCCTGGGGTGGGTCGACAAACAAAGGCAACAACAGCGCCGTCGACGCTGCCGACGTAGCGACGCCACCCAAGGCGGCTCCTCCAATGAGCAGCCCGGCGGTGGTGGCCTCTGGTGACGTCGAGGAGCCTTCACCAATGTTCAGCGCCGTCACGAGGGCCGCGCCGGTCATGCCGGCCGCGACCGCCCCTCCCAGCAGACACGAGATGGCAGTCACTGCGAGGGCGGGGCCCACGTCGACGACGATCCACGTGCCGATCAACGCCACCACCGGGTAGGTCACGAAGTAGGCGAACAAAGCAGGGAGTCCAAACGTCATCGCCGCAAACGGAAAGTGCGACCGTCGAAACTGCCCACACCCCGTGTCAAAGACGCCATCGCAAGACACCGCTCCAAACACCGCCCCCCCGACACCTGCGGCGAGCACACCGGCGACCAAGCCAATGCCAAGTCCACCGAGCGGGCTCAGCCACGTCTGGTGGTGCGAGAGCATGTTCTCGTTGAACCACGCTTTTTCTTGGTTGAACTCGGCGCAGTCGTCGTCGTCAGCAGCGCACATTTGCTTGAGGACGTCGAGGCGCGCCACCCACAATGCCCGTCGCTCGTCGCCGTCGCTCTGTTGTGCCCGGGCCTTCATGGCGTCGGCGCGTGCCACACACCCATCGCGCACCCCCGCATCGCACAACTGCAACGCCAGCCGCGCATCCCGCTGCGGCGTGGTGTGCCCGGCCGGCGCGTACGCATAACTGTCGAGGCGGTGGGAAGTCTGGCGCATGAACTTGGCGATGGAGCGCTGCGCCTGCCGCACCTTCTTGTCGTCGCCAGCGAGGAGCGCCCCACGCAACTGGCAAGCTGGGCCGAAACTGCTTTTGCAGCCTTCATGGGCGACGCGCACGGCACGGGTGCGGCTCGACTTCACCGTCGACGCTGCGAGGTGGGCACACGCCGAGCCCACACCCCCTTTGCAGAGCACATGGAGCGCGTCGTGCCGCATCCGGGGTTGGCGCAACAGCCGCCCTTCTTCGGCCACCTCCGCACACACCTCTTGTTGGCCCGACCGACAGCGCAGCACACCGTCCGGCCGCACGGGCAGCGTCAAAGAGACGGCAGCTTGCTCCACCCGCTCCGATGAGCCTTTGACGTCGAGGGTTTGCACTTGAAGCGCGTGTCCAGCGAGCACCGCGACCACGTCGTGTTGGCCGGCCAGCGTCTCGATGATGAGGGGCGACCGGCCCTGCAGCTGGCCGTCGACGAAGACATTTGCGTCCGGCGGCGAGGTGATCACCTTCAGCTTCACCTTGGGTTTGGTGGGGCTCAACGTCAGTCGCAGCACCTTGCCGTCATCGACGTCCTCGGTGCGGCGGTCGCTCAGCTCGCCTGACTGCGTCGAGAACACGTGGGGGCCGGCGGCGACGTTGTCGACGGTGACCGGCGAACGGCCGACGTCTTTGCCATCCATCTGCACCATCAAGCCAGACGGCACCGTCTTCACCAGGGCCATGCCGAATCCACTCGGCGCCCGCCCCGCCGCCAGCTGCATGGCCTGTCGAGCCTGCGCCGCCTTCTGCAACAAGACGTCGACGCTGCCGTCGGTGGCGTGGGCGAACATGGGCTTGGCGAGCTCGCCAATGTGGGCGTGCAATTCGTTGGGCAGCGACGACGCGTCGGTGGTTTGCAGGCTCACGCGCGCCAGCACCCGCACCTCCGGGGTGTGCAACAGCGAGAGGTTGACGACGAGGGTGCGCCCCACCTTGCTGGCTTTGCCGAACACCGTGTATTCGGCGCCCAAGGCGTCCGAGATTTCAGCCATGCAGCCCTCGTCGTCACACCCCGCCTGCGACTTGGTGACGGCGAGGTCCACCGTGCGCCGGATGTCTTCGCCACTGATGACCTCAATGCCCTGCAGCACCGCCAAGTCCGACGCGATGAGGTTGGCCAATCCCGACGTGGTCGACGCTTCGAGACCCACGCCCGAGATGTCCATCACCAACACCCGCACCGGCTGGGGCACGTTGTCGGGCTTGGGGGTGGCGGGAGCCGCGGGGGCAGGAGCAGCAGGGTCAGGCTCAGCGGGAGCGGGTGCATCCGACAGATGGGGCGTGTTGTCGACGGCCTCCACTGCGGGCAAAGGCTGCGCCGTCGAGGGGGCCTCCTGGGCCTGCGCCGAGGCCGCCGCCACGAGCGCCATCACCCAAGGTGCAACCCATCGTGACCCAGCTGCCTGCATTCTTCGCCCTCCCTCGTTGGCAAACGTTACGTCCGAAGCCGCTGCCCAGCAACGGCGAACACGCGTTGTGGGCGCTCCACAAAAACAGGCTCCCGAGGGAGCCTGTTTGCACGTCTGTGATGACGTCGTTGCGGCGGCGCTCAGTTGCAGCCCCAAGAAGGTGCGGAGCCAGCCGAGCCTGCGGCAGAGTCGCCTGGCGTGAGGATGGCGGCGCCGTTGTTCCAGTCGATGGATGCTACGTTCCACCAGTCGCTGCTGCTCATTTGCGCGCTGTTTTCGTACTGCAGTGCCGAGTTCACGTAGATCTTCACCGTGGCCCAGCTCGACGTGGAGCCCGAGTAGTAGTCGACACCGACGTTGTAGGTGCCGTTGGAGGGGTAGTCGACGTTGATGTTCTCGGGGCCGTATCCGCTGAGGTCGTCGACGTCGAGGGTGGGATCGCCGTTGGTGCGACCGTTGACGCCATCCCACTCGGGGGTGCTGCCCAGCGACGTGGCTTTGCAGTTGGCGTAGTAGCAAGTGCTGGTGCCGCAGCTGCTGCCGCCATCTTTGTTGAGGTGCAGGTCGATGTCGCCCGAGGCGGTGTCCCAGGTGAGCTGCACGAGCAACGCTTCTTGGGGGATGGCGTTGAGTGTGATGCGGGCATCGTTGGTGGAGGTGAGACCGTTGGAGTCGGTGACCGTCAACAGCACTTCGTAGGTGCCAGCGACGTCGAGACCTTGGTAGCTGCCGCCCGACGACGCGAACTCAAATCCGGTGGTCATGGAGTTGGGGTTGGTGAGGGTCGCTTGCGACTCGGCGGGTTGGTTCACAATCTCCCAACGGTAGTCGACGATGGTGGCGCCTTCGTTGGCGGCCAATGAGGCTTCACCGGTGAGGGTGACGTCGTCGAGGGGGCCCACTTGCGGCGAAGGCGAGTTCACCGGCTGGCCGTTGATGGTCAAGATTTCAGGGATGGCCGTCGGCGCCACAGCGCCGGTGACGCTCAGGGGCACGGTGGCGTCTGGACGGTTGGGATCGTTGCTGCCGAGGGTCAGCGCGCCGGTGGCCCCGTCGGCGGTCTGCGGCTGCGCGTACAGACGCACGCTCATGCCGGTGCCTGGCGCGATGAACGTCGGAATGGGGAAGATCGTTTGGCTGCCAAACACAGCAGGATCGCTCACTGGGGTTTCTTCGGCGAAGCCCACGGAGGTGATCTCCAGGTCACGGTTGCCAATGTTCTCGAGGGTGAGGTCACAAAAGGCGGTGACGCCGACGCCCACATCGCCAAAGTTGCACTCCGCGGGGGTGATCACGAGCTCAGGGGAGCCGAGGTCGAGGCCGACACCCAACAAATCAACGGTGGCGTTCTCGGTGAGGTTGGTGCCGTTGTGCTCGATGATCAACGTGGCCTGCACGTTGGACGCCAACGTGGGGGCGAACTGCACGATGACTTCTTGCGAGTCGTACCGCTCGACGGTGTCGGTGAAGGTGCTCACCACACGAAACGCAGGGTCGCCCTCCACGCGAACGTCGCTCAGCGTGAGGTCGATGGGGGAGGGGTTGGAGATCAAGAAGCGGGCGTAGCGGCCTTGCCCTTGGGGAACTTCGCCAAACGCGTGGCTGCACTCGGTGATGCGCAGGGGATCATCCGTGCCTGCAGCCTCGGTGGTGCCGGTGCACGGGGACGTGGTGGCGTCTTCGGCGTAGGCGATTTCGATGAGCGGCGCGACTTTGCCGAGGTCGGGGTCGTCGCACCCCAGCTGAACAGAAAGCGCTGCTGGAAGCACACAGGTGAGGAGCAGAGCCCGGGAAGAAACGAGAGAAGTCCAGGGGCGCATTTCCATCATGTGCAAACTCCGTTCACTTTGTGATTCGTAGTCGAGCTGCATGCCAGCTTGAGGCGATCTAGCCGTGTCCCGACCTATATTGCAATAGGGCAACCGGTGGGTGGGCGATGTCGGTCTAGGTGGGCGCTTCTGCGACACCTGCGGATGAGCGCTCATTTGAGACGAAAACCGCCATGCCTGTCGACACCGCCCGACGGATGAGCGCTCATTTGAGACGAAAACCGCCATGCCTGGCGACACCGCCCGACGGATGAGCGCTCATTTGAGACGAAAACCGCCATGCTTGGCGAGACTGCCCGACGGATGAGCGCTCATTTGAACCAAAAACCGTCACCAACAACGCCGTCCCCACACGCGCCCACGGCGAGTGTCCGCCGCGTCCCCGCTAGAGCGCCGTCCCGCCCGCCTGGGGATGCAGCACAATCCGGTCGTGCGACAAGTCCACCTCCAGCCGGTCGTTGCGCGCAATGATGGCGTCGATTTCGTCTTCGGTGCGTCCAAGTTCTGCCTTCAACGCCGGCATCAGCTTCGAATACGTCAACCACCGCCCTTTGCCGTCGTTGGTGGCCCGCCCGTCGAAAATCATCCGCTCCAGGATGCGATTGATGACGGCATGGTCTTTCGGCGCCCGCTTCGCGGCGTGGTACCGCCGGTCAAGGTCGCGAAAGCGGTCGGCCATGCTGCGCACAAACGACGCCAGCCAGCTGTCTTGGGTCTGCTGCTCGTCGAGGTCGTCCTTCGTAATGATCATCACCTCGACGTTGGTGATGCTGCGAATCGACGCCGTGCGAGGCTGGTTCGTCAGCAGCGCCATCTCGCCAAACACGTCGCCCGGCCCCAGCTGCTGCAGCGCCACCTTGCGGCCGTTTTCGATGCGAAAGACCTCGCAGTTGCCTTTGACGATGATGTACGCCTCTTTGCCCTCATCGCCCTGTTTGACGACGTGAACGTTGCGCGGAAACCGCTTGGTGGCGAACCACCAACCACCCGTCAAGAACCGCTCCAAGTCGTCGCGCACGTGGGTGACCGTGGGGTACCGCTGGCTCTTGTCAGGCGCCATCATCGTCTTGCAGATGCGCACCAACTCTGGCGGCAGGGCACTGCCGTGGGGGTAGTCGTCGGGGGCGCGAAACTCACCCCGCTGGGCCTTTTTCACGGCGTCGATGGCGGTGGCTTCGTTGTAGGGCGGCACCGAGGTCAAGAACTGGTAGAGGCACGCGCCCAAGCAGAAGACGTCGCTTTGGGCGTCGGTTTGGCCAACGAACCCCCGGGCCTGCTCTGGCGCCATGTACGCCGGGCTGCCCATGATGGTGCCTTCTTCGTCGCCACCGGTGACGGCGCGTTGGGCGAGCGACACCTGCTGGCTCTCCGCCGTTCCTGCAGGGACGATGCGGCAGATGCCCCAATCCATGAGGTACACCTGGCCGTGGGAGCCGACCATGATGTTGTCGGGTTTGATGTCGCGGTGGATGACGCCCCGGGCGTGGGCAAATTCGAGGGCTTCGCAGACCTTCACCAAAATCTTCAACACCTTGTCGACGTCGCCTTTGGTGATGGCCTGGTTGCGCATGTCGTCGAAGATGGACGTCAGGGTCTGCCCCTTGATCATCTTCATGGTGAAGTAGTTGCGGCCGTTTTCGTCGACGCCGGCTTCATGCACTGGGACGATGTTGGGGTGGTCGAGCTGCCCTGTGACTTGGGCTTCTTCGATGAAGCGGGCGGCGGCGTCGGGGTCTTGTTTCAAGACCTCGGCGTCGAGCACTTTCATGGCCACCTTGCGCAACAGCGTTTTGTCGATGACGGCGTGGATGAAGCCAAATCCGCCGCGCGCGATCTCCCCCAGGTCTTCGACGCGTTCGTGCAGGGGCCGTTGCACGTTCATCTTACGCGCCCACACCACGCTGTCGTCGGTGGAGGGCAAGAACGTCGACGCTGGGGCCTTGGCATCGGCTGGCGGGGGCGAAAACGACGAGCCCCCAGCGGGATCGTCGTCGAACACGCCGGCAATGCTCAGCGAGCGCGGCCGAAACCCACCCATGCCGGGGTCGACCACAGGGGACACCGACGCGGCAACGGCGGGGTTGGCGTCGACGACGGGGACCTCGCCGGTCAGCGTCGAGGGCTCGTCCAACGCCTGTTTCGCAGTCTGCAGGGCAGGGGCCACGGCGTTGGGGCCGCTGGCTTCATCGGAGGCTTCGCCGGCGGGCTTCAGAAAATGCGGCGGAATGGTGTCGAGCGCTTTGGTTTTCAGCGTGTCCGTCGGCGGACGCAACAAGGCCGCATCCAGCTCTGCGTTGCCGCCGCTGCCGCCGCCACCGCCACCGCCACCGCCACTCTGGCTTCCGGCGCCATAAATGAGGGTTTTGTTGCCTGATTCCCCGCTCATGCCGGCAGCGTAGCAGCGGTCGGCCCAAAGTGTCTGCTTTGCGGCGCCTGAGACGCAAACCGTCCCTTCTGGGGCAGGTGACGTGCAAGGTGGTGTCGAACACGCTGGCCCCATCTCCCACAGAGGCATAGGCTGCAGACAGGAGAGGCCGTGAACCGCAGCAAACCAATTCTGGGCATGATGGCGATGTGTCTGTGGGCGGCAGCGTCGACGGCGGGCACCGCTGACGTCGTCGAACAGCTCGAAACGCACCAGAAAAACCTGGCCATGAACGCACATGAGGCCGTGGTGCATTTGTCGACCCCAGATGGCCTCCACGGCGTGGGGTTCTTCATCACCGCCGATGGTGTGTTGTTGACGTCGCGCTCGTCGGTGGGCGAGTCGAACGACGTCACCGTGCACTTTCACGACGGACGCGTCTTCCCCGGCATCGTCATGGAGCGCTCCACGGGTGGCGATCGCCGCCTGGCATTGGTGCGTGTCCCAGAGAGCGGCTTGCCCTTCTTGCGTCTCACCGGCGGTGCACAGATGGACATGGGACGCTTCGCCTATGTCCTCGGGCGCAACGCCAAGGGACGCATGTCGCTGCACACCGGCGTGGTCACTTCGCAAGTGTCTGGCGACGTCATGCGCCTGCAAATCCCCGCCGACAAAGCCGACGCAGGGCGTCCGGTGCTCGACAAAGCCGGCCGGGTGGTGGGGGTGATGATGCCGCCCCAAGACAGCGAAGACGATGCGATTGCCTTGCGCATTGAAGAGGCGCCGTTGCAGCTTAAGAAGCTGTCCACCATGTGCGACTGCCTGGTCATCCACGCTCCAGAAGGAGCGCCCATCTACGTCGACGGTGAGGTGCGAGGGCAGGGGCCCAAGCTGGTGTGGCTCGTCGACCGACGTCCGCACTCGGTTTACACCGTCGTCGGTGGCAAGATGCGCAAAAAGCGGGTGCGGTTTCCCGACCACCGCACCGTCCGCCTGAAATGACCCTTCAGTGGGCGGTGGCGTCGAGCATGCGGGCCAGCATGGTTTCCGATTCGGCTTTCAACTGCTGCGTCGAGGGGAGCTCCGGGTCGAGCCGCGCCAACGTCTGTTGCAGCAACGCCTCTCCCTCGGCGTGCAACTGCCGCACGATGTCGACGAGGTGTGCCTGCATGTGCACGGCCCCCGCAGCCCGATGGGCATCGGCGCGCACGGCGAGCAAGGCGCCGCACAGCAACGTGCGCTCCAAAGATGGCGTCGATGACGACGACAACGCCATCTGCAGCGTCTCGTACGTCATGCGCTCGGCCAACGACGTTCGCAACCCAAGCATCTTGCCGAGGAGGTCGTCCGTCTCCTCAAGCACCACAGTGTACGCGCCCTCTTTCAGCAAGGCGGCGTAGCGCAGCAAGCCATCGACGAGCTTGCGAATCTGCCGCATCAAAATGTCGTCGTTGAGCACGCTGCCTCCCAGCCACTGGTTCGCCAGCAGGAAGTCTGTGCACAGCCGCGTCGACGACAAGGCCCGACAACAGCACTACCCGTCGATGGGCACGCCCTCGTCTGAGAATTCCACGCCCGCACGGATGGCGGCCGCCTCTTCAGCGGACGCTGCCAACACGATGGGCTTGTGGCAGTGGGGGCAGACGCACGCGCCTGCAGGTGCCACCGGCATGACCCCCGATTCTTCAGCCTCTTTCTGGGCCTTTTCTTGCTCTTGTTGGGCCTGTTGCCGGGCCTGCTGACGACGCTGGTCTTTGCGTTCTTGCAACGCCTCGTTGAATCCGCCGGCGATGATGCCGGCGGGCATGGCCACGATGCCAACGCCGAGCAACGCGATGATCGCGCCGAAGAACTTGCCGATGGGTGTGATGGGGAAGACGTCGCCGTAGCCCACCGTCGTCAACGTCGCCACCCCCCACCACATGGCTGAAGGAATCGAGTGAAACTTGTCGGGCTGCGCCTCGTTCTCGGCGAAGAACATCACCGACGACGCCATCACCAACATGAGCATCATGACGAAGAAGGTGATGGCCAGGTCTTCTTTCTTTGACGAGAACACCGTCGACAGCTGGCGGAAAGCTTCGGCATACCGGCCGATTTTGAAGAGTCGAAACAGCCGCAACAGGCGGATGGCACGCACCACCCGCAGGTCGAGCCCTTTGATGAACGTCAGGTAGAACGGAAGAATGGCCACCAAGTCGACCAATGCCATCGGCGAGACCACGTACCGCAGCCGTCCTTTGATGGGGTGCGCGTAGCGCTCGTCGCAGGTGCACGTCCACACCCGCAGCACGTATTCGATGGAGAAGAGGATCGACGAGAACCACTCGAAGGCCACAAAGGCCGTGCGGTAGTCCTTCTCGAGGTCGCGGTCCGACTCCAAGATGACGGCGACGATGCTGATGGCGATGAGCACGATGATGGCCGTGTCGATGCTTCGCCCGAGCTTGTTGTTCTCGTCGGCGTTGAGATTGCGATACACGCGTTCTTTGGTGGATTGCAGCATGGCGCATGGTAGGCCGACGTCTGGGTCACCGGCAAAAAACGGGATTCTTGGAGCCGCTCCCGCCTCTGCTGCAGCGAGAGGAACAGGTCAAAATGTCGCGAGTTGTCCAGAAAATGGACCCCATGCGTCGCGCATGAGAAGTTCGACTTGGTGTGGCCCACGAACGCGTGTGCCCCGACGGAGTTGACCGCATGAGCACCCTCCCCAAACTGCGAGCAGATGTGGTGGCCGAGGCCGTCACCGACGCAGAGCGTGGCGCGTTCTACGTCCTCAAAAGCGCAGACGGCAGTCGCTCCCATGAGTTGTCGCAAACGGCCTACATGGCCTTGTCGATGATGAAGGGGGAGGCCTCGTTCGAGTCGTGGATGGCGTCGGTGCAGGCCGTCTACCCCATGGTGTTGCAGACACACCTTGAGAACCTGCTGAACGACATGAAGTCCAACGACTTCCTCGACGACCCAGCAGATGCAGGTCTGTCGCTCGACCTCGAAGAACCACCGGCCCCCCCTCCCGCGTTGTCGACGCCGCGCCCCGAGGTCACCGGCGTCACCACCATGCCACTCGAAGATCCATCCGCCGACCTGGAGCTGCCCTCTGAGCCTCCTGCGCCGCCGGCGTTGGACATGGAGGCGCCAGCTGGCGGCCCATCGATGCCGGAGCCCGGCAAGATGGACCAAGCCTCCGCCGCGTTCTTCGACAGCCTCGACGTCGAGTTCACGGATCCCGCATCGCCCAGCATGCTCACCACCGTCGACGCCAACCTTGCCGTCGGCGGCGACGGACTGACCCTGCAGGTGTCGGGCGAAGACGCCGACAGCCTCGACTCCGAGCCCCCGGCGCCGCCCGATCTCGACGCTGCCTTCGACGAGTTCTCACCGACGACCGACGCCGGCGAGCAGCCGGCCGGATTTGCCGAGCCCCCCAACACGGGCTCCACGACGACGTCGACGCCCACCGGCGAACCTGAAGAAGCACCCCCATCGTTTGCGGCCCCCGCCACCGGCGGATTCCGGCTTCCCAACCAGCCCAAAGAGGCGCCGCCGTCGTTTGCTGCACCCGCCACCGGCGGCTTCCCCCTCGGAGAAGTCCTCGACGCCCAAAGCGACGCAGTTCACTCCGGCGAGGGCGAGCCCGCCGACGGCGACCTTCCAGAACCTCCTCCAGCGTCTGAGGTGCCACAGGTCGAAACGTCGGCCAACATGCCACATGACACGTCCGGGTTTGACCTCGGCGAAGTGCTCGACGCCCAGGCGGAGGCCGCACACGCATCCGCCTCTGTCGACGACAACGTCGACGCCGGACCACCACCAGACGGCTCCCACGACGCCCCCATCGCACTGCCCGGCTCAGGGGGCATGAAAGCGGCGCCAGGTCCGAGCACGTCCAACCCGGCCGATGCCGCAGCAACTGAACCACCTGCAGCAAGCGACGACGCAGTTCTGCCAGAGGTGCCTCCGGCCCCGACAGCGGTCGCAGCCGACGCGCCGGCAGCAGCGGCCGAGGAGGCCGCCGCCGGCTTTGCCGCGCCCGGGCTCACCAACCACGATTTCTACAACCAAGACGGCAGCAACAGCGACGACGCCCCCGCCGTCGAGGAGCCTCCTGCGGTTCCCCCACCTGCGGCCGCTCCACCCTCGTCGTCTCCCGTCGCCAAGGTGGCCTTGTTCGCTGCAGCCCTGGTGGCGGTTGCTGCAGGCGGCGGCATGCTGGTGCAGCGCGAGGTGATCACCGACGTCAAGTTGGAGCTCACGGCGGCAGGCGGGGCCGACGTCAAGGCCACGCACCCCGGCGTGGTCGCCTCCGTCGACATCGAAGACGGACAAGCCGTCGACAAAGGTGCCCAGCTGGTCACGTTCGAAGCGCCCCCTGACGACGCCGACGCGCAAGCCGAAGCATTGCAGGCCGACGTCGATTTCTACAAAGACCTCACCGATGGCAAAGAAGGCAAGCGACTTCGTGTCGCCGTGTACCGCGCCAAGCTCAAGGTGAAGAAGGCGCTGAAGTCGGCCAAGACCAAGCACCGCGTCGTCGAGAAAACCAAGGCCAAGCTCGACGAGAAAAAAGCCAAGTTGGCCAAAAAGGTCGCATCTGCCACCGCCAAGCTCGAAGCAGCCGACAGCGACAAGAAGAAAAAGATTCGGCAAAAGACGGTCGACAAGCTCAACAAGAAGATGGGCAAGCTCGACGACAAGATTGCCAAATCTGAAGCGAAGCTCGTCAAATACAGCGGGCAACAGGTGGAGTTGCAGGCCAAGATCGACCGCCTCAGCGGCGACTTGTCGGCGGCGCAGAAAAAGGCTGAAGACGCCCTCGCGGCCCACCAAGCATTGGTGGCGGGGGGCGCCGTGGCACCTTTGACGGCGCCGTCTTCGGGCACCGTCCACGGCCTGTCCGCTAAAGCCGGACAGAAGGTGCAAGCCGGAGACGTCCTCCTGCAGCTCCGAGAGCCCGGCCGCTTCACGGCACCGTCCTCTGCGTTTGCCACGCCACCCTCCGCCGGTGAAAAGCTGTCGTGCGGCGGCCAAGACATCGTCGTCGACAGCGTCCATGGCGAGCAGGTGGAGCTCAGCGGGGGCGTCAAGGCCGGCGCAAACACCTGCAAACGAAAAGGGGCGTCCAAGCCCTACACGTTGTGGTTGGTCGACCAGCTGAAGGGCGGCTGAGGCCACTGCCAGGGCGGCCGCAGCAGATCTTTTGCGGGCCCCCTCTTGCCCTACCTCCGTTTCGGCCTTAAGTAGAGCGACTTCTGCGTGCACCCATCCGATCGCACGCGCATGGACGGTCCATCATGGCGACATTTGTCATCATCCTTCACTGCCTCACCTGCTTGTTCCTCATTCTCGTCGTGCTGCTGCAACCCGGCAACAAAGGCGGCATGGGAGCGGCCTTCGGCGGCGGAGGTGGCAGCACAGTCTTCGGCGGCCGCGGGGCCAACACCTTCCTCGCCAAGCTCACCGCCGGCGGCGCTGTGGTCTTCATGCTGACCTCCTTCTCGCTGGTGTACTTCTCATCGAAGTCAGGCTCCGTGATGGACAACATGACGCCGCCCCCCGCCAAACAAGAAGCACCTGCTGAGCCCGCAAAAGAAAAACCAGCCAAAGACGAGGCGAAAGCGCCTGCTGAAGAAGCGGCGAAGCCTGCCGAAGCGCCCGCAGCTGCCCCAGCTGAAGCCCCTGCTGCTCCCGCCACTGAAAAACCGGCCAGCGAATAGCTCAAGGTTGGCGTCCAGCGATCGATAGAAGGCTCCCACTCGGGAGCCTTTCTTCTTTTGGCGGTCACAAGGGTGGCGCGAGCAGAGCGCAAGGCGGATGGAGCGTGAAGAAGAAACGATCGGAAACGCCAACGGCACCCGAAATCGGGAGAAAAAGATCGGAGTTTGCACAATCGCCACCCGCGCAAGGGGCGAAAACCAGCCGAGAGGCGACTCAAACCCTCTGAAATCATTGGAGAATAAAAAAAACGACAAAGTTCTCTCTCCAAGGCTTGACGGATGAGCTGAAATCCGTACAATGCGCCCCCGTCGCCGGAAACGACCGACGCACCGCAGCAAAGACAGCAGTTCTGAGTTGCCCTGGTTCTCTGAAAACCAAATAGAAACACGTGAACGGAATGCTTGTACGAAAGCATTTCCGTCGATTCATCAGCCCGATAAAGCGGTAGCCCGCAAGCATGGGTTGAGAGTTGAAATAAAAGCGACGCTGTACTGAACGTCTTTCGAGACAAGTAAGAGCAGTGAATGAAACAGGAAAAAACTGGAGAGTTTGATCCTGGCTCAGAACGAACGCTGGCG
>Ga0213841_1000200_pt1 | contig 113614 bp, 106 predicted proteins | sample SWPATP23_FD_160125 | JGI IMG/M metagenome (GOLD analysis project Ga0213841, IMG submission 160125) | Coastal seawater microbial communities from Marineland, Florida, United States - SWPA TP2 #3 | ecosystem: Environmental > Aquatic > Marine > Coastal | place: USA: Florida | collected 2016-08-14
AGCAACAAATTGGCCAAATTGCCCGATTTGATCAAAGGTTTTGTTATTGGACAGGATGAGGCCGTTGCCAAAGTGGCCAAGGCCATCCAACGTAACCGCGCCGGGTTGAAAGACCCCAACAAACACATTGGCTCATTTATTTTCTTGGGTCAGACAGGGGTTGGTAAAACCCAATTGGCCAAAATTCTTGCCAAGGAACTCTTTGATTCCGAGGATGCGCTTATCCGAATAGACATGAGCGAATACATGGAAAAATTCGCCATTTCCCGATTGGTGGGAGCACCTCCCGGGTATGTAGGATACGAAGAAGGTGGTCAGTTGACCGAAAAAGTACGTCGTAAGCCATATTCCGTTATTCTCTTGGATGAGGTTGAAAAGGCCCACCCAGATGTCTTTAATATGCTGTTGCAAGTATTGGACGATGGTTTCTTGACGGACAGTCTCGGTAGAAAAATCGATTTTAGGAATACCATCATCATCATGACCTCCAATATTGGCGCTCGCCAGTTGAAGGACTTTGGACAAGGTGTCGGTTTTGGTACTGCTGCCAAAAAAGCGCAGGAAGACAGCCATCAGAAAAGCGTTATCGAAAGCGCACTGAAAAAGGCTTTTGCCCCCGAGTTCCTTAACCGTATTGATGATGTAATTGTCTTCAATCCTTTGGAAAAAGAGGATATCCACAAAATCATTGATATTGAATTGGACAAGCTGTACAAGCGAATCAAGGATATTGGTTACGTATTGAGTCTTACGGACAAAGCCAAGGATTATATAGCCGATAAAGGTTTTGACAAGCAGTATGGGGCCAGACCTCTTAAACGGGCCATCCAAAAATATATTGAGGACGCCCTTGCAGAGGAAATCGTAAACTCCAAACTGGAAGAAGGAGACAGCATCTTTATGGATTTGGATGAAAAGAAAGAAGAACTCACCATCAAAATAAAGAAAACGGAAAAATCTCCGGAAGCCGAAAAATAAAATGAAAGTTACAAATCAAAAAAAGCTGACAATTGTCAGCTTTTTTTATACCCCAATATTACCATACAAACGATATTTGCGCTTTTAATCTAATATTTTTCACCCCCCCTCCCTTTCAATATATTTTCGCCTTGAGACACTATAACTTTTTGGGGAATGAAATTTACTTCTACAAAGAAGACCATAGTGGTACGAGAGTACCAATTGGACATAGGATCGGTACAGGTCTTTGACAACTACATGGTCGCAACCTTTGACGAAGGTGCCACGGTTACGCTGGAACGTGCCTATCAAATCATCGGGATTTCTGAAATACATTTCAGGGACAGGGAATTTGGCTATATCAGCCTTCGGAAAAATTCCTATGCCGTGGATCCCACCATCTACAATTACTTAAGGGGATTGGAAAACCTAAAGGCCTTTGCCATCGTTTCCAAAAAAGAGATAGATATGCACAACTTCAAAATAGAAAAGCTTTTCTATAAGAAGCCCATGGAGTTCTTCATTGAGTTTGAAAATGCCTTGGCATGGGTGAAGAAAAGAATCAAACCAAAAAAAATAAAGGATTCCTAATTTACCCTTGATCTTTTTCTTCCGCTTCTGGAGGGCTCAAAATTTCCACATAGGCCCTGCCAATTGAGTCTACCATATCCGATGCCTTTAGGGCCTCATACCCTTTTTGCGAAGCACTGATGTCGCCCGCCAAGCCATGCAGATAAACCCCAAAAATAGCGGCTTCCAACGGTGTATAGCCCTGGGCCATTAGCCCTGTTACCATTCCCGTAAGGACATCTCCACTGCCCGCAGTGGCCATTCCCGGGTTGCCCGTAGTATTCACATACCCCTTCCCTTTGTACAGGGTTATGGTATGCGCCCCTTTGATTACCAAAACCATATCATGGTCGATTGAAAATGCCTTTGCTTTTTCCAATTTTTCAAAATCGTCCTTCCAAGTACCGATCAAACGTTCCAACTCTTTGGGATGTGGTGTAAAGATGGACTGTGGGGGAACATCCTTTAACATGTCTGGGTTAACCGCCAAAATATTGAGCCCATCAGCATCCACCACCAAAGGAGCCTCCACTTTTTTCAAAAAATCTTTGAACGCCTTTACCGTCTGTTCCTGCGTTCCCAGCCCCATCCCTATTCCGATTACTTTAGGTGTAAATGGCATACTGATTTCGGTAATGCAATGCTCATCAGTATCCGTTAAGACCATTACCTCGGGCACTGCCGTTTGAAGGGAATGATAACCACATTGCGGCACAAAGGCCGTTACCAATCCCGCACCAGAGGACAAACAAGCATTACTGGCCAATTGTACCGCTCCAATTTTACCATAACTACCTCCAATAATCATGGCATGACCATAAGTTCCCTTGTGGGAAAATTTTAATCTAGGTCGATATAGCGACACTATTTGATGCCTCCCCACCAATTCATAATCAGCCTCTTCGCGGGTTAAAAATTCAGGATCCAATCCAATATCCAGAATTTCCCACTGGTTCAGATAAACACCCGTGTCTGGTAGAAAAAAAGCCAACTTAGGCACCTGAAAACTAAGAACATAACTTGCCTCTATAACATACTTTGGGTTCCATGGCGCCCTATCCATCGGCAATCCAGAAGGAACATCCACGGACAATACAAAGGCTTGGGACGCATTTATATGCCCAATCAATTGGCCTACCCAATCATCTGGTGAACGATTCAAACCAATTCCAAAAATAGCATCCACCACAATGTCGTTTGGTGAGATTTCGGGCAAATCACTTTCTGCATTGATGAAATCCGGCCAAATCTTCCGGTCCTTTAGTCTTTCCAAGTTCAACAGAAAATCCTTGGACCGTTTTTCACTGTAATTCACCACATGCACCGTAATGGCATATCCATGTTCTTGAAGATGCCTGGCCAAGGCTATTCCATCCCCTCCATTGTTGCCTATCCCACAAAACAATTGAATCTTCACACTGGTGCCCCGTAATCGGGCATGTATCCATTCAAAAATTTTGGTGGCAGCCTGCTCCATGAGAACATCGCTGGTAATTTGCTGTTTTTCTATTGTGAATTTATCAGCTTGATAGATTTGCTGGGCAGAAAAAATTTTCATTCAACACAAAAATTTGATTATTTGTACGGATTTCGTAAAAACGACCAGAATCATTTGACGAAGTTTTCAAAAGTACTACTTTTATCACCTCATTATTGAACAATGCAAATTAAACAAACGGATAGTAATCTTATTACAATGGAAACCACTCCATCTATCTTCACTTTGATTACCACCACCCCTTTGGGGTAAATCTGCTATATATCATCCGTCCGTTTTTTTAATCCATTTCACAACGTTTTACATTTTTTTTCATCATGAAAGTCTTAAAATTTGGTGGCACTTCAGTAGCCAATCCAGAAAATATACGCAAGGTCAAGTCCATCGTACAGAACCTTGAGGGCAGTAATTCCGCAGTAGTGGTATCCGCATTTGGCGGGATTACAGACCTACTTCTCAATACCTTAAAGCTGGCCTCGGACCAAGATGTGGCCTACAAGGAGTCCCTGCAAGAAATAGAAAACCGGCACCTCAATGCCATTAAGGAACTCATTCCCGTGCAACATCAAAGTGCGGTTTTGAGCAAGGTTAAAAGCGACCTCAACGTATTGGAAACGCTATTGGAAGGTTCCTTCTTGATTGGGGAGGTCACCCAAAAACTCTCTGATAAAATTGTAAGTTATGGCGAATTGCTTTCTGCTTACATCATCAGTGAATTCTTTAAAGCAGAGGGGCTGGATGCCATTTTTAAGGATAGCCGTGAGCTTATCATTACGGATGATAATTACGGCAAGGCCAATGTTGATTTTGAAAAGACCCATGCCAATTGCCACGCCTTCTTTAAAGCTAACGATCATAAGGTAGTTTTACTCCCTGGATTTGTGGCTTCAAGTGATTCTGGGGACTCAACTACTTTGGGCAGGGGTGGTTCGGATTATACCGCTGCCATCATTGCTGCGGCGGAACAAGTGGACCTTCTTGAAGTCTGGACTGATGTGAGTGGAATGTATACCGCCAACCCAAAATTGGTGAAACAGGCCAAATGTATTTCGCATATCAGCTATGAAGAAGCTATGGAGCTTTCCCATTTTGGGGCAAAAGTCCTCTATCCCCCAACCATTCAACCCGTGTTGGGCAAGGGCATCCCTATTGCCATCAAAAACACGTTTGATCCTGAAAACCCTGGAACACTCATTGCCAAAAACAACAATGGCAATGGCAAGACGGTTCGGGGCATCAGCCATGTGGGCAATATTTGCCTGCTCTCTTTGGAGGGCTCCGGTATGATCGGTATCCCAGGAATCTCCAAACGTTTTTTTGAGACCCTGTCCCTTAAAAACATCAGTGTTGTCCTGATTACCCAAGCCTCATCGGAACATTCCATATGCGTGGGTATTTCGGACGAAGACGCCCAAAAAGCGGAAAAGGCCGTCAATGAAGCTTTTGAATATGAGATGGCCACCAAAAAAATAAAGCCCGTGATTGTTGAGAAAGACCTTACCATTGTGGCTTTGGTGGGCGACAATATGAAAAGTCATCAAGGGTTGAGCGGAAAAATGTTCAGCACTTTGGGCAAAAACAACGTAAATATCAGGGCGATTGCACAAGGTGCATCAGAACGAAATATTTCTGCGGTAATCCGAAAAGAAGATGTAAAAAAAGCCCTAAACTCTTTGCACGAGACCTTTTTCGAGGAAAACACCAAACAGCTCAACTTATTTGTGATGGGAGTGGGGAATGTAGGCTCCAAATTCCTGGAGCAAATCCAGCAACAGAAAAAATACCTGAAAGATGAGCTTAAACTCAATGTTCGGGTCATTGGCATCAGCAACTCCAGAAACATGGTTTTCGATGAAGGTGGAATTGCCCTAAAAGATTGGAAAAACCTTTTGGACCAAGGCGAGAAAGCGGACAAGCAAGCATTTTTTGACCGTGTAAAATCCCTGAACTATCGCAATAGTGTCTTTGTGGACAATACGGCCAATGCCGAGGTATCCAAAAGCTATCCCGACTATTTGCGGAACAGCATCTCCGTGGTTACCTGCAACAAGATTGCCTGTTCTTCCGACTATGCCTATTACAAGGATTTAAAACAGCTTGCCAAAAAGTATAACGCTCCATTTTTGTTTGAGACCAATGTAGGGGCCGGTCTTCCCATTATTGATACCCTAAAGCATTTAATTGCCTCTGGGGATAAAGTGAAAAAGATACAAGCCGTACTTTCAGGGAGTCTCAACTTTGTGTTCAACACCTTCAACGATACGGTCACGTTCCACGACGTAGTACTAGAGGCACAGGAACAAGGGTACACAGAGCCCGACCCTACCATTGACCTCAGCGGAATCGATGTAATGCGGAAAATCTTGATCTTGGCGCGGGAGAGTGGGTATCAATTGGATATTGAGGATATCGAAAACGAAGCCTTTTTGCCCAAGGAAAGCTTGGAAACCAATTCCAATGAGGCCTTTTTTGAGTCCTTGAAAAAGTACGAAGCAGATTTTCAAAAAATGTATAAGGACGCAGCGGATGCGGACTGTAAGCTCAAATATGTGGCCCAGTTTGAAGAAGGCAAGGCTAAAGTAGGACTTCAAAAAATACCAAAGGGACACGATTTTTATAATTTGGAAGGAAGTGACAACATTGTATTGTTCTTTACGGAACGATACCCCAATCAACCTTTGATCATAAAAGGGGCCGGAGCAGGTGCAGATGTTACCGCTTCAGGTATCTTTGCGGATATTATCAGAATTGGAAACTATTGATCATGGAAGAAATCAAAGTTTTTTGTCCGGCCACCATTGCCAATGTTTCCTGTGGTTTTGACGTACTTGGTCTGGCCTTGGATTCCGTTGGGGATGAAATGGTGGTTCGTAAAATCCCTGAAAAGGAAATCCGTATTACCAAGATCATCGGTCAGGATTTACCCTTGGAGACCGAGAAAAATGTTTCTGGTGTAGCGGGTTTGGCCCTTTTGGAGAAGAGTGATTATGAAGGTGGTTTTGAGATTGAAATCGACAAACGCATAAAACCGGGCAGTGGCATTGGAAGTAGTGCAGCCAGTTCGGCAGGTGCCGTTTGGGCCATGAACGAGCTCTTGGGAAGACCCTTTTCCAAATTGGAATTGGTACAATTTGCCATGGAAGGTGAAAAATTGGCCAGTGATGTGGCCCACGCAGACAATGTGGCTCCTGCCATTTATGGCGGTTTTACCTTGGTGCGGAGTTATGCCCCTTTGGACATTGTTCCCATTCCCACCCCGGATGAACTTTTTGCCACGGTGATCCATCCGCAGATTGAAATAAAGACTTCGGATTCCAGAAAAATATTGAAGACCACTATTTCCCTCGAAAAGGGAATCAAACAATGGGGCAATTTGGGCGGGTTGGTTGCCGGACTGTTCCAGAATGATTATGATCTCATCGGGCGTTCCCTTGAGGACCATATTGTGGAACCCATCCGATCTATATTGATCCCCGCTTTTGACGATATCAAAACCAATGCGATGGATGCCGGGGCATTGGGATGTGGTATCTCTGGATCGGGCCCTTCCATCTTTGCCTTGAGCCAAGGGGAAAACACTGCCCAAAATGTTGCAAAATCCATGGAGGAAACCTACCAAACCATTGGGGTTCCATTTGACATCCATATCTCAAAGGTCAATATCCATGGCGTAAAAAAATTAGGATAGAACATGAAATTTTATAGTTTAAACGACTCCCAAATAAAGGCCACTTTCAAAGAAGCCGTGATAGCAGGCATTGCCCCGGACAAAGGATTATACTTTCCGGAACGCATAACGCCCCTACCAACGGATTTTTTTGAACATATCGATGAACTTTCCCATCATGAAATTGCATTCCGGGCCATCCATCAATTTGTAAGTGATGATATTCCGGATACGGTCTTAAAGGAAATCATTGCCAATACTTTGGATTTTGATTTTCCCGTGGTGGATATCGAAGAAAATGTGGGTACCCTTGAACTGTTCCATGGTCCCACCATGGCTTTCAAGGATGTAGGCGCACGGTTCATGGCCAACTGTTTGGGGTATTTTTCCCAAGGCGAAACCACAGAAGTCACTGTATTGGTAGCTACCTCTGGGGATACCGGTGGCGCTGTGGCCAATGGTTTCTTGGGGGTTGATGGTGTAAACGTGGTAATTTTGTACCCAAGCGGCAAGGTGAGCGACATCCAGGAAAAGCAGTTGACCACTTTGGGACAAAATATTGTGGCCATGGAGGTGGATGGCACTTTTGATGATTGCCAGCGTATGGTAAAGACAGCCTTTTTGGATGCTGGAATCACCGATCATAAAAAACTTACATCGGCCAATAGTATCAATGTAGCCCGATGGTTGCCCCAACTGTTCTACTTCCTTTTTGCATACAAACAAGCCAAATCCAAAGGAAAGGAAATCGTTTTCTCTGTACCTTCTGGAAACTTTGGAAATATCTGCGCAGGAATGGTCGCCCAAAAACTGGGGATGCCCGTTAAGCATTTTGTGGCCTCGACCAATGTGAACAATGTAGTGCCTAAATTCATGCAAAAAGGGGTATATGAACCCATGCCTTCCATTGCCACCATATCCAATGCCATGGATGTGGGAGACCCCAGCAATTTTGTCCGTATCCGGCATTTGTACCAAGACGATTTAGCCACGCTTCAGGAAAATCTTTCTTCCTACTCCTTTACCGATCCAGAGACCAAAACGGCCATGAAGGAGGTATATGCCCAAACGGGATATGTTATGGACCCGCATGGGGCCGTTGGCTATTTGGGATTGAAGGAATTTCAAAAAACCCATCCGAATACCTTTGGTATTTTCTTGGAAACGGCACACCCGGTAAAGTTCTTGGACGTAGTTGAGGAAACGCTTGGGTTAAGTCCGGAAATTCCTGCCCAAATCCAAAAAGTTATGGACAAGGAAAAGCATTCCATCCTCATAAAAACATACGAAGACCTTAAAAGCTATTTGTTGGGTGAAAACTAATCCAACTCCGGAAGTTTAAAATCATCCAAAGGGCTGGGTTGTTTCATCATGGCCTCAATGGCCTCCGTGGTTCTTGGCGCCATTGCCGATAGATTGACCGGGCCATTTTCGGTGATCAGAATATCATCTTCTATGCGCACGGCGATACCCCACCATTTTTTATCGCACTTGCTTCCTTCTGGAATATAAACCCCGGGCTCAACCGTAATGACCGAGTTGGGCCTAAGGGCTCCGTAAGTGCCCGCATCATGAACATCCAATCCAAGGTAATGTGATGTCCCATGCGGAAAATAAATCCTGGCTTCATTTTCGTCCTTGGTTATTCCCAAATCCATTAAGCGTTGCGCCACTACTTCATATGCCGCTAAATGCGGTTCGCGAAAAGAAGCTCCCACCACACTGGCTTTTATGCCCGCTTCTTGGGCATCATAGACGATGTCATAAATTGCTTTTTGTTCCGGTGTGAATTTTCCATTAGCAGGAATGGTACGGGTCACATCGGCGGTATAGCCGTGATATTCCGCACCCAAATCCATCAACACCAAATCATTACCCACCTTGGTCTTGTTGTTTTCAATATAATGAAGAATACAACCATTGTTTCCACCTCCCACGATGGAAGGATAGCCTTCGTACTCCGCACCGTACTTCTTGTACACGTACTCGTGAACGCCTTGAATCTCGGTTTCGGACATATTGGGGTGCATGGCCTTCATCACCTCAATTTGGCCCACCGATGAAATTTCAACGGCCTTCTTTAAAAGTTTGATCTCCTCAGGGGTCTTTACCTCCCTCAGTTTAGCCATGGCCATAGACAGTACCCTGGAATCCAAATTGCTTTCGCTTTGGACCACTAAAACCGTATTCTTGATTTCTTTCCGTAAATCATCATTTGCAGCATTCACGTAACCATTCAACAAGGCATCATCCTTTAACTCGGGATCACGTGCCAAGGCCCTTTTAATGGTCGCAGCCAAATTTCTACTGTTGGTATCATCCGCATCAGATATCATGGCATACAACTGATTTCGAGCAGGATTGTAATTGGAGGGATAATTGGCCTTTTCCTTGAAGGTCTTAATAAGATCGAACAAGTCTGCATTACCGGATTTATCCCGATAATCGTTATGAAAATCCTCAAAGGAAACCATATCAAACTTTGAAAAATCCAACGGGAACTCCTCAAATTCCTTCCCATTAAAAACCATATCAAAACCCAGCTTTTCCTTTACACCTTCAACGCCCAAACGTTTTCCAGTCCATTGCTCGGCCTGCGGGTCCCGTTCTTGGACATAGATGATCTCATCAAACTTTTTTCCTGAGGCACCTGTCTGCGTTTCAGAAAAAAGCACGAGTACCGCATTGGGCTCGTGGTATCCTGTGAGGTAGTAAAAGTTAGGGTCTTGGTGGTACACATAATCCACATCATTGGCCCGATTCCGCTCTGCATTGGCAAAAAGTACCACAGCTGTATTGGGCGGTAACAATTTCCTCAACTCATCCCTTCGTTGTTTATGAAAATCGGCCTGTAAAAAATCCTTGGGGGTATCCTGAGAGGTCATTCCCCACACAAATAGGAGTGCGGAGAGAAAAGTCAATACGGTCTTTTGCATGTAATTATGTTTCGTCCAAAATACAAATATTTATAAAAATCATAAGATTGGAATGCAAGAGTATCCCTAATTAATTCTATACATTTGCCATGCAAAAAATGACGTCCATGAAAAATACCGCACTTACCAAAACGCATGAAGCACTAGGGGCGAAAATGGTCCCTTTTGCGGGGTACAACATGCCTGTCTCTTACGAAGGAGTCAATATTGAACACCAAACCGTTCGGGAGAGCGTAGGGGTATTTGACGTCTCCCATATGGGTGAGTTTTTGATCGAAGGACCCAAAGCTTTGGACCTTATCCAAAAAGTAAGCTCCAATGATGCTTCCAAGCTCACCATTGGCAAAGCACAATATAGCTGTATGCCCAATGAGACCGGTGGCATTGTGGACGATTTGATCGTATACCGCATCAAGGAGGAAACCTATCTTTTGGTGGTCAATGCTTCCAATATTCAAAAGGATTGGAACCATATTTCAAAATACAACGAAGCCATAGGAGCGGATATGCGCGATCTTTCGGACGACTATTCGCTTTTGGCCATTCAAGGACCTAAAGCCGTGGAGGCCATGCAATCGCTATCTTCCGTAGACCTCTCTGCCATTAACTTTTACAATTTTGTGGTAGGTGACTTTGCCGGGATAGAACATGTGATCATTTCGGCTACGGGATATACCGGTTCCGGCGGATTTGAAATCTACTGCAAGAATTCCGAAGTACAACAGGTGTGGGACCAAGTGTTGGAAGCGGGAGCCGCTTATGGCATCAAACCCATAGGTTTGGCTGCACGTGATACCCTTCGGTTGGAAATGGGGTATTGCCTCTATGGCAATGATATTGATGACACCACCTCCCCACTCGAGGCCGGACTGGGCTGGATCACCAAATTCACCAAGGATTTTGTGAACAGCGAGGCCCTTGCCAAAGAAAAGGAAGAGGGGTCGAAACGAAAACTCATCGCTTTTCAAATGGAGGAAAGGGGAATTCCCAGAAACGGATACCCCATTTTGGATGCCGATGGCAATGAAATAGGAAAAGTGACCTCGGGCACCATGTCCCCTTCCCTATCCAAAGGAATAGGTTTGGGCTATGTTCCTGTTGAACATTCCAAAATAGACCAACCCATCCATATTCAAATCCGCATCAACAAGGTGCCGGCTACCATTGTAAAGTTGCCTTTTTATAAACCCTCATCATAACGTTTGGACAAAAAGAAGATACTCATATTGGGAGCAAGCGGTTTTGTGGGCAATGCCATCTATAAGGAACTCTGCTCCTATTTTGATACGTATGGCACCTATTGCTCCAATACTTCCTTTGCCTCCAACAAACAATTTTATAAGTATGATCTGCAGGAGGACGATATTTTCAGGGTGCTTGAGAAAGTACATCCAGATGTGATCATTTCCGCATTGAGAGGAAACTTTGGGGCACAGGTCCAAGCGCATCAACACCTCATGGAGTATCTGATGAACAGCAAGGCCAAGCTGTACTTTATTTCATCGGCCAATGTTTTTGATGCTTACAGTAAGTTTCCTTCCTATGAATTTGACAAGACGCTTTCCGTAAGTGTTTATGGTCGTCTTAAAATAAAGATCGAAAACATGATGATGCGATTGCCCAAACAGAAGACCGCCATATTGCGGGTTCCCATGGTGTTTGGCAATACCTCTCCCCGGGTCAGGGAAATTAAAATGAACTTGGAGAACCATGAGGCCATTGAAGTATTCCCCAACCTCATCATCAATGTGACCAATGACGACCGATTGACCCAACAAATCCATTATCTCATCAACCGGAACAAAACCGGGATTTTTCATTTGGGCAGTAGGGACCTTATCCATCATGAAGAATTCGTTAGGGACATCATAAAGCGTATGGGAAATTACCACCCGTTGATCAAGCGGGTGTACACCACCAATGAAGATCGCTATTTAGCCGCCCTTCCGAAGGACAATCCATTACCCAAGAATCTGATGGTGAGTTGTCAGGAAATCATTGACCACCACATTCCAGTGGATTGATAAAGCTTTCTTTTTCTTTGGTTATTTTTTGAATAAACTATAAAACGCAAAAAAATATGCTTATTTTTAAGTGCGTCAATAGTGACCTGCCAACCTAAATAACCAACACAGTGAGTAAACGTAATTTTTTTGCCATCCTGGCCCTAATAGGGGTTTTCAGTGCTATTGGGCAGAAATCCAAAGAAAATAAAAAATACCCCCCTTGCGATGTATCAGAAATCCCAAGGTATACGGCACAAAAAATAAAAAGTCCCATTACACTGGATGGGAAGCCCGATGAGGAAGTCTGGCAAAAAGCAAAAAAATCAGGAAACTTCAAAGACCTTATTTATGGCAATGAGACCATCCATGAAACCAAAGCTGCAGTGGTTTGGGACGATGAGTATCTGTACGTGGCCTATTGGGTCACCGAACCGGATGTGACCGCCACCTTGACCGAAAGGGACTCGCCCATTTACCAAAATAATGACGTGGAACTATTCGTTGCCGGTGAGGATACGTACTATGAGTTTGAAATAAATTCGTTCGGCACCATTTACGAGGTGTTCTTTGTTTGGGAAGATGCCTATCTCCCCCAAGGGTATGACAAAGTGCCCAACCTTGGCCCCAACGAAGAGAAAAAAAGGGATTTCAAAGGGGTTGGCTACAGACATCCCAGAGGCAATCGCTATGGCTTTTGGAACTGGGACCTCCAAGGGCTTAAAACTGCCGTGCATGTGGATGGGACCATCAATAAATCTGATGACAGGGACCGGGGATGGACCGTTGAGCTTGCGCTTCCGTGGAGCAGTCTGGACATTTTGACCCGGAACAGCGATAAAACCACCCCTCCAAAAAACGGTGATGAATGGCGAATGGATTTCTCACGCTTCAACCAGTATAAAGAGGCAGAACCGGCTGTGGACTCAGGGGGTTGGGCATGGAGCAGTCATGGTGTGTGGGACTCGCACGTCCCTGAATGTTTTACCTTTATTCAATTTTCAGATACCTATGTCGAAACGCCTTGAACCATCAGAAATTGAGGAACGTCTTGCACAGCTGCAGGGTTGGGAATTTGTGGACGGCTCTATCAGAAAATCGTTCACATTCAAGGATTTCAAAGAAGCCTTTGCAACCATGACCCGTATTGCTTTTGAGTGTGAAAAGATGAACCATCACCCTGATTGGGAAAATGTGTACAATACCCTTGTCATAAAATTGAATACCCATGATGCCGGTGGGGTCACCGAGAAGGATTTTAAACTAGCGCATGCCATTGAGGCTATTTTTGCTTCTTGATCACTGAACTACATTCAACTACTTGACAAGGCTTCTTTTTTTGCTAAATTTGCCACCATCCATAATCAAAATCATATATGGGAAGAGCATTTGAATTTAGAAAAGCACGAAAAATGAAACGTTGGGCAGCAATGTCCAAAGCATTTACCCGAATTGGAAAGGATATTGTCATGGCGGTCAAAGAAGGTGGCCCAGATCCCGATGCCAATTCAAAATTGCGTGCGGTAATTCAGAATGCCAAGGCAGTGAACATGCCCAAGGACAATATTGAACGGGCCATTAAAAGGGCTACCGATAAAAACCAAGGCGATTACAAAGAGGTTTTGTTCGAAGGCTATGCCCCCCATGGGATTGCAATATTGATAGAGACCGCTACGGACAACAATACCCGTACCGTGGCCAACATCCGAAGCTATTTTAATAAATGCAATGGTAGTCTTGGCACTTCGGGTTCGGTGGAATTCATGTTTGACCACACCTGCAACTTTACCATCAATGGAGAGGGGATAGATCCAGAGGAACTGGAACTTGAACTGATAGATTTTGGTGCCGAAGAGGTTTTTGTGGATGAGGACGGGATTCATATTTACGCTCCCTTTGAAAATTTCGGGTCCATTCAAAAAGAATTGGAGTCAAGGGAAATTGAAATAATTTCCTCGGGTTTTGAGCGTATTCCGCAAGTGACCAAGGAGCTTTCCGAGGAAGAAGTTGCCGATGTGGAAAAACTATTGGAGAAAATTGAGGAGGACGATGACGTACAGAACGTCTTCCACAGCATGCAGGAGTAACTTCAAAAGCTATACTCAGGCACCTTGCCTGTCACTCCTTTGTAGAATTTATGGATTTTCTCAAAATCCTGTTCCTGATTTTCCGTTGGATGGAAAGGTTCGCCAATTTTCACTTCTTTTTTTCCAAAATCAAAGGCCACCATTAGAATCGGGACTTTAGCTTTCTGGGCTATGTGATAAAAACCTGTCCGTAATTTGTCAACTTTTTTTCGGGTGCCTTCCGGGGCAAGGGCAAATCTAAAAACACTTCTCTCGTTAAAAATCTGAACCACTGCGTCCACCGTATTGGAACTTTTGGAACGGTCCACGGGCGCACCTCCTGTCCACCTAAAAAACCATCCAAAAGGTGGCTTGAACAGACTTTTTTTTCCGATATAGTTGATTTCTTGGTTGACTACCTTTCGTACCAACAGCCCCAAGAAAAAGTCCAACCAATGGGTGTGTGGCACTACAATGACCACACATTTATCCAAATCTGGAAACGAACCGTTGAGTTTCCAGCCCAATATCTTGAAGTATATGAATTTGGACAGTTTATGCATTCTTCTTTTAAAGACCCTTGATAGGTATCCAAGGTGTCCTATATTTTTTGATACAAAGCCTGAAGACGTTCCGGGGTCATGATTTTTTTCCAGTCCTCCCCAAGTGCATTTTCCCATAGAGGTTCCATTCCCAAGGAAACATTTACCATGATATCAAAATCATCCTGGGTTAAGTTGGAACACACTCCTTGAGGAAGTTCTATTTGATGTTTTTCCAACATTTGCTTAAAAAGGGCCACTCCCTCTGGATAATATTCTTCCAAATGCTGAAACACCAAACAATTTCCTATTCCGTGCTTGGTTCCCAAAAGATAGGAGAGTCCATAGCTCATGGCATGTGCAATTCCCACTTGGGAGTAGGCAATACTCATTCCTCCGTGCCAAGAGGCCATCATTAACTTGTCCCGTGACTCAGTTTCTGGAATATCTCCCAAAAAGACCTCCTTGCAAAGTTCCATGGCCTTTTCGCCATAACTTTGGCTAAAGGCATTTAAATAGCTTCCGGTCAGCGATTCCACGCAATGAATAAAACAGTCCATCCCCGTATAGAACCATTGTTCCTTGGGTACGGTAACGGCAAGGTCTGGGTCCAAAATCACCTGATCATAGGTGGTATGATCCGAATTGATGCCCAACTTTTTCTCGGGGCCCAATAAAACCGTAGTCCTAGAAACTTCCGCTCCTGTTCCGCTAATGGTCGGAATGCCCACATGGTAGACCGCTGGCCTACTTACCAAATCCCATCCTTGGTAGTCCTTGGCCAATCCTGTATTGTTCAATAAGATGGCCACTGCCTTGGCCAAATCCAAAAGTGTACCCCCTCCTATTCCGATTATCCCGGAAGGGGATTCATCAAATTGTTCCTTTATCCGCGACACCAAGGCATCCACTTGGGCTGTTTTTGGTTCTTCATCCGCAGAAACAAAAATGACTTGGTCGTTGAACATCAAAGGAATGCGCGATATAAAATCCTTATCCTCAAAAAAATCATCCACCAAAAAGATAAAGGGTGCATCTGCATTTTTCCGTTTGGGCAATAAAATATCCTTCAACTGTGAAAAACTACCCTGCCCAAAAACCACCCGGGGCACCATGGGAAAATTTTTATAGGTCTTTATTTTATGTGTTGAAATCGCTTCTTTTTTCAAATCGCTGCTTATCTTCAATATTCTACAAATATTTTAAAATATCCTTGAGACCATTAAGCTTCAAATGGTCGTTCACCTGTTCCGTTTCCGATACCATCTCATGTATCCATGTGGTATGGAAAGGCACATGTACTGCCTTTGCCCCAATATTCAATATAGGCAATACATCGGATTTCAGGGAGTTCCCTATCATCAAAAATTCGTTGACATCAATGTTCAGATGCTCCAACAAATTGCTATAATTAGTTTCCTTTTTCTCACTCAACACCTCCACGTGATGAAAATATTTGGAGAGTCCGGATTTTTCCAATTTTCTTTCTTGATCCAAAAGGTCGCCCTTGGTCAAGACAATCAATCTATACCTTCCCGCGAGTTGGGAAAGCACTTCTTCCACCCCATCCAACAGTTCCACCGGTCTAGCAATCATATTTTTACCCAGATCCAATATTTCCGAAATCGTCCCTTGGGAAATCTTTCCGTTGGACAGGTCCAAGGCGGATTCTATCATGGAAAGCATAAATCCTTTTATGCCATATCCGTACAACTCCAGATTATCCATTTCCATTTTGAACAATTCTTGATCCACCTTGTTCTTGGTCTCATACTCTTCCAACAACTCGGCAAAACGCTCCTCGGTTTCCCTAAAATAGGTTTCGTTCACCCAAAGGGTGTCATCCGCGTCAAAACCTATGACCTTTATATTGCTAAAATCTACTTCCATGCTTTATTGGCTCGCTCCAAGTCTTCAGGGGTATCAATTTCTATACCGGTTACATGGGTTTCCACCATTTTTATTTTTTTACCATATTCCAAAAATCGGATGGCCTCTATTTTTTCCTTGGCTTCCAAAGGCAACATGGGCAACCGTTGAAAATCCATCAAAGCTCTTTTTCTAAAGGCATAAATACCCTTGTGTTTGTAATAGGTGGCCTCCACCACTTGGTCCCTTGGATAGGGAATGGGGGAACGGGAAAAATACAGTGCACAATTTTGATTGTCCACAATGACCTTTACCGTGTTGGGGTTAGAAATTTCCTCCCAATCCGTGATTGGTGTCATTAGCGAAGCTAAATCTATTTCTTTTTTTTCATCCTTCCTGAACACGGCAATGATTTTTTCCAAGCTTTCCCCATCTATAAAGGGTTCATCGCCCTGCACATTGATCACGATGTCCACTTCCATATCCACCACAGCCTCCGCTATCCTATCGCTGCCACTTTCGTGCTTTTGTTTGCTCATGATGACCTTACCTCCTATCCCAGAGATAACCTTGGAGATAATGTCGCTATCGGTTACTACATACACTTCATCAAAAAGCCCTGTTTTCACCGCAGCTTCATAGGTTCTAACAATAACTGGTTTGCCCTGAAGGTCCTGCATTAGTTTTGCAGGGAATCTTGAGGCCTGGTACCGGGCCGGTATCATGGAAATTATCTTCACTTCTCTAAAAAATTATTGATTGAGGTTACTTTTTCGGTCGTATTCTTCGGTAGATCCTAAAAATGATCACCAAAATAATGATGACCAGAATGGCCGCAATGGGGGGTGCCAATATGGAGGCGGTTGAAACAGCCACTGCTGCCCCTGTTTCTACAGTAGATACCACAGGGTTGGCCACTCCACCAGTCGTTGCGGTCGAGGTCATCCTACCGGCTGCATTGGCCCCTTTAATGGCCGTGGCGGTTCCACCTCCAGCAATGATGGCCAAGGTCCAAGTAGTCATTGGGTCCAAGTTGGCCACTGTGGATACCATTACCGCCGTACCGGCAATTCCGGCCAAGGGAACGGCCAAACTGTCCAAGGCATTGTCCACCCACGGAATGAAATATGCAAAAATTTCAACCAAGGTTGCCACCCCTAAGGTAATCAATGCCGCCAAACTGCCGATCCATTGCCAGCTGGCATTGAGCTCCCAAACGTCCAAATAGGCCGCCAAACTAAGGGCAAAAAGGGGTAAAAACACCCTAAACCCAACGGAAGCCGCCAGACCTATGCCCAAGAAAATACTAATAATGGTATTCGGTTCAATATTCATGTTCTTGTCTAAAATAGGCTATTCCTAGTCAAGAAAAAAATCATCTTTGAATCCGATCAGATAGAGTTGTCGCTTGGCCCTAGTCACTGCCGTGTACAACCATCTCAAATAATCTTTGTCCACCCCATTGGGCAAATAGGGTTGTTCCACAAAAACGGTCTCCCACTGCCCTCCTTGGGATTTATGACAGGTAATGGCATAGGAGAACTTTACTTGCAGCGCATTGAAAAACTTATTGTTCTTTACTCCCAAGAACTTTTTGTATTTGGACTTTTCATGGGCATAGTCCTTTAGTACTTCTTGATACAGTCTATTACCATCTTCGTAGGAAAGAGATGGGGTTTCCGAATCGATGGTATCCAATAACAGAACAGTCTCAAAAGGTTTCTGATTGGGATAGTCCACCATCTTCACCTTTACTTCGGCAAACCTGAAACCGTAGAGTTCCTTTATGGCAAAAAGCTCCAACACTTCAATGATATCGCCATTGGCAATAAATCCCGCTTCGGAATTGGGCCTAAGCCAAAAATAATTGTTCTTCACTACCATCATATAATCTCCCACGGCGATGTCATTGTCCAGAAAAAGAATGCGCTCCCGTATATTTTTGTTGTACAGATTGGCGCGTTTGTTGGAACGGACAATGATGGCGGTCTCTTCTTTTCCATTCTGATGGTACGAACTATCTATGGCCTCTTGTATTTCTGTTCCGTCTATAAGGCGGACGATATCGGTAAAGGAGCCCAGTTCAAATTTGAAGCCGTCAAAAAAATGGGTCTGTAATTGCTCCCTTAAATTGGTAGCGTTGTACAGGATTCCCGAATCATCGGTCTGGCGCATGACCTCGTCCAGTTCCATAAAATTTACTTCCTTATTATAATTAAGGGACAGTCGGTCTTCATCCAAGGCCGGACTCAACTCCAATTTCACGGGAGGCAACTGGGCCGTATCCCCGATCAGCACCAGTTTACAATTATGCCCGGAATGCACATAAAAGATAAGGTCGTCCAGCAGGGAGCCATTTTCAAAAAGTTTGGAATCAGCAGGGCTATCCGGAATCATGGAAGCCTCATCCACAATAAATAGTGTGTTTCTATGCTTGTTCGGTGCCAGGACAAATTGTACCCCTCCCCCGGATTGTTTTTTGGGAAAGTAAATCTTCTTGTGGATCGTGAAGGCTTGGTTGCCAGAATAGACCGACATGACTTTGGCTGCCCTTCCGGTCGGGGCCATGAGCACTGCGCTCATCTTTACCTTCCAAAGACTGCTCACCAAGGTGGCCACAATAGTGGTCTTTCCTGTTCCTGCAAACCCCTTTAAGAGAAATATCTCGTCCTTTTTGCCATTCAATACAAATTGGGCCAATTTTGTTAAGGCCACCTCCTGTTTTTCGGTAGGGAGATGGGGAAACTTTTCGGCTAAAATGCTTAAAAATTTAGGTGCTGTGGGATGGTCCATGAGCCTCTAAAGTAAGCATGGATTTTTAAAGCAAAAAGTTTCGTGATTAAAAAAAAATTGTAGATTTGTCTGTAACCACTAAATTAACTTAGAAAGACAGTAGCAGATATGTTAAACTTAATCCTTATCGTTGTATTGATTGCCCTTTTGACCATAGGGCTTGTATTCCTGATTGACAGATTTTTACCTCAAAAAATAAAGCCTGTACTTGTAATTGCCTTTGGTCTTTTGAGCATTTTCCTTGGATATAAAATTTACCAATCCATCAATGCCCCTATAGAATTTAACAAAGTAAGAAAAGAAAGATTTTCACAAGTAATCGCCAAACTTAAAGACATTAGGGATTCACAAGAAGCCTATAAAACCGTAAATGGAAGGTACGCTGGCAATTTCAATAGCCTAATACAGTTTATCGATACTGGAAACTACACCATCACCTCTCAAAAGGATTCTTCTTTTATGAGATATGACAAAGTATACCAGATTGAACTCCAACAAGACACCGTCATCATTGATACCCTTGGACAGGTAAAAGTGAAAGATTCCTTGTTTGGAGCCGATAATCGTTACAAAACCATGATGAATGTTCCATATGCCCAGAATGGTGAGAAATTTGAAATGAAGGCGGACATTATCGATAAAAGCGGGTATAAAGCTCCTGTTTTTGAAGCCAAGGTGAAGAAGAACGTTGTTCTATATGACCAACCCAAAGATTTATTGGATAGGGAAAACGCACATCAAAGTGTGGAAGAGGTCAATGGGACCGAAATCAAAGTGGGCTCACTTACCGACGTAAGTACAAATGGTAACTGGCCTCCTATCTATGACAGAAAAAACAACTGATATAGCACAGTCAAAGACAAATAACACTTTTAGAAAATTGTCCATTCAAGTCGGCTTGAATGGACTTTCTTTTTGTGTACTGGACACAGTTTCCAATAAAATACTCGCTTTTGAGAAAATAGCGTTCAAGGCTCCTTCCACTCCTTATCTAATGCTCAAGGAACTCAAGAATATGTTGGGTCAAAAAAGCAATATTGGAAATGAGTTTTCAGAAGTTTTGGTCATTCATAAAAACAACATGTTCAGCTTGGTACCTAAGCCCCTCTTCAATGCCGAGGAACTTCCCAACTATTTAAAGTTCAATGCCAAGATCATGGCAAATGACCTTATTGCCCATGATGAAATACCCAATCAGGATATCATCAATGTATATGTACCTTACACCAATGTCAACAACTACATTTTTGACCTTTTTGGTGAATTTGAGTTCAAACATAGCGGCACGGTCCTGATCAGTACATTGTTGAACCAAAATAGGATTTCGGACCAAACCGTATGTTACATCCAAGTGTCTGAAAAAGATATGGAAATGATGGTAGTTTCCAACAAGAAACTGCTTTTCTACAACCAGTTTGAATATCAGACCAAGGAAGATTTCCTATACTACCTCCTTTTCAGTATGGAACAGTTACAGTTGGATTCTCGAAAAGTACAACTAAAATTATTCGGGAACATCGAGGAAGGTGATGCCATCTATGAACTTTGTCGTGGATATATAGAGCATGTTTCCGTCTTTATTCCAGGTAACCTTCCTTTTCCTTATGAGGAGTTAGAGGACGAGACTATAGATTTTTCCATACTCAGTACCCTATAATGCGCATCATTTCTGGAAAATATAAGGGGAAGCGCATCACGGCACCCAAAAAACTTCCTGTACGCCCTACCACGGATATGGCCAAGGAGGGGCTCTTCAATATCCTCAACAACCGTTTTTACTTTGACGGACTCAAGGTATTGGACCTATTTTCCGGAACCGGCAACATCAGCTTTGAATTTGCCTCACGGGATGCAGGGGAAATTATGGCCGTGGACAGTTTTTCGGGCTGCGTGCATTTTATCTCCAAAATGGCCAAGGAAATGGATTTTCCCATCACCACGGCCAAGTCCGATGTATTCAAATTTTTGGAGCGTAGCCCAGAAAAGTTCAACATTGTGTTTGCAGACCCTCCCTACAACTTTGATCAGAATCAATTTTTAAAAATTGCGGATTTGGTGTTTGAAAGGCAATTGCTGCTGGATGACGGTCTTTTGATCATTGAACATTCGGACAAGACCGACTTGTCCGAATACCCAAAATTTTCGGAAAACCGTAAATACGGCGGTAGTGTGTTCAGTTTTTTTGAAGCATAAAAAAGCAGGCCGTAAGCCGGATTCTGTCGAGCCTTACCATTTATCTAGGCTTTTGGTTGCCCAAAAGCTCCAACCGCCTACCCTCCAATTTGGACGTGCAGTCCTCAAACATTGGTTTACGTGGCGTTTCACCGCATAGAGTTTACCTGATTTCACTACAGCCGAACTGTACTTGCTTTCTGTTGCACTGGTCCTCGCCTTTCAACGGACGGGCGTTACCCGCTATGCTGCACTATGGTGTCCGGACTTTCCTCCCTGTCCTGAACTTGATTCAGGATCCATAATGGATGCCGAAACTAGTTCGGCACACGGCGGTAAGGTGGCCTGCTGGCGGCAAAGGTAACGCAATTGTTAATAAAAAAAGGGTTACATCAGCACTCATGTACTACTTTCACGGCTCCTATTTTTATATTTGTAGGAACGCAATTGTATCATTGATTTTGGAACCCTTTATTGTATCGGCAAGGAAATATCGCCCACAGACTTTTAAGGATGTGGTGGGCCAGGGTGCCATTACCAATACATTGCTGAATGCCATAGAGAACAACCACCTGGCACAAGCGCTTTTATTCTGTGGACCAAGGGGTGTGGGTAAAACCACCTGTGCACGGATATTGGCTAAAAAAATCAATCAGGATGGCACCGAACGGGACGATGAGGATTTTGCCTTCAATATCTTTGAGCTCGATGCCGCCTCCAATAATTCCGTGGACGATATCCGGAGTCTGATCGACCAAGTACGGATACCTCCCCAAGTAGGCAAATACAAGGTCTACATCATTGACGAGGTACACATGCTCTCCCAATCGGCGTTCAATGCTTTTTTAAAGACGTTGGAAGAGCCACCAAAGCACGCCATCTTTATCTTGGCCACCACGGAAAAACACAAAATAATCCCAACCATTCTATCCCGATGCCAAATTTTTGATTTTAAGCGCATCACGGTAAAGGATGCTACGGAGTACCTTAAATACATCGCGGAGCAACAAGGGATTGAGGCAGAGGAAAGTGCCCTTCACATCATAGCCCAAAAGGCAGATGGTGCCATGCGCGATGCCCTCTCCATTTTTGACCGGGTAGTAAGTTTTTCGGGCAAGGAATTGACCCGTAAAGCCGTGACAGAAAATTTAAACGTGTTGGATTATGACACTTATTTTTCTGCAACGGACCTTATCTTGGAAAACAAGATTCCAGAGCTCCTGATACTTTTGAACGATACCTTGTCCTATGGATTTGATGACCATCATTTTATCACAGGCCTAGCGTCCCATTTCAGGGATTTAATGGTATGCCAACATCCCGAGACCATAGCCCTTTTGGAAGTAGGCGAAGATGTCAAGAATCAATATAAGGAGCAGGCTGCAAAAGCCTCCAAGGATTTCCTTTTAAAAGCCATTGATTTGGCCAATGACTGCGACCTCAAGTACAAATCCAGTAAAAACCAACGCCTGTTGGTTGAACTTACCCTTATGAAATTGGCCTCCATCACTTATGATGGAGAAAAAAAAAAGTCTGATTTTATAATCCCTGCCTCATTTTTTTCTGGAAGGCCCAAAACCCATGGAGCTGCTCCCCCAAAAACCAACGGTTCACCCAAAACGGCGACCCATACGGTAACAGAAACTGTTCATGAGACAACCGAGCCTCAACCCGTATTGGCACAAGAGCCCCAGGAAGAATATCAACCCGCAAAAAAGATCCAGATAAAGTCTTCGGAGAGAAGGGTGTCCGGACTATCGCTATCCAGTATCAAGGCTAAAAAGGCTCACGAAAACACCAAAACGTCAGAGGTTGATCAAGAGGAACTCCCCAAAGAGCCGTTTACCGAAGCAGAAATGCAAACCCATTGGGACGATTTTGTAGATCAATTGGAAGACAAAGGCCGAAAAATCTTGGCCAGTAACCTCCAAACCGATGTTCCCAAATTAAAAAATGACCATACCATTTGGATAGAGCTTCCCAACAGTACCATGAAAAAGGAGGTGGAACGGGAACAAAGCCTAATGCTCAACTACCTCAAGGAAAAGCTGAACAACCATTCCATCACCCTTCACATTACCGTGAATGAGGAAGTAGCCAAAAAGTTTGCCTTTACCCCAGAAGAAAAGTATGAGAAATTACGGGAAAAGAATCCCGCCATAGATCTCTTGCGCAAGGAGTTCGACCTGGATTTCTAGCCATACCAACCCATTCCATTATCTTTGCACCTGAATCTTGAAAAGTACCATTATGCTAGGGCTTAAACTACCGACCGACCCCAGATGGGTGAACATTGTTGAAAAGAACATTGAGGAAATCCTTACCGATCATGCCTATTGTGAACAAAAAGCGGCCAGTACCGCCATTTCACTGATTATTGGTTTTCCAGAAAAATCTGAATTGGTCAAGGAAATGACCGCCTTGGCACGGGAAGAAATGGGCCACTTTAACATGGTCCATGATAAAATCCTGAAACGCGGATGGGTCTTGGGGCGCGAACGCAAGGACGAGTATGTAATCGAGTTGATGAAGTTTTTCCCAAAAGGAGGTAGCAAAGAAACCCATTTGGTGCATAAACTGCTCTATGCGGCTTTGATTGAAGCCCGTAGCTGTGAACGTTTCCGTTTACTTTCCGAAGAAATTGCAGATGAGGAGCTTTCTGAATTCTACCGCAATCTTATGGTCAGTGAGGCCAACCATTACACCATGTTCCTAACGTTTGCCCGAAAATATGGCAAAAAGGAAGAGGTGGACCAAAAATGGCAGGACCTATTGGACTATGAAGCTGGTCTAATGAAAGATTTGGGCAAAAAAGAAACCATGCACGGATAATCATTGTTAACCGTTACAAGATTTCTTTTTTCACAACAAAAATAAAACCGCCAAGTTTTTTGATTTGGCGGTTTACTTCTTTATTAAAGTATATTTTTCTACAATGGACAATTTGGATCAATGCCCTGATCATCGATGGTCCAACCATGGTCTGATTCCAATGTATTGATTATATCCGCTGACTCACATTGATAAATACCTGAAGCCCCTAGATCAACACCGTCCTGAAAATTTCCCGAATTGTACCATTCTATAAGGGTCTTGTCGAAATTGGCTGTAGAAAGCCCAGAAGCAGAAAACATGCCACTCATCGTGGTTACCTGGCCAATATTCCAATCACCAAGGTCTTTATCAAAGGATTCTGCCTCATAGAACATGTTGCTCATTACTGTTACCTTCCCAACCTTCCAATCACCAATATCAACATTAAAAGCGGTAGCAAAAGCGAACATACCGCTCATGTTCTCCACATTATCCACCTCCCATTCACTGATATCTGAATTAAACTCAATAGCCTCACTGAACATATCCGACATATCGGTCACGTTTCTTACATCCCAGTTAGATAAATCCTCATTGAAAAGATAGGTTCCTTGAAACATAGAACTCATATCGGTCACTTTGCTTACGTCCCAAGCATTGAAGTTGGTTTCATAAATATTTTCAGCATAAGAGAACATTTTGGACATATTCGTTACATCTCTAAGATCGGGAACATCTACAGCGTTATATGCCATATTAAAACACCCTGAGAAAGCACTTTGGAAAGACATCCACTCAATAGTCCCCCACTGGTCTAGACTGAAAAGCTCTTGAGTAGAGGCATATTCCCAACCCATACGTATCGCTGGGAATACATTGATAATCGATATTTGATAAGTCCCTGGATCATCATAAGTATGCGATATTGAGTACTCAATATCGGTTATGTCTTCAATGGTGCCATCACCCCAGTTAATCGTAAAATCATATGAATAATTATCGTCCAAAACCATTATCAAAGTTAAATCCTCCAAATCTATCCCTCCCATTATCCAAGTGGTCACAAAAGCGTTCTTATCGTTGGGGAAAGGTTCCGGAACGTCCGCAACAGTAATGGAAACAGTGGTTTCCGTAGTTTTGTCCCCATCACTTACGCTAATAGTGATGCTATGCTGTTCCAAGGTCTCAAAGTCCAGGGTCATACCATCCTTTACAATCACTTCACCATTTGGTGTTATCTCAAACAGTTCACCGCTATTTCCGGTTATGGAATAGGTCAGATTATCTTGATCGGGATCGGTTGCCGAAACCTGCCCAATGGAACCACTGTCTTCGGATACCGTGAACGTATACCCATCATTGTTGAATGTAGGGGCTTGATTTGAAGGTGCCGGTGGTTCTGGGGTGTCCTCTTTGCTACAGGAAACCACTAAGAGAACTATCCCAATGATACTAAGAATTTTAATTAATTTCATGATAAGATGTCTTTTATTACATCTCAATTTCAACAATTAAAGACTTATAAGAGAGGGACAATTGACGAACGGCATATTTGGATTGACGGATATAGTATTATAATTGATGTATAGGGTTTAAAAGCCATAAGAACAGTGCTTCTATGGACCTTAAAAATGGAAAACGCATGAGCAACCTTACTGGTAGTACAACGTCTTGATCATACCATCGGCCAACCCTATTTTGGGCACATGGATTTTCTTGGCCTTGCTCCATTTGGCTGCATTCAAGAATATTTTGGTGGCGGGTATGATCACATCGGCCCGGTCTTGGTTAAGGCCCAACTCGGCAATCCGGTCTTCGTATTCCATGCTGTTCAGGAAATGGTATTGGGCATTTAGCCAGATATAGGACAAAGATTGCCCTATTTTCCACCCTGACATTTTGTGTAGCTTATTGATGTTTCCTCCCGAACCAATGATTTCCACCAACCTATGCTGCCCTACGTGTGAGGCTATCCAAGCTTTAATCTCGTCCCAAACGGTATCCTTGACCAAATTATTGAGGATACGAACGGTTCCTATTTCAAAAGAACGGGACACTATAGGTGCTCCTTTGTCAAAAATGGTGAATTCGGTGCTTCCACCTCCTACATCGACATAGAGATAGAGTCGGTCTGTTTTTATCACATCCTTTAAATCTGTGGATGCTATGATGGCCGCTTCACGTTTGCCATCAATAATTTCTATGTTGATGTTGGATTCTCGTTGTATTTTTTCAATGACCTCCTGACCATTCTTTGCCTCACGAAGCGCTGAAGTGGCACAGGCCATATATTTTTCCACGCCATAGACCTGCATCAACAGGTCAAAGGATTGCATGGTTTTAACAAGGCGCTTCATACTGTTTTCTGAAATCTCACCCCGCAAAAAAGAATCTTCCCCCAAACGAACGGGCACCCGTACCAGCTCACTCTTTTTGAACAAGGTAGGCTTGTCTTTCTGCTCAATCACGTTGTTGATGAGCAATCGTATGGCATTGGACCCAATGTCTATGGCCGCAAACTTTCGTATTAGCAAATGTGTAGGGTATTACGATTCCAACTTCTTCTGATAATAATGATAGAGCTCAAACTGTGATCTCAGCTCAGGCTCACCTTTGGCACGCTGCCGATAGGCATTGTCCTGCTTTTCCGAAAATACCCGGGCTTTTAGGTTATCCTTCCAAGATATCTCGAAAGTATCCAAAAGCTCCTGTTTGATGTCCGGGTCGTAAATGGGGCACCCCACTTCAACCCTAAAATCAAGGTTTCGCGTCATCCAATCTGCAGAGGAGATATAAATCTTGGGATCACCATTATTTCCAAAGATGAACAATCTAGGATGCTCCAAAAACTTGTCCACAATACTAATGGCCTCAATATTCTCGCTCATGCCCGGTACTCCCGGAATAAGGCAACAGATTCCCCGGACCACCATCTGAATCTTTACGCCTGCCCTACTGGCTTCATACAGTTTGTCCACCATTTTGTACGAAGTGAGGCTGTTCATCTTTATTTTGATATAGGCCTCCCTACCCGCTTTGGCATTGACGATCTCCCTATCAATGAGTTTGATAAAGGTAGATTTGGTGTAGTGTGGCGAAACAATCAGGTGCTTGTACTTGTTGATCTTGTAATTGGTCTCAAAGAACCCAAAGACCTTGCTCATATCCTTTAGGATTCCTTGGTGGGCCGTAAAAAGGGTATAATCCGTGTAAATCTTTGCTGTGGATTCATTAAAGTTTCCGGTGCTTATAAAACCATAACGTTTGATCCCTTCGGCTTCTTCCCGCTCGATCATGCAGATCTTACTATGCACTTTTAGACCCGGAACGCCAAAAATCAAGTTGATGCCCTCCGCCTGTAATTGGTTGGCATACTCAATATTGGCTTGCTCATCAAATCGGGCCTGCAATTCTATCTGTACCGTGACATGCTTTCCATTTTTTACGGCATTGATCAATGAGGAGGCTATCTGACTATCATTGGCCAATCTGTACACCGTGATCAATATGGTCCTTACCTTGGGGTCCAGTGCGGCTTCCCTTAAAAATTTGGTGATATAGCTAAAGGTATGGTAGGGCGCATAGATCATATAATCCTTGTGCGCGATCATTTCCAATAGACTTCCTTCCATGCTGAGCCCTTTCACGGGCAATGGGTCTATCTTGTCATACATTAGATCGTATCTTCCCAAGCTGGGAAAGCCCATATAGTCCCTTCTGTTATGGTAACGCCCTCCCGGAATCACACTATCCGTTCCCATAATATCCATCTTTTCCTTGAGGAACTGAAGGGTGTCCTTATCGATATTCTTATCATATACAAAACGGACCGGATCACTGATCTTTCTATGCTCCACACTGGAGGATATCTTCTCGATGAAGCTTTTGCTCAGATCGTTATCAATGTCCAATTCGGCATCCCGGGTGATCTTGATCATGTGGGCCGAGATGGATTCAAACTCGAACATGGTAAAGACACTATCCAAACAGAACCGGATCAAGTCGTCCAGAATGATGATATAATTCTTGTCCCCCTCCTTGGGTAGCACCACAAAGCGGTCAATTCCCTTGGGAATCTCGATTAGGGCGTACCGGTTGTGCTTTCGTTCCCCTGAACCGTTTTTCATCACGATTTTCACGGCCAAATAGGCCGCGGTATCCTTCAACAACGGGAATTCGGTGAGGTCGTTCAGGATGATGGTCATCAGCTCTTGATTGACCTTATGAAAGAAATAATCCCGGATAAACTCGGCCTGACTATCGTTTACTTCATTCTCATCAATGATGAAAATATTTTCTTCCTTGAGTTCCTTTTCAATCTCATTGAAAATTTCCAGACTCCGGGCCTGTTGGGCAATCACGATCTTGGTGATTTCTTCCAGCAAATCCTTCGCCCTTTCACCTCCCAATACGCTTTTTCCCGTTTTTCCAGCATCTACAATACGCTTAACCGTGGCATATCTCACCTTGAAAAACTCATCCAGGTTATTACTGAAAATTCCCAAAAACCGAAGTCGGTCAATCAAGGGTACTTTCTTGTCCGCACTCTCTTGAAGCACCCGGGCATTGAAATGTAACCAACTGATTTCCCTATTTATATATTCATTCTTTGTTTTGACCATTCTTTATTTTAAGTGTTTTGGAAAGATTGTTCGCTCAGTGGTTCCCTTGGAAACCTTGGACCAATCGTCCACATTGAATCTAATGTGCACAAGTCCTGCTGTGGGAACGTTTTCAATATACTGATCTCCCCAAGTATTTGCAAGCGAAGTGAAGGCATAATTATGTCCGAAAATCGCAACGGTTTGAAGGTCATTATCCAACTTGCCCACAAATCGTTGGACACTGTCACCGGAAAAGTCATAGAGTGCCTTGTCCACCTTGAACCGATTCAAGTCAAAATCAAGGTTCCTTAGGCAGATTATACTGGTGTGCAAGGCCCTATTTGCCGGGCTGGAATAGGCAAAATCTATTTTCGGCGCATGGTTCCCAAAGGTTTTGGACACCAGATGGGCATCGTTGATCCCTCTTTGAAGCAAGGGTCTGTCCTTATCGGACACTTCGTAATCCCAAGAGGATTTTCCATGTCTCATGAGTATCAGTTGTTTCATGTTCAATTGCGTTATGGTGCCAATCGTTCTATCTTCCAGTCGTAATCTTCCTGAAGTGTATATCTGATCCTATCGTGCAGTCGGTTGGGCCTGCCCTGCCAAAATTCTATGGAGACGGGGCGTACCAAAAATCCTCCCCAATTGGAAGGTCTGGGGATTTCCTTCCCTTCATATTTTTTTTCCAAGGCTTCCAATTCCTTTTCCAGAACCTCGCGTGACCCTATGACCTCACTTTGGTTGGAGACCACGGCTCCCAATTGGCTGCCTACGGGTCTGGACTCAAAATACCCGTCCGAAAGGTTTTCGGGGAGTTTCTCGGCAGTACCCTTTATGATTACCTGTCTTTCCAAATTGGGCCAAAAAAAGGAGAGACATAAGGAAGGATTGGCCGCTATGGCCCTACCTTTTTCACTATCATAATTCGTATAAAAAATAAAGCCTTCATGGGTGTACTTTTTCATGAGGACCACCCTATTCTTGGGAAAACCATCCAACCCAATGGTGGAAACCGTCATGGCATTGGGTTCATCCAATCCATCCGTGGCCTCCACTTCATAGAACCATTTTTGGAATTGCTCCATGGGGTTTTCCTTGATGGTCGTTTCCAACAAGGCACTTTTCTCGTAGGATTTTCTGTAATCGCTCAAATCTTTCTGCATACTGTGAATTTCGTCAAAATTCAAATCTCAGCAAAGCATCGCGGTTGGAAAAGTTGTTTAATTTATGTTAAGGTCTCCCCTTAGATTTCAAAGGTTTTGCCATCATCGGCCAAAGCCACATTGGGAAACACCTCCATGGCCTCCTCCCTAAAAAGTTCCAAGGATTTATACCTTGTGGAATAATGCCCCAAGATCAATTTTCCCACGTGGGCCTGTTGGGCTATTTGGGCGGCTTGCTTGGCCGTGGAATGCTTGGTTTTGGCACAAAGGTGGGATTCGGTCTCCAAAAAAGTGGATTCATGATAAAGGGCATCTACCCCCTCAATAAGAGGAACTATGGGCTCATGATAGCTTGTATCGCTGCAAAAGGCATAGCTTTTGGGTTTAGGCGGGTCCGAGGTAAGTTTGACATTGGGAATGGTATCCCCATTATTGGAAACGCCATCTGCACCATTTTTGATATGGTTGAATTGACTCCGATCCACACCCAGCTTTTTGGCCGCTTCCACATCCAAGGTCCTTGGGGCCGGTTTTTCTTGGAACACAAACCCGTTGGTGTACACGCGATGGTCTAATGGTACGGTACGGACACAGACCTTCTCATCCTCAAACAAGAGTTCCGATTCCTTGGATTCCAATTCATGGAAAATAAGTGGGAAATTGGTCCAGGAATCACCTAGTTTCAACAATAATGTCACGGCCTGCTTGATCCCTTTTGGGCCATATATGTGCATTTCGCTGTCCCTGCCCAAAAGCCTGAATGTTGAGATCAAGCCTGGCAAGCCAAAAAAATGGTCGCCATGCAAATGCGATATAAAAATGTGCTTGATTCTGGAGAATTTAAGCTTGTACTTTCTCAGTTGTACTTGGGTGCCTTCCCCGCAATCAATCAAAAAAAGGTGGTTCTTGGTCTCTAACACCTGTGAAGTTGGATTGGTAAACGTTCTTGGAGTTGCGGAATAACATCCTAGAATGGTCAACTTCATAGATCCAGATCACGTTCAATTTCTTCCATTTCAATCAAATCCTTGGCTTCTTGAACGGTGGGCACCACACTGATTTCATCAGGAACATCGTCATACGATACGGTATTGGTGACCAGCACAAAAGACTTCCCCGAGCCTTTGTGCGTGTTGGATATCTCCAAAAACTCCAACACATCATCTGATGTCAAAGCACTGAAAGAAAACAGATTGACAATGATATTGTCGTGCTTGATCTTGGGGTACGCTTTGTTCAGATTGCCCATGAAGGTGGAAAGCGAGGTCTTTTCTTGAAAAACGATGGTAGTCGTACCTTCTTTGTCGAAAATCATCTTACTGAATTTTTGATGCCAATAAATATAATACTGCCATACGGATGGCCACTCCATTTTCCACTTGGTGCAGAATAATGGACTGATCGGAATCCGCTACATCACTTGTAATCTCAACACCTCTGTTGATAGGTCCGGGGTGCATGATCACAATTTCTTTGTCCAAGCTGTTCAACAGCTGTTTATTTACCCCAAATTGTTGGGTATATTCCCTGATGGAGGGGAAATAGCTAATATCCATACGCTCATGCTGTACACGAAGCATATTGGCCACATCGCACCACTCCAGTGCTTTCCTCAGATTGGTTTCCACAGACACTCCAAGCGATTCTATATGCTTTGGAATCAAGGTCTTTGGGCCACATACTTTTACATTGGCCCCTTGCAATTTTAGGGCAAAAATATTGGAAAGGGCCACACGCGAGTGCAGAATGTCCCCTACAATGACAATGTTCTTTCCGGCCACGTCACCCAATTTTTCCCGTATGGAATACGAGTCCAAAAGGGCTTGGGTTGGGTGTTCATGGGCTCCATCACCAGCATTGACAATGGCTGCCTTCACATGTTTGGACAGAAAGATTCCCGCTCCCGGGTTGGGGTGGCGCATCACCACCAAATCCACTTTCATGGATAGGATATTGTTTACGGTATCGATAAGGGTTTCTCCTTTCTTTACCGAAGATTGTCCCGCAGAAAAATTGACCACATCCGCTGAAAGTCGTTTTTCGGCCAATTCAAAAGAGAGTCGGGTACGGGTACTGTTTTCAAAAAAGATATTGGCAATAGTAGTATCCCGCAGGGTGGGAACTTTCTTGATCGATCGGTTGATCACTTCCTTAAAATGGTCCGCCGTTTCAAAAATGAGCGTTATATCTTTTTTGTTCAGATATTTTATCCCCAGCAAGTGATTTACACTCAGTTCACTCATTTCAATCTATTTGCTTACTAAATATACCATGTCCTCCCCATCATTTTCCTCCCACATCACCTTAACTTTTTCATCATTGATGGCATCAACCTGCCGTCCCCTATAATTGGGTTGAATGGGCAAGTGTCTGCTAAATCGCCTGTCGATCAACGTCAACAATTCAATACTCTGTGGCCTGCCAAAGGATTGGATGGCCGTTAAAGCGGCCCGGATACTTCGTCCCGTATAGAGTACGTCGTCTATGAAGACCACTTTTTTGTCCTCTACCAAAAAGTTCATTTTGGTAGAATTGGCCTTAAGGATCTCCCCTCTTCCAAAATCATCCCGAAAAAATGTGATATCCAAGAAGCCCAAGGCGATATCCTTGATCTTGTATTCCTGTTTGAGGATCTTGGCCAAACGTTCGGCCAAAAAGACACCTCTCGGCTGAATACCGATCAGGGCTGTATTCGTAAAATCCAAATGGTTTTCTAAAAGCTGACAGGCCAGCCGGTGCAGTATGATATTTATTTCCTTTGAAGTAAGCAGTACTTTTTGACTCATATGCTTTGCGACCGACTCATTTGTATGCAAAAGTAAGCAATTCTTTAAAATGCCAACACTATAAAAAAAGCCCTGCTGTTTCCAGCAGGGCTTTCGCTATATTCAGGATGGTCTGATTACTTCTTCTTGGAATCAGCTTCCATTTTATCCTTAAGTGCTTGCAATTGAGCATTGGCATCACCAAGGGTTGGTGCAGCTTCGTCAGACGAAGTAGACCTTTTCTTGGCAGCTCTTACATTCTTCTCTTCTTGCTCTCTAAAGATAGCGGTGTGGCTGGCCACAACTCGTTTGAAATCTTTGTTGAACTCGATGATCTTGAATTCTGCCTCTTCACCTTTTACAAGTTTCTTACCATCTTCTTTCTCCAAGTGTCTTGATGGAACAAATCCAACAATATCCTCATTGAAGTCAATGGTTGCTCCTTTGTCCACGATCTCCGCAATGGCAGCTTTGTGAATTGTACCTTCAGCAAACTCCTCGGAGTATTTGTCCCAAGGGTTCTCTGTGGTCTGCTTGTGACCCAAGCTCAACTTGCGTCCTTCCACGTCCAATTCCAAAACTTCCACTTCCAAGGTATCGCCAACGGCAACAAACTCGGATGGGTGCTTGATCTTCTTGGTCCAAGAAAGGTCAGAGATATAGATAAGTCCATCGATACCTTCTTCCATTTCCACAAATACACCAAAGTTGGTAAAGTTCCTTACAATTCCTTTGTGCTTGGAACCAACAGGATATTTGGTAGTGATATCGGTCCATGGGTCTGGAGTCAATTGCTTGATACCCAAAGACATTTTACGGTCTTCACGGTCCAAGGTAAGAACAACAGCCTCAACCTCATCACCAACGTTTACGAAATCCTGGGCAGAACGCAAGTGCGTAGACCAAGACATTTCAGAAACGTGGATCAATCCTTCCACACCTTCGGCCACTTCGATAAAGGCACCGTAATCAGCGATCACAACAACTTTACCTTTTACTTTGTCACCTACTTTGATCTCATCACCAAGAGCATCCCATGGGTGTTTCTCCAATTGCTTAAGACCCAATTGGATTCTTGATTTGTTATCATCAAAATCGAGGATAACCACGTTCAATTTCTGATCCAACTCCACAACTTCGTTGGGGTGGTTGATACGGCTCCAAGAAAGGTCGGTAATGTGGATCAATCCATCTACACCTCCAAGGTCGATAAATACCCCGTAAGACGTGATGTTTTTCACTACACCTTCCAATACCTGGCCTTTTTCCAATTGACCGATGATCTCTTTTTTCTGCTCTTCGATATCCGCTTCGATCAAGGCTTTGTGCGAAACCACTACGTTCTTGAACTCGTGGTTGATCTTCACTACCTTGAACTCCATGGTCTTACCTACATACTGATCGTAGTCACGGATAGGCTTCACATCGATTTGTGAACCGGGCAAGAACGCTTCAATTCCAAATACATCAACGATCATACCTCCTTTGGTACGACATTTAACAAAACCGGTAACGATCTCTTCTTTGTCGTGGGCCGCATTTACGCGATCCCAAGCCATGATGGTCCTGGCCTTTCTGTGAGAAAGTACCAATTGACCTGTCTTGTCCTCACGGATGTCTATAAGGACCTCAACCTTGTCACCTACTTTAAGGTCTGGGTTGTAACGGAACTCGTTCAACGAGATAACCCCTTCAGACTTCGCATTGATGTCGATGATGGCCTCGCGATCGGTCATGTGGACCACGGTTCCCTCTACAACTTCCTCATCTGCGGTGTCCACAAAGTTTTCCTCAACAAGCGTTTCAAATTCCTTGAGCTTTGTATCGTCTACACGCTCAATTCCTTCTTCATACTTGTCCCAATCAAAATTCTCAAGGTACTCCTTAGGGTCCTGTTGGGTCTGAACTTCTTCTTTTACTTCTGGTGCCACGGTAGTTTCTTCTACGGCAGCGCTTGTTTTTTCTTCAGCCATGTGCTGATTTAAATTTGTATTCCACGTTTTACAGGAGCGGGGCGATTCCGTGAAAGTGATTTATACTTGTTTTTTTAATTCCTTTTATCTCCTGATATTCGCCAAAAAGGAGTGCAAAATTACAATTAATCTTTTGATTTACAAAGTATCCGGACCAAAGGTTTGTCCCAAAAAAGTATTACAAAAATTTAATGGTAAAATGTTGGCATAATGGTTATCTTGAAACCTCTAATTGTTAACTAAAAAAATACCATTATGAGTGTAAAAGCAAAGTACCAACCGGTTTTGGACCTTGGTCTTAAATTGGGCATCAAGGACGGTGATGTTTCTGAGGAAAGCGGTATCCTTAAAATAAAGGGAATGGCCTCAACACAGTATGAAAAGAACATCCTTTGGGACAAAATAAAGGAGATTGGTGGGGAAAAACCTTCCGATATCAAGGCCAATATCACTGTGGAGGATGATTCCGTATACCACAGACATACGGTAAAGAGCGGGGAATCCTTGAGCAAGATAGCCAAGCACTATTACGGTGACCCCATGAAGTATACCAAGATCTTTGATGCAAACACCAATATTTTAAAAAATCCGGATGTGATCCACCCCGATCAGGTGTTGGTGATCCCAAATTTGTAATGATTGTCTGTTCGAGCGCAGTCGAGAACATACAACTAACAAAAAAAGACGCCCAAAAGGGCGTTTTTTATTGAAAACTGTTTTGTCCATCAACTGAAAATCGTGTTCTGCCAATCCAGAATATGTATCCATCCATTTCCAGTGGTATCTTCATTGAAAAAAGGTTAGCTTCACTTACCTGTGCCGAACTTGTTTCTGTATCTGTCAATATAATTTTTAAAACGAATCATATCTTAGAACGTTGTAAGCAATTTTTTGAACTCAAATCCAATATAAAATGAAAAAAATATTATTATCTGTTCTCTTTTTTAATTTAGTTGTTTTGGCGTATGGTCAAACAGTAAATGAAACCAGTAAGAATATAACAGGATTTAATAGAATACAAACAGGTAATGGAGATTGGATGGATATCCAACTTGCTGGGATTGGAAGTTCATTTAAAATCCATGATCTTACAAATGGCAGTAACTGGGTAAAATGGACAGCTGAATCAGGGTATACTGAATTTTTAAAGGATATTGTTGTGACTTCAGGAAACCTTGGAATAGGAACAACGAATCCGGATTATTCACTTGACGTTAATTCTTCAAGTTTTATTATTGCAAAATTCGGTCGATTAGGTAGTGGAGGAGGTGCTGCTATTCAAATAGAAAATGCTGGGAGTTCTGGCAGTTGGCAATTTGGAGTAGGGGCAAACAAAAATCTTGGCATAAATAAAACTAATGCTGTTTTTGGTCAACAATTAACAATATTAGAAAATGGAAACGTGGGAATTGGAACTACAAACCCTAATGATTGGAAATTGGCTGTAAATGGAAAAATAAGGGCTAAAGAAATAAAAGTGGAAACAGGTTGGTCTGATTTTGTATTTGAAGAGGAATATGACTTACCAACCTTAGCAGAAGTGGAAAATTACATTATCGAAAAAGGACATCTTAAAGACATTCCAAGTGCAAAAGAAGTTAAAGAGGAGGGGATTTATCTTGGAGAAATGGATTCAAAATTACTTCAAAAAATTGAAGAATTAACACTTTACACGATTCAGCAACAGAAAGAGATTGAAGAATTACGACTGCAAAATAAAAAACTCCTTGAGCTGCGATCTAGAATTGAAAAACTGGAATCAAAGAAATAACTGCTTACAACATTGGCTATAAGTGTAACTCCAAAAACCACCCTAGCTTTACCCCTGCTTCGCAATCACTCGTTGGGAAAATTCGAGAAATATTTTAACCTATGATGATTTACGTATCAATTGGAAACCGTGTTCTGTCAACCCAAACAATAGATCCGTCCATTTCCAATGGCATCTTCAATGGAAAAAGCCCAACTTCACTTACCTATGCCGAACTTGTTTCGGTATCGGTCGATATAATTCATTTTTAAACGAATCCTATCTTAAACGTTGTAAAACATTTGACCAAAAAATGAGAATATATTTAATATTCGCCTTTTTGACGTTGACACAAATGAGTTGTGCCCAAAAATCAGAAAAGTCCGAAAACGCAAACACTAATAACGAACCTGAAATGGGATATGCTTCAAGTTATAGACTTTCACTAGTAAATTTAATTGCAACACCAGAAAAATACCACGGAAAGAAGGTTCAAATAATCGGGTTTTTAAACATTGAATTTGAGGGGCATGGAATTTATCTGCATAAAGATGACTATGAACACGAAATTTGTAGCAACGGATTTTGGATTTCTATTGACCCAAAAACCGGAAAAACAATAGCTGACGACAAGCTAAATAAAAGTTACGTCCTAATTGAAGGAACTTTCAATATGGAACAAAGAGGACATAGGGGGCTTTGGAGTGGAGAAATTGAAAATGTTACTCGAATTATTAAATGGAATTAAAAAACGTTTTACAAAAATGGCTATAAGTGCCCCTCAAAAAATTGCTTTCTTACCCCTGCTTCGCAATCACGCGTTGGGAAAAGTCGTAAATACGTTCAAACTGCTCTTCCAAGCCCATATCGCTGTTGTCAAACTCAATGGCATCCTTGGCCTTTTGTAGTGGGGATATGCTCCGGGTAGAGTCTATCCGGTCCCGTTCCTGTACGTTTTTCAACACCTCCTCAAAGGTTACCTGCTCCCCTTTGTCCAATAATTCCTTATAGCGCCTAGTGGCCCTGATCTCTGGAGAGGCGGTCATAAACAGTTTTAGCTCGGCATCCGGGAACACCACGGTACCAATGTCACGGCCATCCATAACAATGCCCTTGTCCTTGCCCATTTGCTGTTGCATTTCCACCAGTTTGGTACGTACCTCACCAATGGCGGCCACTTTGCTTACCTGTCCGGAGACCCTCATGGTCCGGATTTCCTCTTCCACATTTTGGCCGTTCAAGTACATATCGGATTTTCCAGAATCCGGGTTGGGCACAAACTTCAACTCCATTTCGGGCAAATGCGCGATCAATTCCGGGATATTGTCCTCCCCATCCACAAATCCATGGTCAAGGGCAAACAAGGCCACGGCCCGGTACATGGCACCGGTATCCACATAAATATAGTTCAAGGCTTTGGCCAAACGCTTGGCTAGGGTACTTTTTCCAGTGGAAGAATAACCATCAATGGCTATGGTGATTTTTTTCATGCCGCAAAAATAGGTAGAAAAGGTTTTATGGGATCATGACATCCGTCATTCCATTACAGGGTTTTGGCATTTCTTACCTTTTGCTTGGTGATGGCAATGTCGATCACCTCGCTCATATCGGTCACGTAATGGAATGTCAATCCCTTGAGATAGTCGGCTTTGATTTCCTCAATATCCTTTCGGTTATCGGCGCAAAGAATGATTTCCTTGATCCGTGCCCGCTTTGCCGCCAAGATCTTTTCTTTGATTCCGCCTACGGGCAACACTTTGCCCCTCAGGGTAATCTCGCCGGTCATGGCCAAGCTTTTCTTCACCTTACGTTGGGTGAACAGCGACACCAAGGACGTTAACATGGTAATCCCCGCACTGGGGCCATCCTTTGGGGTTGCCCCTTCGGGAACGTGGATGTGCACATTGTACTTTTCAAATACATTGGGATCTATACCAAAGGCTTCTGCATTGGATTTTATGTATTCCATGGCAATGGTGGCCGATTCCTTCATCACCTTGCCCAAGTTCCCCGTTATGTTCAAGGCACCTTTTCCTTTGGACAAAATGGATTCTATAAAGAGGATATCGCCCCCAACACTGGTCCATGCCAATCCCGTGACCACCCCGGCCACATCGTTGTTCTCATATTTGTCGCGTTCCAATCGTGCAGGACCCAGAATTTTTTCCACATCCTCACTGGTGACCTTCACGTTGTATTCTTCCTCTATGGCGATGGACTTTGCGGCATACCGTACCATTTTGGCCAGTTGCTTTTCCAATCCACGCACCCCGGATTCGCGGGTATAGCCCTCCACGATTTTCTCCAACTGGCGTTTGCCGATTTTCAAATCGTTGGTGGATAGTCCGTGTTCCTTCAATTGTTTGGGCAGCAAATGCCTTTTGGCGATTTCCACCTTTTCTTCAATGGTGTATCCTGTCACGTTGATGATCTCCATTCGGTCGCGCAATGCAGGCTGAATAGTGGATAAATTGTTGGCCGTAGCAATGAACATCACTTTGGATAGGTCATAGCCCATCTCCAAGAAGTTATCGTGAAACTCGGCGTTCTGCTCCGGGTCCAATACCTCCAACATGGCAGAAGACGGGTCCCCCTGATGACTATTGGAAAGCTTATCGATCTCATCCAATATAAAAACAGGGTTCGATGTCCCGGCTTTCTTCAAGCTTTGGATGATACGACCGGGCATGGCCCCGATATAGGTTTTTCGGTGACCGCGAATCTCTGCTTCATCCCGAAGTCCGCCCAAGGACATGCGCACATATTCCCTACCCAAAGCCTCGGCCACGGATTTGCCCAAGGAGGTCTTCCCCACTCCGGGAGGGCCGTACAGACAAAGGATGGGCGATTTCATATCGTTTCGGAGTTTCAACACCGCCAAATACTCAATGATCCTACGTTTTACATCCTCAAGACCGTAATGGTCACGGTCCAAAATCTGCTGGGCACGTTTTAAATCAAACTTATCCTTGGAGAATTCGTTCCAAGGCAGATCCAATATCAAATCCAGATAATTACGCTGGATGGAATACTCGGCTACCTGAGGGTTCATGCGTTGCATTTTGGCCAATTCCTTCTCAAAATGCTCCTTGACCTTCTTGCTCCATTTTTTCTTTTTGGCCTTAACCCGCATTTCCTCCACTTCCTCTTCATAGGACATGCCACCCAACTCTTCTTGGATGGTCTTCATTTGTTGGTGAAGGAAATATTCGCGCTGCTGTTGGTCCATATCGCTACGAACCTTGGACTGGATATCGTTCTTCAGCTCCAGTTTTTGAAGCTCCATGTTCATATACCGCAGTGTGGCCAAGGCCCTATCCTGCAAATTCGGGATTTCCAGAAGTTGCTGTTTTTCGGCAACCGTTAAATTAAGGTTGGACGATACAAAATTGATCAAGAACGAATTACTCTGGATGTTCTTGATGGCGAAAGTGGCCTCGCTGGGAATATTGGGGTTGTCCTTAATGATCTTAAAGGCCAATTCCTTGATGGAATCGATAATGGCCCCAAACTCCTTATTGCCCTCTTCGGGCCGCACTTCCTCAGCCTCCTTTACCGTTGCGGTCATATAGGGCTTTTCAGAAATGACCTGCTCTATCTGAAAACGCTTTTTCCCTTGAATAATGACCGTGGTGTTGCCATCGGGCATTTGTAGTACACGCAATATGCGCGCAACTGTTCCCAAGGTATTGATGTCGTCCACCCCTGGGTTTTCGGTTTCCTCATCTTTTTGGGAAACCACCCCTATGGTCTTGGAGCCATTGTTGGCATCGCGGATCAGGCTAATGGATTTATCCCTACCGGCCGTTATTGGAATGACCACGCCAGGAAACAATACAGTATTCCGAAGCGGCAACACCGGTAAGGTTTCCGGTAGGCTCTCCCGGTTCATCTGCTCCTCGTCCTCTGGGGTGAGCAATGGAATCAATTCCGCATCCTCATCCAAGCCTTGAAAGTCTATATTGTCAAAATTTGAAATTTTCATCTCTCCCATATCATCTTTTCGGTCATTTTGTCATAATCAACAAAATGACAATGTCTTTTATTCTTTTGCAAAACTGTTTTAACTCTTTTAAAATCAATACTTATAGCCAACAAACAGCTTTTTTGTATTTGTTAAAAGGCAATTCCTGTGCCATTAAAAATTAAAAATTCCAAAAAAAGTGTAACAATTGATAAATTCATACCTCTATAAGACAAACCATTCATTTTTTGAGCCACCAAAATGAACATATTGACGCACTGCTGGAGCTGTGCCTAAAAGGCAAACAAAGTGCACAAATGGAGGTTTACAATCGGTATTACAGGGCCATGTTCAACACGGCCTACCGAATTGTAAAAGACTCGGCCGAAGCGGAAGATGTAATGCAGGAATCGTTCTTGAGCGCGTTCACGAAACTGCACACATTTAAAGGGGAGGTCACTTTTGGCGCATGGTTAAAGCGGATCGTGATCAATAACAGCATTCATCAGTACAAAAAGCAGCAGAAAACAAGGGCTGTGGACTTGGATGACATAATGTACAAGGTCGAAGATAATGATGAAGTTGCTCCAGACCACAATGGTTACACAGAACTGAAGGCTCAAAAAGTGATGGAGACCATGAAAAGTTTGAAAGACAATTACAGAGTTTCTTTGACCTTACATTTAATTGAAGGTTACGATTACGAAGAAATCAGTGATATTATGAATATAAGCTACGCTAATTGCAGGACCACCATATCACGGGCCAAGGAAAGCTTACGAAAAAAATTGAACCAAAACGTTTTGCCATGAAAGAGGATAATTTAGACCAACTGTTTGAGAGGCTGCACGGACAATTTGACCTTGAGGAGCCTCAAAGTGGGCACCAAGGACGCTTTTTGGAGAAATTGAACCAAGACAAAGGCACAATTTCCCTCAACAAAAAGAAGATAAACTGGTGGAAGCCCTTATCCATTGCAGCATCCATTGCGCTGATCGGCGTACTGTCCTTCCAGGCATTGGGGCCAAAACCCAGCTTGAAAGAGCAAGTGGTCAAGATCGCTCCAGAGGTTTCCCAGACCGAGTTTTACTTTGCCAACCTTATTGAGCAACAGGTACAGCAATTGGAGAGTGAAAAATCGCCCGAAACGGCACAATTGGTGGATGACACCCTATTTCAGTTGCAAAAACTAAAAAACGACTATGAATCCCTAGAAGAGGATTTGGTCAACGGCGGTGACAGTAAAATTATTTTGAATGCCATGATCACCAACTTCCAGACCCGAATAGATTTATTAAAAGAGGTATTGAACCAAATAGAAAACATCAAAAACTTAAAATCATTCAATGATGAAAACATTACGATATAAAATCACCCTTTTGGCCTTGGCCCTACTTCCCTTTGCACTAAGTGCAGGTACGGGGAAGATGGGAGGCAAATACACCAAGGAAAAGACCATTAAAAAAGAGTTCAACGTAAACTCCGATGCGCTCTTTAAAGTGAACAACAGTTATGGCAACCTCAACATTACCTCATGGAATGAAAACCGGGTGGTCATTGAGGTCAACATCAAGACCAATGGCAATGATGAGGACCGCGTACAGGAGCGCTTGGACGAGATTGATGTGGATTTTGAGAATAGCTCCAGCATGGTATCGGCCCGCACCCTTTTTGGGGATCGTGGCAGCAGCTGGGGATGGAACTGGGGCAAGCGCAGAAATGTAAATGTCCAAGTGAACTATACGATCAAGCTCCCTGTAAAGAACAGCGTAAACCTGAGCAATGACTATGGAAACATCTTCTTGGACCGCATAGATGGGCACGCCAAGATAAAATGTGATTATGGAAAAATCGATGTGGGTGAACTGCGCGGTAGGAACAACGAACTCAAGTTCGACTATACTTCTAGATCTACCTTTGACTACATCAACAGCGGTGAAATTGTGGCCGATTACTCAGGGTTCACCATCCAAAAAGCCGGTAACTTGCGTGTCAGGGCCGATTACACCAACGCCATCATAGAAGAAATGGGAGATTTGGACTATTCCAGTGATTATGGCTCCATAGAAGTGAACAATGCCAAAAACATAACCGGAAACGGGGATTATATTGGCGTTAAATTAGGAGAAATCCATGGCAACGTTTCCATAACCGGGGATTATGGCTCCTTAAAAATAAATCAACTGGCCCCTGATGCCGGTGATGTAACCATCAGAACGGACTACACCGGAATAAAAATAGGATACCATCCCGAGTATGCTTTTGATTTTGAGATCAGGACGGAATATGCCGGTGTAAGCGGCAAGGATGATTTTGAACTGAACATCAGCATAGAAAAATCACATGAAAAATATTTCAAGGGATATTACGGAAAAGAAAACTCCGGTAACATGGTAAACATTACCAGTGACTATGGTGGCATCACCTTCTATCAGAATTAATAAATCGAATCAAAAAACAAAACTAAAAACACTATCATGAAAAAACTAATCACACTAACACTGGCATTTTGTGCCGTAATCACCACCAACGCCCAATGGGGAAAACGCATCCATGGGGATGGCAATATCGTAACCATTGAACGTTCGGTGGGCGATTATGACGAAGTGGCCTTGGCCGGTTGGTTCGATGTGGACCTGGTATCCGGTAATGAGGGGGAACTTACCCTTGAAGGAGAATCCAATCTATTGGAACACATTAAAACCGAAGTCAAGAACGGAACTTTACTGATCAAAGTGGAAAAAGGAGTCAATCTTAAGCCATCTTCCTGGGGCAAGGGAATCCGAATTACCGTACCCGTTGAATCCATAAGCTCGGTATCCCTATCCGGTTCTGGGGATATTTCGGGTAAAACCACTTTGGTCGCCAATGATTTCAGTACTAGAATTTCAGGGTCTGGTGATGTTTCACTGACTGTTGACGCCAAAAGCGTGAACGCTGCACTATCCGGTTCTGGGGACATCAACCTATCCGGTAAAACCACTGATCTGGACATTCAAGTATCGGGTTCCGGGGATGTAAAGGCTTATGAACTTGATGCCGATTTTGTAACCATCGCTGTATCCGGTTCTGCCGATGTGAGGGTTACCGCCAATCAGTCCATTGATGCCCGGGTATCGGGCTCTGGGGATATCAGTTACCGAGGCAATCCAAAAAAAATCAATAGCAAATCATCAGGCTCCGGAGATATTTCAAAAGGATAACGGAGTTTAGTCATCAATCAAGAAACCAAAAGGCCCTGACATTGATCAGGGCTTTTTGTGTATGGTATGTACTGTTTTCTATTTTTTGATACTATTGACCCGGGTCAGTAAGTAAATCCCGATTAAAAAGAACAAGCCCAAAAAGATGGTACTGTTCCGCATACTCCCCGTGAGTTGGGCCACGGCCCCGTATAAAAAAGTACCTATGATGATCCCTATTTTTTCGGCCACGTCATAAAAACTGAAAAAGGAAGTGGTATCGGTGGTTTCGGGCAAAAACTTGGAATAGGTGGATCGGGACAGGGCTTGGATTCCACCCATGACCACCCCTACAAAACTTGCCGCTATGTAAAAATCCATCGGTGTTTGCAGGAAATAGGCGTACACACACAAGGCCACCCAAATGCAATTGATCACCATAAGGGTATTGATATTTCCATACTTCTTTGAGATTCGTGCCGTGACGGTAGCCCCAAAAATGGCCACAATTTGAATCACCAGAATACTAATGATCAACCCTGTGGTACGCTCACTATCGGTCCCCCAACTAATTTCCTCTTCCCCAAAATAGGTAGCGATGAGCATAATGGTCTGAACGGCCATGCTATAGACAAAAAAAGCACCCAAATACCGCTTTAGCCTTACATTCTCACCCAATTGGTGCCAAACACTCTTCAATTCCCTAAAACCGTTGAGTACTATATTTTTTCGTTCCCCTTCCCGTTTATATCCTTTTGGCAGGTGGGCAAAGGTGTACTGACTGAAAAGTATCCACCATATCCCTACAGAGATGAAGGAATATTTCATTGCCTTGATTTCGGCCACTTCGCCACCATTGTCCGTAATACCGAACACATCGGGTTGCATTACCATGGCCAAATTGAAGATCAACAAAATAACACTGCCCACATACCCCAATGAAAATCCCTTGGCACTGATTCCATCCTGTTGTTCAGGAAAGGCAATATCTGGCAAGTAGGAATTGTTGATGGCAAAACTCACCCAAAATCCGACCAAGCCAAAGAAATAGCATACCAGTCCGAAATAGATGTTCTCCAAGGAAAACCAGTACAATCCGATACACGACAAGGCACCGAGGTAACAGAAAAATTTTAGGAACAATCGCTTGTTCCCCAAATAATCCGCAATTCCCGAAACCAATGGGGTTACAATAGCAATGAACACAAAAGCGAGGGAGGTCACATAACTGATCAAGGGGGCTCTGGCTATCTCTCCACCGAATATGACCACTCTCTCTATGCCTGCCACTCGAAACAGGGCTCCGTAGAAAATGGGAAAAATGGCCGAGGAAATGACCAAACTGTATACCGAATTGGCCCAATCGTAGAAAGCCCAAGCGTTCAATAGTTTTTTACTTCCTTTTAATGCCAATGCTTGTGCCATGTATAGTGTGTCTAAAAAAAGAAGATGTCATCCCGAGGGTTAAGAGACCCATCGCAGATAAAAATAGGTCTTTTAACGAATTCGAAATGACATCTTTATGTTATCAATCAATTTACTTAAATGATGTTACCCCAAACTTCCTTGCTTCTTGCTTGGCTGCTGGTGCCCAAGCGGTCAAATTTTGGATTCTGGTATCGTTGGAGGGGTGTGTACTCATAAATTCTGGAGGGGCCTGTCCACCTGATTTTGCCTTCATCCGTCTCCAAAGATTGGCAGCCTCATCAGGATTATAACCCGCAATGGCCATAATCTGTAGTCCAATCCTATCGGCTTCGGTTTCATGGCCTCTACTAAAGGGGAGCATAACCCCCAGGGTAGAACCCAACCCGTAAGCTTGGTTGAACATGTTTCGCTTTTCGGGGTCCTGTATGGCCACATTCCCAGCCACAGCTCCAATTTGCTGTAACATACCGGCACTCATCCGTTGGGCCCCATGGTCTGCCAAGGCATGCGCCACTTCGTGCCCCATTACCACCGCCACTCCGGTTTCACCTTGGGCTATGGGCAAAATTCCGGTATAAAACACAATTTTGCCTCCAGGCATACACCAGGCATTGACGGTTTCATCCTGTACTAAATTGTATTCCCATTTATAGTCTTTAAGGTATCCCGGATGGCCATTGGCATCCAACCAGCGCTCTGCAGCCGAAGCAATCCGCTGCCCTACCCTAGTGATCATTTGGGCATCCGATGTTCCCGTAATCACTTTGTTCTCTCCCAGAAACTGATCGTACTGAGCAAAGGCCATGGGAAATATTTGACTATTGGGATAAAAGTTCAATGTGCTTTTTCCCGTAAATGGATTTGTCTTACATGCTGCTACCGCTAAAAAAATGGAGGCGGTAAGAATAAATCGTTTCATAATATATGATAGTGTTTAGTCTAGGGAAATTACAAAAAATTATTTTCCGATCAGGTGGAGTTCCGTGAAATCCTTGGTCACTTCTATGGAGTTGTTGCCGTTCAATTTTATTTCTGAAAAGTCAACTTCCTCATTATCCACCTCTACGGTTCCAATGGTAAAGGGCAGACCGTGAAAATTCAGTTTAAAGGTATCGTAGGAGGTCGTAAAGTTTCCATCCTTGAACTGTTGAATGATCAACTCGTTCTCTTTGCCCCTCAACCTGAACTTTCTAAGACTGAACCGTCCTTTCTTGTAATCATATCCGTCTTGCTGGTCCTCATACACACTGGAATTCTCTATCCCTTCCTTGTAATAGACATCAATCCTCAATTCTTTGATTTCCTTTTCGCCCACATACTGCTGCACTGGATATTTGGGTATCATGGCCCCTTCTTTTACGTAAAGAGGAATCTTATAGATTTCTGCAGGCACCCATCTTTCAACGCCCCCTTCAATCATTTCATCTGTCCAGTAGCTGTACCAATTTCCCCTTGGGAAGTACATTCGTCTACCTTGTGCATTGGGTTCCTGTACCGGACATACCAACATATGTTCCCCAAACAGGAACTCATCGGTTCTAAAATGGGTCTGGGAATCCTCTTGATCATAAAAAACCAAGGATTGGAGCATGGGCATACCATTATTGATATACTTATAGAACATAGTATAGAGATAGGGCAACAATTGATAGCGAAGCTCTATATACTTTCTAACAATATTGGTGATTTCCTCTCCAAAGGACCAAGGTTCCTGATCCCCGTGGTCTCCGCTTGAATGCACCCGACAGAAGGGATGGAAAATGGCCAACTGTACCCATCGGGCAAACAATTCTCCATTGGGTTGTTCCGCAAAACCTCCAATATCCGACCCTACAAAGGAATACCCGCTCATACACATCCGTTGCATTTGCACGTTGGCGATCCATAAGTGTTCCCAAGTCGCCACATTGTCCCCGGTCCATGTAGCACAGTAACGCTGTGTTCCAGAATATGCGGCCCGCGTCAATACAAAAGGTCTTCTTGGAAAGGTATATTTCTTGATACCTTCATAGGTGGCCCTCACCATTTGCATACCATACACATTGTGTGCCTTTCTATGACTACAGGGATGGCCATCATAATCGTGGCGTACATCCAAATTGGCCGTTTTGGAAGGAACTTCCATAATGGCAGGTTCGTTCATATCGTTCCAAACCCCTCGAACCCCTATTTCAGAAATCATTTCCTTGTACAGACCTGCCCACCATTCCCTAACTTCTGGATTGGTGAAATCGGGAAATTTACATTCCCCCGGCCATACTTTCCCCTTAAAGTGGGGACCATCTGCCCTTCGGCAGAAAAAGCCATGGTCCATGGCCTGTTGGTACACCCAATAATCCCGATCAATCTTGATTCCGGGGTCTATCATGGTAACTACCTTGAAACCATCCTTTTCCAAGTCTTGTACCATTTTTTTGGGATTGGGGAAATATCGGTTGTTCCAAGTGAAGCACCTGAATCCTTCCATATAATCAATATCCAGATAAATGGCATCGCAGGGAATATTGAGTTTTCTAAAGGTAGAGGCTATTTTTTTTACGTTTCGTTCCGGATAATAGCTCCATTTGGATTGATGGAAACCCAAGGCCCAAAGGGGAGGTAGTTCTGGAACACCGGTCAAGTCGGTATAGGCTTCCACCACTTGGCTCATTTTGGGACCGTAGAAAAAGTAATAGTTCATCTCTCCCCCATCGGCCCAAAAACTGGTCACGCTCCTTTTTTCATTGGCAAAATCAAAATAGGTACTGAAGGAGTTATCAAAAAAGATACCGTAAGCCATGCTTTCCTTGAGTCCCACATAAAAGGGAATGGCTTTGTACAAAGGCTCTTGGTCCTTACCATAGGCATAGGAATCCGTTACCCAATTGTTCAACCGCTTGCCCTTTAAATTGGTATGCGAGGCCTTGTCCCCCATGCCGTAATAGCTTTCACCGGAATGACATATTTTACTCATTTTGACCACGTTACCTCCGTAATCATAGTTCTCTTCCCAATGAAATCCCAGCTCATCCTCGTTGAGCACATTGTCTTCCAAATCTGTTATCTGGACCTTGAGATTGGATTTGTTGATGTAGATTTTGATTTTATTGGTGGTGACCACATATTCAGGAATCTCGTCCTGTACCTCAAGTTGATTGAATCCCGTGTTTACATCATCGCTAATGGCGTATGAAAAATCCGGTTCAAAAACATGCTCCGTGGCATACCGAAACCGTACCACACTATCCCGTAAAATGGATACTTCCAAAATAACCCCGTTCTGGGTGGTAAAAAGAAGTTTTCGGTTCTCCTGTTTAAAGTCTACTATATGATTGGGGTGCTGATTGCCCCGTTTCTCTATTTCCGTGTTGGTTATCATCTTCAGTTTGTTGAGACTAACAAAAGAAATACTTTAGACGGACAAAATAAAAAGATGTTTTGAACAACACGCCACTATATCGTTATAGTTTGGCCGCTATTTGTAGACAACGATGGATAAGGGCGGAAGTGTCATCAAAACGGATTGTAAATGTCCATTCCATGATGTTTTTCCCGGCTTAAGGGTTTTCTTGCCCATTCCACTGCCCGAATACTTGGTATCATCGCTATTGAAAACCAATTTCAATTGGGAGTTCTTGGGAACCCCAACCCTATAGTTTTCACGGGGAACAGGGGTAAAATTGCAGACCACGATCATATCGTCCTTGGGGTCGTTCCCCTTTCGGATGTAGCTGACCACCGTATTCTCCTGATCATTGTATTCTATCCATTGAAATCCATCACTGCTGAACTGTTTGTCGTACAGTGCAGGGTTGGTTTTGTACATTTTGTTCAAATCCTTGATAACTTTCTGTATTCCAGAGTGGAAATCGTATTGTGTAAGGTGCCAATCCAGACTTTCCTGAAAATTCCACTCCGAAGATTGCCCAAACTCACCCCCCATAAACAGGAGATTTCCTCCCGGGTGGGTGAACATGTACCCAAACAGCAGCCTCAAATTGGCAAAACGCTGCCATTCGTCCCCCGGCATACGGTACAATAGGGACTGCTTGCCATAGACCACCTCATCATGGGAAAAGGGAAGCATAAAATTTTCGGTGAAGGCATAGGTCAAACTAAACGTAATCTCGTTAAGATCATAGGAACGGTGGATGGGGTCTTTTTTAAAAAACTCCAAGGTATCGTGCATCCAACCCATCATCCATTTCATACCAAAACCAAGTCCACCAAAATGCACCGGTTTGGTCACCCCGGAAAAGGCTGTGGACTCCTCGGCTATGGTCTGCACGCCTTTAAAACTTCCGTATACCTCTTGGTTCATTTCCCGTAAAAAGGAAATTGCCTCCAAATTTTCATTGTTGCCGTAGATATTGGGCTCCCACTCCCCATCTTCGCGGGAATAGTCCAAATACAGCATGGAGGCCACTGCATCTACCCGAAGTCCATCCACATGGTATTGATCCAGCCAAAAAACGGCATTACTGATCAAGAAGGCCCTGACCTCATTCCTTCCGTAATTGAAAATAAGGCTCTTCCAATCTGGGTGATAGCCCCGTCTACGGTCTGGATGTTCGTATAGGTGGGAACCGTCAAAGAAGCCAAGCCCGTGCGCATCTTCCGGAAAATGGGACGGTACCCAATCCAAGATCACCCCAATGCCCTTTTGATGGAATTTATCTACCAACAGCTTAAAATCCTCTGGTTTTCCAAATCGGGAGGTCGGGGCAAAATATCCCGTTAATTGATACCCCCAAGAGGGATCATAGGGATATTCCATGACCGGCATGAACTCTACATGGGTAAAACCCATTTCGTCCACGTAGTCCACAAGCTCATCGGCCAATTCCATATAGGAAAGATACTCCCATCCATTTTTTTTCCGCCATGAGCCCAAATGCACTTCGTACACGGAATAAGGTCTGTCCAACCCATTGTGTCTTTCCCGTTCGTCCATCCATTTTTTATCCTTCCAGCTGTGTTCTGCATTCCAGACCATGGAAGCTGTTTTGGGTGGTTGCTCACAATACCGGGCAAAAGGATCGGCCTTTTCGGTCGAAATGTCATTGCTGTGCGATTGTATTTTGTATTTGTATTTGCTGCCTTGGTCAACCCCGGGAATAAACCCTTCCCAAATACCACTGGAATCCCAGCGGACATTGAGTTTATGTTCATCGGCATTCCAATGGTTGAAATCCCCGATTACGGATACTGATTTTGCCGAAGGTGCCCAAACCGCAAAGTAAGTCCCCCTTTCACCACCCACCTCGGTAAGGTGAGATCCTAATTTTTCATACAATCGAAAATGTTTTCCCGCCTTAAAAAGGTCAATATCAAACTCCGTGAACAAACTATGGGCAACTACCTTGGACATATTTGTGTTTTAGTATTCACAATATAATACTTCTTGGCCAAGATTACGATTTTCATCAAATCCTTTCAAAGAAAATTGTACTTGGTAAAAAAATGGAATGCTTTTTGATTTTGATGAGAAAAGAAACCTGATGAATACAAATCAAAAACCAAGAATCATGAATAAATTCAACACAATTATCGGCGCTTTTATAGTCTTGTTCACCGTTGCCTGCGAAGGCCCAGAAGGCCCTCCTGGGTTTGATGGTGCGCCAGGTCTACAAGGCCCTCCCGGTGAGGATGGTCTCCAAGGACAGGTAGTGGAAGTAGATGGAATAAATTTCGATTATGATGGCGATGCCAATCTCTTCAGCACCTTGATCAACTATGGCGATGTCACCGATTTTGAAACCATTCCTGAAGATGCTGTTTTGGTGTATCGATATACCGGAACCGTGGATTTGGATGATGGCAGTACTGCCGATATTTGGAGTCAGATACCCCAAAATTATTTTCTACCCGAAGGTACCATCCAATATGTTTTTGAACATACCTACGTAGATGTGGAACTGTTCATCGATGGAAATTTTGACCTTTCTACCCTTAGTACGGATTTTACGGACAACCAACTTTTCAGGATTGTCTTTGTCCCCAGCGAATATGCAGATGCCTCAAAAATGGATACCTCCAACATTGAAAACGTAATGTCTTCTTTGGGTATTGGCGAAGACCAGGTGAAGAAATTGGAACTACAATAATTTTCCAGTACACAATATGAACAAAAGTCCCTTTCCCTGAAGGGACTTTTTGTTTTTATGGTATTTTTGAAAGGATACTGCCAAAACTGCGTCTATTCATAAAAAGAGTCGAACAATGGGAAAAAAATTGTTTTTGATGGCCTTTCTTGCCTGTATAGGGTGTAATGGCATATCGCAGGAAAAGAAAAATGAATCTGAAAAAGAGGTGGCCTATAAGGTGACCAAAACCGATGAGGAGTGGAAAGCGGAACTTACCGAAGTGGAATATTACGTGCTCCGCAAAGCGGCTACCGAAAATCCGTTTACCAGTGATCTTCTGGAAAACAAAGAAAAGGGGACCTATGTCTGCGCAGGTTGCGGCACCCCGGTTTTCCGAAGCGAAAACAAATATAGGTCTGGCACCGGTTGGCCCAGTTTTGACCGTGAGATTGAAGGAAATGTGGCCTATGAAGAAGACAATTCATATGGTGTTACCCGTATAGAGGAACATTGTGCCACCTGTGGCGGACATTTAGGCCATGTTTTTAATGATGGACCTAAAAAGACCACGGGAAAAAGACACTGCATCAATGGAATTGCCTTGGATTTTATTCCTGATGGCAAGTAATCAACCTTATCCTATGGACCAGAAATACGGCATAAAAAAAACCGAGGAGGAATGGCAACAATCCCTTTCCCCCGAAGAATATTACGTTTTACGGCAGAAAGGCACCGAACGCCCATTTACTGGGCAATACAACCTCTATTTTGAAAATGGGGACTACCATTGCAAAGCATGCCATGCCAAACTGTTTGAGAGCGAACACAAGTTTGAAAGCGGCTGTGGATGGCCTTCTTTTGACCAAGCGGTGGAAGGGGCCATTGAATATATCCGTGACACTTCCCATGGTATGATCCGCACCGAAACCATCTGCGCCAATTGTGGTGGCCATTTGGGGCATGTGTTCAATGACGGACCCCAAGAGACCACGGGGCAACGGTATTGCATCAACTCGGTGAGCATTGGCTTCAATCCTTCTGAAGAATAATGGGTTTTCAAGAAGAGTATATTGCAAGTGCCCAGTTCGAATTCCATCGGTACAAAACCATGGGCGATAAAACCTTTGCCCAACTTTCCGATAGTGACATTCTGTGGAAGTATAGCGAAACGGACAACTCCATTGCCATCATTGTAAAGCATATGGTGGGCAATATGTTGAGTAGATGGACCAATTTCCTTACCGAGGATGGTGAGAAAACCTGGCGCAACAGGGAACTGGAGTTTGAAGAGCCCTACACCTCCAAAGCTGAACTATTGGCCGCTTGGGAAAAAGGATGGCAGTGTTTGTTCCAAGCCCTGGAAAGCATCAACACTTCCAATTTCAACAGTAAAATAAAGATTCGTGACGAAGAGCATTCCATTCCAGCGGCCATTAACCGACAATTGGCCCATTATGCCAGCCATGTAGGACAGATTGTCTTTGTGGGAAGAATGATAAAAGGAGACGAATGGGTGTCACTTTCCATCCCAAAAGGGGGCTCCCAAGCCTTCAATCAAAAGATGTTCGGCAAGGACCCGAACTGATTTCACAAACAAAGCCAATTTTGCCTTTTTCAAGCTTGGGATTTGGGGATTGAATTCCGTACTTTTGCACCTGCCCGCCCAAAGGCAGGCTTCCAATTTAACAACTAAAATCAAGATCTAATGAGCAAGTTCGATGTAATTGTTCTGGGCAGTGGTCCCGGTGGATATGTTACCGCAATCAGGGCCTCACAGCTAGGATTCAAAACCGCCATTGTGGAAAAGGAAAGTTTGGGAGGCGTTTGTCTCAATTGGGGCTGTATCCCCACCAAAGCCCTTTTAAAATCCGCCCAGGTCTTTGAGTATCTGAAGCATGCCGAAGACTACGGACTTAGCGCAAAGGATGTGGATTACGATTTTGGCGCCGTGGTAAAGCGAAGCCGTGGCGTAGCCGAAGGCATGAGCAAAGGCATCCAGTTCTTGATGAAAAAAAATAAAATCGAGGTCCTTAACGGATATGGCAAGGTGCAACCTGGCAAGAAAGTCTTGGTAAAAGGCGAACACGGTGATACTGCCGAATACTCCGCAGACCATATCATCATCGCCACAGGGGCCAGAAGCCGCGAATTGCCCAGCCTACCCCAAGATGGCAAAAAGGTGATCGGTTACCGTGAGGCCATGTCCTTGGAAAAACAACCTAAAAAAATGATTGTAGTAGGTAGTGGTGCCATTGGTATCGAATTCGCCTATTTCTATAACTCCTTGGGCACGGAAGTGACCGTAGTGGAGTACTTGCCCAATATTGTTCCTGTTGAGGACGAGGACGTATCCAAGCAGTTGGAGCGCAGTTTCAAAAAAGCCGGGGTGAAAATCAAGACTTCCGCGGAAGTGACCAAAGTGGACACTTCAGGCGATGGTGTAAAAGCCACCGTAAAAACGTCCAAAGGTGAAGAGGTTTTGGAAGCCGATATCGTTCTTTCGGCCGTGGGTATCAAAACGAATATTGAAAACATTGGTCTTGAAGATGTAGGAATCGCTGTGGACCGAGATAAAATCTTGGTGAACGATTATTACCAGACCAATATTCCAGGATATTATGCCATTGGCGATGTAACTCCCGGCCAGGCATTGGCCCACGTAGCCTCTGCCGAAGGTATTCTTTGTGTTGAAAAGATTGCAGGGATGCATGTAGAGCCCTTGGATTATGGAAACATCCCTGGATGTACCTACTGTATCCCCGAAGTGGCCTCAGTGGGTCTGACCGAAAAGCAGGCCAAGGAACAAGGGTACGACATCAAAATTGGAAAATTCCCATTTTCTGCCAGTGGTAAAGCCAAGGCCAGTGGAAATGCAGATGGGTTTGTAAAAGTCATTTTTGACGCCAAATATGGTGAATGGTTGGGTTGCCATATGATCGGGGTCGGCGTTACCGATATGATCGCCGAAGCGGTCGTGGCCCGAAAACTGGAAACCACAGGCCATGAAATCCTTAAGGCCGTTCACCCTCACCCCACCATGAGTGAAGCCGTTATGGAAGCTGTAGCGGCCGCCTATGATGAAGTGATCCACATTTAATCCAAAGAATATGCTTAAACTTTTTAGGGCCACGGCCATTCTGGAGGGCATTTCCTATATCGCTTTATTTGGGATGACCATGCCCTTGAAGTATTGGGCCGATATCATGGAACCCAATAAAATTGTAGGATATGCCCATGGGGTTCTCTTTATTCTGTATGTAGTCTTGGCCGTAGCATTTTGTTGGCAGCGCAAATGGGGCATCAAAAAATTTGTGATGCTCTTTATTGCCTCCCTATTGCCTTTTGGGACCTTTTATGCGGATGAAAAGTATCTGAAGGAACTAGCCTAGGAAACTCTGGATGGCCAAATCATAGCTTTGTAATCCAAAACCAAGGATAACTCCTTTGGCTCCCGGTGATATGTAGGAGACATGCCTGTATTCCTCCCGTTGATGGGTATTGGATATATGTACTTCAACCACTGGGGTGGAAACCGCTTTTACCGCATCCCCCATGCCCACCGAAGTATGGGTATATGCCGCAGCATTTAGGACAATTCCATCATAATCAAAACCCACTTCCTGTATTTTGCCAATAAGCTCCCCTTCAATATTGGACTGAAAATATTCCAGTTCCACTTGCGGAAATTTTTGTTGTAATTCGGCGAAATAGTCTTCAAAAGTGGTGCTGCCATACACTTCGGGCTCCCGTTTTCCCAACAGGTTTAGATTGGGCCCATTGATGATCATTAGTTTCATAATGTAAAAGTACCAATTATTTTAAGGCATAAAAAAAAGCGGAAGTGAAGACTCCCGCTTTTTGTACTTTGTTGGACTTGACTAGTTAAATCTATATCCAGCTCCAAAAGTTAGGGTGTTGATGTCCACGACATCACCAAAATCTCCTCCCCTGGATACTTGAAGACCATATCTTGCTTCAACAAACCAGTTGTCATCGATTTGGTATCCACCACCAAAGGCGATATCGAGACCAAACTCACCATCAGGAATATCCTCCAACAGATAATTGATCTGTGGACCAGCCTGAATGTTGAAGTTGTTTATTTTGTACTTCGCCATAATAGGAATGTACAAAGAGGTCAAATCATCTACAAAACTAAAAAGGACGGAAGGCTCAATGTCAAACTCTTCGGATGCCACAAAATTATAGCTACCCCCTAGATAAAATCCAAGTTCACTGTCGCTTACACTTCCAAAGAAATCATCTCCCGTATCCACTTTCATGGATACATTGTTAAGACCTGCCTTGACCGCGAACCCTTCTTGCCCGTAGGTGTTTGAAACGATTACACTAGTAAAAAATACTGCTAAAACAATTAATTTTCTCACGATGTATAAATTTTAGTTGAGGGCACAAATATAGCAATGCCACAAGGTTAAGAATAGTAGGAAATTTAGAATGTTTTTGTTATATGAACATTGAAATCCTACATTTTATTGCAAAAGGAACAGCGTTTCACTGCTCCTTTTGCTTAATCATAAAAAATTGAATATCAATTAGTTGAATGCAAATTGCAATCCAAACCCGAAGGCACCCACTTCATTGTCCCCATCACTGAGCACAATGGCCGGTCTCCAATCAAAATTGGCCACAAAGGGCACCCCGTTCACTTTAAAATCCAGTCCTAAGTGGGGACGCAGCGCAAAAACATTGTCCACATTGTCCACTAGGATAATACTGGGACCTGCTCCTGCATACCAGCGCAAGCCTCCAGCCCCAACGAATCTTTTGTGGTAGGAATACAGGATGGTGATCATGGTTGCCCCATCTTCAAACCCCAAATCGGCCTGACCTACATGGTGGCTGGTAAAGAAATACTTTCCAGTGGCCCCAATAAAGGTTGCACTATCAACCGCATCAACACCAAGCCCCAAAGCCGCTTTGTAACTCGTTTGGGATTTCACAGTCACCGTACCCAAAAGGGCAAGGCCAAAAACAACTAGTAATTTTTTCATTTTTTTAAGTTTATGGTTCATACTAATTCAACTGTGCGATTTTGAGGCTGTGCCCAGTTTTTCTTTTGATCTCTTTTTGTATCAGAACAGGAATAGCACCCCGAGGGCCACTATGGAAAAATTCCCGTCATTGCTGATATTGATATAGGATACATTGAGTTCCGTGTTCCCGGTAATGTTATATCCCATTGAAGGTCTTACATAAAACCCTCCTTCGTTCCCTTCATTAATGCCCACGGCATAGCCCACATCGGCACCAAAATTAAAATCATATGTAGGATAAAGTCGTAATGCCCCGGCCAAAGGGACAAACTGAAAATCTTCAAACTCGTTTTCCACGACAACATTCCCTACGGTAACCGTATTGGTTTCCCCAAAGGCATTAAAAAACCCAGTGGCCAATCCAGCATCAATAAGTTCCGATACACCCCAATGGTGGGCTATATCCAAACCAATGCTGAACTTTGATATATCAGCAGCGTCCGCAACGGGAATACCCGCATGCAATCCTGCTTTAATCCTACTTCGGTCTACCTGTTGTGCCATTGCTGAAAAAGTCAACACCAATAGCCCAAGTGTCAATAAAAATGTTTTCTTCATTATGGTTATTTTTTTGTACTGGCTAAAACGTAGCAATACGGGATATAGTGTATTTGCGTAGTAAAAACCCTACAAAAATATTTTTATATCAAAAAAAAATTCTTTGTGAAAAATATCCAAACTTGCGGTAACACATGCCTCCCATTTGATCAAAGGCCCTTTTCAATTGACCAATCGTCCAATAGCATCCATATTTCCACTGATTATTGTTTTTATATTTAGACCATGAACTGGCAACAGGCAATACAGGATTACCAAAACTATCTGAAGATTGAGCGTGGTCTCAGTAAAAATTCCATAACCAATTATTCCCTTGACCTCCAAAAGCTGGCCAACTATCTTCTTGACCATGATATGGAAATATCCCCTATCCAGATTGATATGGAGACCGTCCAAGGTTTTGTCTACGCCATTGCCAAAACGGTAAATCCAAGGACTCAGGCTAGGGTCATTTCGGGCTTAAAAGGTTTTTTTAACTACCTTATTTTTGAGGATTACAGGACAGACAATCCCATGGACCTCATCGAGACTCCCAAAATAGGCCGTAAACTCCCGGACACCTTATCCATTGATGAAATCAACACCCTTATCTCCAACATAGACCTGTCCAAACCTGAAGGGGAACGGAACCGTGCCATCCTCGAGACCCTTTATGGATGCGGCCTACGGGTTTCAGAATTGTTGAATCTAAAACTTTCCGACCTTTATTTTGATGAGGACTTTATCAAGGTCACAGGGAAGGGCAACAAACAGCGGTTCGTGCCCATCAGTGATATCAACAAAAAATACATAAATATTTACCGGAACGAAATACGGGTGCATCTACCCATTCAAAAAGAGCATGAGGACATTCTTTTTTTAAACCGAAGGGGAAAGCAACTTACCCGGGCCATGGTCTTTACCATAATTAAACGTTTGGCAGAAAAAACCGGACTGAAAAAGAGCATCAGTCCGCACACCTTTAGACATTCCTTTGCCACCCATCTTTTGGAAAATGGGGCTGATTTAAGGGCCATACAGCAAATGTTGGGTCATGAAAGCATTACCACCACAGAAGTGTATATGCACGTGAACCGTGCCCATTTGGCCAAGGTACTGAATGAGTATCACCCTAGAAAATAGGGTTTAAAAGAACAAGACAATCGTTAGTATCAACTCCCCTTTTTCAGCTGATTTTTCAATCCTTGGTTTTGCTTTTTATAGGGCCTGATGATCAATCGAGCTTCGCGGTCGAACCGGATATAATTATAGACCCAGTTGATGAACACCACTACCCTATTCCTAAAACCAATGAGGAAATACAGATGCACGAACATCCATACAAACCAAGCAAACACACCTTGGAACCTGAACTTTGGAAGATCCACCACAGCTTTGTTCCGTCCAACTGTGGCCATACTGCCCTTGTCCTTGTAGACAAAGGGTTTCATAGGCTTCCCATCAATCAACCTCACTAAATTATCCCCTAAGTTCCTACCTTGTTGTATAGCAGGTTGGGCCATCATAGGGTGGCCATGGGGAAAGGTTTCGGTCTCCATCTGGGCCACATCACCAATGGCAAATATGTTCTGGAACCCTTCCAACTGGTGGAACTCATTCACTTTAAGTCTATTTCCCCTACACAATACCTCTTTGGCATCCAGCCCTTTGATACTGACTGCCTGAACACCTGCTGCCCAGACCAATGTGGCCGATTCAAAGGATGTTTCCGTATTGGTGGTTACCTTATTTCCATCATAATCGGTTACCCTGATGTTCTTCCACACATTTACACCTAAGCGTTCCAAAAAATGCTCCGCCTTTCGTGAGGCCTGCCCACTCATGGCCGGTAAAATACGCTCCCCACTCTGAATCAGGTTTATTTGGGCCCTTCGCGTATCCAAATCTGGATAATCCTTGGGCAAAATCCCTTTTTTTATCTCGGCCAGAGCCCCTGCCAGCTCAACCCCTGTAGGTCCTCCTCCCACTATCACAAAGTTCATAAGGGCATCCCTTTCATGAAGGTCATCCGTAAGCAAGGCCTGTTCAAAATTTTCCAAGATAAGGCTCCTGAGGTTCAATGACTGTGGAATGGTTTTCATGGCCATACCCTTGGTCTCGATATTCTCATTTCCAAAAAAATTGGTCTCGGAACCCGCAGCCACTACCAAATAATCAAAATTGATCTCGCCAATATTGGTCTTTACCTTGCGTGACGTAGGGTCTATGGCCATGACCTTGGCCAAGCGGAAGTAAAAATTGGGATAGCCCTGCAATACTTTTCGAATGGGGTAGGCAATGGAATCCGGCTCCAGTCCTCCTGTGGAAACCTGATACAACAAAGGTTGAAAGTTGTGGTAATTGTGCTTGTCAAGCAAAACTACCTGCATTTCCTTTTTACTGAGTTTTTTAGCTAGCGCGATGCCCCCAAAACCGCCGCCAATGATTACGACCCTTGGGAAACTGGATTGTGGAATATTCATTGTGGACATGGATGTAAATGTACACATTCCCCTGCAGGCAACTCTCCATAAAAGAGGCTTTTTTTAGTATATTTAAAGCCTGACCAAAAACTTCAACAAAATGAAAAATGCGCTCCTTATCGGCATGGCACTTGTTCTTTGTGCTGCCATGGGCTTTTCCCAGAAAAGCCAAAAGACCATATTGAACGAACTGGACACAAAAACCGAGGAATACAGTGATATCGCCCATCAAATCTGGGACCTTGCCGAGATGGGGTATTTGGAAGAGAAAAGTTCCGCTTTACTGCAAAAAACCTTATCCGATGCCGGTTTTTCCATTGAGAAAGGAATCGCTGGAATTCCCACGGCCTTTAAGGCCGAATATGGCTCCGGATATCCGGTAATTGCCATTTTAGGGGAATATGATGCCCTCCCTGGATTGTCCCAACAGGCCGTTCCAGAGAAAAAATCAGCCGATAAAGCCGCAGGGCATGCTTGCGGACACCACCTTTTTGGAACCGCTTCCACAGCAGCTGCCATTGCCGTAAAGGACTGGTTACAGTCCAACAAGATACAAGGAACCATTCGGTTTTATGGATGTCCTGCCGAGGAAGGCGGATCAGGAAAAGTATATATGGTACGGGAAGGGGTCTTTAATGATGTGGATATTGCCCTTCACTGGCATCCAGGATCACAGAATGCCGCCAGTGCCGGAGCTGCCTTGGCCAATAAGTCGGCCAAATTCAGGTTTCATGGAATTTCGGCCCATGCCGCAGGAGCCCCGGAAAGAGGTCGGTCCGCATTGGATGGTGTTGAAGCCATGGACCATATGGTCAATATGATGCGGGAACACATTCCCCAAGATGCCCGTATCCATTACGTAATCACCAATGGTGGAAAGGCACCCAACGTGGTACCGGACTTTGCCGAAGTCTATTATTACGCCCGGCATGGTAAAAGAGATGTGGTCATTGATATTTTTGACCGGATTGTAAAGGCTGCCGAAGGAGCTGCATTGGGAACGGGTACTACTATGGATTATGAGATGATCGGGGGTACCCACGAGCTTTTGCCCAATCTGACCCTTCAAAAAATGATGTATGACAACCTCACCAAAGTGGGTGGGGTAACCTATACGGATGAAGAAAAAGCTTTTGCCGAAAAAATTTCCGAGACCTTGGGAGCAAAAACTTTGGATATGAAGACGGCGGAAGCCATACAGCCTTACCAAGAAGAAGCCAGGGCCTATGGCTCTACGGATGTGGGCGATGTGAGTTTTACCGTACCCACTGCAGGTCTGGGGACCGCCACTTGGGTTCCTGGAACCCCAGCGCACAGCTGGCAAGCCGTTGCGGCAGGGGGAACTTCCATAGGCACCAAAGGAATGATGGTCGCTGCAAAGACCCTTACCCTGACCGCCATGGACATTTTTAAAAACCCAAAAACCGTTGAAGCCGCCAAGGCCGAGCTTATTGAAAGACGTGGGGAAGATTTTAAATACATCCCTTTATTGGGCAACAGACCCCCAGCATTGGATTACCGAAAATAAACTCATTTTTGGGGTAGTGTAACAAAATCGGTTTTATTGCTACAAATAAGCAAATCACTTACCAACCATTGAACAAAGAACTGGAACATCGTTTTGTGACGGAGCTTGAGGACAATCAGAATATTGTCCACAAAGTATGCAGCCTCTATACCAACGACAGGGACTCCCACAATGATCTCTTTCAAGAGATTACCATACAACTGTGGAAAGCCTATCCGAAGTTTAGGGGAGACTCCAAATTCAGCACATGGATGTACCGAGTGGCCCTGAACACGGCCATTACCGTGTATCGAAAATCAAAAAGAAGGGTACAGACCCAAGATTATGATTCGGTCGTACACAAAATCAAGGCCGATGCCTATGATGATACGGAAGAACGACAGTTGAAATTGATGTATGATGCCGTGAAACAGCTTGGGGATATTGACAAAGCGTTGGTATTTCTGTACCTTGAAGACAAAGATTATTCCGAAATAGCGGAAACCTTGGGGATTACCGAGGTAAATGCAAGGGTTAAAATGAACCGGGTGAAAAACAAATTAAGAACCATATTAAATCCGTAGACCATGGTGGATGAATTGGAACTCTTGAAAAAAGACTGGCAAAAGAAGGAGGCTCAGCTTCCTAAACTTACCTATGACGAAATCTACAAGATGATATGGAAAAAATCATCTTCCATCGTAAAATGGATTTTTTACATCAGCCTTATAGAATTTGTATTCTGGGCCGGGCTCAACATCATGTTCAGTGATGCCGAGTCCATGGAGGAACTCAAGGCAATGCACATCCATACTGCCATCATCGTACTTAACCTGATCAACTACGGCATCATTTTATATTTCATCTATAAGTTCTATACCAACTACCGTAAAATATCCTTCACCGACTCTTCCAAAAAACTGATGAAGACCATCTTGGATGTCAAAAGAACCGTTACCCAGTATGTCTGGTTCAACCTGGCCATTTTTACCATATCCATGATCATCAGTATTTACGGAGTCCTTATCTATGACTCCAAGGGGCAACAAATTGTTGAAAATGCCGTGCAAAATGGGGACACCACCATTTTTTGGGTCATGGTCGTGATCATATCCATAGTGCTCATTGCACTACTCTTACTATTGATATGGTTATTCTACAGACTGCTCTATGGCATTCTTTTAAAACGACTCAAACAAAATTATAGGGAACTGGAGCAATTGGAGGTTTAATCGCCCCGATAGCTGTATCTTCTTTTTTGATTTTCGGCTTCGTAGGCCGCCAACTCTTGTTTGGAGATTACCTTTAAGAAAGAGGGGTGCTGCTCAATGGCGTATTCCAATTTTTCCAAGATGGAATCAATGGATTCGTTGTCATAATCAATATCCAAAGGTGGTTTGATCTGCATGGATTGCAAAATGCCTTTCTTTTTCACCCGAAGCCCCTTTTTATCAAACGAACGTCTAAACCCATCGATGACCACGGGGACCACCACTGGTTTGTAGCGTTTTATAATATGGGCCGTTCCCTTTCGTAAGGGTTTCCAAGGAGTTGTGGTACCTTGTGGGAACGTGATCACCCACCCATCATCCAAGGCCTTGGCTATATTGCTGATGTCACTGAACTTCACCTGTCGGTTCACATCCTGCCCATCGGCACGCCATGTCCGTTCAATACTAATAGATCCCGCATAGGCCAGAATCTTGGTGAGCAGGCTTTTCTTCATGGTTTCCTTGGCCGCCACATAGTAGATATTGAGCTTGGGGTTCCAGAGATAGGCCAAATTTTTAATGGAATCGTCCCTCCCCTTCAAACTTGCATTGAACACATGGAACATAGCCACCACATCGGCAAAATAGGTCTGGTGATTGCTCACAAAAAGTACATTGGTCTCCGGTAGGTCCCGTATCACCTGGGACCCTTCTATTTCAAGGGTATTGAATCCTTTATAGCGTTGATGGGTCATGGCACCTGCAACGCGTATCAACCAGCGTTTTAAAAACAGGATATGACCAAAAGGATTTTTCTTGAATAGACCCATAGTACAATTCTTGGGGGCAAATTTACAAAATCGCGGTCAAAGCACTTGCCGTAAAAGTTCCCTAATCTCGCTCAGCATCATGGCTGTGGCGCCCCATACGGTATAACCATTTAATTTATAAGCGGGTACACGTATGTTTTTTGCGTAGGAAGTGGTGAGGATTTCCTCAATCAGGTTGGCATCGTCCAAAAAATCCTTTACATACACCTCCACCAAACGCTCCACTTCGGTTTCCTGGAGTACAAAAGGTTTTGGTTCTGGATACATCCCAATGAAGGGTGTTACCATAAAATTGCTTGGGGGAATGTATACATTGCTGAGCTCCTTGATCACCTCAACTGCCGTGGGGACCACCCCAACCTCCTCATGGGTCTCGCGAAGTGCTGTGTCCAAAAGATTCCTGTCCGCCTGTTCCACCTTACCTCCCGGGAATCCTATTTGGTTGGAATGCACTCCTTCATAGGCTTTTCGAAGAATGAGCAGCAACCTTGTCTCTTGTTCCATATCCGGGTAAAACAGGGCCATGACTCCTGCCTTCTTGGTATTCATTTCCTCTACCCGATTGGATTTTAACCATTGTACCCGAAGCTCTGGGGACATTTTATAGTGGGATTCCTCTCCGGGAAGGGGAAGATCTTTTATTTTTAGGGCTATTTCACTAAAATCGATAAAATTCATGGTATTGAAAGCATCGGCTTTGGCCACAAGTATACTATTATTTTTTCTGGTATCCTGTGGAGAAAACCCTAAAAAAGACACCACAAGAACAACGGAAACCGTCTTAAAGAAGGATTCCATCCCTGCTGAAAGCAACAAACTCCCTGAGCCCGAAGAGGAAAAAGAAGAAGCCTTTGTACTGGATGAGGAAAATGCCATCGACTTCTTTTTTGACTATGCCAAAGAACTCAAAAAGAACAAGGTGAAACTCACCACCAACATGGGAAGCTTTACCATAGAGCTCTATGACAATGTGCCCTACCATAGGGCAAACTTTATTTATTTGGCCCAAATGAAGTACTTTGACAGCACCCAATTTCATAGAGTCGTGAAGGATTTTATCATCCAAGGGGGAAATTCCGATGATAAAAAAACGGCACAAAAGCGAGGAAAAATAGGAAGATACCTTCTTCCGCCCGATACCCAAAAAGGGCACAGGCACCATAGAGGTACCATATCCATGCCCAGTAGCGAGCGGGACAATCCCCACAAACTGGCCTCCCCGTATGAGTTTTTTATTGTGGTCACCAAACCGGGATCGTACCATTTGGATGGTTCCTATACGCCATTTGGCCACGTCATTGAAGGAATGGATGTAGTGGACGCCATAAACCAAGTCCCCGTTGGAGATGGGGACTGGCCTTGGAAAAGTGTGTATATCCTAAAAGCGGAAGTGCTGTAACCCTACACTGGAAAGATTAAAAGGCTGGCTTATATTTTCAGATTGATTCCGAATATGATCTGCCGGAACCCTCCTGAAAAAACCCCTGAAGTGGCCCTGTTCAGCCGTGATGCCCGGTACACCCGATCCGTGATGTTCTTCCCGTTCACAAAAACTGTGGCGTCCGTTTTGTCGCCTATCTTAAAATCGTAGTTGACAAAGGCGTCCACTGTGGTAAACGACGGTAATTTTCCTATGGCGCCATCTGCAGACTCCTGTTCGAAATTGTGGAATTCGGTAAACTGTTCACCTACATAATGCATGTTGATACCGCTTGACCATCCTTTCCAATCATGGTTTAGGCCAATGCTCATGTTGATTTTGGGTGTGTAAGGCGCCTCAGCATTTGTAATGCCCCCATCCCCAAAAGTGATGATGCTCTTGGTAATGTTGGGGAAATCCGAAGCCTCCAAAGTCGCATCCGTCAGTAAGGCCTCCCCTCCCCCATTATCCACATAAACCTCATAGGCATTCCGTTTCGCATTCACTTTTTGGATATACTCATTTTGGGTCGCCGTGCTATGCACCACTTGGGAAAAAAGATCCTTGTCTTCCAACCTACCTTCTTTTACCTTGGAATGAATATAGGTAAGGTTACCCAACAAATGGAGTTGATGTCCATCCTTATTGAGAACTTCGGCATTAAAGGCCATCTCAACTCCTTGCACATTGATCTTGCCCAACTCTTGGAACACCTCATTACGTCCCCCGGCATAAAAATTTCGACTGGCATTGTGGAAATAGATCAGTTGCCCATTGATACAATTATCAAAAAGACTGCCACGCCATCCCACTTCCTTGTTCCAACTCAATTCCGGGTCAATGTTTATGCTCTGTCCCTCAAGCGGGTTGGTCACCACGCCATCCTGCTCCACCAAAAAACCAAATACTTTGGATGGGGCGATCATTCCCTGATAGATGCTCCCGAAGAACTCTCCATTTTCATACTGATGATTGATGGTGAGTCCCGGTAAAAACTGATCATACACATTGGGTTCCCTACCTTCCGTTGTACCTTGAAGGGTTGGGTCCTGGGCCTGAGCAATCAAATCTTGACGGTACATGTCTACATGCTCAAAGCGCAAAATGGGAGTGATGCCTATTTTACCTATATAAAACTCATTCCGAACATAGCCATTGACCGACCATAGACGGTACCAAAGGTCCTTGGTTGCGGTGCCGTAGCGTGCCCAACGGGTATTATCAGCCTCTAGGAACACATCTTTAAAGGTTTCCCTGTGCAGGTTGATACTAGCTTCAAAATGACTCGGGGCATTGAATGCCTCCCACGCAGTCTTGAAGGTTTCCTTAATTCCGGATACCTTGTAAATCCAACGGCTATCGGTAGTACTTTCCAATCCGTCCACCACACGGCCCACGATGACATAATCTTCATCATCAAAGGATTTTCCATTTAGATAGCCATACCGTTGGTTAAAAATATCCGGGCCCACATAATCTTGCACCTCAGAGGCCCTGACCTTGGTCGTGACCTGTCGCCACCAATCCCTTTCAAAATCGGAAGCATACACCTTGGTCGTAAAACTGGACCGCTCCGTGGGCAACCATTTGTGGATGATGTCCACCCCATACCGCCTCATGGTAAACTGATCGGCATCCAATGGATTTTGAGTGGGATCGATCTCAAAGGTAAATGGGGTTTGGGAGCTCAAAGAGGCCTGGTTATCCTCAAATTGCCCACTGACTTTAAAGTACAGAGATTGATTATCCGATAATTTGGCAAAAATCTTGGCGTTCAGATTCAATATTTCCACAGAGGAATTGTCCGTGAATCCATCGAACTTCTTATAAACGCCTTCCACCAATCCGCCAATATTGTTCCAAGTACCTCCGTAGGAGAACAGTCCTGATGTATAATTGCGTTGGCCGCCTGTGAGCTTTAACCGCAAGGTAGGTTTTTGGGGTGGCAATGCGGTAATGTAGTTTACCGCCCCGTACATGTTATTGGGTCCATACTTGAGCATATCCGCCCCCTTGTACACCTCTATGGAAGCGATTCGGTCACTCACAGGATTATAATAAGCTCCTGGAGCTATATACGGTGCTGGGGCAGATGGCGTCCCGTCCTCCATGAGCAATACCTTTTTTGATCTTCGCCCCCAAGATCCTCGAATACTGATGTTGGGTCTATTGGACAATCCCATGTCCCCAACAATATTGACCCCGGGAATGGTACGCAATACCTCTTCCGTACTCAATGGGTTGATTCTTTTTAACACAACTGGATTGATCCTAAAATTACTGCCTTTAAACTCCTTTTTAAAGTTTTGGGGCGAAGCGCTCACAATGACCTCATCCAAAGTGGTATTGGCCCTTTTGAGTTCCAAGGTTCCCAAATCACTGGTGGTAGAGGTTATGGTAATCTGCTTTTCTTCATATCCCAAATACTTTATCCGGACGCTCTGTTTATCGGTGTTGATATTGAATTCGAAGAATCCAGTCTCGTTGGTCACCCCTCCCAGTTGACCATCCTGTAAAATAATCTGGGCGCCAATCAAGGGTTGTGAATCGGTAGCATCGACCACCCTACCGGTGAGTTTGGTTTGTGAAAAAGATGAAATACTTATGAATAGAAAGCACAGGAGGGTTCCCAAAAGCTGGGATGGCCTTTGTTGTATCATTTATTTTTTTTCAGATTTTTTTGATGGATCCTTTCACCGATCAAGCCTAATCGGTGTAGACCTACAGGTGATAGAATGGGATATTTAAGTTTGTTTTTGATGTTCTCCGCACTAAAATCAACAAGATTTAAAAGTGCCGCGATGATAATGAGGTTCTTAATAATGTACTGGCCCACCAAGGTTAGGTAGAGTGGCCCCTCACCAAAGGCTTGATCAGGAAAGAAAAGCAAGGGCGAAAAGGTGAATACCATATGCACCAAGGCCAATACCACTATGGTTCTGCGCCATAGGTTGAAAATTAGAAATACCCCAACAATGGTTTCCCAAAGGGCCAATACTATTATGGATACGGCATCTGGAATAAGCCCAAATGTGAGCATATGGATGGTACTCTTGGCCAAGCCTTCGGCCGGACTGAGGTCCGGAAAAAACTTCAGGGCACCAAACCACAGATATACCACCCCTATGGCAATTGCCAGAACATTGTGCTTTGTGGTCTGCTTCATAACGTCTTCTAATTTTTGAATTCATTCATTAAGGCTGGATCTACCTTTACTTTTTTGTTGGCAAACCGATAAGACACCCCAACATTGATCAAATAGTCCGCAAAGGCGGCGTCCCCGTTCCTTGGGTTTCCAGTGATTTCCTCAGTTTGTTTATCGGTCACACTTTGGGGACGATCTCTTCGTACCGCGAAGGGTACATTCAGGTTCAATGAGAAATTATTTTTCATGAAAGCAATTCCAGGATCTATGGAGAGTACATTCCCCGGTCTCCTAAATCCTTCATTGCCACCTATAAGATCCTTTACGGGAACACCCTCATATCGGGCTCCCAAAGACCCAGAGATGGTATTGGAGAAGCTATGGCTTACCCCGGCCCGTACCGAGAATTGGTCCGGAACGGCCATAATGGCCTCATTCTCAAGAATAGGGCTCAAAGTTTCCCGAAACGTTCTCGTTCCGTTGGTTTCCCTAGGGTTGAGCAAGTAAAACCCTCCCCCATAGGCAAAAAGCTTTTCGGCTATCTTTTGGTAAAATTGAAAATCCAAGGTAATCCCAAAGCCACCATCGCCGGGTTGGATACTTTGATCCACAGGCCTTACCTGAGGACTTTCTTCTGGGCCCACATTGTAAAATATATCCGAAGCGTTGTAATTTCCGGTGGGCAATTTCAATCCCAATCCCAAAGCCAAGTTTCCGTTCTGGTTTTTTTCCAAATCGAACAACCAATAGCCCACACCGACCCTTATGTCTGCCAGACCTCTGGAATATGTGGTGTTCCGTTCCTCCCTGCCATGTTCGTACAAAGAAGACCTTGTATTGATCACCGTAGGAATGGTGATGCTGGTATACAACCGATCCGTAATGCCATACGTGAGGAAAAAATCCCATGAATGGGAATGGTTGATCACCTCGGACCCGTTGGCCACCCTATCCGGTTCTTCCTCTGTTCCCCTAAAATGCCTGAACGATTTAAAATAGCGATAGTTACTTCCAATTTGGATGTCACCCGGGCCCAACAAATTGCTTTCCAAAGTATTGCCCACACATGAGGAAAAATGCCTAATGGCCACACATCCTTGCGCCTGAACGCTTTTTGTCCCTATCAAGAAAAGGAGCGAACAACATAAGATGTAAAGTAGTTTTTGAGATTTCATAATACTGATTGATTGGTTGATGGTTTAGCTAAAAAGGCCGACCTAAGTAGGACGGCCTTGCTAGTATTTATAAAGACAACTAAACTTGGCACCAAAGTAGAACTATATGGCACAAGGGAGGATTAACAAGAAAGTAAGAAAGCTTAACAAAGGGTTAATGGAATTAACCAAAGGTTAATGCTGGCAGACGATGGTACATCAATCCAAAGAAATGTATTGGAACTATGCTTCCTTGCCATAGATGTTGGGCAAACGTATATCAAACTTAACGGCCAAGAGCCGTAGGCCTATCACGACCAAGATGGCCGCGATATAGGCATAGTCTTCTGGAATGGGAATACCAACAAATAAAAAATAACTTGCCCCACCCAAAATACAGGTAGTGGCATAAATTTCCTTTCGTCTAAAGATGATGGGAATCTCGTTACAAAGCATATCCCTGATAACTCCCCCAAAACAGGCAGTCATGGTTCCCAAGGCAATGCACATTACCGGTAAAAGTTCAGCTTGCAGCCCTTTTTCTATACCCAACATGGTGTAAAGCCCAATACCAATGGTATCAAACAAAAACAAGGAACGCCTTAAATATTTAAGTTGATTCACAAAAATAATGGCCAAGACCACCGTGATAAATATGGTGGTCACATAGGTGAGGTCACGCATCCAGACCACTGGAGTATTTCCAATGAGAAGATCGCGCAAGGTCCCTCCCCCAATGGAGGTTACAAATGCGATGATGAGTACCCCAAAAAGGTCCAATTTCTTTTCCATGGCCACCAAGACCCCAGATATGGCAAAGGCCACCGTACCCAAAATATCTATCATCTGATACAGCATACTTACATGTTTTGGGTATAGTAGTTGTAATCTTTTAGCACTGTGTCCAAATACGGAACATCATAGAGCTGCGAATTGGTTTGGAGGATGCTTTCCACTTTTACCCGAAGCGCCGTCAATGTCTTAAAATCCCCACTCTTTTTAGCGATGTGAAAGGTTTCCTTGATCAAACGCACATCTTTGTCCGTAAGCAAGGTAACATTAGTAAACTGGGGAATATATTCGTCATGGACCTCCTCTAAAATGGTATGGGAGACCTTGGTCTTCTTTTTGGTACTGATGACCACCGTGCCCGCTGCTGCATCCCCCACCCGCTGCCTTTTTTCTGAAAACAGGATACTCAATATGCCTATGGATCCCAAGAAAATCCAAATGTCCACCAATCGAAGCATCCATCGCACCAAAAGATTACTCCAGTGTACCGGGGTGCCATCTAAACGGACCACCCGCATTTTCATCAACATTTTGCCTACGGTCTGTCCGTTGAACATACTGTGCATCAACAACGAATAAAACATGGCCGGTAAAAAAATAAGGGCGGCCAACCCACGCTGGGTCCAGGTATCCTCATAGATATAACCCAGGGCATCACTTACAAGGTTCACCAGAAACGCATACATGTACAGGATGAGTCCATCGATGAGGAAAGCCACGATTCGCTCTCCAATACCAACGATTTTATAATCTAAGTTGACATTTTGCGTTGTATTGATTTGGAGGTTATCCATATAACCGTAATTTTAACTGATAGGAATTTTCCACGTATGCGCGAGGCTGCTTTTGTGAAACAAAATAAGGAAAAATGGATTGCTTTTGAAAAAGCAATTTCCATGGGTTCCCATACCGACCCCGATGCCCTAGTGGATGGCTACATCCAACTCACAAACGATTTGGCCTACGCACAAACGTATTACGCTGAAAGCAAGACTTTATTGTACTTGAATTCCCTGGCCTCACAGGCGCATCAAAAAATTTATAGGAACAAAAAGGAATCCGGCAACCGCATCATCGAATTTTGGGCCAAGGAATTTCCGCTGTTTTTTAAACAATATCATGGCACTTTAGGGGTCGCTTTCTTGATTTTTGCCGTGGCCACGGCCATTGGATGTATTTCCGCCATCAATGATTCTTCCTTTCTACGTCTTATCTTAGGTGATGCCTATGTGAACGAAACCTTGAACAATATTGCCAAAGGGGAGCCAACCGCCATTTATAAAAGTGGAAGTGAAATCGGAACTTTTTTGGGCATTACCATCAATAATATCCGGGTCGCGTTTTTGGCCTTTGCCTTTGGGGTAATCACCAGTATTGGGACGGCCTATATTTTATTCAGCAATGGGGTCATGTTGGGGGCCTTTGTCACCTTTTTTTACACCAAAGGGGTGTTTTTTGAGGCCAACCGACAAATTTGGCTACATGGCACCATTGAGATTTCGGTTATCATTATTGCAGGTTGTGCCGGACTCATTATGGGCAACAGTATTTTGTTTCCCAAAACATTTTCCAGGCGGGTTTCCTTTATGAAAGGGGCCAAAGATGGTTTAAAGGTGGTGGTGAGTACCATTCCCTTCTTTATCATTGCTGGTTTCATTGAAGGCTTTATTACCCGCTACGCCCATATGCCCGACTGGCTGGCGTTTTTGATCATTGGGGGATCGTTGTTCCTCATTGTGTATTACTATATCATTTATCCAATTGTACTTAACCGAACATATGAAAGACAAATACATAGAACTTAGGATCAACCGTGATTTTGGGGACATCCTTACCACCTACTTTGAATTTTTACGGCAGAATATCAAGAAATTCACCAATGTTTTTCTCAGTTATAATGGCGTGTTTCTTATCGGTCTCTTGATTACCAGTTATCTATTGGTTTCGGGTTTTGTGGGATTGATTTCTGAAAGTTCCGGTATGTATGGAATCAGCAGTGGTCAAAGTTCTGACGACACCTACTGGTATTATATCATTGCCGGAGGTATCCTGTTCTTTTTGATTTTTTTAGTGGTGGGGGGGCTAAACTTTAGTTTAAGTTCTTCTTACTTGATCAAGTACGAGGAAAACAAGGGAATGCATTTTGACAAGACCGCGGTCTGGGAACTCACCAAAGACAAATTGGGCAATACCCTATTATTCATTTTGTTACTCATTCCCATTTACTTGGGCTTTATGATTGCCTCGGTAATCTTTGCCTTTATTCCGCTGTTGGGAATGTTTGCCCAGTATATCCTTCAGTTTTTTATCGCTGCTTGGGTGGGGGTCTCCTATTTCAGCATGCTTTCAGAAAACAAAGGGGTCACGGAAGGTTTTGGTGAGGGTTGGAACCTCATCAGCAAAAACTTTTGGAGGGCTATAGGGGTCAACTTTATTCTGGGACTGCTCAACGGTCTATTGTTTTTCATCATTTTGTTGATTCCCATGATCATAATTGGGGTATATACCTTCCATGTGGTGGAAAACAATGTTGATGTGGGAGCTTCCATAGTTTCGACCGTAGTGTACACCTTGGGGCTTTGCCTATTGCTCATCCTTATGATCTATGCGCAATGCCTATCGCAATTCGTGAATGGCATCCTTTTTTATGCCCTACACGAGAAGACCTATAATGTGAACACCCGAAGTAAAATTGAACAAATAGGACAATCCGATCAGTGATCCAACGCATTGCCACCATATTCTTCTTGATATGGACCATGTTTTCCATGGCCCAAAACGACAGTATTCCCATTCCTGTTGATGAGGCATCGGTACTCACCGACCGGCAAATCGGCGAAGACCTTTCCCAAAAATATACGGGTGATGAGTTCAACTACGAAGTCAAAACAGGGGAATCTTCCAATTTATTGGCCCGATTCATCCGATGGGTCCTTAACAGCCTTGGGGAAACCTTTGGTCTTGATATTCCTCCAGAAACCCTATTGATTTTGGAATATATTATCTACGGCTTGATGGGGCTTTTGGCCATTTATCTACTTGTCCGTATGTTCATCAACGAAAAGTTCAATGCCATTTTTTCGAAAAAGGCCAAGTCTATTGTGGATATAGACCTTTCCGAACACCATATCGAAGCCATAGACTTGGATGCCCTTATGAATGCTGCCCTAAAACAAAAGGATTACCGATTGGCGGTGCGCTACCAATTCCTAAGAGTCCTGAAACTCCTCTCCCAAAAGAGCATTATTGAGTGGCATTTTGACAAGACCAATCTGGACTATGGCAGGGAGATTAAGGAAGTACGCCTGCAAGAAGAGTTCAAAAAAGCATCCTATCTCTATGAAAATATTTGGTATGGCGAGCAACCCATTGATGAACACGGTTACGCCAAGACCAGTTCCCGATTTGACACCCTGAACCTTTTAATCCCGCAATGACCATGGACCGGAAATCGAAAATAGTCATTGCTCTATTTGCCTTGGTGGTTCTGGGCATCATCATCACGGAAATGGTACGGCCCAAACCCATCAACTGGAGGCCTTCCTACACCGCTGTGGACAAAATTCCTTTTGGGTGCTACGTCCTTTATTCCGAACTACCCAACATTTTTCCCAACAGCAGCATTGAAACCGTTCAGGAAAGTGTGTATGATGCCTTAGTGGAAAGGGATACCCTATTGTCGTCCAATTATATCCTAATCAATGAATATGTGGACTTGGACGAACAGGAAACCCATCAACTTTTGGACTACGTACACCAAGGGAATACGGTGTTTATGGCAGCCACGGGTTTTGGTTGGCCTTTGATGGATACCTTGAACATTTCTATTGGTTCCGATTACTCCCTCAAAGAGGGAACCGCTGTGCTCAATTTGACCCATTCCAACTTCAACACCAAGAAATTTGAATTGTCCAGGGGTATCTTCAATTCCCATTTTACCAGTGTGGATTCCACCAGCACCACCATTCTGGGGCATATCACCTACACCAAGGAAAACTTTTTGGAAGGACAACCCGATGAAAAGGTCACCAAGCCCAATTTCATCAAAACCCGATTTGGAAAGGGCAACTTTATCATCAACACCACCCCGCAGGCCTACTCCAATTACTATATGCTAAAAGGGAACCAAGACTATGCCTCCTACACCTTCTCGTATTTGGAGGATAACCAGCAACTCTTTTGGGACAACTATAAAAAAGCAGGCCGTATCATCATTGATTCCCCCATGCGCTTTGTTCTGACACAGGCCTCGTTGAAATGGGCCTACTATTTGTCCATTTTGGGCATTTTGGTTTTTGTACTGTTTCGCGGAAAACGGGAACAACGCATCATTCCGGTCATTGAACCTTTAAAAAATTCCTCGGTGGAGTTTGCCCAAGCGGTAGGATCCTTATATCATCAAAACAAGGATTACACGGACCTGATCCACAAAAAAATAAACTATTTTCTAGCTCATTTGAGAAGTCGATACCATATTGATACAGGTACACTCAGCGAAAAAACCATTCAGGTTTTGGCATCCCGGGCCGGAAAAAGTATGGAGGAGACCAAGGGTTTGATTGAATTTATCCTCCATCTGAAACAAAAGAAAGCCCATACTGAGCAAGATAGCATAGAACTCAATAAAAAAATAAACGCATTTAAGCTGTAACCATGGAAGAAAACGAACAACAAGACGACGCCTTACAATTCAGCAATCGGGTAGATCTTACACAACTGCAAGAAGCCGTTTCTGGCATAAAATCCGAATTGGGTAAGGTCATCATCGGACAACAGGACATGATCGAGCTGCTCATCATTTCCATTTTGGCCAATGGGCATTCCCTGATCGAGGGGGTTCCCGGCGTGGCCAAGACCGTTACCGCAAAACTGCTGGCCAAGACCATGGATGTGGATTTTAGCCGGATACAGTTTACCCCGGACCTTATGCCCAGTGATATTTTGGGGACTTCCATCTTCAACCTCAAATCCTCGGAGTTTGAATTTAAAAAGGGGCCTTTGTTCTCCAACATCATTTTGATCGATGAAATCAACCGCGCCCCAGCCAAGACCCAAGCGGCACTTTTTGAGGCCATGGCGGAGCGACAGATCACCATGGACGGGGTGGAATATGCCATGGAACCGCCCTTTTTGGTATTCGCTACACAAAATCCCATTGAGCAGGAAGGCACCTATCGCCTGCCCGAAGCCCAATTGGACCGTTTTCTATTTAAGATCAAGGTCAACTACCCATCCCTTGAGGAAGAAATACAGATTTTGGAAAGCAAACACGAACAAAAGACCCGAATTGAGGAAGACTTGGTCAGTGCCTTGCTATCGGCCCAACAGATAGCGGGTTACCAGAGCACCATCAAAGAGATCGTGGTTGAAAAGAACCTATTAAAATACATCGCCTCCATTGTGGACAATACCCGGACCAATGCCAACCTCTATTTAGGGGCATCGCCACGGGCTTCCATTGCCATTATGGATGCCTCCAAGGCCTTGGCCGCTATCAACGGCAGGGATTTTATTACCCCGGACGACATCAAAAAAATGGCTGGTCCTGTATTGGGGCACCGTATTATGCTTACCCCCGAACGGGAAATGGAGGGCCTGACCTCGGAACAGGTGGTGAAACAAATTGTGGACAGTATAGAAATCCCCAGATAGACGAATTGTGAGGAAACTTTTTAGGCCCATATACCTGCAAAAACGATTTTTTATAGCCTTGACCGCTATCATCGTTGGTTTTTTGGTTTCCTTCATGGTACCCAATCTGTATGGTGCCGTAAAGGTTTTGTTCTATCTACTGGTTCTCTTTGTTATTGTTGATGTATTGTTGCTTTTCGCTTCCAAAGGAAGAATTGAAGGGAAACGTGTGCTCCCCGATAAACTTTCCAATGGGGACGAAAACCCCATTCTTTTGAAAGTCACCAACACCTATCTTTTTCAGGTGGTAGTAAAGATCATTGATGAGATCCCCTTTCAGTTCCAGAAAAGGGATTTTGGGCTGGTCAGCAAAATAGCTTCCGGCAAAAGCAAGACATACGATTACCAACTACGACCTACCGAAAGGGGCGTATATGCCTTTGGTAGCCTGAATCTCTTTGCCAGTTCGCCTATTGGGTTGCTGGCCAGAAAATATGGTTTTGACCAAGCCCAAGAGGTACCGGTTTATCCCTCTTTTTTGCAACTGCAGAAATACGACCTTATTGCATTTACCAATCGACTTCATGAGTATGGGTTGAAAAAAATAAGACGTATCGGCCACACCATGGAGTTTGAACAGATCAAGGATTATGTTTTGGGTGATGATATACGCAACATCAATTGGAAAGCCACTGCTAAGCGGGGACAGTTGATGGTGAACCAATTCCAGGATGAAAAGTCGCAGCCCATTTATTCGGTCATCGATAAGGGAAGGGTAATGAAGATGCCCTTTAATGGATTGAGTCTTTTGGATTATGCCATCAATGCCACCTTGGTCATCAGCAATATTGCGCTAAAAAAACAGGACAAGGCAGGCATGTTCTCTTTTAGCAACAAGATAGAAAATCGAGTTGTGGCCGAACGGAGAAGCTCACAAATGAACCTCATCCTGGAAACGCTGTACAATCTGGAAACCAATTTTATTGAAAGTGATTTTAGCCGATTGTATGTTGATGTGAAGCGGAACCTGAACCAGCGTAGCCTACTCTTACTTTACACCAATTTTGAAACGCTGGATGCCCTGCATCGACAATTGCCCTATTTGTTGGCCATGGCTAAACAACATTTATTAGTGGTCATTTTCTTTGAAAATACGGAGCTTAACGAATTTGCAGATAAAAAGGCGGAAACCGTCCGTCAAATTTTTGATCAGACCATGGCGGAAAAGTTTATCTACGAAAAAAAACTGATCGTGAACGAGCTGCGCAAACACGGTATCCAAACCATTTTGACCAAACCTGAAAATTTGACCATCAGCACCATCAACAAATACTTGGAAATAAAAGCTCGGGGACTTATTTAATTTCAAATTCCTTACTCTTCCATTGCTGGAAAAAGTGCCAGAGAGTTCAGGGATAGTGGCATGGTCTGTAACACCAATGCCTCGGAATTCTTTGTACGGCTGGGGAAACTCAATTTTCTTTTGGGGGCGGATGCATAATTGCCCCTTAGCCTTTTCTTGTCACTCTTCTTGGAAAAAAGGTCGATGGTAACCCCTACCGTGACCCCTCCGAGTACCGTGGCGGCCAAGTCATCATTGTCCCAACCATTTCCGCTTTGCCCCGCATCCACCGCTTCTTTGGCCACCCCAACGAGAGCACTTCCGGCCACGGAACCGACAAAGGTCCACACCCTGCTGCCCTCAGACATTTGTTTGGCTATACCGGCTCCGGCCAGACCAAATAGGTTACCTCCTAAAAAATGAAGTGCTTTGTCTCGCTCCACTTGACTATATCCATGCGAAACGAGCATAAAAAGGACCAATGTGGGGATTAGTGTTCTCATGAGCGGTTAAAAGTATGAAAAGTTGCGCATTTAAGCCGCTAAACTTCTAATACTCTTGTGTTTTTTGTTTGGCAAGGTTGAATTCCGCCATCATTTCCCGGACAATTTCCGCAGCGGGGGTAATGTCATGTATCAAACCGGACACTTGGCCTATTTCCAACTCGCCTTCCTCCATATCGCCTTCAAACATGCCCCGTTTGGCCCTAGCCCTGCCCAACAGTGTTTTTAATTCCTCTACCGAAGCCCCTTGGGCATACGCTTGTTGCACATCTTGGAAAAATTTGTTCTTCAACAGTCGTACCGGGGCCAGTTCCTTCAAGGTCAGTTGGGTATCCCCTTCCTGCGCCTTTACCACCCATTGTTTAAAAAGTTCATGGGATGAGGCTTCAGGACTGGCTACAAAACGGCTGCCCACCTGGACCCCATCCGCACCCAAAACCATGGCCGCCAACATGGCTTTTCCGCTAGCAATACCTCCGGCTGCAATGAGCGGAATCTCTATTTTTTCCCTTACGGAAGGAATCAATACCATGGTCGTGGTCTCGTCCCTACCGTTGTGGCCTCCTGCTTCAAAGCCTTCGGCCACTATGGCGTCCACTCCAGCTTCTTGTGCCTTGAGGGCAAACTTTACACTGCTCACCACATGTACCACTATAATTCCTTTTTCTTTGAGAAAACTGGTCCATGTCTTTGGGTTTCCTGCGGAAGTGAACACGATTTTCACCCCATGGTCCACAATGATCTGCATTAATCTGTCGATATCGGGGTACAGCATGGGAACATTGACCCCAAACGGTTTATCGGTTGCTGCCTTGCACTTTTTAATGTGCTCTTCCAAAACATCAGGGTACATACTCCCGGCCCCCAATAACCCCAGACCTCCTGCATTGGAAACCGCAGAGGCCAAACGCCAACCGCTGGCCCAGACCATCCCTGCTTGGACGATTGGATATTCAATTCCGAAAAGTTCAGTGATTCTGTTGCTCATCCAAAATTCGGTATTAGGATTCCTCTATATCAATCAAATAAAATCAATAGAAGGCGAATATGCAAGAAATTCAAACCTATGAAATCACACCTGACCCCACCAATTCATCATTGATGTACCAAGCCACAAACTGACCTTCGGTAATGGCGGATTGTTTTTCTTCAAAATCCACGTATAACCCTGTTTCTGTTTTGTACAAAGTGGCCTTTTGCAGGGGTTGCCGGTACCGTATCCTCGCCATGACTTCCATGGTCCCATCTTCCTCCAAGGTCAAATCTGGGCGTACCCAATGCAATTCGTCCTCTTTTACAAACAAGGTATGACGGTACAATCCAGGATGGGTTTTCCCCTGCCCGGTGTAAATAATGTTCTTGTCCACATCGGTCTCAATCACAAACAAAGGTTCCTTGGTACCTCCCACATTTAAACCTTTTCGTTGTCCGATGGTAAAATAATGGGCGCCTTGATGTTCTCCCACTACCTTTCCATCAGTTTGGGCATATATGGGCTTTTCTGCATTAAATGCCAGCTCTTCTTGCTTGTTTTGAAAGCTTGGGGCCGTTACCGAAAACTGTGAGGCCGTATGGGGGACCTCAACGATTACCCCTTTTTTGGGTTTGAGTTTTTGTTGTAGAAATTCGGGCAGATGCACCTTGCCCACAAAGCAAAGGCCTTGGGAATCTTTTTTATCTGCCGTGATCAAATCGTTCTCATTGGCAATTTTTCGCACCTCGGGCTTGGTCAGTTCCCCAATGGGAAACAGGGTTTTGGAAAGTTGTTCCTGCGAAAGTTGACACAAAAAATAGGACTGGTCCTTGTTTGCGTCCTTCCCTGCCAATAATTGGTAAGTTTCGGTACCATCCGCATTTTTTAGAGTGCCCTTTCTGCAATAATGGCCCGTGGCCACATAGTCGGCACCCAACTGTAGTGCAATTTTCAGGAAGACATCAAACTTTATCTCGCGATTGCACAGCACATCGGGATTAGGAGTTCTTCCCTTTTCATATTCACTGAACATATAATCCACAATACGCTCCTTGTACTCTGCACTCAAATCTACCGTTTGAAATGGAATCCCCAACTTTTCAGCAACAATGAGTGCATCATTGCTATCCTCTACCCATGGGCATTCCTCAGATAGGATTACGGAATCATCGACCCAATTCTTCATAAAAAGGCCAATAACCTCATAGCCTTGCTCTTTTAAGAGATAGGCCGAGACACTTGAATCCACTCCGCCGGAAAGTCCGATAACCACCTTTTTCATAGCATGATAATAAGATGCAAAATTACAAAATAACAGGCATTTAAACTACTGTAGGGTACGTTCACAAAATCCGAACAACAGTTTTCAAGCTAAAATCAAAATTCATTTTGTTAAACTTTTTATAAATATCGTTAAACAGAATTGATTTATTTTGTTTAACTTTATATTCGTAATGTTAAACACTTTTAAACAACAATCCCATGACAGCACTAATTAAACGCATTCGATTACCCTTAATGATCCTTACTTTATTGTTCGTATCCTGTTCGGACGACGATAATGGAATGACCCCTCCTGAAGAAACCACAACAACCATTGTGGAAGCCGCACAAGCCACCGCAGAACTGAGCAGCTTGGTAAGTGCCCTACAAAAAGCCGATGAAAGCGCCAACAATGACTTGGTTAGTGCTTTGAGTGGTGAAGGGCCTTTCACGGTCTTTGCACCTACCAATGCTGCTTTTTCAGATTTGCTGGCCCAACTGGACGGCTTTGATTCCTTGGATGACTTTAGCTCAGAGCAGCTCCAAGACTTATTGGCAGTGATTCTTACTTATCATGTAGTAAGTGGAACCGCAACAATGTCCACCGACCTGAGCAATGGACAGACCATTACCACGCTTCAAGGCTCTACCTTGACCGTAAGCACCGATGGAGGTGTGTTCATCTCCGATGCCACCAGCACCGCTGCCCAAGTGACTACTGTAGATGTGGAGACTTCCAATGGAGTGGTACATATTATAGATAAGGTATTACTGCCTCAAGCCATCTTGGATGAATTGGCGGACATTATTTTGGTTCCCATCACGGATTTGGCCATAGGCAATGAAAATCTTGAAAATCTTGTGGCTGCCCTGATTGCTGCAGATGGTGATTTACCCAATGCGCTTAGGGGAGACGGTCCTTTTACCGTACTCGCCCCAACCGATGAGGCCTTTGAAACTTTCTTGGATGGCGCTTCATTGGAAGATGTCCCTGTGGAAGTACTTACCCAGATATTATTGAACCACGTTATTGAGGGTGCTTTGTACAGTACAGACCTCACAGGTCTTGGTTCTGGATACACCACCACCTTGGCAAGAGGAGCCCAAGATGCCAATATCAGTATTTTCTTTGACACATCGGATGGGGTAACCTTTAACGGGGTATCCTCCGTGGTCACTCCAGATGTGAAAGCCTTGAACGGAGTGGTTCATGTAGTGGATGCCGTTATTGATCTACCCAATATTGTAGACCATGCCGTGGCCAATCCAAACCTTACTTCTCTTGTGGCCGCCCTAACGGATGGTGGAAACACCACCTTTACGGATTTGCTGTCCGACGAAGAAGAAGAATTTACCGTTTTTGCACCGGTCAATGATGCTTTTGCAGCATTTACCAATCCCAACTCCAACGATTTGAACGCTATTCTTTCCAATCACGTGATTGTGGGAGCTTCGGCCTTCTCTTCCGGATTGACCAACTCCTATGTGAACACCGCTGCAGAATTTGATACGGATGAAAATTTAAGCTTGTACATCAATACGGATGATGGGGTGACCTTAAATGGAGTGAGTAATGTTGCTATCGCCGACATTGTGGCTACCAACGGGGTAATCCATGCCGTGGATGCGGTAATCGACCTTCCAACTGTGGTGACCTTTGCCGTGGCAGACCCTAATTTCTCTACTTTGGTACAGGCACTGACCGAGCTTACCCCCAGTACGGATTTTGTGAGTGTTCTCTCGGCACAAGATGGAGCTGGAGATGACCCCTTCACCGTATTTGCCCCAACCAATGATGCTTTTGCCGCACTACCAGCGATTCCGGCCGAAGCGGATTTGATTCCAATTCTACAGCACCACGTTGTTGCAGGCGCTAATGTACGTTCCGGGGATTTAACCGATGGTATCATGGCCACAACTCTGGAGGGTGATGCCATTACCATCAACCTGCCTGGAACAGGAGACAATATAGCCGATGTGACCGATGGTTCAGGAAATATGGGCATAGGTATTGATGCCGTTGACGTACAGGCCATCAATGGTGTGATCCATGTCTTGGACGGCGTACTTGTCCCAGATACGAGCAACTAATATTCAAGCAGGCTGGTTACTACGAAAAAGCTCCCAAGGAACTGTTCTTGGGAGCTTTTTATCGATACATATATACCGTTCATCGATGACACATCAAAAGGGATTCTTTTACCATACAAAACCCCCGTTTTTACAACTATTTATTTTTTTCCCGATAGCAATGCCGCATCTTTGAAGTCCCAAATCTTTCCAAACTACACCTACAAGTGGAAACTCCCCCAAAGTTTTTGAGGGAGTTTTTTTTTGACTTTCTCCAAAGCTCCAAAACTAATCTTGGCGCTCCTCTTCCAGAACATCGATTACTTCATAGCCATCTTCAATGGCCTTATAAACAGCCTCGTTAAGTTCATAGGCCGATACCCCATCAAAATCTATTTCCCGGGCATCTTCGGGTAATTCTTCCAAAACGGCACCAATGGGAGGTTGCGTCACCTCATATTCATCCTCGACCTTGCGGTAATAGACCCCATCCGCATAACTGTATGCCATACCTCTCACGGTAAGGGCCACAGCGGTTGCGGGCAACAACCGTAAGCGAAATCCACGAGGTGGAAAAGCTCTCACATACACCCCTTTTCGCTGGATGTAGTACATGCCCCGAACGGGATAATAGGTAACTTTTCTAAATACAATGGGGTGAGTGTTGGCGGGCAAACGTCTCAAAGTCCTTCGGACGACCCTGCGGTTATGCCTACGAATCTTTCGTTTGATTACACGCCTTTCCTGAGGGGTTCTTCGAACCTGGGCCTCCGCATATTCCACAGAACCCAAGGAGAACAATGCCAAGAAGAACAGAGCTACTCGAAAATGTTTCATATGTACTAAAGTTTATGGTTAGATGCCTTTATGACTTCCCTAAACCCAAAAGGTTTAACGGGCCACCCCATAAACTTCAATACGGATATCTATCGCTTTCCGGTTTTTTTCTGCTCTTCGGCCTGTTCCATCATCTCACGCATCTTGCGTTGGAACTTGTTTTCTTTTTTCGGCTTCTTTTTGTTTTCCTGAATCTGCGCATGGATCTTGTCCTCGTCCAAGATGTAGTTCTTAATGGCCAACATGATAAAGATGGTGATCAGGTTGGAAATAAAGTAATACAAACTCAAACCACTGGCGTAGTTGTTGAAGAAAATCAACATGATCAGTGGAGACAGATACATAATGAACTTCATGTTGGGCATACCGGGCTGCTGCTGCATCTGCATGCTCTGTCCCGTGGTCATCATCATATAGAAGAAGATGGCAATCGAGGCCAAAATCGGGAACAGACTCACGTGGTTTCCATAAAAACTGGATATGACCGGAATATTCGTGGTCCATTCAAAAATGGAATCATAGGACGATAAATCCTCTGCCCATAGGAAAGATTTTTGCCTCAAGGTAAAGGAGGTCGGGAAAAACATGAACAACGCATAGAAAATAGGCAACTGCAGCAACGCTGGAATACAGCCGCTCATAGGGCTGACCCCTGCCTTGTTGTACAGCTTCATAGTCTCTTGCTGCTTTTTCATGGCATTATCCTTGTACTTCTCGTTAATCTCCGTGATCTCTGGTTTCAAAACCTTCATCTTGGCCTGAGAGAGGTAGGACTTATAGGTAACGGGCGACAAGGCCAAACGCACCAAAATGGTCATTACGATTATCGCGATTCCAAATGGAAGGAACGAGCTTAAAAAGTCATAGAAAGGTGTAAAGACATATCGGTTGATCCATCCAAAAATTCCCCAACCAAAGGGTATGGAATCCACAAGTCCCAACTCTTTATAATCATCCAACACCTTTACATCCGTTGGACCATAATACCAATACATGTTCTGTGAAAGCTCACCACCCTGCAACTCCAAAGGAGCCTTGGTACCGTATGCCTTGGTGAACATTACGTCCTTGCCCTCTTCCTCCACTAAGTTTTTGGAACTGAGTTCCGCGGTCTTAAAATGGTCCTTTGTCGCTAAAATGGAGCTGAAAAAGTGCTGGCGGTAGGAAAGCCACTTGATATCTTCCTCGGTCTCTTCATCCAAGTCACTGCTTTCGGAAAGTTTGCTGATCTTACCATCTTCATGGTTGTACGTCAAACGGGTGTAACGGTTCTCGTATTTAACACTCTTATTGTGCCGAATCCCCTTCATGTCCCAATCCAAGGTAACCGGTTTACTGCTGTTGATCACCCCATTCAACCCTTGGGAACGGATGGTAAAATCCACCAAATAATCATTGGGCTTTATTTCATACCGATATTCCAAAAAGCGGTTCTCGGCAACCTTGGCCTTCATGGAAAGCACCTGATTGTCCCCACTTTTGGAAAGGGAAGGTTCAAAATACAGGTCTGCCGTGTTGAGCACCCTATTGTCATTGGCCGAAAAGTTAAGCGCAAAACTGGCATTGCCATCCTTTACCAGATAAACGGGAACGGAGTCGTACGTGACAAAGTTCTTCATTCTGGCCTCAACAATTTGTCCCCCCTTGTTGGACACCTCCAAGTAAAGCACTTCATTCTCCAACTTGGTGGTCCCTTCGGCAGCTTGGGTAAATCCAAACGCCCCAACAGAGCCCTTGTAATTGGCCACTGCGGTGGAATCGTTCAAATCCAAGGTCTGGGCTTCTTGTACAGGAGTTGTGGTGGTTTCGGCCTCTTCGGCTTGTTTTGCCGCAGCTTCAATCTGTTCTTGCTCTGCTTTCTGCGCTTCCAGCTCTTCTGGGGTAGGCTGATTTTGGTAAAACATAAAAATCAATATCCCAAAAATCAATACAAATCCAATTATGGAATTGATATCCAGCTTCTTTTCTTCCATGAAAATTATTTAGTAGAAATCTTCTTTATCGGTATTCAGCTCGCAAATATATGCCCAAAACCGCAGTTTATGCCAAACTGGCATTCTTTTGTTTCTGTTTCTGTTCCAGTACGGCCTTTACAAATCCTACGAACAAGGGATGTGGGCTGGCCACCGTACTCTTGTACTCCGGGTGGTACTGTACACCTATGAACCATGGGTGCGAAGGTATTTCCACAACCTCCACCAAACCAGTCTTGGGGTTGAACCCGGTGGGTACCAATCCGGCTTCTTCCATTTGCTGTTTGTAAGCGTTGTTGAACTCATAACGGTGACGGTGGCGTTCTGCAATATCCGAGGTTCCATATACCTCATGTACTTGGCTCCCTTCGGTAAGATGGCAATCCCAGGCTCCCAAACGCATGGTGCCTCCCATATCGGTCACGGATTTCTGTTCTTCCATCAAACTAATGACAGGATAGGCGGTTTCCTTGTCCATTTCTGTGGAATTGGCGCCTTTCATATCCAAAACATTTCGGGCAAATTCGATAACAGCCATCTGCATGCCTAGACAGATGCCCAAAAAGGGCATGTCGTTCTCACGGGCATACCGCACGGCCATTACTTTACCTTCAATACCGCGCTCCCCAAATCCGGGTGCCACCAAAAGACCATCCAGTCCCATCAGTTTTTTGTCGATGTTCTTGGCGGTAAGGTGCTCCGAATGGATGGAGCGTACCTCAACTTGTACCTCATTGGCCGCTCCGGCATGGATAAATGCCTCTTGAATGGATTTATAGGAATCCGGAAGCTCCACATATTTTCCGATCAACCCGATGACCACTTTGTGCTTCGGGTTTTTGTGGCGTTTCAAGAACTCCTTCCACTGGTCCAGATTGGGCTGGGTATCATTGGGCAATGCCAATTTTTCCAAAGCCACGGTATCCAGACCTTCTTCCTGCATCAACAAGGGCACATCGTATATGGTACTGGCATCTATGGACTGTACCACGGCCTCTTTCCTCACATTGCAGAAGAGGGCCAGTTTTTCTTTGATGTCCTCGGAAATATTGTGCTCGGTACGGCAGACCAAGATATCGGCCTTAATACCACTTTCCATCAAGGTTTTTACGGAGTGCTGTGTGGGCTTGGTCTTCAACTCACCAGCAGCCGACAAGAATGGCACCAAGGTAAGGTGTACCACAATACCGTTGTGCTCACCCAGTTCCCAAAGCAACTGACGCACGGCTTCGATATAAGGTAGGGACTCAATATCCCCCACGGTACCCCCTATTTCGGTAATCACGATATCATAATCGCCACTTTTACCCAAAATCTGGATACGCTCTTTGATTTCATTGGTAATATGGGGCACCACCTGAACGGTCTTTCCCAAAAACTCCCCTCTTCGCTCCTTCTCGATCACACTTTGGTAGATACGCCCCGTAGTAACGTTATTGGCTTGGGAAGTACGCACGTTCAAAAAACGCTCGTAGTGCCCCAAGTCCAAGTCGGTCTCTGCACCATCATCGGTCACATAACACTCGCCATGCTCGTAAGGATTCAGGGTCCCTGGATCTACGTTGATATAGGGATCTAATTTTTGAATGGTGGTCCGGTAACCCCTGGCCTGTAGCAATTTGGCCAAGGATGCGGCGATGATTCCTTTACCCAAGGATGAAGTTACGCCTCCCGTAACGAAAATGTACTTGGTCTGTGACATATTAATCTTTCTATTACGGGGCGTAAAGGTACAAATTGCAGCGCAGAAATCAGGAGGATTCCTTCGGAAATTCTTTTTGAAGTTTTCTGATGAGCGGTTCCAGGTTGTTGTCCTTAATGGTGAGCATGGTGTTCAGGTAGTTGCCCAATTTCCCTTCGGGAAAGCCTTTTTGCCTGAACCACACTAAATAAGGTAATGGCAAGTCCACCAAATACCGTCCCTTAAACTTACCAAAGGGCATTCTGTAATGGGCCATTTCCAACAGCTGTTCTCTATCCGGTTGCATTTCCATTTGTAGGGGCAATGTACTATCTTTCCCGGAACAATCACTCCGAAAACATGAAGCGAAGAAATTTTATTGCCACGGCGGCCGCTGGTTCAGCGGGTTTGGCATCGGTTTCCGGCCTTGCGCACGACCAAACGCCACAGAAAGAATTCAAACTAAAGAACAACATCAACCACAGTGTCTGCCACTGGTGTTTTTCCGACATTCCCTTGGAGGATTTTCTAAAGACCCTGAACAGTCTGGGCATCAAGGCCGTTGACCTTATCGGTCCCAAGGATTGGCCCTTATTGAAAAAATACGACATCCACTGCTCCATGTGCAACGGGGCCGAGATAAGCCTTACCGAAGGGTGGAACGACCCCAAATACCACGAACAGCTCATTAAAAATTATACGGAGATGATCCCCAAGGTGGCCGAGGCCGGTTACACCAACCTCATCTGTTTTAGTGGTAACCGTAGGGGCATGAACGATTATGTGGGGCTGCAAAACTGCGTGGACGGACTCTCACAGATCATCTTCTTGGCCGAAGAGCACGGGGTGGTCATCCAGATGGAGCTGTTCAACCAAGTGGACCATAAGGATTATATGTGTGACAACTCGCTTTGGGGCGTGGAACTCTGCAAGCATTTGGGCAGCGACAACTTTAAATTGTTGTTCGATATTTACCATATGCAAATTCAAGAGGGTGATATTATCCGAAGCATACGCAACTACCATCCCTATTTTGGGCACTACCACACGGCGGGGGTTCCCGGCCGTAACGAAATCGATGAGACCCAAGAGCTCTACTACCCCGCCATTATCAAGGCCATCCATGAAACCGGGTTTACAGGCTATGTGGCCCAAGAGTTCATCACCACTTGGGAGGACAAGATCGCCGCCTTGAAGGATGGGTTTTTGCGATGTGATATTTAGCAATACCAATTCATCGATACATGGAACTCAAACCTAAAATTGGGATAGACAATTTAAAATTTGGAATGACCCAAAAGGAAGTCATTGAAATTTTGGGCAACCCTGATCGGATTTTTCATTTGGATGACCATGGAGACAGTGAAACGATTTTTGAATGGCATGAAAAATTGCTTCGCTTAACTTTTTATAAAGACGAAAATGACCGCCTTGGATATATCCGAACAATGCACCCTGAACTAAATTATAAGGGCAATCCGATCATACGGGCAAAATCTGAACTTGTCATGGAACAGGGTTTCCCCGAAGTACAGGAATGGGAAAAAGACGAGTTTGAATTTCTGACCATGTACTTCAACGAAGCGTATTGGCTAAGCCTAAATTGTGAGTATGGTGTAGTTCTGGATGTGGAAATGGGAGTTCCATTTAAAAATGATGAAACCTATGATTGGCCATGAGCCTTGTAAACGTTCAACACTATCCATAAAAGCTTCTTTGTGGAAATGCCGCAAAAAAGTCGCAAACAGACCATCTGGTTTTTAAGCATGGAGACATACTTTTGACCTGAACTTCAAAAATTTAAAAAATGGATGATTTAGGCCAGAGCATCTGCGTGCTCAGAAAATCAAAAGGATTGACCCAAGAAAAACTGGCGGACAGTGCCCAAATCAATCTTCGCACACTACAAAGGATAGAAAAAGGGCACACCAATCCCCACGGGGAAACCCTCAAAAGAATTTCGGACGCTCTAGAAGTTCCGATGGATGAGCTTATGGAACATAGGCCCAAAAGCAATATGGGATATATAAAGGCGATGCATTTTTCCACCTTGACCTTTGTTGTACTGCCTCTGGGAAATATTATACTCCCCTTGATTTTATGGTTGGTACGTAAGAACAACGTCAAACACATTGATTTTTATGCCAAAAACCTATTGAATTTTCAGATTACTTGGACCATAGTGTTTGCGTTTCCCTATGTTTGGTTCATCATAAACCGGTTTTTCGACTTTTCCATTTCAACCAGCAACACCTATCTTAGTCCTTGGACCGTATTGATCACTTACGTCCTTAGCCTCTATATGTTGAATATCATTTATGTATTGGTCGTGGCGATTACCCTAAAGGACAGGATGAAAAACCATTTCCCGATTGCATTGCGATTTATCCGATAGCACCTCCCCCTGATTCTATGATTTCCGCAACACCCTAACCACACCCTTGAGGGCCGACGCCACTTCCTGCAGTTCCCTTCGGGAAAAGGTGTCTTCTTCCACATAAAACAGCATTTCCACCGCGAGATCTAACTGTTGGGCCAAAGCCTCAGGAGAGCCGTAGGCATCTTCTATAAAATCGGACAGTTGGATTATTGGATTGTTGGATGACATATTTGTTCATATTGATTTGTTTCCGCAAGTTCTCGAATAGTTTTCAAAACAATAGCCCTGTATATCGTACCATTTGAATTTGCTACCTTTAAATTTTTAAACCTATCCAACACCATGAGGTCTAAACCTGTATTTATGTTACCCCTTCTCCTTATCTCCTTCCTTATTGGATGTAAGGACACCCCAAAAGAACAAGTAGAAACCACCAAGGCACGGCCGAATATCCTGTTCATCATGAGTGATGACCATGCCTACCAAGCCATCAGCGCTTATGACACCACCTTGATACAGACCCCCAACATAGACCGTTTGGCCAAGGAAGGGATGTTGTTCACCAATGCCTCGGTCACCAACTCCATCTGTGCGCCTTCGCGGGCCACTATTTTGACCGGGAAGCATACCCACATCAATGGAAAAATAGACAACCTCTCCCCTTTTGACACCACACAGGTGACTTTTCCACAGTTGCTGCAAAAGGCGGGGTACCAAACGGCCATGTTCGGCAAGTTGCATTTTGGCAACAGTCCCAAGGGTTTTGATGAGTTTATGATCGTACCCGGGCAGGGACGGTACATGAACCCAGATTTTATCACGCCCAAGGGAGATACCATCCAAAAAATGGGTTATGCCTCGGACATTATCACCGATATGACCTTGGAGTGGTTGGACCAAAAACGGGACCCTGAAAAGCCGTTTTTGATGATGTACCTGCACAAGGCCCCGCACCGCCCATGGTGGCCCAAAGCGGACAAGTTCAAAGCCTATCTGGAAAAGGAAATCCCGGAACCTGCCTCCCTTTTTGATGATTATTCAGGTAGGGGCACCGCGGCCCGTACCGCCGAGATGAACATTTTTAAGCACATGCTCCTCAGCTACGATTGCAAGGTCTACCCCGAGCTTGCCGATGAGCTGGGCATGAACACCGACCCTAGGAACGGACCGCTTTTCAGTCGTGGGGAAGTGGCACGCCTCACCGAGGAACAACAAGCGGAGTACCTTCCCATTCTAGATGCCATTGCCGAAGATTTCAAGGCCAAATGGCCAAACATGGACGATACCGAAAAGACCCGCTGGAAATACCAACGCTATATGCAGGATTATCTGGCCACCATCGCCTCCGTGGACGACAATGTGGGTCGGGTGCTGGACTATTTGGATGAGTCCAATCTGGCCGAGAATACCTTGGTGGTCTATACCTCGGACCAAGGGTTTTATTTGGGTGAACATGGTTGGTTCGATAAACGGTTCATGTACCAAGAATCCTTTGGGACCCCATTGTTGATTCGTTGGCCCAACACCATAAAACCGGGAATCACCAGTGATGAAATGGTACAGAACCTTGACTTTGCCCAAACTTTTTTGGAAGCTGCCGGGGCCGCTATCCCGGATGATATGCAAGGAGAAAGCCTAATGCCCATCTTGACCGGAAATTTGGAACAGTGGGATAGGGAAAATGTGTATTACCACTATTACGAGTATCCTGCAGAACACGCCGTAAAAAGGCATTATGGTATGGCCAATAAACAATATAAGTTGATTCATTTCTATCATGATGTGGACGAATGGGAGCTGTACGACCTTGCCAAAGACCCGCATGAAATGCAAAATGTATACGATGACCCTGCCTATGCCGAAATTCGGGAGGAATTGAAGGAAGGGTTAAAGGCCCTGCGGGTGAAGTATAAGGATTCCGAGGAACTGGACCAGAAGTTTATCGATAAATACAAGAAATAAAACCAAACGTTTGCTCGTCAGTTCGAGTGGTTTCCAAAGGAAACGTATCGAGAATTGATTTGGTTCTCGATACAATTTTTGTCGTTTCACGTCAAAAATCACTCGAACCCTCGTTGGGAAATTATTCCACCGCCTGAAGCTCCTTGGCAATTTTGGCGTTCCACTCCAATTGCTTTTCAACGTTTCGGGAAAAGTTGGTCTCCCAATCGTAGGCTTCCTGAAACTCTTTGAGTTCCTGTAAAATCTCTTGGTAGATTTTCCTAACCTCAGCCTTTACATTATCGGAAAAGGAAGTGCGGTCCAATCGGTTTCTCATCTTTCGGGCAAAGAGCTCTGCAATATCAAAATGCAACTGTTCGTGGCTCAATATGGTATCGTTGGCCAGCTCACGCTTATACCAAGATTCGTTGGGATAGAAATAGGCGGTCACTTCATAATCCAGTTCCACCTCATGGTGCATCAAATTGGCAGAGTAGGTATAACTAATACCACTGGCCGTTGTGGCCGCAGGAACGGCTGCCGGGGGCACTTTCCCCTTAAAATCGGCCCAAACAAGGCGTTTACTGGCATCCCAAGGGACACCCTCCTCAATTTCCTGTGCAAAACCCAAAAAACCAAGGAGCAACAAACATCCTATGGCTGTTATTTTACCCAATGAAAATCGATTACACGTTCAATATCGGGATGCAAGCTGTAATGCACAGGGCATGTGTTGGCGGTATGTACCAAAATTTTCCGATGCTTTTCCGAAACATGGGCAGGCAGCTCCAATTTCACCTCAATCTTTGAAATGCGCCTTGGATTGGCGGCCATATGCTTGGTCACCTCAGCCGTGGAACCTGTTAAATCCACCTCCATATCCCTAGCCTTGATGCCCATCATGGTCATCATACAATTGGCCAATCCTGTGGCCACGGTATCCGTGGGTGAAAAGGCTTCTCCCTTTCCATTATTATCAACAGGAGCATCCGTAATATATTCACTTCCGGACCTGATGTGCGTACAAGTGGTCCTAAGGTTGCCATTATAAGTTACTTTTGAGGTCATCCAACTTTACTTCTTTGATTTGTAGATTATCATACTCCATGATATAACAGGCCCTGTTGAAATACCCAGAGGACCAGTCATTGATATAATCAAAACTGTTTCCTGTATATTCCGTTTGGCCTATGATCTTGGAGGTTTCAAAAAGATTGTTCTTGTGCGCCAGTTTCAACAATACGTCATAGGTCACATCAAACCCACGGACCGCATAGCGATCGGGACGTAAACCATTATAGCGTTTCTGATAGGCCTTGGTAAAGAAATCGTTCCCTGCCTCCCTGTAAAATGAAGGGTAGGTAAACCTTAAATTGGACAAATGGGTGTTGGACACGGCATCGTCCTCATAAGCATTGTTGTTATAGCTGGTGGTGAACATACGCACTTTAACGTCTTCCGTAATGGCCGAGTTCAAAATGGAGGTCACACTGGAAATCATATTGGGTTGGTCGGTTTCCAAGAACACCCAGTTTTCCTTGGTTTCAGATAATTTTAATAGAAACCGATCTAAATGCAAGGATTTATTGTCGATGATTTTTGCAATCTGGGCCGCTGGAAACTTGCTCAAAATAGAATCATGGGCTACCTGATGTTCTGCATCCGCGATAATGATGACATTTTCGTTGTTATGGATTTTCTTCATGTAGGAAAGCATTTTCTCCCTAAGTATTGCCTCCCTAGGCACTGAAAAGAACACATTGCTATGGCTCAGCTCACTGTCTGAAGCTACTGGGGCGATCACCGGTATATTCTTGGCAGCGGCCACAACGGCAACTTCGTTCAGGGCACCAGCAGCCACTGGTCCTATAATGGCATTTACGCCCTGTAGGTTTTCCCTAAAAAGGATTTCCTTTACCTTGGCTTGGCTCAGTTCGGTGTCATAGGTTTTCACATCCACGGAAATCCCCAACTTTTTAATGGAATCCAAGGCAACCAAGGCCCCCGTATAAAATCCATAGCTCAGGGCCATATCCCGTCTGGTCTTAATCTGACTTTCAGTTTTTTCCCTATTGTTCACATCAACCCGGTCCAATCGAAACGGCAACATAAAGACCAATTTGGGCTTGTTTTCAATGTTGATGCTGTCCAACAGGTTCACCTTATCCAATACCAGTGCATTTTTTACTTGGAGTCCAGCTGCTTTTTCCTTTGGAAGCTTAAGCACCATCCCGGCCTTTAGGCCGTTCTCCAAATCTGGGTTCAAACGGAAAAGTTCCTCACGGGAAATCTTTAGGTTTTGGGTCAGTCTGAAAATATTTTGCTTGGGTTTTACCTCATAAAAAATGAAGTTATCCGTGTTCACCTCCCCAGAAGTATCCCGTTTTTTGGGAAGTCGGATGACCATTCCTTCTTTCAAGCCACCTTGCGCCATGATCTCCGGGTTCAACTTGACTATGGAATCAGAGGGAACTCCATACTCCCTGCCTAAACTGTACAAGGTCATTTTTGGTGGTACGGTATAGGATGTGAATAGTTCCACTTGTTGCTCCTTGAGGCTGTCCCCTTTGGGGCGGGGCAACTTTAATTCTTGCCCGGCAGCCAAATAATTGGACGTCTTGCTCAAATCGGGATTAAGGACCAATAAACTGTCCACAGTAATCCCATATTTATGGGCAATGCTCCATCGGGTCTCTTTGGGCTGAACGGTATAGGTCTCAAAATCCAATTCGCGTTCATCTTCCGGGTCCACTTCTGGAAACTCAGGAATCTGCAACACCATTCCTTTTTTTAACGGCTCGGAATACAGCTCACGATTGTAGCGTTTCAACTGTTCCTCTGGGATCTCGTATTTCTGTGTGAGTCCAAAAAGGGTTTCTTTCCTTCGTACCCGGTGGCGGGTAAACCCTATGGGTTTAATTTCTTCCTGTTCCTCTTCCTTGGGTTTTTCTTTTTGAACAATAGGGCCCTTCAATGGTATCACCAAAATCGTATTCGGTTTTACATCGGAAGCACTCTTGATCTCCTTGTTGGCCTGTAAAATGCTATAGGGCGTAACCCTATATTGCTGGGAGATACTCTGTAAGGTCTCTCCTTCTTTTACGGCGTGTGTGGCATATTCTTGCGCGAAAGCTTGGAAAGAGGCCATAAAAATGACCGCCAAGCCCAATTGTAAGATATATTTTTTCATTCCCATTCTATAGTTGCAGGTGGCTTAGAGCTAATGTCGTACACTACTCTATTAACGCCCTTGACCTTATTTATTATATCATTTGAGGTCTTTTGTAAAAATTCATAGGGTAAATTCACCCAATCTGCCGTCATTCCGTCCGTACTTTCCACCGCTCGTAAGGCCACACATTTTTCATAGGTACGCTCATCTCCCATGACCCCTACACTATCTACGGGCAAAAGCATGGCTCCGGCCTGCCAGACCTTATCATAAAGTCCCCATTTTTTGAGTCCATCAATAAAAATGGCATCCACTTCTTGTAGAATGGCCACTTTTTCGGCGGTAATGTCCCCCAAGATACGGATTCCCAATCCAGGGCCGGGGAAAGGGTGTCTCCCCAAAATAAAATCTTCCATTCCCATGCTCGCCCCCACTCTTCTTACCTCATCCTTGAACAACATCTTTAAGGGCTCCACAATCTTCAACTTCATGTAATCCGGCAGCCCCCCAACGTTATGGTGACTTTTTATGACCGCGGAGGGTCCACCACTGGCCGAAACAGATTCAATCCGATCGGGATAAATGGTCCCCTGGGCCAACCATTTTGCGTTTTCCACTTTGTGGGATTCGTCATCAAAGACCTCAATAAAGACCCTTCCGATGATCTTTCGTTTCTTCTCTGGGTCCGATTCTCCTTTCAACGCCTCCAAAAAACGTGCCGAAGCATCCACTCCCTTCACATTAAGTCCCATGTGCTCGTATTGGTCCAACACACTTTCAAATTCATTTTTGCGCAACAATCCGTTGTTCACAAAAATGCAATGGAGATGACTTCCAATGGCCTTGTGCAACAACATGGCCGCTACGCTGGAATCCACACCCCCAGAAAGTCCGAGAATCACCTTTTCGTCACCAATTTCTTTTTTTAGTTCCGCCACGGTGGTTTCCACAAAGGCATCGGGGGTCCAATCTTGTTTTAATCCGGCGATGTTCACCAAGAAGTTTTCCAACAGTTTGGCCCCATCGGTGGTATGGTACACCTCAGGATGGAATTGGATTCCGTAGGTGGTCTCCCCTTCAATTTTATAGGCTGCATTTTCCACATCATGGGTACTGGCCAATCGGATAGCCCCATCAGGGAGTTCCTTAATGGTATCACTATGGCTCATCCACACTTGGCTTCCTTCTCCCAGACCTTCCAAAAAGTCTTCCCCTTGTTTTACAAACGAAAGATTGGCCCTGCCGTACTCCCGTGTAGCGGAAGGTGCCACATTTCCCCCATTGAAATGGGACAGATATTGGGCCCCATAACAGATGCCCAACAATGGTTTTTTGCCCTTGATTGCTGATAAATCAGGGTGTGGGGCATTTTCTGCCCTCACGGATGATGGAGATCCCGATAGGATAACGGCCTTGTATCCCGACAAATCCTCGGGAAGCTTGTTATAGGGTTTTATTTCTGAGTAAATGTTGAGTTCCCTAACGCGTCTTGCGATCAATTGTGTGTACTGGGAACCAAAGTCTAGGATGAGTACGTTGTTATGCATGGGCAAAAATAGCAATTTGGTTTTTCTGGAAAAGGATCTTTTAAGGGATATTTATGACAACTTTTCAAAAGTTATGCAGAGCGAATCCTTTGTTACAGGTTTTCAGGAAAGTGGAGACCTACTTTTAAAATACAAACCTATTGTACCTCAAAAAATGAGTATCTTTTGAACTGAACATAACGTTTTGTAGTTTTTTTCTTAACACTTTTAGTCATTTCTTTGCGTTTGCAAAATAACCAAACCATGATCAAAGGATTCATTTTCGATTTGGATGGCGTGATTACAGACACTGCCGAGCTACATTTTGAAGCTTGGAAAAAACTAGCCGATGAAATGGGCTGGGAGTTTGATCGCGATGTCAATGATAAGCTTCGCGGAATATCGCGAATGGATTCCATCAAAGTCATTATGGACCATAACAAGGTTTCATTGGACGAGAAAACCATCATTGGCCTGGCCACCAAAAAAAACGACCTCTATGTAGCAAGTCTGGATCATATGACCCCTGAGGATTATTTGCCGGGGGCCAGGGAGCTATTGACACATCTGCGGACGGAGGGCTTTAGCGTTGCCTTGGGGAGTGCCAGCAAAAATGCCCTAAAAGTTTTACAACAATTGAATGCCATGCCTTATTTTGATGTGATCGGTGATGGCAACAGTGTATCCAAAAGCAAACCTGAGCCTGATATTTTCCTTTATGCCGCCGAAAAACTACGGCTCCCCCCCAACAACTGCATCGTGGTCGAAGATGCCGAAAAAGGTGTTGATGCCGCTAAAACAGGAGGGTTCCATAGCGTAGGTATTGGACCAAAGGACCGTGTGGGCCATGCAGACCTCAGATTTGACACCATGAAGGAAGCAACCTTGTTTGAGATAAAGTCACACTTTGCAGACTTGTTCTGACCGTACAAAAGTTTTGAAAAGCAAAAAGCCCCGGGAACCACTCCGGGGCTTTTCAATAAAATCAAAACCAACCTAAACATATGAGTTAACCAACTCATGTATTTAAATTCTTCATAGCAATTTTCAATAGTAAAACAACTACAAAGAAAAATACCCTACCCTCTTTTTGATTTTTTTACTAATTTCTAGATTCCCTCTGGGAACCACTAGTATTTCAAAATTGAAAATGCTCCAGAAAATGGATCAAGAGAATCCAAAAGGCTTGGTATGAGACCTTCACCTAGTTCCAGATATAGTTCAGAAAAATTAAGCTGCCGCTCCTGTAGGGACTTATTCGGAAACAACTCATTTTGAATATCGGTCATGCGTATGACCTGATCTTTCAGTTTCCGCTTTTGCGCCTTTAAAAGTCTTTTTTCCAAAGCGTCCAAGCCTTTTTTCTGCTTGACCTCCTGGGCCTTTACAGCTCCCAAAAAACTTTTATCGGTTTCGGCTGCCAACTGGTACAAGTGTTGGAACTGTTCTTCCAAGAGCTTTTTCTGTGGGGAAAAATCAATATCAATATTGGAGATTTCCCTGATCTTTTTGTTGATGAACGTGTTCTGTTTTAGAAAAAGGTGGGCCACTTTCAGATCCAACCTTTTAATCTTCTCCGCTTGCTTTTCTGTGATGACCAAGGCCGAGTTGCGAAGCAACAACATGGGAAAAGTAATATCCATGGCATTAAAGTAAGATTTCAATTCCAGCCAGTAGGCCAATTCCCCTCCACCACCAATGTAGGTAAGGTTGGGCAGTATTACTTCTTGGTACAAAGGTCTTGCGATCACATTGGGGGAAAACCGTTCGGGGTGTGCGTGTAGCTCCTCAAGCAGTTCCTCTTCTGAAAACTTTAAGTCGGTGTTCAGCACTTGGTAAGTGCCCCCTTCTTCCACGATTCGCTCGCGGAGTCCCTCCTTAAGATAAAAATAGTTGATCTCCCTCGGATTCACCTGTACCTTATATGCTGTGGAAACTTGTTCCAAAGCCCCGATTGATTCGGTTACCTTTTGAAAGGGAATCTGCTCAAAAATATCTTTTTCCGCATAGGGAACCAGTAACCTCTTCAGGGCAACATCATCCCCATCAATGATCACCAAACCGTATTCCCCGAAAAGTTCGTTCACCAAATAGCGGGTAGCCTCCGTTAAATTGGAATGCTCCAGATACGCCTGTTTGAAAAGCGTTTTCAAGGTTTCCGCATTTCCTGTTTTTCCCAATTCGGCCGATAAGGTTTCAAAGACCACATCCAAGCCCTTGGTGTCCAACATACCCACGGCCCCGGATGCGGAGCGGTTCCATTGCACCTTTTTCCCGTTCAGGTTGAAATAATTGATCTCATCAAAATCATGGTCCTCGGTGGCCATCCAATACACAGGGACAAATTGATGATCGGGATATGTCCGACCCAATTCCTTGGTCAGATTAATGGTAGATACAATTTTGTGCAAAAAGTACAAAGGTCCCGTAAACAGGTTCAACTGATGCCCTGTCACCACGGTAAACGTATTTTTCGCTTCCAAAGCGGTCAGATTGGCATCGGTATGTTCAGAAATTGTGATGCCCTTATACTGCTTGCGCAAGGATTGCACCAAGGTTGCCCTATGGGCAAAAGCATAATTGGCTTCCTTTTCCTTGATCTGTTCCGCAAAATTTTCAGGTAGGGGAAATCGGTTATAGAATGGCTGCAAGTCTTTCTGTTGGTCCAAATAATCGCAAATGAGCTTGGAGAAATAACCGGTTTCCTTAAAGGGTATACAATCTACTTCCATTAAAACTGAAATGAGGTGATCAAAGATAGCCCTCTTCTTTTTTTCTCATCCTAAAAATACGTTAATTACATTTTTTGCCCCTTCAAATCCCCAGAGGAACAAAAAAATATGACTACCAATCAATTTATTGTTAGATTTGATTACGACTAATTGACCCTTACATGACAAGATTTTTATTTTCCCTCACTGTACTATTCACTTTTTCCGTAACGGCCCAACAACTAAAATCCCCTTCGGAATTCTTGGGGTATGAACTGGGCACGGAATTTACCCGTCACCACGAAGTGGTGGATTACTACCAATATCTGGTCAATGAGGCACCGGACCGGGTAAAGCTCACCGTTTATGGCCAAACCAATGAGCGAAGACCGTTATTGTTGGTCTATGTTTCATCGGCCCAGAACATGGCCAATCTGGAAAACATCAGACAAGAACATTTAAAGAGTACCCAAGGTTCGGGCAGCAATTCCAAGGCGATTGTTTGGTTGAGCTATAATGTACACGGTAATGAAAGTGTGAGTACGGAAGCTTCCATGAAGACCATTTATGAACTTTTGACCGTCAAAAGTGCTTATCTGGAAAATACCGTGGTGATCATGGATCCATGTATCAACCCAGATGGTCGTGATCGATACAGCAATTGGTACAATCAATATAAGAACACACCGCACCAGGTAGACCCCAATAGCAAGGAGCATCATGAAGGTTGGTGGAATGGGAGAAGCAACCACTATATGTTCGATTTAAACCGGGATTGGGCTTGGTTGACGCAGGTTGAAAGTCAGCAGCGCATTAAAGTCTATAACGATTGGCTGCCCCACGTTCATGTGGATTTTCACGAACAGGGAGTGGACAACCCCTATTATTTTGCCCCGGCGGCAGAACCTTATCATGAAGTGATCACCGACTTTCAACGGAATTTTCAAACCATTTTGGGGCGAAACCATGCCAAATATTTTGATGCCAATGGTTGGTTTTATTTCACCAAGGAGGTTTTCGACCTTTTTTATCCAAGTTACGGCGACACCTATCCCACCTACAATGGCGCCATTGGCATGACCTATGAACAAGGAGGCAGTGGCCGTGCCGGACTGGGCATTATTACCCGGATCGGGGACACCCTGACCCTGAAAGACCGTATTGCCCATCACTTTACCACTGGGCTTTCCACCGTGGAGGTTTCTTCGCAAAATGCCGAAAAACTGAACTCCGAGTTTCAAAAGTTCTATCAAAATCAGAATTTCAAATACAAAAGTTACGTCCTCAATGGAAACAAGGACAAAATCGATGCCTTGAAAACGTTGCTGGACAAGCACAAGATCGCATATGGCCGTCCTTCCAACAGTTCGGTAAAAGGTTTTGACTACAATACCGGAAGCAATGGAAGTATGTCAACTTCAGGGAACAGTTTGGTAGTTTCAACCAATCAAACCAAGGGCACCTTGGTCAAAGTATTGTTTGAACCCAACGCCAAACTCAGCGATTCGCTTACCTATGATATTACTGCATGGTCCCTACCCTATGCTTACGGATTGGATGCCATCGCCTCCACTCCCCTAGTCAACGCCACTCCCGCCAACCAAGCCCAAGATGCTGTGGTAAGCTCATCCATTGGAAAACCCAATGATCAGGCCTATGCCTATCTTTTTGATTGGAACAGCATGAAGGATGCCCGTTTTTTGGCCGAGCTTTTGACCCAAGGCATCCGTGTCAGGAAAGCTGACCATCCTTTTACCATGGAAGGAAAATCCTATGATCGCGGCACTTTGATTGTCACCAAAGGGGACAATGAGCACCAACCTGATTTTTACGCTTCCTTATTGGATGCGGCTTCCAAGCACCAAATGGACTTTACCCCTGCCCATACAGGCTTTGTGGACTCGGGCAAGGATTTTGGTTCGGGATATGTTACCATGATCTCCAAACCAAAGGTCGCCATTTTGTCCGGAGGGCCCACCTCTACCCTTCGCTTTGGGGAAATCTGGCATTTCTTTGAACAACAGTTACACTATCCTCTAACGGTAATTGATGACTCCTATGCCCAAACGGTGGATTTGGACGAGTACCATATTTTGATCTTGCCCGGTGGACGGTACAACGATCATTTTGATGGAAAACAGCTCAAAAAGCTTCGGGATTGGGTTAGAAAAGGAGGGAAACTCATTGCCATGGGGGGTTCCATTGACGCTATTGACGGAGAGGATGGATTCGGAATTGTAAAAAAAGAAGTTGAGGGCGATTCCACAGGAAATAGACCCAGCCCCCATAAGAATATGGAAAGGGAGCGGATCAAAACGGCTATCACAGGAGCCATTTTCAAGACCAAGGTAGACAACACCCATCCTTTGGCCTATGGGTATGGCAATGACTATTTTACCTTAAAATTGGGCAATTCGGGTTATAACTATCTAAAAAATGGCAATGCCGTTTACATTGACCGATCTACCAAACCATTTTCGGGATTCGCAGGAAGCAAAGCCCAGGAAAGTATAGGCGAATCTTTGGTATATGGTGTGGAAAATTTTGGCAGGGGCCAGGTCGTATATATGGTGGACAATCCTCTTTTTAGAGGGTTTTGGGAAAACGGAAAGTTGTTCTTCGCCAACGCCCTTTTTATGGTGGACTAAGCTGCTTTTTACCTGATTATCAAACTAAAAAGTCTATTATTTTAAGATTTTCCACCATTAGTGGAATTTCAAAATTTTGTACCTTTAAAAGTAAATCTTTAGGTAAATAGGTATGGCTTCCCAACACTTCACAAATGTTCTTTCCAAAGGAAAAATCATCATATCAGGAATGGTTTTACTATGGGCCTGCGTGTTATTGACTCCTTCAAAAGCAGTGGCTTTTCAGGATGATCCTTCAGTCGATTTCAATCAGTATCAGGGCGAAGTGGTCGATGAATCCACCAACAGGCCTTTGGTATTTGCCACACTTTCCGTGGAGGGCACCAACATCAGTACCATTACCAATACGGAGGGAAACTTTCTGCTCAAGGTCCCCAAAAACATCACCAACGCCAATGTCATCGTATCTTTTTTGGGGTACAAGAGCAAGACCCTACCGCTTTCCACCCTTGAACCTGAAAAGAACAAGATTTCATTGCTGATTTCGATAACCGAGCTTTCCGAAATCAACATCAATGCACCCAAGGACGCTACCGCCCTGGTCAAGGAAACTTTGGCCAGAAAAGACGAAAACTATTTTGACGACCCCACATTGATGACCGCATTTTACAGGGAGACCATACGCAAACGCCGAAAAAATGTATCCCTTTCCGAAGCTGTTGTCAGTATCTATAAGTCGCCTTACAACTCCTTTCGCAAAGATGCCGTTGAACTCTACAAGGCTCGAAAAAGCACGGATTACAGTAAACTGGACACCGTGGCGTTAAAACTTCAGGGAGGGCCGTACAATGCCCTTTATGTGGATATCATGAAATATCCGGAATTTCTTTTTGACGATGGCTCTGTTTCAAATTATAAATTTTCATTTGACCGGTCCACCAGAATCAACGACCGTTTGATCTATGTTATCAAATTCGACCAACGGGAAACCGTTTTGGACCCCTTGTACTACGGGGAGCTTTTTATTGATGTGGAAAACAAAACCCTGACCAGCGCCACCTATTCCCTGAATATTACAGATAGGGATTTGGCCTCCCAGCTTTTTGTCCGAAGAAAACCCGTAGGTGTGGATGTCTGGCCCACCGAGGTATCTTACCGGGTTGATTATCGTGAAAAAAACGGAAAATGGTATTATGGATACAGTAGTGTTATGCTAGAGTTTAAAGTAGATTGGGAAGACCGTCTGTTCAATTCCGTGTACAGCATGACCGCCGAAATGGCCGTTACCGACTGGGAACCCAATATTACCGGGAAATTGCCCAAAAATCGCGAACGCATCAGAAAATCCATAATTCTGAGCGATGAGGCCATTGGTTTTTCCGACCCTGACTTTTGGGGCGAATACAACATTATAGAACCTGAAAGATCCATTGAATCGGCCATCAAGAAAATCCAAAGACAGCTTCGTCGCATAGAGCGCCGGGGCAAATAGTTGGTAAAATCATACTTTCAGTTTATTTTTATGGCACATCCTTGGCCACGCCAAGGTTCCTTGTATACTTTAATCTGAACACATGTCCAAAAGAAGAACCTTCTTAAAATCGGCCTCTGCGGTAGGGGCTACATTGCTGCTGCCCAAAATTGGAATGGGAAATGAGATCCAGCCTACCCTGCCATTAAAAATCAAACCCAAAAAACTACGGAAAGGAGATACCATAGGTTTGGTGGCACCTGGTTATGCCATAAAGCCCGAAGTATTGCAAAGAGCACTGGACACGCTTCAAAAAATGGGTTTCAAAACCTATCATACTACAAGAATTCTCGGGAATTATGGGTATTTCAGCAATACGGATGAAGAGCGGGTAAAGGACCTGCACGAAATGTTCGCCAACCCAGAAATAGATGGTATTCTTTGTGCCCGGGGCGGATATGGGTGCACCCGAATCCTTAACCACTTGGACTACGATATCATTAGGAACAATCCCAAAGCCTTGATCGGCTTTAGTGACATTACCGCGTTGATTCAGGGCATTTACAAGGAAACCGGACTGATTTGCTTTCACGGACCCGTAGGCAGCACCATTGACGATTCGTATAGTCAAAAATACTTCCGAAAGGTGTTGATGAAGGGAAAGGATTCCCAGGTCATAGAAAATGTGAGACTGAAGGACCCCGAACTTCTGGACAATAGCGAATACGAACGATATACCATTACCCCAGGGACCTGCGAAGGTGAATTGGCAGGAGGAAGCCTTACTTTGGTCAATGCGTTGATAGGGACTCCCCACGAAATTGACTTTACGGACAAACTTGTTTTTTTGGAAGATGTGGAAGAAGCCCCCTACCGTATAGACCGTATGCTCACCCAACTCATTGAAGGACCAACTTTTTCAATGGCCAAGGGAATTGTGTTTGGGGTATGCAAGGGCTGCGATCGGGAAAAGAAAACAGATAATTTCACGCTTAAAGAAGTCATCATGGACCGCATTGCACCATTGGGATTGCCCGCAGCCTATGGTATGAGCTTTGGGCATGTCCCCAATAATTTTACGGTTCCCGTGGGTATCCAAGCGGCATTCAATGCAACCGAAATGACCATGGAATTGTTGGAATCCGCAGTTTCTTGATTCCAATTACTTTTTAAACTCCTTGAACGTTTTGATGATGATGGAAACACACTCCATCAATTGTTCACGGTTCATGACCAAAGGTGGTGCAAACCGTATGATATTTCCGTGGGTGGGTTTGGCCAAAAGACCGTTTTCCTTAAGGGCCATACATAGCTCCCATGCGGTGGAGCTTTCTTCGGTATCATTGATTAAAATAGCATTCAAAAGTCCTTTTCCACGAACCTTCACCACCAAATCCGAAGTGGGGATAAACTTGTTGAGTTCTTCCCGGAACAACGCCCCCAATTCCTCCGCGTTCTGGGCCAGCCCCTCCTCTTTGACCACTTCCAAAGCAGCCATGCCCACTGCAGCGGCAACCGGATTGCCTCCAAAAGTACTTCCATGGCTTCCCGGGGTAATCACTTCCATGATGCCGTCATTGGCCAAAACAGCGGAAACCGGATAGGCACCCCCTGAAAGGGCCTTGCCCAAAATCAAGATATCAGGTTTTACATTTTCATGGTCAACGGCCAAAAGTTTTCCGGTACGTGCAATACCAGTCTGCACTTCATCAGCAATAAAAAGGACATTGTGCTTTTCGCAAAGGCTCTTGGCAGCGGCCAAATAGCCTTCTGAGGGTACATAAACCCCTGCTTCCCCTTGTATGGGCTCCACCAAAAAACCCGCCACATGTGGATTGCTTTCCAAGGTGTTTTCCAGTGCCGATAGGTTATCGTATTCAATTTTTATGAATCCCTCCGTGTAAGGCCCGTAGTCCGTATTGGCCACAGGGTCATTGGAGAATGAAATAATGGTCGTTGTCCTTCCGTGAAAATTGTTCTCACAGACCACGATCTTGGCTTGGTTCTCAGGGATACCTTTTTTCTGATAGGCCCATCTCCTACAAATCTTTAAGGCAGTTTCCACGGCTTCGGCTCCTGTGTTCATGGGCAAAAGCTTATCAAAACCAAATGTAGAGGTAGCATACTCCTCGAACCTTCCCAACATATCGTTATAAAAGGCACGGGAGGTCAAGGTAAGGGTTTTGGCCTGCTCAACCATGGCCCCAACGATCTTGGGGTGGCAGTGCCCTTGGTTCACCGCTGAGTAGGCCGATAAAAAATCGTAGTATTTTTTACCTTCCACATCCCAGACATAAACGCCCTCTCCCCTACTCAAAACCACCGGAAGCGGATGGTAGTTGTGGGCTCCGTACTTGTTTTCCAAATCTATCGCTTGCTGCGACGTTAAATGCTCTAAAACAGCCATTTTAGTTCTTATTAAAATTTATAAAACAACCATTCCTACAATACCTTTTTTCTTTCGAAGACTCGAAAAAGCAGCGTGGGAGAGAAATCATCCCTTGAAGTGTCCGCAAATTACAAATTATTGCGCAAAACAAGTGCTTGTCAAATCCAATTTCGCCATAAAGTTTAGGGGCAATTTAAGACCTTGGGCAATGTCAAATACCAAAAAGAAGTTACTTTTGCCCCATGCGTAGAAAAAGTAGGCGACAGACCTTTGAACAGGTCGAAGTAGTTGATGCGGGAGCCAAGGGAAAAACCGTGGGCAAGGCACCGGACGGACGGGTGATTTTTTTGTCCAATGCCGTTCCCGGTGATGTGGTCGATGTAATGACCACCAAAAAACGAAAGGCTTATTTTGAGGGAGTGGCCACCCATTTCCATACACTTTCCAACAAACGGACAACGCCCCAATGTCAACATTTTGGGGTCTGTGGAGGATGCAAATGGCAGCACATGGGCTATGAGCACCAACTCCATTTTAAACAAAAGGAAGTGGAAAACAACCTCAAGCGCATTGGCCACCTTGAACTTCCCGAAACCAGTCCTATTCTAGGTTCGGAAAAACAGTATTTCTATCGGAACAAAATGGAATTTTCCTTTTCCAACAGCCGATGGCTCACCCAAGAAGAAATTGATTCCAACACGGATTTTGAGCATAGAAACGCCCTCGGATTCCATATTCCGGGCATGTGGGACAAAATTTTGGACATTGAAAAATGCCATCTGCAAGAAGACCCTTCCAACGCCATCCGATTGGAAGTAAAACACTTTGCCATTGCACATGATATGGCCTTTTTTAACCCCAGAAAACAAGAAGGACTACTACGGACCATGATGATACGGACCGCCTCGACAGGGGAGATCATGGTGCTGTTCCAATTTTTCGAAGACGATTTGGAACAACGCGAACTGCTTTTGAACCACATCCAACAAAAATTTCCGGAAATCACCGCCCTACTCTACGTCATCAATTCCAAACAAAATGACACCATCTATGACCAAGAAGTCATTTGCTTTGCTGGCAGGGACCACATCTTTGAGGAAATGGAAGGGTTGCAATTTAAAATCAATGCAAAATCCTTCTACCAGACCAATTCTGAGCAGGCTTACGAACTTTATAAAGTAACCCGGGATTTTGCCAACCTGAGCGGAAATGAACTGGTCTATGACTTGTATACCGGAACCGGAACCATTGCCCAGTTTGTGGCCAAGCAAGCCAAAAAGGTAATCGGAGTGGAGTCTGTTCCGGAAGCCATTGTAGACGCCAAGGCCAATGCGGCACACAACCAAATTTCCAATGTGGAATTCTTTGTGGGGGACATGAAAAATGTCTTCAATTCAGAGTTTATAGCACAGCATGGCCACCCTGATGTGATCATTACAGACCCACCAAGGGACGGAATGCACAAACTGGTCGTGGAGCAACTTTTGCAAGTAGCCCCAAAAAAGATTGTATATGTAAGCTGCAATAGCGCCACCCAAGCGCGTGACTTGGAATTGATGAAGGAAAAATACGAGCTTGTACAAGTTCAGCCCGTGGATATGTTCCCACAGACCCATCACGTTGAAAATGTTGTACTTTTGGAAAAACGGGTATAATCTTTGATGAAAAATCTGCTTTATACAGGAATGAAAAAAATTCTCCCCATTGCATTGATTACCGCCATGCTCGTTTATGTTTCCTCTTGTGAAAAGGATGATATTTGTGTGGAAGGCGACACACCCCTCCTAGTCGTTGGTTTTTTTGATATTGAGGATACCACCGAAACCAAGGATGTTCCCTCCCTTCGCATCAAGGAAGTGATTTTGGATGAATCAGTGAATACCTTTACCGACCGCTCCGACAATTTGGATTCCATAGGGATTCCACTTCGTGGGGATGCCGTCAGTACCCAATTTGCCTTCATCACCAACTCTGCAGATGATGGGGAGACCGGGGAAGAAATAGGCAGTATCGATACATTGACCGTTTCCTATACCACTAATGAGACTTTTGTCTCAAGAGCTTGTGGTTTTGTGATAAATTATGAAGGTATCTCCGTGACCTTGCCTGAAAGTGCCGAAAATTGGATTCAGGACATCCGTATTGTCCAACAAAACATAGAAAATTCCAACAACGTCCATGTCAAGATATTCCATTAGTCTTTTTATCATTCTGCTGCCCTTGCTGGTCATGGGGCAGAGCAAGCCCATAGACCTTCAGGCCAAGGATACTGTGGAGTACAAGCAGGAGTACGGTTTGCGTGTTGGTGCGGACCTCAGTAGACTTATTTTTTCCTTTGCGGACGAGGACTACACCGGATTGGAACTGGTGGGCGACTATCGACTTACCCAAAAACTCTACTTGGCTGCTGAAATAGGAAATGAGACCAAAACCCAAAACGAGGATTTGGGCGGTACTGACCTGTACAGCTATAAAACGGCAGGCAGCTATATTAAGGCAGGGGTAGATATAAACACCTATGAAAATTGGTTTGGAATGAACAATGCCATCACTATTGGGGGAAGGTATGCCGTAGCCAGTTTTAGCCAGACCTTGAACGACTACCAGATTTTTGACAGTAACCGTTACTACAATCCTGGGTTTTTGCCCGGTTCGGAACCCAATGTGGAATATAGTGGACTTAGTGCCTCTTGGTTGGAATTCGTAGTTGGGGTCAAAGCAGAGCTTTTTGCCAATATCTTCATTGGCATGAGTGCCCGTATGGGATTTTTGGTCACGAACAAAGAAGATGAGCGCTTCCCCAACCTTTGGATTCCCGGGTTCAACAAAGTGACCGACGGCAGCAACTTTGGGGTGAGCTACAACTACACCCTTTCCTATTTTATTCCACTCTACAAAAAGTCGAACAAGAAGAAAACCGATACCGAAATCCAAGAACCTTAAAAGAGGAGGTTACAAAATAAAAGAAGCCTGAATCATCAGGCTCCTTTTGGTAATTGAATTGAGTTAGTCTAGAATAATCCTTCTATTCTTTTGAGTCAATTAGCTTTGGTGTTAACAAAGACCTAGGCCAATGGTTAGGGTAAAGTTAATCAATTTATAATTGAGGTGGAAAAATCCTCATTTACACTCCCTGATCCTCTTTATTGTATTTTGCTTTTTTACTGCCTTCGTACATTTCATAATACACCAATCTCGCTTCCAATTTTCCGTTAAAGGCCTTGATTTTTCTTGAAGGCCTTAGTCCTACATATTTCAATGCCTCCAAATTGGAGGTGATCATCCAGACATCTGTTCCCGGATATTGTTGTTTTAACGTATCTCCTATTTTGGCATAAAACTCATCCATCTCTATGGGCAACCGTTCGCCATAAGGGGGATTAAAGACCATATGCAATTTTGTGTCCACTGGTTTTTCCGTTCTAAAAAAGTCCTTTCGCTCTACGGTGATATATTCGGAAAGGTTGGCATTCTCTACATTTTCTTGGGTTTTCCGAACCGCAGAGGGGGCCTTGTCATACCCCAATATCTTATGACGGAACTCACGGACTTTGTTCAAGCTGGCATCAACAATTTTTTGGTGCAGTTCCGCATCATAATCCTTCCAATTCATAAAGGCATAGGATTCCCGATTGATGTTGGCCGGGATATTACAGGCAATCATGGCGGCTTCGATCAAGAAAGTGCCACTCCCACACATGGGATCCAAAAAGTCGGTAAGGCCATCCCATCCGCTCTTCAGCAAAAGGCCTGCCGCCAATACCTCGTTAATGGGAGCAATATTGGTCAATATGCGATAGCCGCGTTGGTGCAATGAGTTTCCAGAGCTGTCCAAGGAAACGGTACAGGTGTTATCATGAATATGGATATGGATCCGTACATCGGGGTCCTGGGTACTCACATTGGGCCGTTCGCGTTCCACCCGTCTAAACTTGTCCACGATGGCATCCTTCGCCTTGAGCGAAACAAACATGGAATTGTTGAAAATCTCGGTGTTCATGTTGGTGTCCACCGCAAAAGTCTGGTCCGGACCAAATATGGAGGACCAGTTGATGTCATACACCGCTTTATACAGATCCTTCTCATTATACACCTTAAAGGTTTGCAAAGGCTTATAGATCTTCAATGCGGTCCTAAGGCACAGATTGGCCTTGTACATAAAACCCGTATCCCCTTCAAAGGATACATTGCGCACACCTTCCTCAACATTCCCCGCCCCCAAGTTCCGAAGCTCCTTGGCCAAAAGGGGCTCAAAGCCAAAAAGGGTCTTTGCCAACATTTTAAAATTTCCTGCCATATTTTCCTAAAATCTTTCCGCAAAAATAGGCTATTTTTGACCCTTCAACCCTATTTATGGATTTTCCCGTCTACGTCATTTACATTGTTCCCATATTGGCCGTTTGGGCCAGTTTTGCCTTTGCGTACATAGCACGGCCCAAGAATATCAAGAACATCAACCTGCTCCTTGCCTTCAGCGGGGCATTTTTGTTGTCGCTCACCTTCTTGGAACTGTTGCCCGAAGTGTACGAAGGACACGACCCCAAGACCATAGCGCTTTACATATTGGCCGGTATCCTGCTCCAGATTTTTTTGGAGTTTTTCTCGAAAGGAGCCGAACATGGGCACATGCATATCGACATTAAGGAAAACCGCTTTCCTATTCTACTATTTTTGAGCTTGTCCATCCATTCCTTGGTGGAGGGGGTACCCATCCATAACAATAATTCTATTTTGTATGGCATCATCATTCACAAAATTCCGGTTGCCATCATTCTCAGTATCTTTTTGATCAATTCCAAAATGAAACTGGCATGGGCCATTCTTTTTATGGTGGTCTTTTCCCTCATGACGCCATTGGGTAGCTTTTTGTCCGCCCAATTGCCAAAACTCCAAGGCTACGGGCATATGTTGACGGCCTTGGCCATTGGGGTGTTTTTTCATATTTCCACCATTATCCTTTTTGAAAGTTCAAAGGGACACTCCTTTAACCTTCAAAAACTGTTGGTGATCATCTTGGGAATTGCCACCGCCTACTTTACCCTCCATATGTAGTACTCCTGACAGCTTTTTAGACCCTATTTTCCTTTTTCCCCAGATTGCCCGTCAATCCATATCCCCATTCCATGAATCCAAACATGGCATTCGTCAATTGGGGATATTTTTCATGGTTCCCATACTATACTTTGGTCTTTACAACATAACTCCATAACACTAGAAATTATGAAAAAAGTAAGTATTGTATTGAGCGTTTTTTTGATAACGCTACATTTTGGATGTCGCAAGGATGATGGCCCTGAAGTTTTGGACCCAGAAATCACCCTATCAAATTTTGAGACCTCTGTTGAGGAAAATCCAGTGGAAAACCAAGTATTGGGCACCGTATCGGCCAGTACCAACACGGGCACCTTGGTCTTTAGCTTAACGGGGCAAACCCCATCAGGGGCCTTGAGCATCAATGCCAGTTCGGGGCAGTTGACCGTTGCCGACCCTTCTGTTTTTGTTTTTGAAACCAATCCCACCATAACCGCTACCGTACAGGCCAAGGTTGAGGATGTCACCAAAACGGCCAACATTACCATCAACGTGACCGAAGAAACTCTAGACGTGGCCAATGCTGTGATAGACAAGGCCGGATACACTGCCCCGGAAGAACTGACCTTCCTCTATTCCACGGATGGAGGCGATTCCTATTCTGCGGACAAACCCACCGACCTTACTGAAGGCGATGAGATTTTGGTAAAGATCAACAATGGTATCATGGACATTTCCAAGGATGATTTTTACTTTTCATGGATTGGATCCAATCCTGTAGCCAAAACTTCAGAAATTGCCTTGGCCAAGTTTGTGGTGGGCAGTACCGATCTGGCTATTGTGGTTGCTGTAGTGGATAAAGTGGAAATCTTGGTTTCCGATAGAAACACAGGGCAATTTTACTCCCTTGACCCCAGTACAGGTGATAAGACCGAAGCCTTCAAGGTGCTCTTGGATGAGGAAGACCTTGTACGTGTTCGCGGCGCCATTTACAACTATGTAGATAGGAAATTGTACGTTTCCACCGCGAAATTTGCTGCCACAAAATCCATGCTGCATGCTGTGGACTTGTCCACCATGCAAGCGACCACCATCAACAGCAATCTCGATGACACTTGGGCTGGATTGGCCGATTTGATCATTACACCAGAAGGAAATATCTTGGCCACAATGTCACTAGGGCAATTAGAAGGAGAATCTTTAATAACCTTTGGTACGGATGGAACAGCTTCTGCTCCCGTTGCCTTTACAGGTGCTGATCTTTGCTGTGGTCTGGGTCTTACGTATGGGGATACAACCAATGAAGTATGGGTTGGTGATAGTGCTGCCACTATTCATAAATCCAGCTTTAATGGGGAAATCAGTGAGACCATCAATTTAACACTAGAGAATTTTGAATACAACATGCCCAATGCATATATGATCAAAAACTTGGTCCAAATTGATGGGGCCTTGTATGCTCTTTGCTATGAAAATGACAATGCTATCACTCATATTGCCAAAGTAGATTTGGAAAACAACACCTTGGTCCATATTGCCCAACTTTCAAATAGTGATGCAACCCAAGTAAATGCTTTGGTATTTGTTCCAGCTTATCTGTTCTAAAAAAACAACCAACCTAACCATTAACTTTGGAGGGGGCGAACATGTTCGCCCCTTTTATATTCTTTATTTGGTGTAAATCCGGGTAACGTGGTTTTCAAAAAGGGCTTTCTGTTCCTGTACCAAATGAAACTGTTCCAAGGCATCAAGATCTTCCTGATTTCGGGTATTGGTAATTACGTAGGTCTTGGGGTACTTTTCCAAATAGGTATTCAATTCGTCCACTGTATCAAATACTGGGAAGGTTTGCTTAAAGTTAATGGGGAATGCACTATCAAAGCGTTTAAAAGCAACTATGGTTGATTCTTCGGGTATGCGCTCCAAAGCCAAGGAAACAGGGCTTTTCTGCGTCAAAATGGGATAAATCACCCCAAAAAGGCAAAGTCCCATAACCATCCATCCTCCTGCCATACTCCAAAAGGCTTTGGCCAAAGCATCCTTCCTGTAAAAATAAAGCGCCAAAAATCCCGCCGCAGTGGTAATGAGCAACAAAAGACCCACAGAACGTACTTCCAAAAACTGCTGTTCCACCCCAAGGGCCACATATCCCCCTATGGGTAGGACGATTCCAACAACGGACAAAAAAACAAGGCTCCACAAGACTGATTTGGGCTTGGTCCGTGAGTGATACAATTGGTAGAGATAAAAGGCAATCATAACACCGATAAACGGATAACACGGCATGGGGTAATTGGGCAATTTGGTGCTGGAGACACTAAAAAATAGAATGGTAATGGCAGAAACCAAAAATGAAAACAGCATAAAGTCGTTTATCTTTCGCACCTTCCAAGCCCGCTGAAATCCTTGGATGATAAATACGGTAAAGGGCAACATTCCCAAAACAACAAACAAAGGGGTGAGGATAAACAAACCACCGTGCCCTTCCTTTTCTGAGCCAAAACGGGAAAGATTATGATCCAAAAAGAAACCTTTGGTCCACTCCCCATCGGTGGCCGTATGCACCAGATAGAACCACGGAGCGGAAATTAAAAAGAACAGTCCCAACCCCAAAAAGGGCCTAAGCTTTAGAATAGTGTTTCGATTAAAATCCGACCTAAACCACAAAAAGCAGGAAATAATCAGGCCTGGTAATATCAGGGCAATGGGGCCTTTGGAGAGCACTCCCAAAGCCATTCCCCCATAAAAAGGGACTAGCCACCCCGTTCTTCCCGTTTTGTAATGGTTATAGAAAGAGAATAAAGAAAGTGTGAAAAAAAAGATAAGATAAGGGTCGGGTACGGCCAGATGAAACTCTTGAACAAAAAACAGTGACGAAGCCAAAATCACTACGGTTATCATAGCCAAGGTCACGTTCTGCCACTTTTTTACATTCCTATAGGTAAACCAAAGCGTAAGGGCTCCAATAAACCCAGAAAAAAAACGGGCGCCAAAGGCATTTACCCCAAACAGTTTATACCCCAACATCATAAAAAAATAATGCAACGGGGGCTTATCGGTACGTAATTGTCCGTTAAAATACGGTACTATGATATCTCCCGTGACGAACATTTCCCGAGCCGCTTCAGAATTTCTGGCCTCGTCCAAAATATAAATGGGGTATGCGCCAATGAAAGAGGTACAAATGGCCAATGCCAACAAAAATACCAAGAGAGCGTCATATTTTCTTAAAGCATCCATGAAACGGAACTATAATCAGCCATTAAAAATCTGTCTGAGGACATGTTGGGGGTTGAATTGAATTTGTTTGGCATGCCATTTTTTGGGAAACCTTCTCACAGTCAAATACGCAAAAATGGAAGGAGCTGTTCCAAAAAGAATCCCAAAATACACATCAATAAAAAAGTGTTGTACCAAGTAGATACGGGAAAGGCCCACAAATACACCCAAAAACATTAAAACCCAGCTGGCCGTTGTGTTACGGGACAATAGGGCAAAGAAAGTCACCAAGAAAAAAATCGTTGCGGTATGCCCAGATGGAAATGAATTGACATATCTGATTTTGACTCCTTCCACCAAATGGATAAGCTCTCCCATACCCGAGCGATAGAAATACAGATAGGGTCGGAGCTCCCCACTATAAAATCCTTTTTTAAAAAGTAATACCAAAACCACTTGGACCGCAAAAGCCAGTAGGAATACGGCCAACCATTTTAACTTAAACCGGAGCACCAATAATAGGGCAAAAGGAACAATGATGGCATTGCCCAATGAGCTTGACCTAATAAAAAAAGCATCCCAAAAGGGAGTTCTAAGCCTATTGACCCACAAAAGCAATTCACCCTTGTGTGCAAATGTCAGGGGCAAAAGAAGAACAATAAGCAAGAAGAACGGTAGTAATCTTTTGAGTACGATACGCATGCCTGGAGGTTTATACTCAAAATTATTTTACATCGAGAATGATTAGGTTAACCCCTGATTATCTATTTTTTAAAAATCCTTTCCTTCTCCGTAAAGAAATTTTTAACCCAGTCTTATCAAAAACTTCAATTAACCTTTTCCTAAAATAGGATCACCTAATCAGTTGCAAAACCATCAACCAATGACTAACAGCTCCTCCAAGCACAAAAAAATGCCACATCAAGTGGTTATACGGTATCCTTTTAATGGCATAAAAAACAATGCCCAAGGTATAAAAGGCTCCACCAAGGGATAAATAAAGTAATCCAGTTCCCGATAAGTGCTCCACCAAATAGGGAACATCAATGACAATGAGCCAGCCCATAACACCATAAAGCACTAAGGAGAACACTTCAAACCTGCCGGTAAAGAACAGTTTCAACACGGTTCCGAACAAGGCTATACCCCAAACCAAAAAGAATAGGAGCCACCCTTTTGAAGGTAAAAGTACAGTGATACAAACTGGGGTATAGGTTCCAGCAATCAGATAGTAAATGCTGATATGGTCCAAAATCCTCAGTTTCTTTTTCAATCTAGGATCCTGTACGGAGTGGTATACCGTAGATGCTGTAAATAGTAATACCAGCGAAATACAATACACCAAAACACTTCCAAAAAGGTACGGTGTATCCTTGATATCTTTTTGAAGAAGAATTACACTCCCCAAAAGGGCCAGCACAATACCAAGGCCATGCGAGTACGCATTCCATTTTTCCTCTAATAAAACCGGATTTGATTTTTGGGGCAAGAATAAACGCTTTACTGAAATTATAGTACAAATATAATCACCGAAGAAAATATACAATAAAAAAAGCCCTCTACATACGTAAAGGGCTTTGAGGAAGGCGGCGACCTACTCTCCCACCTGGTGTGGCAGTACCATCGGCGCAAACGGGCTTAACTTCCCTGTTCGGAATGGAAAGGGGTGGGCCCCGTCGCCATGGCCACCTAGATCTTTATGCCAAACTTGATTTGGCATCTCTTCGCAATGACATCGGACATTGCCGGTGTTCATGCAAAAAGAACAGTTTTTTAATATGACATATTATGGGACGGACCTTTGGCAAGGCCCAAAAAAGAGTCAACGAAGTATTGTTTTTACAAGGAAGCCCCGAGAGGGCAGCGCAAGCTTACGGGCAATTAGTACCGCTCGGCTGCATGCATCGCTGCACTTCCACCTACGGCCTATCGACGTGGTCATCTCCCACGGCCCTTTAAAGAGATCTCATCTTGTGGCGGGTTTCGCGCT